>JAABUO010001451.1_pt1 | contig 30964 bp, 23 predicted proteins | sample 5559291 | NCBI WGS metagenome assembly JAABUO01 (sample SAMN10711878, study PRJNA513372) | rock metagenome | isolation source: Antarctica rocks | place: Antarctica: Victoria Land, Finger Mt sud | reverse complement strand
AGCAGCTGCGCAACGATGAGGCTCTCTCCAAGCGGCTGAATCCCGTGCTCGAAAAGATTACCCAGCAGACCTTTCGCGCGTCCGAGATCGTCAATGGCCTGCTGAACTTCTCGCGTACTTCGGCGGTTGAGTTTACCCAGATTGATCTGAATCAGCTGTTGCGCGACTCCGCCACACTGCTACAGCACCAGTTCAAGTCCGCGCGGATCCGGGTAGACTCCGAGCTTTCGGAGAATCTTGTGGTCGTGCGTGGCAACCAGGGCAAGCTCCAACAGGTGATTCTGAACCTGATGCTGAACGCGAAAGACGCCATGCAGGGCTCTTCCGGTGCTGTCCTCCGCCTTCGCACCTATAACACCGAGAACCGCGCCGTAGTTGAAATCGAAGACAGCGGAGCGGGCATTGCGCCCGAGCACGTCAATCGCATCTTCGATCCATTCTTTACCACCAAGACCAACCCGCAGGCCGGCGAGCACAAAGGCACCGGGTTGGGACTTGCGGTGAGTTACGGAATCCTGCAGGAACACGGCGGCAAGATCAACGTGGAAAGCGTACTGGGTGAAGGGTCTACGTTCCGGCTGGAGATACCCGCGGCGTCGGTGGCTCTGCCTGTGGGCGTTCCCTGATGCTTCCGTTTTGAAGTAACGTGCCGCACTTGATGCTATAACTCACCACTTCACCTGAGAAAGTCCCCGAATGCCCGAAACGCTCGCTCCTCCCGCTCCGACGGCCAGTCCCGCACTCGCTATCCGCATTCTGATCATCGATGATGAACCCTCCATCCGCGAGTCGCTGGAAACCCTGCTGACGCTTGAGGGCTTCGATGTGACGCTGGCGCCTGACGGCCCTCAGGGAATCGATGCGCTCTCCCGCGCCGAGTACGATCTGCTGCTGCTCGATCTTGCACTTCCTGGCGAGAGTGGAATCGACCTGCTGCCGCGCATCACCCAGCAATACCCGCAGCTGCCGGTTATTATGATCACCGCATTCGGCACTGTGGGCAATGTGGTGGATGCGATTCGTGCAGGCGCTGAGAACTTTGTGCAGAAGCCCTGGGACAATGAAAAGCTGCTGGCCGACATTCGCACAGCCGTGGCACGTCACAAGGCCGAGGCCGAAGTAGTCCAGCTGAAGCGTGCGCTGAAGCAGCGTTACAACTTCGAAAACATTATTGGCAAATCGGAGCCGATGCTGCGCCTCTTCGACACAGTTGCGCAGGTCGCACCATCGCGCTCGACCGTGCTGGTGCAGGGTGAGAGCGGGACGGGCAAGGAATTGATCGCGAAGGCGATCCACACCAACTCACCGCGCCGCGACAAAGCTTTTGTTCCGGTGAACGTGGGTGCCATACCGTCGGATCTGCTCGAGTCTTCGCTGTTTGGCCACGTGAAGGGTGCGTTTACTTCGGCGATCAGCGCAAAAAAAGGTCTGTTCGAAGCAGCGCATGAAGGCACGCTCTTCCTCGACGAGATCGGCACCATGTCGATGGATATGCAGGCCAAGATCCTGCGTGTTCTGCAGGACCGACGTTTCATGCATCTGGGCGGAACGCAGGAGATTCAGGTGGATGTGCGCATCGTAGCCGCCACCAACGTCAACCTGCAGCAGGCGGTCAAGGACGGACGCTTCCGCGAGGACCTGTTCTATCGCCTGAACGTTATCACCCTCGAGCTTCCTCCGTTGCGTCAGCGGCGCGAGGATATACCCTTGCTGGCGCAGCACTTTCTGCGCGTGTATGCGAGCGAAAACGGCAGCGCGGTTCCCGTGCTGAATCCCGAAGCGCTGCGCCTGCTGATGGATCATGAGTGGCCGGGCAACGTGCGCGAGCTTGAGAACGCAATGGAGCGCGGGGTGGTGCTTTCCACGCGCGGTGAAATCACAGCCGAGCTGCTTCCGCCGCAGCTGACGGGTTCAACCTACTCGGCGGCGCTGCTGGATCATCGCCCGGACGCTTCCCTGTTCGACGTGATGGAAGAGATCGAGCGGCGCATTATTTCGGACCGGCTGGAGCGGTGTCATTGGAACCAGACCGAGGCAGCCGAGTACTTCAAAGTCCCGCTCAGCACACTGAACCAGAAGATCAAGCGGCTGAATGTTGAAGTGCGCAAACGTACGCGAGACTGAAGCGAGTCGATCAAATGTGCGTGGGCACAAGCTTTCTTCTCTTGAATCAACTGCGGTTGGCAGAGACGTGGATTACTTTTCTGCTGCCGCCTGGATATGGATTCCGCACTCCACCTTCTTGCCCGCCCAGCGTCCTGAACGCGGATCGTTCGGATCGGTTGGGATCGAGGTACAGGGCTCGCAGCCGATGCTGGTGTAGCCCTGAGCGTAGAGCGGCAGCAAGGGAATGTTGAAGTGCGCAGCAAGCTGCCACACATCGCGGGTGGACCAGTCCGCGAACGGGCTTAGCTTGCGCACCACCACGCCACCTGGCAACGTGAAGTCGGCCACCTCTTCGAGAGCGGTGCGGCTGCGTGCCTGCTCACGGCGCAACCCGGTCAACCAGACCTTGTAGCCAGCGACGGCGGCAAACAAAGGCTCCACCTTGCGCAGCGCACAGCAACGGTCGGGTGCGATTTGATGCAGTAGACCATGCTCCGCCTCCTGCTCGGCAACCGTTCTTGCGGGCAACAGGTTGGTGAGGTTCAGGTTCCACTCGGCGGCGATCCGGTCGCGGTACCGGTATGTCTCGACGAAGTGGTAGCCAGTATCAAGGAACAGCACCGGAATGCGCGGACGCAGTTCCAGTGCAAGCTTGAGCAGCAGCACATCTTCTGCCTGGAAGCTGCACGTCAGGCAGGCCGCGTTATCGTCTACGGCCTGCAGTTCACGCTGTAGCAACGCGCGCACATGGTCCAGCTGGGTCAGTAGCTCGGGGCGCAAGTTATCTTGTGACCGGACGTTTGTATCGTCGGCAGACGCTGTAGCCGGGGTGATCGAAGCAAGGAGTGTCGTCAACGTGAATCTCCAATTTGCAGGACGCGTTCATCGAAAAGAAAAGTGAACACGCGGGTAAGAATCTGTTGTGGATCTCCGTCGAGCTCGATCGCGGACGTTCGCCCATCCTGCCAGACTTCCAGGCTGGCCCGGTGTTCACCCACCGGAGCAACGGTCAGAACCAGAACGCCGAGTTCTATCAGTGTGTGGGGCATGGTGTCACTCCGGTTCTCTACTCTGAGAACCAGCGCACCGCGTTCAAACAAAGCACGCTCCAGCGCATCGGCTATCTCCGCCGAGCCGCGCAGGATAATGTGTGCGCCTCGATGTCCGTAGCGCGCCTCACGCTCCGCCGCGCTGACACGCTCGGCATTGTTGCGAGTCGGGCTGCCGTGCGCTTTCGTGGTCTGCGTTTGGGTCTGAACCATGCCCGCAGCGACCGTCGCGTTCGTCTGCGGGTCGATCAGGATGAAGCTGCCGGTGCGGCGATTGTCAGCGTAAGCGTCGAGCGCGACGGGCTGCACAGACTGCATCCGCACCGTGCCCAGGCCGTTCATGTTGAGCGTGGCCGACGGCAGCCTGCCAGGAAGCTGGTCCGGAGCCGATGCGAGGTCGATGGTACTGAGCAGCTCCTGCACCTGCGCAGGCACGGTGCGGCTTCCGATTTTCAGGCTGTAGCGCCGGTTCAGTTCCAGGGGTGCCGAGTCCATCCACACCAGCGCAGCATCGAAGTTCGTCGCGACCCGTGGCTCGTGTTCGGCGCTGGCGATCAGATCGCCGCGGCTGATATCGATTTCATCTTCAAACGTCAGGGTTACGGAGAGCGGCGCAGTGGCCTCGGCGAGATCGCCGTCGTAGGTCACGATGCGCGTGACACGCGAACTTTGCCTCGAAGGCAACACAATCACGCGATCACCAGGCCGGATGCGCCCCGAGGCAATCTGCCCGGCAAAGCCACGGAAGTCCAGATTGGGCCGCACTACGCGTTGCACCGCCATACGGAACGGCGCATCGCCGAGCGCCGCCGCTGAGGGCAGCGTCTCCAGCAATTCAAGCAGAGTGGGACCGTGGTACCACGGCATTGCGCTGCTGCCGTGTACGACGTTGTCGCCCGCGAGTGCGCTTACCGGAACAAAGTGGAGACGGGTTGCATCGACACCGGCAACCGCGAGCTCTGTAAAGAAGTTCGTGAACTGCTGAACGATTTCGCGGAACACCTCTTCGGTGTAAGCGACCAGGTCCATCTTGTTGACCGCGACGATGACGTTGCGAACGCCAAGCAGCGCGGTGATGTAAGCATGCCGGCGCGACTGGATCAGAACACCCTTGCGCGCGTCAACAAGCACAATGGCGACGTCCGCTGTACTCGCGCCGGTAGCCATGTTGCGTGTGTACTGCTCGTGCCCGGGAGTGTCGGCGATGATGAACTTGCGCCGCGCCGTTGCGAAGTACCGGTAGGCAACGTCGATGGTGATTCCCTGTTCGCGCTCGGCACGCAAACCGTCGGTCAACAACGCCAGATCGAGCACGCCGGGCGCAGTGGTTCCCTTGCCTTCGATTGCCCGCACCTGATCGTCGTAGACGCTCTGGGTGTCGTACAGCAGACGTCCGATCAGCGTCGATTTGCCGTCGTCGACTGAACCTGCGGTTGAGAAACGCAGCAGATCTTTGGCACGCTCTGCGCCGAGATAGGCATCAATATCGAACTGCGCAGTGTCCGCTTCGGTCTGCCGCAGCAGGTCCGTTTGCGCCGAAGAATCTTCGCGTTGTGTCGATTCGAGTTGGACAAGCCCAGAGGTGTTCGCCATGTTAGAAATATCCCTCGCGCTTCTTCAACTCCATGGAGCCTTCCTGGTCGTGATCGATGACCCGGTTGGCGCGTTCGGACGAGCGGAAGCCAAGAATCTCCTCGATGATCTTCGGTATAGTGTCCGCGTCGGAGCGAATCGCGCCTGTGCATGGACTGCAGCCGAGCGAACGCAGTCTGCACTTGACCATCAGCGGCTGCTCACCACGCCTGGCAACGAAGTCCTGCTCGATGGGCAGCAATGCCTCGCCGCGCAGGTACATGGGCCGTTCCTTCGCAAAGTAGAGATCGACGACAGGAATGTTTTCTTCATGGATGTACTGCCAGACATCCATCTCGGTCCAGTTCGAAAGCGGAAAGACGCGAATGCTTTCTCCCGGATGAATTTGTGCGTTGTAGATGTTCCACAACTCCGGACGCTGGTTTTTCGGATCCCATTGCCCGGCTTGATCGCGAAAGGAGTAGATACGCTCTTTCGCGCGGGACTTCTCTTCATCGCGCCGCGCACCCCCAAAGGCAGCGTCGAAGCCATAGTGATTCAGACCGTCGAGCAGCGCCTGCGTCTTCAGCAAACCACAGCAGCGTTTGGTGTCGAGTGCAATTGGATTGGTCCCTGCAGCGAGCGCCTGTTCATTGCGCCAGACCAGCAACTCCGCACCGATGGAACGCGCCAGAGCATCGCGAAACTCGATCATCTCGCGAAACTTGTAGCCGGTGTCGATATGCAGCAGCGGGAATGGAATGGGTCCAGGAAAGAAGGCCTTCTGCGCCAGACGCAACATGACCGACGAATCCTTGCCGATCGAATAGAGCATTACTGGCTTTTGAAATTCGGCTGCTACCTCGCGCAGAATGTGAATGCTCTCCGCTTCCAGAAGGCGCAGATGGCTCAAATGCGCGGAGTCAGCGTGGGTTGGAATGCTGGCTGAAGAATGCACAGAATACGCGGCGGGAGAGTCTGCAAACGCTGTGGGCATGGACACCTCGTCAGAAAGATGAAGCGACAACACGTCCGTTAGGAGGTCATCGAGTCCGCAGTATGCGGGTTATGTTGGGAAGGAGTTCGGCGGAATGCGGCGATTAGCGCGCGCTACAACACTCGACCTTGAGGAAGGTCGGACAACAGAGCCGGAGATGGCACATGGAGCGCATGTCTTGTTATGAGAGTAGCAAAGGTGCGGAAACGACTCAAGCTGGCGTTATTTTTTTGCGCACGGCTGAGTGCGCCTTGCGTAAGCCAAAGCCCAAAGAAGCGAAAAGCAAGTACAGGCGCAGATTCCCTTCGGGAATGACAGCAAGAAGGCAAAGGCGAGTTCAAACGCAGATTCCCTTCGGGAATGACAGCAAAAGGCTAGAAGGAGAATGAAGCCTGCAGCATCACCCGCCGGACTGCGGAGTCAGTGGTGAAGATGTTGCCCGCGAGCTGGGCGCTGGTTCCGAAGATTGGTGAGGTCAGGGTGCCAACGGGCGTGGAGCGGTCAACTATGTTGAAGATGTTCTGTGCCTGCGCACCCACGCTGAAGTTGTAAAGATGTGCCTTGCTGGCCCCACCGCCAAAGCGTCCGCCATGTCCATGATGCGGGCCTCCCTGAGCCGTCGCGGAGCCAGAGTCCGCCACGCGCGGATGGCCGAAGCCGAAGCTCTTGACGACCCGCAGATCCAACGTGAAGCTGGCGGGTCCGGTGCAGTAATTGTGAGGGACTAAGCCGGTGTTGCCCGGTGTACCCGGTGTCGCGAACGTACCGCATCCAGCGATCGTCTTCACGTAGCCGTTCGCAATCGTAGGCGTGCCGGGAGCGACCAGCACCGCGCGGGTGTTGTAGATGTTGTCGCGATAAAGGTCTGTGCCGGCGGTAATGTCATACGGTGCGCCCGAGTTCGCTACCAGAAACGGGCTGACCGTAAACGAGTACGGCAGGTTCAGGCTGCCAAAGATGAATGTACGATTGCGACGATCGAAGCTGGCTCGGCCATAATCGGCCCTGAGTTGATTGGGAACCGAGGCAAACGAGGTTGCGCCGGAGAAATCGGACTTGGCAAAGTTCAGCACGTAGAAGCCGCCGATAGACCCTAGCTTGCCGTTGTAGTTGAGGTGAGTAATTATCTGATCCTGATTGTAGACACCATTGGATTGAAACTGGTAGACGATCGGATCCGCCAAAGTTCCGGTGGCAGAAGCGAAATTGGGAACATCGGAGTTGAACCCGTGAAGTCCCCGGATGTGTTGATAGTTGATCGAGAGCGTTGCGTTTTTAGCCAACTGCTGGTCGATTCCAAGGTTCGCCTGGATGTTGTAGGACGTACGAAGATTGGGCGCGATCTGGCGAATGGCTAAATTACCTCCCGCAGCGGTAAGCAAGGGCATGCAGGCTGCCGGCGAGGTCGGATTGCAGGCAGGATTGATTGTCGAAGCACCGCTGGGCGCCGACGACGCTACGAAAAACGACTGCTCATTCAATCCGTTGTCGCGTTCGGTGGTCAGTTGGTTGGACAAGGCAAAGCGGTCGTAGAACCAGCCCAGGCCAGCACGGAGGACGGTCTTCTTGGAGATACCGTAGGCGACTGAGAGCCGTGGAGCAAAGTCGGCCTGGTCATGGATAAAGTTCTGGGTCTCATAGCGCAGCCCATAGCTGAACGTCAGGTTAGGGCGGATCTTCCAGTCATCTTCTGCATAAAGTCCGAGATCTGCGCGGGTGGCGCTCACCGTTGGCACACGGTTCAGGGTCAGTGCATAGCTGCGCAGATTCCCGGCAACGTAATCCTGAATGCTCGAATAGGTAAAGGTGCCATTCGGATTCGAGGTAACGGTGCTGTGAATGGTGTCTACGCGCAGCTTGCCGCCAAACCGCAGGAAGTGTTTTTGGAAGGCAGCGGAGGTGTAATTCTGCAGCTCGTAGTGAGTTTGATTGCTGCGAATCAGGCCGGCCGAGGAGCCACCGCCATTGAATGCGCCCTGCACCGAGATCGCCGCAGTCTGGGATAGCGGAGAGGTAACCGAGGTCGGGCGCTGATACTCAAAACGCGTTTCGTTGATCAGGCGCGAAGAGAGCGTCTGCGTATCCGAGATCTGCACCGTCGTCTCGGCATCGGTCGAGTTCGTTCCGGTCGAGAAGATGTCGTTGCCACCAATTCCAGCATTGCGTTGCCTATTGTGCTCATAGTGGACCCGCACGGTGGCCGTGTTGTTCTTTCCCAGCGAGAAGTCCACGCGGGGCGCAAAATCCCACCGCAGGCGCGGAGTCGAGTTGGCAAAGCTGTAGCCGTTGCTGCCAAGCGAGTAGATGGCGCATCCGCTCTGCCCCGGTGTGCATACCGTACCGGACGTCTGGCTGGTGGCGTAGATCGAAGCGGGATCGACGATCGTATTGTCCTGGACATTTCGGTACGAGCCGTTCAAAGAGTAAGACGCGGACTTGCTCAAGGGTCCGGTCAGGGTTCCGAAGGAGAAGATCGTGTGGTACGGCGGCTCCGGCGTTCCCGGCAGCACGAATGGACTGCCTGTATTAAACGCCTTGTCGAGCCCGTTGAGCTGCAGAAAGCCGTGTATCTTATCTGTGCCCGGCTTGGTGAATACTTCGACGCGGCCGTAGCCCACACGGTCATACTCGGCCGAGAAAGGATTACGGTTGATGCGAATCTCCCGGATCGATGATTTGGGCGGAAGCGTGCCGCCGGTGAACCCATCGATGTAAATCTGACCGCCGTTGGGTCCGGCGGCTGGACCCGCCAGAGCCGTCAACTCCTGCTGCAACTCATCGGGATCATCCGACAACGCATCGAGAGCTTTGCCCTTCAGTACGGACGCGTCTGCGTTCTGATCCGGATCGACCGAAACCTTGTTCTGCGTGGTCGTTACCTGCACAACCTGTTCCGCGTTCTGGATCGCCAGTTTGGGATTCAGAGTGATCTCATAATCGATGCGGACATGCATGGCTAATTTGACATAGGTAGCAAAACCTGGCGCAGTCACGGTGAGCGAGTAGAGACCCGCGGGTACGCCGGCAAACGTGTAGCTACCGTCTGCGCCCGACGTTACTGGATACGCCTTACCTTGGGCAGGGGTCAACGTGAGAATTGCCCCCGGGATCGCTGCATCATCTGGATCGGTGACGTACCCGCTGAGGACTGGGGCGTGCGACGTGCTCGCTGCTTGCGTAGCGATGCGAGTGTGCTGCGCCGCGTCCGGTGAACCACCCTGAGCCGCCTGTGCGTGCAAGGGCTGCGCTGAACAACCCAGACCGATCAGAACCGCTGCCGTTACGCTACTCGAGCACAGACGCCTCGAAGTTCCTCTTACGCTCGCTGCAAAAAGACGGATCCTGTGGGGCTCACTGCTCAGAGACATAGAACTCCTGTGGATGTATTTTCTTCGCCTTCGAAATGTCATTTCTAAACCAAGGCGGGTTAGGTGACTGCAGATTATTGGGACGCTCCGGTGTCCGGAGCCCCGATCGTCCAGGGAGAGAGCGTAATCGCGTTCTGTCCGGACGACTTGGCGGACAGCAGAGGCTCGACGCCTGATAGCAGGGTGATCACTGTTAACGGGCCATCGCCGCTGGAGCGTGAGGCGACGATCATAACGGCTTGGCCAGGCTTGAGGTCCGCGACGTTTTGCGCGGGCAGGCGCATAAGCATCCGGGACAAGTCCATGCCCTCGTGGCGTGTTCGCGCGGCCTGGGCAGACGCGTCAGGCGCAGGTGCGGAGGCCGATGCTGCTGGCGTGGCCGCCTGATTGCGGGCCTGAAACGCGCGTGCGGTCTCGGGGGTAAGATTGCGGAGATTGGAAGCCGTTGTCATTTGCACTGTGACGTTGCGTTTGGTCGTCAAATCTTTCAAGGTGAGGGTCTGTGCCTGTGCATTGACCGACCCGATCACACCGGAAAGATTGACGAAAGTTCCGGCGACCACTTCCTGCGCGGCAATTTCGCTGCCGTCTGCTGATTTCGTACCCCGCACACTCATCTGGTCGCCCGCGTGAATGTCTGCCAGCGTTGCGGGTTGGGCCGCACTGAAGTCCACCGACCCAGCCGCATACCTGCGCACGACGGTGGTTGGAGACGTGTTGACCTTGATGGTATGCATTGCCGACGAGAGCGTAACCACTGAACCGTCAATCGAACGGACCAGGCCGCTGACGCCGTGCTGTCGCCAGTCAGCCTGCTGGGATGCGTTGTGCGCAGCGATGGCGGCACTCTTCATCACGACAATGCGAGTTGCAGAGAACGTGCCTGCAACGGTGCCGGAGGTGCCTGTAGCCAACACGCGGTCCCCTACGGCGATGTCGGAAAGTGCAGCCGGCGACGCAGACTGCAAGCTCTTGCTTCCGGGCGCGAGTTGCAGGACCTTTGCGGCAGAATCTACCGTGACCTTTACTTCGGGCCCCGCAGCGGTTGCGAGGACCAGCGTTCCCGCGTTGATCGAGGTCACGGTTCCAACCTGATTGGACACACTCTGCGCCTCAACCCGCGGCGGTGTGCTCAGAGCCGCAACGGTTCCAACCGCACAGCATGCAAACAACGGCAGCACCATCATGCGTGCCATCAACCGCAATGCGAGCAGTGGCAGGGCTCGGCCTGGCGTGTTCGACGAACCTGCAAACGTCCCAGTCTGGTTCATAAGCCCCTCGGAGTTTCCGCCCGCAGTTCTCAGTGAATTTGTCGCCGGGACCGCGCAGACGTCAACGCGGCTCGGGCGAGGCGCAGAAAGCGACCTGACCACCCAATAGAGATACGCCTCGACAGCCTGAAAGTTTCGGCAGCCGCGTAAAAGTTTCGGCTGCGGCGCTGTTTGTCCTGAAATGGCATACGAATTGCTATGTCCGTAGCTGTGGAAGCCTTCAGATCACGTCGAAATCGTCGCCCTCGCACAGAGGTCTGTTAGCTTGAACGCATGAGCGACGCGATCACAAAGGCCCACGTAGACGTTTTCTCAAAGATGCGGATCGCCTTGCTGGGCACGGGCAAGATGGGTGGCATTCTGCTGCAGGCTTTTCTCGACAATCAGCTTCTCAGACCCGATCAGATCTTTGCCACGGTGCAGAGTCCTGAGCGTGCAGCCGTCCTGTCAAAGCAGTTTCAAGTCTCTGTCGGGACGGACAATCTGGCTGCTGCCCGCGAGGCCGACATTATCCTGATTGGCGTCAAGCCAACCCAGGTGCACGCGCTGATCGAACAGATACGTCCGGCACTGGACGACGGCAAACTACTGCTCTGTTTTGCGGCGTCGGTGACGACGGCCGCAATCGAGCAGGCAGCAGCCGTGGATGTCGCGGTGATTCGCGCCATGCCCAACACACCCGCGCTGGTTTCCTCTGGCGTGACTGCGCTGGCGACAGGAAAATACTGTAGTGCGGCTCAGATGCAACTGGCGCAGCAAATCTTTGCCACGGTCGGGCGAACGGTGGTGGTCGAAGAAAAACACATGGACGCTGTCACCGGGTTGAGCGGTTCGGGTCCGGCGTTTCTCTACATCATTATTGAAGCGCTTGCCGAAGCCGGCGTGAACGTTGGCCTACCGCGCGATATTGCCACGCTGCTGGCGGCTCAAACGACGCTTGGGTCGGCCCGAATGGTGCTGGAAACGGGCTTCCACCCCGCGCTGCTAAAAGACCAGGTGACCACTCCGGCGGGATGCACGGTGGACGGCATTCTGGAATTGGAAGAAGGCGGCCTGCGCGTCACACTCATTAAAGCGGTCAAGCGGGCGACTCTGCGCGCACGCGAACTGGCCAGCAACAAACTTTAAGCGTTGGCGGCATTCCTGGCTGAAGAAGTGGCGAGTGTCAATTCGGCAATGCCTTGGAGACGAACAGCGGAATAAGGTACTTCGCAACGGCTGCGCCTAGCAGCAGTGCCAAAGTTCCATAACCAGTGACATAAATGGCTCCGCCAAGCAATCCTTCTGGTGCCACATGCGCGAAAACAACGATGGGTAGAAGGCCCCATGGACTGCTCCTGACATCCCCAGTCAGCGCATCGGTAAGTGCAAAGAGGATAAACAGCACCACTGGAAGGAGAACGAAGACACCGTACCACTTCACCTGGTGGTATGCATCGGCAACCGGGCCAAACGATATTCCGGTCGAGTCGTCATGCTCTGGAATCATCCCTATCTGGCGTGCGTACAGATTTCCGAAGTTCACCGACGGCTTGTCCGGGTAGAAAAAGTGGGGTAGCAGGTTCAGGTACGAGTAGTAAGTCGGGATCAGCCCAGCGGTGGCGTGCTCTTCGGTGTAAGTGATAAGCGCATCGTCAACTCCGATCATTTGTAGACGATCGAAAAATCCTTGCGGAGTCGAATAGAAGTTCGCATCTAAGTTTCCCCCCTCGACATTACGTTGGGTCTCCTGATCGTATTGTCGCTTGATTCCTCCCAGGTCTGAGAGTTGCGCGACTGCGGTCCGGACAGCTTCGTCAGGCGTTCCGCGGTAAGCACGGCCTACCTGCGCATAAGGAACGAGGTAAGCGAACATGAACCAGATACCTAGCAAGATTCCGACAAGCTGTTTCCGCGAGAAACTGTAACCCAGCAGGACGCAGACGATAATCCAGATAAAGATCGGCTCAAATATCGCAAGCTTTGAAAAGCCGATAAGACCTGCCGCCAGCACTTGTGCAAACGCAATCGCGCCGACCCAATGGAAGCTTCGCCGACCGCCACTAATCCTGATCTCCGCATAAAACGACAGGATCATGGCAAGATCCGGAAAACGATTGATTTGTTGCACGGCCGTATAAATCGCCGGAGGCAGAAGAACACCTGCAAACTGCAGAACCATCCCGATTATCAGGCAGGCGAGTGCTGTTCTGCGCATGTTTTGCATCGGGAGAACGTCAGTGAGCAATGCCTTTTTGCGTCGGAACCGTCGCGAAACATAGACACAGGCAGCCATGCTTGCCATGCCGCCACAATACACAAGCATCGTAAGATTAGGACTCTTAAGATTGGTCTGTGCCGGCTCTCCGATGATGCACTTATAGATCAGGCCTACAAGAGCGCCGAGGGTGCCAGAAAAAAATATGTACGCTCCGGAGGGGTAAAATATCCCTCCTGCCAGGTTGTAGGCGGTCGCAAATAACAGCAGATAAGCCAAAGAAAGTGCTGAAAAAATCAACGTAGTTCCCAGAATCTGCTGCGCCAGGAAGAGTCCGACAGCGAAGAAAGCGACATGCTGCGCTCGGAAGCTCGTGGGAACGGGAATTCGCATCGGAAACTCGATGATAGCAGCGGTATCCGTGCCTCACGGCTGAGTAGATATGTGCAGGTGACTGCCTCCAGTCCGCCTTCAAATGGAACCTGTTGGCACGTTGGACGGCCAGAGCGACCATGAAAGTGGTACAGATCGATTCATACGAGTAACATAGAGACACCGCACCTCGGCTGCTTCCCTGCTCTGCCGGGACACGCAACCGGAACTGCACACACCTTCTGGAGGATCTAAGTTTTGGCTAAGCGCGATCGTTTCCTTTTCACCAGTGAGTCAGTCACCGAAGGCCATCCCGACAAGATCGCCGACCAGATCTCGGATGCCATCCTCGACGCATGTCTTGCGCAAGATCCCATGAGCCGTGTCGCCTGCGAGACGCTCACCTGCACCGGCCTGGTCGTGATTGCCGGCGAAATTACCACCAAGGCCTACGTCGATTTCCAATCGCTCGTGCGCTCCACCGTTTCAGAGATCGGCTATAACCACTCCGAGTACGGCTTCGACTCGAACACCTGCGCGGTGATCTCGACCATCAACAAGCAGTCCCCGGACATCGCCCAGGGTGTGGACACTGGCGGCGCGGGCGACCAGGGCATGATGTTCGGCTTTGCAACCAACGAGACGCCGGAGCTGATGCCCCTGCCCATCTCACTCGCGCACCGCCTTTCCGAGAAACTGTCCGAGGTTCGCAAGTCCGGTCTGATGCCGTATCTGCGCCCTGATGGTAAGAGCCAGGTCACCGTCGAATACTCCGAAGTGGGCAAGCCTGCGCGCGTCGACGCCGTCGTGATTTCAACCCAGCACGATGACAACGTCAGCAACGATCAGCTGCGCGCGGAAGTGCTGAAGAACGTTATCCAGGCCGTGATTCCGGCTGAACTGCTGGACGCAGACACCAAGTACCATATCAATCCCACGGGACGTTTCGTTATCGGTGGACCCATGGGCGACTCCGGCCTGACCGGACGCAAGATCATCGTCGACACCTATGGCGGAATGGGACGCCACGGCGGTGGTGCCTTCTCAGGCAAGGACGCGACCAAGGTCGACCGTTCGGCTGCTTACATGGCGCGCTATGTGGCTAAAAACATTGTCGCCGCAGGGTTGGCTGATCGCTGCGAGGTGCAGCTTGCCTATGCAATCGGAGTAGCCGAACCTGTCAGCGTCCTGGTCGACACCTTCGGCACCGGCACGGTCGATGCGGAGAAACTCGAAGAACTGGTCCGCGCCAACTTTGAGCTGACCCCTAAAGGCATCATCGAAACGCTTGATTTGCGCCGCCCCATCTTCAAGCAAACTGCGGCGTACGGACATTTTGGCCGTACCGGCGGCGACTTTACGTGGGAGAAGACCGACAAGGTAGCCGCCCTCACTGCCGGGGTTTCCCAGGCAGTAAATGCGAAGTAACCCCATGCATGTTATCGAAATAATTTAGTTAGCTCGCTACCCGCCTGCTGACCTGGACTACTTCACCTTTTTTAAGGCCGACCCTGAGGCTGATTTGACCCAAGCTATAAAACCTGTCAACACAGAGGACGGCTTGGGTCAGGCAGCAGGGTCGAAGTCCAGTCTATCAACCGCAATAGCCTTAATCGGGATTACCGCCTTCGTGTCCCTCATGATCTCGCATTATTATCTCGTAAATGGAGATGATTTACTCGAGATATGGGGAGATAAAGCTTCCGGACTTGGTACGCTTCTACATACACAACGAACATTTCCGCTTGAAATTGATCCTTTGCTGTACCATCTGCTCACATTTGTAGAGATCAGTCTTTGGGGATTGAAACCCGTTTTGCTCCGGTTACCTTCCCTATTCGGATTTCTGCTCATGCAGTTATGTCTGTTCGTGTTTGTTCGGCGCATTGCCTCAAGCAGGACGGCACTCGTTGCGCTTTTATTTCCAGCTCTGAGCGCAACTTTCACCTATACGTTGTACATCCGTCCATACGGATTCTTGCTGGGCCTTTTCGCCCTGGCGTCGCTTAGCTGGCAGACAGCAATTCGATACGAACGACACCGTATTTACTGGTTGATCAGCCTTGCGTTGACAATCGCGCTCGCTATCAACACTCATTACTATGCAGTGCTTCTGCTTGTCCCACTCTGCTTCGCCGAGCTAGTACGTTCATGGCAGAACCGGCGACTCGATTTCCCCATGCTATCTGCCCTTTTTGCTGGAACGATGGGAACGCTTTTCATTCTGCCCTTTTTGAAGGGAGCATCCGAGTTCCGCAGCAACTATGTCAAGGGAGGAGTCAGCTACCACACAGTATTACAGTCGTACAATTCCATACTGCTCGGCGCAGCCACCTACAGTATCTTCGCCAACCACCTGCTTGCAATCGCGCTGCTGCTTTGTGCGGCTTTCGTCTTCTGGAGTTGTATTGTGCAGATTAGGACCGGGCAGATTGCAATGCACCTTCCTGAGTTCATTTTTTTGTTGACGCTTGCAGGTCTCCCTGTTTTTGCCTTTCTAATTGGTCACTTCGTGACCCATGCCATGGAACCACGGTATGCGTTAGGAGCAATTGTTGGAATTTCAGTTTTATCCGCAATCTCGATTTCGCCTTCTTTGAGGCTCCCAAAATTGGGCGCGGGTATTCTGCTAATTTTGGTCGCCGCATTCACCTGGAGGAGCTTTCAACAGGTTCGAGCGGCAAAAACTTCACGGGATATGCAATTAGCCTCTATGGTCCTCGCACCGGCGATCAAGGCCGCGATCATGAATACTCCCAGTCAGCTTTTGTACGTTCAGGATGTTGATGCGTTTGGCTTTGCCCAGTTCCACGAAGGTGACCGCAACGTGCTCTCGCACATGGCGCTTGTCTACTCTGCGACACAGGAGATGAAGTGGAATCACACTGAAACGGGTACGCGAATCGTAACGCACCTCAAAAGAGTTGAGACTTACAATATCTCGCCGTATGAGCACAGCACTGCGCAACCCGGCAGATATATCTTCCTCATCAATCAAGGAGGATGGAACTGGATTGAAGATGCATTGGCAGCCCGGCACGCGAGGGTCACCCCCATCGGAACCGCTCTGGGACTCAAAGTAGTTTCCGTTGAATTTGACTGATTCTAGGTGGAGCAGCCTGAACACTTGGGCTCACACCTCAAAAGTTAGATCGATCACTTTTTCGCCGCATACCTCTTAATAAGGTGGTTCGTTGATGAGTCGTGCCTCAGTTTGAGTTCGCCCGCTTTTTCCAGTTCTCCAAGGATGTGCTGCGCCAGCACCTTGCCCAATTCAACGCCCCACTGGTCGAAGGAATCGATGTTCCAGATAGCGCCCTGCGTGAAGACCGAGTGCTCATAGAGCGCGATCAGCTTGCCCAGAACGTTAGGAGTCAGCAGGTCCGCCAGCAGAATGTTTGAGGGGCGATTGCCTTCGAAGACCCGGTGCGGCACCAAGGCTTCGGGGGTGCCTTCTGCCCTCACTTCTTCAGCAGACTTACCGAACGCCAGCGCTTCGGCCTGCGCGAAGACGTTCGCCATCAGAATGTCGTGGTGGTCCCCCAGCGGGTTTAGCGTCTTGAAAAAGCCAATGAAGTCGCACGGAATCAACCGGGTGCCCTGATGGATCAGTTGATAAAACGAATGCTGCCCATTCGTTCCCGGCTCGCCCCAGTACACGGGTCCCGTCTGCGTGCCGACGGGAGTTCCGTCAATGGTTATGTGCTTGCCATTCGACTCCATGGTCAGCTGCTGCAGGTACGCGGGAAATCGCTTCAGATACTGTTCGTACGGCAGCACGGCGATCGTCTGGGCGTCGAAGAAGTCGGTATACCAGACCGTGAGCAGACCCATCAGCACAGGCAGGTTCTGCGTTAAAGGAGCGGTGCGGAAATGCACATCCATGGCGTGGAAACCGTCCAGCATTTCTCGGAAATTTTCGGGGCCGATGGCGATCATGATAGAAAGCCCAATGGCTGAATCCATTGAGTAGCGGCCGCCAACCCAATCCCAGAAACCAAACATATTTGCCGTGTCGATCCCAAACTTCGCGACCTTTTCCGCGTTGGTCGAGATGGCAACGAAGTGTTTTGCTATGGCGCTTTCATCCCCGCCGAGCGCGTCGAGAGTCCACTTGCGCGCGCTGTTCGCATTGGTCATGGTCTCAAGCGTGGTGAAGGTCTTCGACGCGACCAGGAACAAGGTCTCTTCTGCATCCAGATCGCGGACGGCCTCGACAAAATCAGTTCCGTCTACATTCGAAACGAAGCGGAAGGTGAGGTCGCGCTGACTGTAATGACGCAGCGCTTCATAAGCCATCACTGGACCCAGATCGGACCCGCCGATGCCGATGTTGACGACGTTGCGGATCGGTTTGCCGGTAAACCCTTTCCACTCGCCTGCGCGTACGCGGTCTGCAAACTCTGCCATCCTGTCGAGCACGACGTGGACGCCCGGGACTACGTCTTCGCCATCGACCACGATCTTTTCAGTTTGCGGAGCGCGCAGGGCAACGTGCAGCACCGCGCGATTCTCGGTGACGTTGATCTTATCGCCGCGAAACATGGCGTCCACCTTGGCTCGCAGCCCGGTGGCCTCTGCCAGCGAGAACAGTAATTTGAGCGTTTCGTCCGTGATCCGGTTTTTTGAGTAGTCGAGGAAGATCCCTTCAGCTTCAGCGGTCAGACGTTGGCCACGCGTGGCATCGTCGACAAACAACTGCCGGAGTTGTTGGCCGCGCATGGTCTCCGCATGCGCTTCAAGTGCTTTCCATTCGCTGCGGTTCGTGAGCTGATTGGGGGATTGGGCTGAGGACATGATGGATTCCTTTTCTTCTGAAAAGCCGCTACAGGAAATATTGTGATGCCAATTTTCACCAAGCTGCGTGGGCCTAAACCGTGCCAGCCGCGTTCGACGTGCGCGATCCAGCAGAGTCGGCAACGTTCGGCATGGCGTTCACGCATGCCTGGAAGTATGCGAGCGACTTCTCCAGCCCTTCGCGCAACTGCACCCTGGGTTCCCAGCCGAGCAGAGTTCTTGCCAGTGTAATGTTTGGACGGCGGCGCGTCGGATCGTCCTGCGGGAGCGGCTTGAAGGCGATCTCCTGCTTGACACCAGTCACGGCCAGTACCTCCCGCGCGCATTCGAGAATCGTCCACTCGACGGGGTTCCCGATATTGACCGGGCCATGCTCGTGCGAATCGGCAAGCAGCACGATTCCGGTAATCAGGTCGGAGACGTAGCAGAATGAACGGGTCTGAAGACCATCGCCGTACACCGTCATTGCCTCGCCACGCAGGGCCTGCATCATCAGGTTGGAGATGACACGTCCATCGTTAGCCTGCAGGCGCGGACCATAGGTATTGAATATCCGCACCATATGCGTATCGACACCGTAGTAGCGGTGGTAGGCGGTCACAGCGGCTTCAGAAAAACGCTTTGCCTCGTCGTAGACGGAACGCGGTCCGATCGGGTTCACGTGACCCCAGTAGGTCTCCACCTGGGGATGTACGGCCGGGTCGCCGTAGCACTCCGACGTGGAGGCGTGCAGATAGCCCGCGCCTGATCTGCGCGCAGCTTCGAGCGTATTGATCGTTCCGGCTGAGCCGACCAGCAGCGTCTCCACGCCGAGCCGCATGTAATCGACCGGGCTCGCCGGGGAGGCAAAGTTGAAGACGTAATCCACCGTGCCTACATCGAACGGCTGCGTGATGTCGAGTTCCTGAAACTCGAAACGCGACTCCGATTGCAGGTGGCTGAGGTTCGCCAGATTGCCTGTGCAAAGATTGTCCACGCCGATGACGCGATTGTCTGCGGCCAGCAGAGCGTCCGTAAGGTGAGATCCAAGGAAGCCAGCTGCCCCGGTCACGAGAATTCGTTTCTGGTTCATCCGCTGAAATCACTCCTGAGTTTTAACAGCCGTGCAGTCTAGAGGTGAGCCGTCGTGGCAAGTTCGCGCACCGGGTAGGCAGTAGGACGTCCCGTGCTGAGATAGGTAAAGCCGTGCTGCTGCATCACGTGCGGATCGTAGAGGTTGCGACCGTCGATGACGATGGGATAGCGCAGCATACGATTCAGCTTCTCCAGATCGAGCGTGGCGAACTCCTGCCACTCGGTCAGAATCAACAAAGCGTCCGCATCCTGCGCGGCTTCGTAGGCCGAGTCCGCATAGGAAAGGTACGCACCCTCAGGCAGAACTTCCTTGGCGCGAGCCATGGCTGCCGGATCGTAAGCCCTCAGGACGCAGCCTTCAGCCAGCAACATCTTCACCATGTCCACCGCGGGCGAATCGCGAATGTCATCCGTCTCGCCCTTGAAGGCCAAACCCAGCACAGCGAGTCGCTTGCCCCGCAGAGTCCAAAGCGCAGACCGCACCTTCGACAGAAAGCGTTTCTTCTGCGCGACGTTGATGCTTTCCACTTCGCTCAGAAGCGAGAAATCGATTCCCAACTGTTCGGCCACATAGCGAAATGCCGCAACATCCTTGGGGAAACACGATCCACCATAGCCGATGCCAGGACGCAGAAAACCTGCCCCAATGCGCTTGTCGAGGCCCATGCCGCGCGAGACCTGCTCGACGTTCGCATTGGTCGCCTCGCACAGATTCGAAACAGCATTGATGAACGAAATCTTCAACGCGAGGAAGGCATTCGAAGCGTGCTTGATGATCTCCGCCGATTTGGTCGAAGTATTCAACAACGGAGGCGGAGCATCGAGTGAGCACGACCCGCCGATCGCATCGGGTGAGGCGTAGTAGCTGCCGGTCGTAAGCGGCGCGTAGACCGCCGCCAGCACGTTTGCCGCGCGTGCAGTCTCCGATCCAACGACGATACGGTCAGGATGCAGGAAGTCTGAGACTGCGGTACCTTCACGCAGGAACTCGGGATTCGAGACCACGTCAAAGAGTTCGCGCGCCACGCCATTGCGCTCGATCACACGTCGAATCCACTCATTCGTGTACACGGGCACGGTGCTCTTTTCAACGATCACCTTGTAGCTGGTGAGCGAACGCGCGATCTCGGACGCGACCGCCTCGACATACGACATGTCGGCATTGCCGGTCTCGGACTGCGGCGTGCCCACCGCGATGAAGATGGCGTCGCACTCGTGCGTCGCTTCGGCCAGGTCGGTCATAAAGCGCACGTTGGTGTTGCGATGGCGATTCAGCAACTCCGGCAGATGCAGTTCGTGGATCAGCGTATCGCCGCCCTGCAGCGCCTTCACCTTGCGCTCGTCATTATCGACGCAGATTACCTGGTGACCCATTTCCGCAAAGCACACCGCAGCGACCAGGCCAACGTAGCCCGATCCCACGACGGTGATGCGCACAGAAGCAGGCGTTCCAGATGGCCCCGAGCTCGACGGCAGCGAGGCATTGCGAATTAGTTCACTCATGGTTCGAATGTTGTTCCAATCTCAGATGGGCTATTCACAGTCAGTATACCGGACGAGGAGACACGCTTAGGAGCGGGTACACATTGGCTCCATGATGCTTTCAGTGCAGGCGGACGCGCTTTCAGATTCATCAGCACTCAATTAGACTGGGATAAATGAGCTCCGACAACTTTACCCAGGCACCTGCGGCGGGTACACAGCCGTTACAGCCTGCTGTGCCCGGCGGGGATGCCTCCCTGTCCGAGACGCTCATTACCCTGCGTAAGCGCAAGCTGGTTCTGATCCTTTGTCTTTTGGCAGGCCTGTGTTTCGGCTTCTACAAGGCAATTACACAGATTCGACTTTTTGAGTCCTCAGGGCGCATTCAGGTGCGCACAGGATCATCATCGCAGTTCAGCCTCGATGCTGCCGCTGGGGGTGCCGCCGGCGGCACCGACTTCGACCCGGAACGCAAGATGCAGACCGAGATCTCAATCATTGGGAGTAACACGCTGTTGGAGTCTGTCGCACGCGATCTGAATCTTGCCAACAATGCAGATTTTTTGGGAGTCAAGGGTACCCTCCCGCATCGCAGCATGGATGACCCCAGGGTTCGGCAGCAGACTATCTCGCTCCTCCACCAGGGTTTGCAGGTAGCGATGATCAGCAAGACAGACATCATCCAGATTTCTTTTAAATCCCTTGACCCCAAGCTCTCGGCCGATATCGTCAATCAGATCATTGCGGACTATCAGCATCGCAGTTATGAGGTGCGCTATACGTCCGCCCAGAATGTCTCCAAATGGCTATCCGGAAGACTGGATGAGTTGAAACAGAAGGTAGAACTTTCGCAGAACCAGATGCTGGATTTGCAGAAGAAACTGGGCGCCCTCGGCTTCGACGCCGCGCACAATCAAATCTCAACATCACTCGACACGCTGGCAGCAGCGACCGACACTGCCCGCCTGGCTCGGATCCTTGCAGAGTCGCGCTATCACCTGCTGGCCAACATGGACCCGAATGCCATCGAGGGAGGAATTGATGCCGGGAGGCCAGGGAGAATGCCCTGCTGGCGAAGGCCAACCAGTCTCAGACCAGTGCCGCTTTGGAAGGCGAGAAGGCGACTGCATTCAAGCTGCGCGATGCGCTGGTGGAGTACACGATCCGGCAGCGCGAGTTTGAGTCTAACCGTGCGCTCTACGAGGGTCTCCTGCAGAAGCTGCAGACGGCAGGTATCGACGCTGGTCTCGAGTCCCTGGAGATTGACGTAGTCGATTACGCGGTGCCGCCCTTGTCCCCCACCCTGAAGCCGCGCAGCAACATCCTGATGACCTACGGATTGATAGGCCTGGTCCTGGGCGTGCTTCTTGCTCTGATGCTGGAAACGCTCGACACCAGTCTGCGCAGCGTGGCTGAGATCGAGGCCATCACTGAACTGCCTTCCCTCGCCATCGTTCCGCGCACCAAGCGTTCCAGCCCTGACCAGATGGCGACAATGTCCACGGTGGAACGGAACATCGACGTTCTCGCCCAGCCGAAGTCGCAGTTTACCGAGGCGTTCAGATCCATGCGGACTGCGCTGCTGCTCTCGTCTGTTGGGCGCGAACCCAAGTTCATCGTGTTCACCTCAGCCACTCCGTCCGAAGGCAAGACGACTGCAGCCAGCAACCTTGCGGTCATCCTGGCTCAGGATGGCACGCGCGTGCTGTTGATCGATGCTGACCTGCGCCGTCCCAGCCTGCATCACCGGTTCGGGCTCAGCGGAAAGGTCGGACTCAGCACACTGCTCAGTGGCCAGAGCACACTCGCGCAGTCAGTGCAAAACGTAACTGAGGTGCCCACGCTTGATATCCTTTCGAGCGGCCCGGTTCCGCCTTTCCCGACCACCATGGTTGGTTCGTCCGCGATGGCCAACCTGTTGCGTGAAGCTGGAGCGATCTACAGCTACGTCGTGATCGATACGCCGCCAGTGCTTTCGGTGACGGATGCGGTGGTGCTTTCCCAGTCGGCCGACTCCGTTGTCCTGGTGGTTCGACACGGTAAATCCACGAAGCCGACCATTCGGCGCGCACGCGATCTGCTCGCGCGCTCTGGAGCGCCGCTGGCCGGCATTGTGCTCAATGCCGTCGATCTCAACTCGGCCGAGTATTACGGGTACTACGGCTACTACGGCTATTCCTACTCGAGCCTCGATCCGGCCGGATGGGAAGCTCAGAAGAAATCGAGCGGTTCCTCTGAAGGTCGCGGATCGCATGGGAGGTCCAAGGATGTTTAATGCTGGCAGTCCGCGTTCCCTACGCTATCTCTTGCCCTATTTCTGTAGTCTCCTGCTGCTTTCGGCCGGCCTGAATGCACAGGCTCAGTTTAGTGGCCCTGCGTTAAGCGCGCCAGCCCAGGGCAACAGCGTACAGACACCCACGACGGATCTGGCACTGCTCAATCCTGCCGCGGGCGAGGTCACGATTGTGCCCGGGGATGTGTTGTCTATCCGCCTGTTCGGCTCAGCTACCTACGCCCCCACGGTGGTCGTGGGTTCTGACGGAACCGTGGATCTGCCCCTGATTGGACAGGTGCCCGTGGGTGGACTTACCTCGACCCAGGCCTCCAAACTAATTGCGGCCCGGCTCTCTGACGCCCAGATGTACGTCAATCCGCAGGTTCAGATTAACGTCACCGTCTCGGCTGGACAGTTCGCCACGGTCTCCGGTGAAGTGCACGCCATCATCCCGATCGCAGGTTCGCGCCGTCTGCTTGAGGTGCTGGCTGCGGCCGGAACGCTGCCACCTACCGCCAGTCACGTGATCACGATTCTGCGTCCGGGCGTGCAGAAGCCCATTGTCGTGGATCTCGGGACCGACCCACTTCGGAGCGCGCAGGCCAATGTGCCTATACTTCCGCGCGACATCATTATCATTTCGCGCGTCGGTGTCGTATATATGCTGGGCGCTTTCAAGGCACAGGGAGCCATTCCGCTGGCGCAAACGTCACCGCTGACCTTGATCGAAGCCGCAGCCCTGAGTGGAGGCCCGACGTTTGTCGGGCAGTACAACGATCTCCGAATCATCCGTACAGTCGGGCTCGAGCGCAAGCTGGTCAAAGTCGACATCAAGAAGGTGTTCGCGGGCAAAGCTCCCGACCCAATCCTTCAAGCAGACGATATCGTTTATCTGCCTACCAACCTGTTTAAGACAATCCTCCGGTCAGACAGTATCGGCGCGGTTACCGGCATCGTCTCGCTTATGCTGGTCGCATTCAGGTAGCGTCGAGCATTCCGTCAGGAGTCACGCAGGATGGCCTTCTCCGCAAATCGAGCGAAGCACGGGGACCGGGCAGTTGTAGAGACGCACCCCCTTCGGCCGGTGCGGCTTGCTTATTTCGTCAGCCATCCCATCCAGTATCAGAGTCCGCTGCTGCGGCGAATTGCGGCGCAGCCGGAGATTGAACTCACCGTCTTCTTCGGCTCCGACTTCTCGGTCAAGGGCTATGCTGACCAGGGCTTTGGGGTTGAGGTCGAATGGGACGTTCCTCTGCTCGAAGGCTACCGTCACGAGTTTCTTCCGAACCTGCGCGACCAGCGCACCGGGTCTGGATTCAGCGCCATCAGCTATGGTTTGACGCAGCGTTTGCTGTCGCCCGATGGCACACCTGCCTTCGACGCGCTTTGGGTCCACGGCTACGCGAGTGCTAACTCGCTGCATGCCATGCTGGTCGCACGTTCACTCGGAATTCCCGTGCTGCTGCGTGCCGAGTCCTGGCTTCGTGACCGTCAGCGCAGCGGAGCGAAGCTTGCAATCAAGCATGCCTCGTTCAGTTTATTGAAGCGCCTGGTCAGCGCCACACTTCCTATCGGCACGCTCAATGCGGAGTACTGGACCCACTATCTTGGCCCCGAGTGTCCGCAGTTTCTAATGCCGTACGCGGTCGACAACGAATATTTTCAGCAGCGTAGCCAGGCCGCACAGTCCGGCCGTACTGAACTACAGCGCGAGCTTGCGCTTGACCCTGCACGTCCCGTCATTCTTTTCGCTTCCAAGCTGCAGACGCGCAAACATTGCGCCGATCTGGTGGCAGCCTACCTGCAACTAAGGCCCGCTGCCGGTCAGGATCCCGAGCCTTACCTCGTCATCGTCGGCGACGGCGAAGAACGGGCGTCACTGGAACGGCAGGTGGCCGAATCAGGTGTCACCAGCGTGCGCTTCTGCGGCTTCCGCAATCAATCCGAGCTACCGCGCTTCTTCGATCTCGCGAGCATCTTTGTGCTGCCATCGCGCCATGAAGCCTGGGGGTTGATCGTCAATGAAGTGATGAACGCCGCCTGTGCAGTGATTATCACGGACGATTGCGGCTGCCAACCCGATCTCGTCACCGACGGCGTCGAAGGCTGGGTCTACCCTGTGCGCGATGTGGATGCACTCGCCGCAGCCCTGCGCCGCGTCCTCGCAACGCCCGAAACCGCAGCCACGATGGGCCAAAACGCTCTTGCGCGGATCAACAAGTGGAGCTTCGAGGAGGACATCGATGGTCTTCGCCGGGCGCTTGCTCACGTCACGCGGAGACAACGCACGTGCGCTACCTCGCCGCAGAATGTGGAGGTGCATCCCTGATCGACGATCCCCATTTCAACGCCTCTCCACTCCAGCCCACGCGGATTCTGCACGTCATCTCCACCGTCGATCCAGCGGCGGGTGGACCGTCCGAATCGGTGCGCGTTCTGCTCAGCTTCAGCGATACAGGCTACCTGGGGGAGGTCGTTACCCTCGATGCCCCCGACGCGCCGTTCCTCGCTGCGCTTCCGTTCAAGGTTCATGCGCTTGGTCCACGCCGCGCGAAGTACGGTTTCGAGCCGCAACTCTACCGTTGGCTCAAGCAGAATGGCGATCGCTTCGACGGTGTCGTCGTTAACGGCCTTTGGCAGTTCGGCGGCGTCGCGGCTCTGCTCGCTCTAAGCCGCCGCATACCCTACGTGGTCTTCTCGCACGGGATGCTCGATCCCTACTTCAAGCAAGCGTTTCCCGCGAAGCACATGAAGAAGTGGATTTATTGGGCCGCCGCAGAGTTCTGGGTGCTACGCCACGCGTATCGCGTCCTCTTCACCACGGCGGCGGAGGCCCGGCTGGCCGAGCAAAGCTTTTGGCTTCACCAGTGGAAGGGTTTCGTAGTCCCCTACGGATGCGCCCGCCCGCCCAGCAATCCTTCCGCGCTCGTCGAAGCTTTTCTTGAGCATCTGCCTGAACTGCGCGACCAGCGTTTCCTGCTTTTCCTCGGTCGCATTCACCGCAAAAAAGGGTGCGATCTTCTGATCGATTCGTTCCTGCGGCTTGCCGCGCCCGATCCCGGGCTGCACCTCGTTATGGCCGGTCCCGACCAGCAAGGTTGGAGTGCCGACTTGAAGCAAAGGGTGCAACGCGCTGGGCTGGAAGATCGTATTCACTGGCCCGGCATGCTGCGAGGTGACGCCAAGTGGGGTGCCTTTTACGCTTCGGAAGCCTTCATCCTGCCCTCGCATCAGGAAAACTTTGGCATTGCTGTCGCTGAAGCGCTGGCATGCGGCAAGCCGGCCCTACTCACCGACAAAGTGAACATTGCGCCCGAGATTTCAGCGGACGGCGCGGGCCTGATGGAGCCGGATACACAGCAGGGCACCGACAATCTGCTGAATCGCTGGATGGCTACACTACCTGCGGAGCGAGAGGCCATGGGACGACAGGCCTTTGCGTGTTTCGAGCAGCGCTACGATATGCGCAACAATGCGATTGCGATTATGCGACTCTTTCAACAAGCACATCGCGAACGCAAAACTAAAACGAACTCGAAGATGGTGTAGAGAACAGGCAGCAGCAAGAACAAACGCAGATTCCCTCCGGGAATGACAACTAAAGATAGAAGAACGAAAGGTTCCAGGCACAGACCCAGGACACGAAAGCATGGCACGGCAGGCAGACTACAACTCGGCGCACCACATCGCTGCTGCGAGTACAGCGGACCCATACCTGCGACCTGCGTTCTCCCTAGAAAATCGACTGCGTCGCCTGCTCTGGGGCCTGGTCTGGCTTGTGTTGTATCGGACTTCGCCACGTCCGCTGCACGCCTGGCGCTCGCTGCTGCTGCGGCTCTTTGGCGCGACCATGGGACCGGACTGCCACTTCTATCCGACGTCGCGGATCCACTCGCCCTGGAACCTGGTCTGCGCGGACCAGGTCACCGCAGCCGACGGCGTGGAGATCTACAACCCGGCACCAATCAAGCTTGGATCACACGCGATCCTGTCGCAGGGTGCATACCTGTGCGGCGCGACCCACGACTTTGACGATCCCGCCTTCCCTCTGCTGGCCTACACGATGGAAGTTGGACCATATGCGTGGATCTGCGCACGCGCCTCTGTAGGGCCTGGCGTGAACGTGGAGGAAGGTGCTGTGCTTGGCTTGGCCTCGGTTGCCACCCGCAACCTTGAAGCATGGAAGGTCTACGCGGGTGCGCCGGCGGTCTATATCAAAGACCGCCGGCGCACAATCGAATCAAGTTAGTTTTGCTGCGGTAAGGTATGCAGTTTCTTGGCGTTCGGCGAATACAGGGATCCCTTACAGGGCAGGCTCTTCGCTGCGTTCAGGATGACGACTCTCCAAGAATGGCGAGTCTGGTCTAGCTCTGGCGGCGCAGCTTAGCAAGCAGATCGGTCGGGTGCACGGGCTTGGCAAGAATCTCAAACTCATGGCCTTGGGCGCGCGCCTTCTCCAACAGGTCGGCAGTTGCGGCCTGACCCGAGAACAGCAAAATCTTGCATTTTGGCAACTTTTGCCGGGTCGCAATCGCTGCCTCGATGCCGGTCATTCCGGTCATGATCACGTCGGAGATCAGCATGTCCGGGTGAAACGTATCCAGAGCCTCAATCGCCTTCTCGCCGCTGTATACGGCGCGCGCTTCAAAGCCCGCCTGGTTGAGGATGATGGCGAGCGTGTTGGCGATCACCTGCTCATCGTCGGCGACGAGAACGCGCGGTTTCGGCGATTGGGCCGCTGCTGCATCTGACATTGCTTGGTCCCCATTGAGGTGTCGATTTTCGGACTATGCGGCCAAGCCTCGGCCGCACTTTTGTTATACCAGTAAACGCAATCATACCTGCGTTCCAGGCTTTGCGGCGAGCGCGTTGCACACGTTATTGCGCGCCTGTCTTCCGTGTATCCGTGTATGCCGCCCGTGCGCAGCGCTAGCTCTTGGTGTCGCGCGCGATGGCATCCAGCACCAGCGAGCGGGTCAGCAGTTCGGGCAGAACGTCGGCTTTCGCTCCGCTGCCCGCTGGATACAGCACGTAGGTCGGGACGCCGGACCGACCGACCGCCTTCAGTTGCGCCGTAATCGCGGGATCATACTGAGTCCAGTCGGCCCGGATCAGGACGAAATGTTGACTTTCCAGAGAATGCTCCACGTCGGGCGAACGCAGCACTACCTTTTCATTCACCTGGCAGGACAGGCACCACGCCGCCGTGTAGTCGATAAAGATTGGCTTGCCAGACGCCCGCGCTTGTTGGAACGTCGCGTCTGAGTACGGCAACCACGTCAATTTGTCCTTGGCAGCCGAGGTGAGCGGCACAGCCAAAGCAGCCGCGCACAAGAGCACAGCTGCAAGAGCCGCGCCGCGCCGCGCTGGCCAGCGGCCGAGAGTCCACCCTGCAATCGCAAGCACCAGAAAACAGAACAGCAGCCGTGCCATGTGGTCCGCCCCCTGCCCGCTATCCGCCGTAAACAGGCGTCCGTACACCCACGTCAGCCAGATTACGGTCGCGAACAACGGCACGGCGGTCAGTTGCTTAAGTACCTCCATCCACGCGCCCGGACGCGGCAGAATGCGCGTCCACGCTGGTTGCAAGGTAAGCAGCAGATACGGCAGAGCCAGTCCAAGTCCAAGGGCCGTGAACACCGCGAACGTAATCCCCGCCGGTTGCGCCAGGGCGAAACCGATTGCCGCGCCCATCAGCGGAGCCGTACACGGCGTCGCCACGATGGTGGCCAGTACGCCAGTGAAGAAACTGCCCGCGTAACCTTCCTTGCGCGCCAGACCGCCGCCCGCACTGGTGAGTGTCAGGCCCAAATCGAACTGACCGGCAAGCGAAAGCGCAAAGAAGAATAGGAACGCCGCCAACACTGCGATGAACGCCGGGGATTGCAACTGGAATCCCCAGCCAGCCTGCTTGCCGCCCGCACGCAGCACCAGAAGGACCCCGACAATCACCCAGAAAGAAACCAGGATTCCGAGCGTGTAGACCAGGCCGTGCCCCCGCAGCCGCTTGCGCTCTTCTCCCGAGGTCTGAACCAGGGCCAGTCCTTTGAGAAAAAGCACTGGAAAGACGCACGGCATCAGGTTCAGGATGATGCCGCCCAGAAACGCGAGTCCGATCGCCGAAATCGCCGTAATGCCCGTTGCTGAACTTTGGCCGCCAGCCGCAAATCCGGACGCTTCAGCCGGAGCTTCCCCCGGCACCACGGGTACGTTGATCTCGTACCCGGTATTGTCTTCAACCTTGAGGATTCCATGCAGGGTGGCGGGCAGCGTCTTCAGGTCAGGCGAGCGCTCGATACGCAGCCGCACCTGTTCCCCTTTTCCTTCAACCGTCTGGTCGGCCGCGTTCACAATCTGACCATCGTCGAACGGATAAAACTCGGCATTTGTGAGCGAACCTTCAACCGCGCCCGCTGCGGCGCCTCTGTCATCGAGCGAAAGGACAAACTCTTTCGCGCCACCCAGCGCCTTCACGGTGAAACCCGCAGGCAACGGCCGAGGAAGGCTGTTCAGCCCTTCGCCTACCGCTCCGAGGACCGGGCCGGCAGGCGCGCCTGGCTGCACGTTCAGGTCCAGGCCAAGATGCGCCTTGCCGGGAATACAGGTTTCGCGGCACACCAGCCAGGACACGTGCGCGTCCAAATGCACGGTGCCCGGCTTGGCTGTCGCAGCGGCTGACAGGCTGAACGGAAATGTAACTGCGTCCTCGTAGCCGTAGTCCATCAGGGTTCCAAGCGGCAGACGGCTGGGGACGGGAAACTGTTGCGGCCCGAGGGTGATTTCCGCGGGAACGATCCACTTTACCTTGGGCGGCTCTCCGGCGTCGCCCGGGTTGATCCAGTACACATGCCATTTGCTTTCGAGTGAAAACACGAGCCCAAGCGTGGTCTGGCCACCGGGCGCAACTGCAGGTGCGAGGGAGGTAAGCTCGACCGTCAGATGCTCGGCTTTGACAGGGCCGGGACCGCCGTTTCCATACTCGGTCAACTGCGCATGCGCGCCGCTACCGAACGCCGCAAACGCGAGCAGAATCGCCAGCACCTTCATTCTCATAGCATTCATCTCCCAGCTATTGTAGGGGCCACACAATGCTGCGTCCCTTAACCCTGCGCTGTTCTGCTAACGCCGCCCTGCTTCAACCATCAGGCAGTGGTCCATCACCACGCGAATCCCGTGCGCTTCGGCTTTGGTTGCGGCTTCCGTGTTGACGATTCCCTGCTGGGTCCAGAGCGCATCAAGGCCCAGCGCAATCATCTCGTCGACAATTGCCGGAATGAATTTTGGCAGGCGGAAAACATTCACCAGGTCGGGCTTGAGGGGCAAGGCCGACAGTGAAGGCCATGCCTTCTCGCCCAGCACCGACTCGAACGCCGGATTGACGGGCAGAATGCGGTAGCCGCGCCTCTGCATGGCGAGAGAAACGTAGTGGCTTGGCTTGGACGGATCTTCGGAAATTCCAATGACCGCAATGGTGCTCGACCGCAACAGTGCTTTGATCAGGCCGGGCTCGTTCATGCCGATTTCCAATTCCCAAGCAGACGGCGCACCACCACCAGTTCGCCAAGATGGTACGCGTTGTGGTCGGCAACCAGAAGCGCCTCTCGAAGCAGGTTCTGTCCCGATCCCCAGAGGAACGGCTTGTACAAATCCGCGTTGGGCTTCAGCAGCAACGCCTCAAATGTGACCCGGTCTGCGTCAATCGCCGCCAGAGTACGGTCCCAGTCATGCGGGGACGGCGGTGCGGATTCCTTTGGCCAGTAGTCCTGGGGCCACTGGAGACCATGGTATCCACCCGTGGGCGGTGCGCTGAAGTCAAGAATGTCGCGCTGGGTGATGCGCACATGTTCAAGAATCTGCCATGCAGAGTAAGGCAGACCGTCAGGAATCCGGCCCCGGTCTTCCGCAGGAAAGTCCTTAACCGCGTCGCTCAAAGTAACATGAGCTTGTCCGCCGCGCAGCAGCGCCAGCAACTGGGCAAGGAGCGCATCCATCGTCTGTGAATCGGCCATGACAATACGATGCTCGCGCCGCCGCGACGGTGACAAAGTCTGAGCGGGTCGGAGATAGCTCGTTCTTCGCTCATGTCTGGACACGCGAGAGTATGCTTCTGCGTCAGCTTGAGAAAATGTTTTCACGCCGGCTTCAGTCCCGCCAATTTCACGCGCACCGTTGATTGACCACACCAACGAGGTCCAAAATGCGGATCGCACGCGTTCCTATAATCATTAGAGGTCTGCAAGTCAAATCGCGGGAGGCTTGATAAACGAATGCACAGGCAAAAGCGTCGCGTCGTCATCGTAGGTGCCGGGCCCGGAGGACTTGCAGCAGCCATCCTGCTTGCCAAATCGGGCGTGCAGGTCACCATCGTCGAGAAGAGATCTCAGGTTGGCGGACGCACCTCCAC
>JAABUO010001450.1_pt1 | contig 30990 bp, 23 predicted proteins | sample 5559291 | NCBI WGS metagenome assembly JAABUO01 (sample SAMN10711878, study PRJNA513372) | rock metagenome | isolation source: Antarctica rocks | place: Antarctica: Victoria Land, Finger Mt sud | reverse complement strand
GACGACGAGAGCATCCGCGACTTCGTGGAGATGGCCCTGGCCGACGACGGCTACGAGGTCGTCACGGCGGCGGACGGCGCGGCGGCGCTCGCGCTGGTCGGCCCGACGCGGCCTGACGTGATCCTGCCCGACATGCGTATGCCGGTCATGGACGGCTGGGCCTTCGCCGCGGCCTATCGGGATCTGCCGGAGCCGCGTGCGGCGGTCGTCGTCATGACGGCGGCGCGGGACGCGGGCGAGCGCGCGCGGCAGATCGCCGCCGACGCCTACCTCGCCAAACCCTTCGACCTGGACGACCTGCTCACCTGCGTCGCGCGCCTGGCCGGCTGAAGATCTCCTCTCCTTGTGCTACGCTTCGCCTCATGCGAATATATGGGCATGCGGATAAACAAACGCATACGAGACAAGATTTGAAACGGAGCTCGTGCGTATCATCGCGAGCAAGACCATGGTGAAGGAGGCCATTGACGTATGCTGACCATTGGAACGGTCGTGCTGGGCGTCGCCGATGTGCGGCGCGCCGCGGACTTCTGGACGCAGGCCCTGCACTATGTCCCGCGCGCGGGCCAGGATGCGAACGATCCGACCTGGACGGTGCTCGTGCCCGTCGACGGCATTGGCGCCCCGCTGGCGCTCGGCCTCAGCGAGACGCCCGTGCAGGAGCATCCGCGTGTCCACCTCGACCTGTACGCGGGCGATGCGGCCGATCAAGCAGCCGAGGTTGAGCGGCTCGTGGCCCTCGGCGCCGCGCGCGTTGACTGGGACCTCTACCCCGACGCCCCCGACTTTGTGGTCCTCGCCGATCCCGAGGGGAACTGCTTCTGCGTCATCGACACCGGCCACTGAATACGTCAGGCTTTAGCCTTCGACTTGACACTCCACACGGCCCACGCCGTGGGATTCTTGGCTCATCCAGCAGCCGTGTCCGTCCCAGTTGCCTCGGACGGATAGAGGGCGGACTGTCCCCAAGCGTTACTTTCGGCGTGCCCCGCCGTAGTTTCTTCTAACGCGCGTAACCCCAGCGCCAGGATATTGCGTGCGGCGTTGTGGTCACGGTCCAGTACCGTCTTGCACCGCAGGCAGATATGGGTCCGCTCCGACAACGACTTCTTGACGCGCTCCCCGCACCCTGAGCAATCCTGACTCGTGTACGCGGGTGGAACGGCCACGATGACCTTACCGTAGACGTGGGCCAGATAGCCCAGCCACGTCACGAACGCCCGCCAGCCCGCGTCGCTGATGCTCTTGGCGAGGCGACGGTTCTTGACCATGTTCCGCACCCGCAGGTCTTCGTACGCAATCACGTCGTTGGACATGACCAGCGCCCGCGCCGTCTTGACGGCGAAGTCTTTACGCTGCCTACTGACCTTTAAGTGTTTCCGACCCAGCCGACCCCGTGCTTTCGCCCGATTCCGCGACCCCTTCGCCTTGGACGAGACGCGCTGGTGCAATCGCTTGAGCGCCCGCTCCGACCGGCGTAGGTGGCGCGGGTTCTCCACGGTCACGCCCTCCGAGTCGGTATAAAAGTGAGCCAATCCCACGTCGATGCCGACTGCTTTTCCGGTCGCTACCGATGCGACGCGTCGCGCGGCGTCGAGACAGAACTGGCTGTAGTAGCCATCGGCTTTCTTGACCACCCGCACGCGCTTGATCTGGTTGAGGGCGTAGCCGAGCAGGTCGCGCGTGCCCCGTAGCTTGAACGTGCCCGCCTTGAAGCCATCTGTGAAAGTGATCGCCCGCCGCGCCTCATCGAGTTTCCAGCCCGTCGTCTTGTACTCAATGGAGCGACAATCCTTCTGGAAGTGGGGATACCCCTTCTTGCCCGGCCTCTTGTGACGGCACTTGTCGTAGAAGCGGTTGATCGCCGCCGCCGCGCGCTCCGCCGCCGCCTGCCGTGCCTGGGAGTTGAGCTTGCCGGCGAAGTCGTACTCTTTCGCCAGGACCGCGCAATACCTGTTCAGGTCGTAGGGCTTCACGCCGCGCTCGTCGCACCACTTGCGCACGCACTTATTGCGCACGAATTGGGTGGTGCGGATGGCCTCATCGAGCGCGGCGTATTGACTAGAGGCGACCGCGAGCTTGAACTCTACCACGATCATGCCTAAAATGTACCGTATTTTAGCGAATGGAGCCACCCTTAAATAAAGGACGCCGATTCATCCCACCCCTAAAGTGGTGGGTTTTCTCGTCGGAGTTCTATAATGGCGCGTGGTAGCTTATACGGGGCGGCTCTGACGCGCCTTCCTCAAGTGGGGGACGACCAATATGCACGACCTCACCAAGTGAGAGATCGTAACCCGCTTCCGCCTCGGCGACCAAGAATTCAATCATTTCGTCGGTAAGAACCGCTCCCGTGTCTTTGATTACGTATTTTCCCATTTTTTTATCTCCAGGTATCGTTCGCGATACTTCTCCCGCAGCTCCATGGCGTGGATCACCTGTAGGTCGCCCGACTCAAGTTCGATCGCTATCACTTCCAAGGGTGTTCCCTCCGCGTCGTCACCTAAGTAGAATCGACGACGACCGTTGACAAAAGAACGAGAGGGTTGCTTTCTTGCTTTCGTTAAAGCGTAGTATACCCCGGCGGCTGCCCACCGACTCCCACTGATTCTGATTTTTGACGCATCTGTTCGCGTAGCACGTCGTCGCGCAGTTCGACGACGCGCGTGGCCAGCCGCGCGATGGAGTAGCGGTCGTGCAGCACGGCCAGCACCGTGCCCTCGAAGTGGGTGAGCGCCGCCTCGAAGCGCTCGCGCGAGGGGATGTCGAGGTGGTTGGTCGGCTCGTCGAGCAAGAGGAGATTGGCCCCCGAGAGCGCCAGGCGCGCCAGGACCAGCCGCGCCCGCTCGCCGTAGCTAAGTCTCCCTACCGGCGTGAATACGTCGTCCCCAGTGAAGAGGTAGGCGTGCAGCAGCCCGCGCGCCTCCGTCTCGGTCAGCGGCGCGGCGGCGCGGACGATCTCCAGCGGCGTGCGGCGCGGGTCAAGCTCGGCCTGCTCCTGGCCGTAGTAGCCAACGGTGACGCCCGCGCCCAGGCGCACGGTCCCCGCGTCGGGTTCGATCTCTCCCGACACAATCTTGAGCAGCGTGCTCTTGCCGCCGCCGTTGGGGCCGGTCAAGACCACGCGCTCGCCGTGACGCAGCGCGAGGTCGACCCCGGCGAGGACGCGCCGCTCGCCAAAACTTTTATATAGCCCCTCCACGCGCAGCACATCGCGCGCGCCGCCCGCGACCGGCGTGAAATCGAGCTTGAGAGTCCAGCCGGCGGCCGGTTTCTCGACGGTGTGCTCTTCCAGGCCGCGCGTGAGCTTGCGTTCGCGCACGATCGCCGTGCGCATCACCTTGTTGGACAGGCGTCGCGCTGAAGAGTCCTTTGTCGTTCGCTCGGTGTGCATGGCGTGTTCACGCGTGGCGCTGATATCGGCCTCGACGCGGGCGCGCTCGCGCTCTTGTCGCCGATAGGCGTCCCACCGCGCCGTGAGCCTGGCCTCTTTGGTTGCCACGTAGTCGCCATAGCCGCCGGGAAACTCCTCCAGCGTGTGCGTCGTGTCGTCTATCTCCAGAATAGTCCCAACCGTCGCGTCGAGGAAGGCGCGGTCGTGCGAGACGACGAGCGCGGCGCCGGGGAAGCCGGCCACGAACCCTTCAAGCCAGCGCAGCGCGTCGACGTCGAGGTGGTTGGTCGGCTCGTCGAGCAGCAGCAGGTCTGGCGCGCCGAGCAGCAGCGCGGCCAGGGCCAACCGCGTCTTTTGCCCCCCGCTCAGCGTGCCCAGCGGGCGGGTGGGGTCGAGCCCCGCGAGGTCGAGCCCGCGCAACACGTCCTCGACCGCGGCCAGGCGCGCGTAGCCCCCCTCATCCTCGAACCGGGTGGCCGCTGCCTCGTAGCGCGTGAGGCTATCAGGCGCGTTCGGATGCGCCGCCAGATCGTCCGTCGCCCTTTCGAGCGATTGGTAGGCCGGCCAGACCGCGCCGTCCCGCTCCAAGATGGACATAACGGGCGCGGCTTCGTCGCCCAGGAAGCCCTGCCGCAGATAACCCAACCGCGCGCCAGAGACCAGGGCGACCGAGCCGGCGTCGGGACGCTCCAGCCCGACGATGATACGCATCAAGGTGCTCTTGCCGCTGCCGTTCGGCCCGACGACGCCCGCTTTTTTACCGTGCCCCAGGGTGAACGACACGCCGCGCAAGACCGGCGCGTCGCCGTAGTATTTGTCGATGTTGCTGACGTGCAGCATAGCGCTACGACCTCCGTCTCCATCGCACGGTTCTTGTCCCGCCACGCAAAAGGACCACGAGCGCGGTAAGCAATAGGCTCGTGGTCCTTGGTGTGGGTAGAGTGTGGCGGAGATGTAGCGGGACAGGGTGTCTCGTGCGATAGAAGATGACACGCCAGGGGATGACGACAGACGCGCCGTGCGACACTCTCGTGCCCCGGCGCTTATGCTGCCTACTCTACCCTGGTTAGCGCGTCACCCATGATCCTCCTACTAACGCCGACATAGGCAGTATAGGATTTTCTTTACCCATGTGCAACGGTTGGCGATGGCGAAGCGGCCACTGCTGCGTTTGCCGGGACTTTGCACTGCGTCCGCGTGGGCACGCTGGGGCTCTCACCCTCTTTGCTGTGCGACCAGTCCATCACGATGCGCCAGCCCTGGCTCTGACCCGGCGTGGCGCGCGCCATGTACCAGCCGCCATAGCGCTTGACCGTGTTGTCCGTCTGACGGGCGGTGAGGGCGAACCCGACGCAGGTGGCGGCGCCGCCGTTCACCGTGTTTTGGTAGCCCGCCGGGTACAGGCTCACCGTGTCCTCCAGGGTGTAGTCGTACCCCTTCTTGAACTGACTGAAGTCGGGCTTGTCGTTGGGCAGGACGGCGAGGTAGCCGAAGGCGCGCCGGTACTCGTGGCGGTTGATGGCGTTGTAGAAGCTGTGCAACACGTCGACGGGGCTGGCGGTGTTGTCTATCAGGGACCGCGTCGTGGGTATCGTCGCCGTCGGAGCCACTGTCGGCGCGCTTGTGGGCGAGACTACCGGCGCGCCCACGACGCCGGCCACGACGGTAGCGGTGGCCGTGGCGGGAACCGCAGCCGGCGCGTGCGCCCAGGCGATCGACCCAATGAACGAGTCCTGGAAGGCCGGCCAGGTGTAGCCGGGCGCCTCGATGTCGCCCAGCCGCACGATGCTCGTGGTAGCCGTGCGCAGCACGTAGGCGAAGTAGCGGCCGTTCGGTGCCCACGCGAAGTTGTCGAGGGCGGGCTGGTCGATGCGGTCGAGCGCGACGACGCGCCTGCTGCTACCATCTCGCGCCGACCACACGTAGAGCCCCGCCGGCTTATCGCTCTTGTAGAGCAGCTTCGTGCCGTCGGGCGACCACACGGGGTGGCCGCCCACGCCGACCGTCACTGTAGTCGGCGCTGTGGTCGTGGTGAGGGTCGACACTTTGAGGATACCGATGTCGGATGATGGGTTGGTCCGCTCGGTCCACGCGATGGCGTGCCGGTCCGGCGCCACGACGTAGTCGTACCAGAATCCCCACGCGCCGCCGTGCAAGGGCGTCGTCACCACATCGGTCAGCGCCTGGCTCTGCGACTGCGTCATGTTGATTGTGACGGTATCGGTGGGGCTACTCTGATTGACGACGGTGATGAGCAAAGGGCCGCTCGCCGTGGCGTACACTTGCTTCACGAAAAGATGCCCATAGGACGCATCCGGCGCGGCGGTATCGGCCAACGGGAGCAGCAGCGAACTCCGTGACGTGCGCGGGTCGATCGCGAAGACGCCGCCGAGATTGCCCTGACCCTTCGCGGAGTAGGCGATATCGCGCGCGTCGTGGGTCGCGGTCAGGCCGGTGAAGAGTTGGTGGTATTTGTCCGCGAGCGGGGTCGCCAGGATGACGTGCGGCGCGGTGGCGGCGAAGGCGTGGAAGGCGACGTCGGCGCGCGACACATCGGTACCCAGCAGCGCCTTTTTGTCGTCCAGGCGCAGATAGGCGAGCCCCTCGTCCGGCGCGATGGTAGGGGCCGGGGCCGTGCTCGTGATATCCATGCTGACGACGGGCGTGCGGTTAGAGAGCGCGACGACCGCTCGTCCGCGTACGACGGCGCGCGGCGCGCCCGACGGCGCCTGCTGTATCCCTTGCACGGGAACAGACACTTTGCCGACGCCGTCCGCTGTCCCTTTGCCGACGTTGAGGGCCACGAAGTCGAAGCGGTTAAGCGCGTCGCGGCTGTGCGCCACGGCCGTCCCCATTTCGACCGGCAGGCTCTGCGCGTGGGCTCCGCCCATGGTGGCGCCCATGCCAGCCACCTGCGTCTCCGCGTCGGCGATAGCTTGGGCCGATACCAGCGTCGACGCGGGTCCTGGTGTGCTGGCGACGTGTATCGACGCGAACACGAGGCCGCCGAGCACGGCCAGCAACGCCGCCGTGCCGCCCGCCGCGCGCAGCACGCCCCACATGTTGGGGCCGAAAGGGACCAGGACGCGCCCTCGCCCATGCTCTAGCTGGCTGATGCTGGCGTAGACGTCGCGGCGCAACCCCGCCGGGACCGGCGCCGCCGCGCCGCGTATGCTCGCGTAGAGATGGTCATACCTTTCAAGCACGGCGCGGCAGGAGGCGCAGCCGGCGATGTGCTCGCGCACGCGGGCGCGTTGCGCCGGCGCCAGGGCGTCGTCGTGATAGTCCGAGAGTAGGGGACGGACGCGGTCGCAGGTCATGGGATCACTAACTCTTCTCATTCGGCGCCGGTGTAGGCGGCGCGGAAACGTTCCTTGGCGCGATACAGCGTTATCTTGACGTTGCCTTTCGACATGCTCATAGCGTGGGCGATCTCGTCAATGGAGAGGCCGTCGCGCGCGCGCAGCAGCAGGCAGGCGCGCTGGGGCGGGGTCAGCTTGGCGAGGGCGTAGCGCACGGCCTCGTTTTCGGCCACATACGTGGGCAGATCGAGGTCGGGCGCGGGGATGCGTTCGTCGTCGCCGGGCGCGAACGGCAGCCAGGTCAGGCGGCGACGGTGGCGCAACGCGTCGAGCGCGGTGTTGGTGGCGATACGGTAGAGCCAGGCCGGGAGCACGAGGTCGCGCGTCGTAGGCAGCGCCTTGTACGCCTTGACGAAGGTATCCTGCGCGAGGTCCTGCGCCTGCTCGGGGTTTCCGACCATGCCGAGGATGTAGCCGTAGATGGGACCCTGGTAGCGCGCGAACATCTCGTCGAAGAGCGCGTCGGCCGCCAATTGGCCGGTCCGCGCGCCTGTCGTCGCCGGCGCGGCCCCGGCCGCCGACTGGGCCTGTAATGGTCCCGACGCGGACCCCGGCAGCCTCTTCAGCATCGGGCCTCCGAAGACCTGGTCGCTCCTCAGCGCACTTTCCACACTCATGTCCTCCATCAGTATAACGAGTGAGGGCGCGAAAAGACTACAGACATCTTGATAGGATATAATTGACGCGACGGATCAAAGAAGAGGACAAGCATGCCCGAAGGACCGGCAGGAGCGCCACCCGTGTGGGCCGTACGCGATCTGGGGGCGCGGATCGCGGCCAACGTCGGCCACGCCATCGTGGGCAAAGGCGACGCCGTGCGCCTGGTGCTGGCGACCGTGCTCGCGGGCGGCCATGTGCTCATCGAAGATGTGCCGGGCGTGGGCAAGACGGTCCTGGCCAAGGCGCTGGCGCGCTCGATCGACGCCTCGTTCAAGCGCATCCAGTTCACGCCCGATCTGCTGCCCGGCGACGTCACCGGCCTGGAGATCTACAACCAGAACACGGCCGCGTTCGAGTATCGTCCCGGCCCCATCATGGCCCAGTTGGTCCTCGCCGACGAGGTCAACCGCGCCACGCCCAAGACGCAATCGGCCCTGCTCGAGGCCATGGAGGAGGGGCAAGTCACCGTCGGCGGGGTCAGCCACTCTATCCCGCGGCCTTTCGTGGTGCTGGCGACGCAGAACCCCGTCGAGTACGAGGGCACGTTCCCGCTCCCCGAGGCGCAGCTCGACCGCTTTATGATCCGGTTGAGCCTGGGCTACCCCGCGCCACAGGATGAGATGGACGTGCTGGCAGGGCGCGGCGCCGTCGCGCCGGTCGACCTGCTAGAGCCGGTTTGCCGCGCCTCCGACGTGCTGGCGGCGCACATCGCGGTCCGCGCGGTGCGCGTCGACGCGCTGGTGCGCCACTATATCGTCGCGCTGGTCGGCGAAACGCGCCAGCACCCCGACGTCTACCTCGGGGCCAGCCCGCGCGGTTCGCTCGCCATCTATGCCCTGGCGCAGGCGCATGCCGCCTTGCAGGGACGTGAGTACGTCCTGCCCGACGATGTCAAGACCGTCGCGCCGTCCGCGCTCGCGCACCGGCTCATCCTACGCCGTGGGACTGGCGGCGGCCGCGCCCCCGCCGAGGACTTGCTGCGGACGATCCTGGCGACCGTCCCCGTCCCCGGCGCCCTCGCCGTCGACGACGATCAGGGCGCCGCGGCGCGCCGCGGCCGGTAGCTGACCCTATGGTAACTAAAAGAGGCGCGTGGCCGTCCGTCCTGGCGCTGGCGCTCCTGGCCCTCGTGGCGGGCGCGGTGGCGGGCTTTCCTGTGCTGATACATATAGCCTATCTGTTGATCCTGCTGTTGCTGCTCTGCGCCTTGTATACGACACTCTCGCTGCGGCTGACGCGCCTGGAACACCGCGCCGGGGCGACGCGCCTCTACGTTGGTGAGCGCCTGCTTGAGGTGTACCGCCTGTCCACGCGGGCGCCGTGGCCGGTTTTGGGCTTACATATAGTAGGCCGCGCCGGCGTGGCCCCGCAAGGGCCGTACTGGATCGTGGGGCTGGGTCCGCGCGGCCATGAGGAACTGACGGCGCTGGCGACGACAACCGCGCGCGGCCGCTATCGGGTCGGCGCGGCTGTCCTCGCCGTCACCGACCCCTTCGGGATTGTCGTCAGGCGGCGACGCTGCCGAATCTCTAGCGAGGTCATCGTGTGGCCGCAGCCGCGCATCGTACCCGACTTCGCGCGGGCGGCCGCCCGCGCCGGCGATCTGCTGCCGTCGCGGCGTTCGTGGGCCAACATGCCGGTCGCCGGCGCGGTGCGTCCCTTCGCGCCGGGGGACCCGTCGACGCGTATCCACTGGCTCTCCAGCGTGCGCCACGGCTTTCTGATGGTCAAAGATAGCGATCGCTCGGCCGGGCAACGCCTATGGGTCGCGCTCGATCTAGTTAGTCCCGCGCACGCGGGCGTTGGGGAAGAGAGCACGGTTGAGTACGGGGTCGAGGCGGCGGCCTACGCCGTCGAGCTATCGTACAAGGAGGGGCTCGACGTTGGGCTGGTCGTGGCCGGGGTCGAAACGCTCGTGGCCGAGCCGCGGCGGGGGCAGGTCCAGCGCGAATACGTGCGCGACCTGTTGGCCGTGGCGCGCGCCGGCGTCGGGCCCGCGCTGGTTATGACGCTCGACGAGCAGCGCATCGTGCGTCCCTCCGACGCGGTCGTGATCGTGACGCCCGACCCGGCGCCGGACCTGCAGGAATACGCGGCGCGGCTGCGCCGGCTGGGCTGCGGCGTCATCGTCGTGCTCCTCGACCCCGCCGCCTTCGGCGGCTCCCCTATTGCCGACGGGGACGTGGCGCGCCTCGAGGACGAGCGTGTCGTCATCTGCCCTCTAACGGGGGGAGGCCGCTGATGTTTACGCCCCGTCCCCCGACCCTCTTTCCCTCGCAGGGCGAAGAGGGGAACCCCCGCCCGCAGTCTCTCGCCTACCGGCAGGGAGAGGAATGGGGGGCGAGGCTCCTCCCGGTCCTGGCCGCGCTGCTGACGTGGCTGGCGGTGCTGTGCGCGATCCTTATCGTGGTGTGGCCGCACTGGACGCTCAGCGGCAGCCAGCTCGACGTGCGCACGTTCGCGCTGGTAGCCGCGCTCGCGGTCGCGCTCACGCTGGGGCTGTCGACGCCCCGTTTGCCCGCTGCCGCGGGCTACGTGGCCGCGCACCTGGCCGGCGTGATTCTGGTGCTCGGCATCCTGCAGGGTCTCGGCCTCATCGTGGTCACGCTCCCGCACGCGACGTTCCCCTGGGGCCTGCCGCGCCTCGGCCTGGCTCCCGGCGCGGCGCCTTTCTCGGCCCGTCAGGGCGCCATCACGCCGACGACCCAGACCGTGCTCTCACTGGGGGTGACCTGGGAACTCTCCTATGCCGCGACGTGGCTGGTCGTGCGCGAGCGCCGGCCCTGGCTGGCGCTCGCGCTGCTCGTTGCCACGCCGCTGCTGACGGCCCATCCGCACGGCCACGAGCCCCTCTTCTACGCGCTCTGCCTGGTGGGCTTGTGCATCGTCGCCGTCACGGCGGCGCGCGAGCGGCGGCGTCCGGCGCTTGTCCACCATGGGCGGAGGGCGCCCCCGGTCTTACTGGCGCCACGCCTGGTCCGGTTGGGCGTCCCGCTCCGCGTCGCCCTGGTCCTGCTCGCGCCGCTCTGCGCCGCCCTGATCGCGGCGGCGTGGGTCATCCCGATCCCCGACACGGCGGCGCCCTTGCTACGGTCCGCGCACGCGCCATCTCTCGCCTCATTAAGCGAGTTGGCGCGCGGCGTCGTGGCGCGCGTCGGGGGCGGCGGCCACGCGGGCGATGTGGCCGGGCTCACCCTCTTTGGCGGCGACCTGGCGGTCGGGGGTTCTTTCCATCCAGACGGCGCGCCGGTGCTGGTGGCTCGCGTCGCCGATCCCTCACGTTCGCCCTACTGGCGCGGCGCGGTCTACGATCGGTACGAAGGGGGCGCATGGCGCGCCGACCCCGTGCGGCGTATTCGTGTCGCCGCCAACGCGCCGCTGGGCGTCCCGGCGGGTGTCGCCGCCGGGACGCCGATCACGCAGGACATCGCGCTGCTGCGCCCTTCGGATGTGCTCTTCACGGCCGGGCCGCCGTTGCGCGTCGGCGTGCCGGCGACGGTCAGCCTGGCCGGCGCGGGTCCGACCGATATTTTGTCCATCGAGCCGGCCAGCCCGTCCGCGACGAGCGCCTACACGGCCGTTTCCGCGGCGGCGCCGTCGACGCCGGTCTCGCCGTCGCCGGTATTGCCCCCGGCGCTGCGCATCCGCGATCTGGCGCTGCCGCCGTTGCCCGCGCGCGTCGCGGCCCTGGCGCGCCAACTCGTATCGTATAGCGCCGACCCCTACACGCGGGCCTGGGACATCCAGTTCTACCTGCACAACAGGTACACCTACGACACGTCGCCCCCGGCGACGCCGGCGGGGCGCGACCCCGTCGACTACTTCCTGTTCACCTCGCGGCGCGGGTTCTGCACGCACTTCGCCACCGCCATGGTCGTGCTGGCGCGCGCGGCTGGCATCCCGGCGCGGCTGGTGACGGGCTACGCGGCGGGGCGCCTCGACGGCGGCCGCTTCGTGGTGACGACGTCCGACGCCCACGCCTGGCCGGAGTTGTGGATCGGGGGGCGCGGGTGGCTTACCTTCGAGCCGACGCCCGCCTTCCCGACCCCATTCCAGACCGGCCCGGCGCCGGTGGCGCCCCCCGTTGCCCTCATGGATACTCCGCCCGCGCCGGCGGCAACACTGGCGACGGGGGAGCGTACAGCCACCGCGCTCTCCGTGCCGATGCGGTCCACCGCCACGGCCATCTCCTCCGCGACGCCCGTGCGGACAGTCATGCCGTCGCCGACAGCCACTGGTGTGACTAATGGTGGGGCGCATGGCGGCGGGGGTGGCGGCGGAGCGGGTCTGCCGCGCCTCGCTTGGCCGCGCCAGTTCCCTCCAGCCGCGCCCCTGGCCGCGCTCGTTCTCGCGCTCGTGGGCTGTGTCGTCGCCCTACTACGGCGGCGGCCGCCCGATGCGGCGGCCCTATACGCGAGGATGTGCCGCCTGGCCGGCCGCCTCGGGGCGGCGCCGGCGGGAGGTCAGACGCCCTTGGAGTGGGCCGCGGGGCTGGCCCGGCGCGCGCCAGCGGATGGCGCGACCGTGCTGGCGGTGGCCGACCTCTACGCGCGCCAGCGCTACGGCGGCGTCGTCCCACCGCCCGAGGACCTGATGGTGGCGCGCGCCCGGTGGCGTGCCCTGCGTCGCCGCTGGCGCTGGCGCTGGCTGACGGGCCGCAAGCTATAGCCTGTCAGATAATGTTTCAGACTAGCAGGCCGCTCGATGAGCGTAACAGCCGCCTGTGAATTCTGATTCTTTATCTGAACATCTATAGCGTAGTCGCGGCGAACGCGCGAACCGTCACCGCCGACGCTATAAGCCGGCTTGCCGCAACTTTTCCTGCAGATAGCGGGCGTAGGCGTCGCGGTCGATCTCGAGCAGCGCGTCGGTAGGGTTGGGGAGCGGCTGCTGCCACAGCCAGGAGACGCGCAGCCGGAAGCCCGGTACGGCGCGCGAGTAATAGACACCCTCGTGGTCGGCGGGGATGAGTTGGTAGCGCCCGTCGTCATCCAGTTGGTAGAAGTCGGCGCGTTCTTGGCCCGGCCGTGGGTCGATGAGCCAATATTCGGGGACGTCGCCCGCCCGGTACTCCTCGAGCTTTATGCGACGATCCCGGTCGACGCTCTCGTCGGAGATAAGCTCAATGACCAGATCGGCCGGTCCATTGACATACGTCTGCTGTAGTCGCGCGTTGTGCTCCTTGGCAACGTAGATGACATCGGGCTCACGTCCCGAATGCGGCAACTTCATTTGGAACGGCGCGTCCACAAGTCGTCCGAGGTCATGGATCTCAACGAAAGAGGCCAGGGTCGTGGATAAAAATCGTATAACGTCCTGATGGCGGAGACTCGCGGGGCTTGTCATGACGACTTCTCCATCAACCCACTCGGCTAGAGTGTCCTCGTCGGCCCAAGCGAGGAATTGTTCGTAGGTCATGCGCATACCAGGGTGTGGCCGCGGGGGCGGCGCTGCCCCGTTTGCCTGGGGCGCCTCCTCGTCGTGTGGGCGTTGGGGCGCCTGGGTCTTCGCCTGCTGTGCCATCGTCTTTGCCTCTTCCTCATTTACCACAAGGATACTCGCTCGTGTTGAACGTTGTCGAGTGAGGCAACAGCTCCGCCGTTTCAATAGCCAACGGGCCGCAAGCTGGCGTAGCTGCGGGGACCCGCCCTATCTCTATGTGAGGGGGAGAGGATAGGTCTAGGGCGCCAAAAAACCCGATCCCACGACAACAAGCGTGGGATCGGGTGAGGCTATGGAACCGCCGGCGGCGTTATAAATAGGGATAAAAGCCGCCGGCGGTCGAACCGCGTATGAAAAGCATGGGTGGGACAATAAAACAATGAAAGGGCTCCCACGACGCAACCCTATAGTAAAACACTGTGCATGAACGTAAGATGAAAAGAATCTCATGCGGCTCGCGCCCTCTTGCGTCGCCGCCGTCCATCAGGCATACTACGTGCGATACACAGTGCACCGGCTCAACTGACTCGGCCACAACGGGGGAGGGATTGTGGTTCCGCGACGGATAACACGATTTTGCGCATGCTGTGGAGGGTCCGTAACCCTGTTGCGGCTCGACGATACCGCGCACGGCAGCTTTAAGCTTTATACTGATAGTACAACCCAATATCATCTGGGGCGTTTGTTTTTGTGTTCGCAAGGGTGCTGGGCCTCGGTCGTGAAGGGCTTTGGGTCGGTCGAGGCGTTCGAGGAGTGGGCGCTCAGCCCCTCGTCACTCGTGGGAGTTGGAGCGGCCGGCGGGAAGGATTGATCAGTGGCGCGTGGACGCGGTAACGGCGGGAATGCCCGCAAAAGGAAGACGCGCCTGACCGAGCAGTCGCTGTCGGCCGTGATGGAGGTCGCCCCGCAAAGGGGGGCCGGCCGTAGCGTGGTTGGCGACGGCAGCGTGCCCGCTACCGCCGATCGTGCAACCCGCGAGCCCCTACCCTCTACCTCCGATACCTCTGATTCTGTCATCTCCTCCATCCTGGAGTTGTTGCGGACGGAGCCCGATGTCGCCAGTATGCCGGCCACCTATAACGACCCCGATCGGGTCCTGACCGAGGCGCCGCATTATCCCGCGCGGCGCTACGTCTTCGGCCTCGTCGTCTGCCCCGAGTGCCGCAACGAGAACATCTACTACCAGGACCGTGATCTGCTCACGGCTGGCTACCCTTTTCGCTGCCGTATTTGCCAGCACGAGCTCCTGGCTACGGCGCCTTCGGGCGCGTCAGACGAGTAACGACGGTGGCGCCGCGCTCGCACTCCTGGATTTTTCAAGCGACCCCGGACTCGCGCGACCTTGCCGCCGAGTTGCGCGGCAGTGATACCCTGTCGTGGTCCGTCGCGCGCTATGGCCGCGACCTGCGGACGGGCGACCGCGTCTACTATTGGCAGTCGGGCGGCGACGCCGGGATCTACGGCGTTGGGACCGTGCGGGACGTATCGCCGCGTGACCCAGCCGGGCGCTACATGGCGCTCACGACGCACGAGCGGCCCCTCTTCGCCCCGATTACGCGCGCCGAGTTGCGCGGCGACGACGACCTGCGCGGTCTCGCCGTGTTGCGCCAGCCGCGCGGCACGGTCTTCCCCTTAAGCGCGGCGCAGGAAGCGGCGCTGGCGCGGCGTATCGGGGCCGACGCCCTGACGCTGGCCCTGCCGGCGTCCCGCCTTGTCGGGGATAAAGCGCGCCTGCGGTCGCCCGAGGACGCCGAGATCGCCGCGCGCGTCACCGAGGCGCGGGCGCGCGGCGACGAGGTCCTCGTGACGATCATCGGCGCGGATGTGGATGGCGAACGGGCGGTCGAGCCGGCGCGCGTTGTGTCCGTGCGCGCGGGACGTAATGGCGCGACGACGTTACGCATCGCTCGTTTGCCCGACGCGCCGGCGCCGCCCGTGCCGGAGACCGTATTGGCCGAGACCGGTGCGGGCCGGGTCGTCGTCATGCCGCCGGCCCTGGCGGAGCCCCCGCGTGTCTTCCCAGCGGAGATGGACGTGCGCGGACCGGCGCGGGCGGACCGGGGCGTAGGCGGGTCTGCCGTGGCGCGCGTCGCCGAGGAGCGCGCGGGCTACGGCGCGGCGCATGGGTTCGCGCCGACGACCGCGGAGCTCTATGGGACCCTTGTGCTGCCGCCCGAGGTCGCGCCGCAACTCGTCGCGGCGGTCGAGAGCGGTCGCCACATCGTGCTCATGGGTATACCGGGCACGGGCAAGACGTCGCTCGCGCTCAACCTGGCGCGCGCCGCCGCCCGCGCGGGCCTGTGCGCGGAGCCGCTCCTCGCCACCGCGACGGCCGATTGGACCACCTTCGACACGATCGGCGGCCTCCTTCCCGCCGCCGATGGCGCGCTGCGCTTCAGCCCCGGCGTCGTGCTGCGTGCGCTGCGCGACAACCGCTGGCTGATCCTCGACGAGTTGAACCGCGCCGACATCGACAAAGCGTTCGGGCCCCTGCTCACGGTCCTCTCCGGCGCCGCCGTCGAGTTGCCCACCGTCGACGCCGGCGGACGCCCCATCCGTATCGAGCCCGCGTCCGGCCCGTCGACCCTCCTCGACGATGGGGTGACCTACTATGCGGGTTCTGACTGGCGTATCATCGCCACGATGAATACACTTGACCGCGCCGCCCTCTTCGCCTTCTCGCTGGCCTTCGCGCGGCGCTTCGCCTTCATCCTGACGCCGCCGCCCGGCCCCGCCGCGTTGCTTGCGTTGCTGCGCGCCCGCACGCCGCTGGACGACGCCGCGGCCGACTTCCTGCGGCGCGTCGCGGAGGTCACGCCGCGCCCGCTCGGTCCCGCCGTGCTGCTCGACGCCGCTGGCTACATCGCGGCGCGCGGGGGACAGGCCGCCCTGGCCGAGGCGGTGGGCCTCTTCGTGCTGCCGCAGCTGGAAGGGCTGGCTCCGGCCGGCCTGCGTGCCTTCGCCGACGCGCTGGCGCCGCTGCTCGGTTTTGACGGCGAGGCGTTGCTGCGCGCGTACATCGGGGCGTTTAACGGGGAGGGCTAGCGCGTGGACGGTTGTTGGACGCCGGCGGAGCGCGAGCGGGTGCTGGCCGAGGTCGCGGACGAGTTGTGGCGCTACGTGGGGCGGCACGCGCGGGACATATCAACGGAAACGGGCTTGATCGCCAATCTCACCGGCCTGTCTCCGCACGCCCTGGAGACGCTGCGCCACCTGCGCCTATTGCTCTCCGACGAGGCCGCGCTGTTCGTAGACGACACGTTGCCGGAGCTGCTACGGCGGAGGCGGGCGACGACGGCGCGGCGGGTGGAGGTGGGACGTGGGCCAGTGCGCGGGCCGGTATTGTGGGGGGCGACGATCGCGGCGCGGGCGCGGGCGGGCGGCGCGGACAGCAGTCTCTACGCGGCCTCGACAGCACATAAACACTTGGATACACCCGAGATGTTCGTGCTCACGCGCCTGTTACAGGGACTTGACCGCTCGGTTAGGATCATCCAGGAGCGTCTCGGCGCGCCCGAACCGCACGGGTGGGGCGCGCGCGTCGCCCACATCGCCGACGCCGTCGACATGGCGCTGGCACAGGTGGACGTAGACGGCGCTCCCAGTAGATACGACGACGGGCTTGCGCCCGCTGGCCTCACGCCGGCGGGGATGGCAACGACGGTGACGCCGGCCACGCTCGACGCCTGCGCGCGGTCGACGCGCGCGGCCGTGCGCGCCCTGGCCGCCGTTCTTGGTTACTACCAGGATATGGTCGAGACCCCCGTGAGCGAGGCGCTGCTATGGGCGCTACGACAACGCGCGCTCGCGCCGCTCGACGACGACGCGCTCTACGAGTTGTGGGCGCTGCTTGGCGCCGTCGCGGTGTTCGACGAGTCCGGCTGGCGCCTGAAGGCGGCGGGGTTGGTTGGGCAAGATTCCACTCCCATGACCTATGTCGCCGCCGACGGCAGGACGACCGCGCGGCTGCACTTCCAGCACACGCCGTTGGAGTGGCGGGGTCAGAGCCGCTACCGCGCGATCTTCGAGCGCCACGGCCTGTCCGGCGCGGTGCGCCGTCCCGACCTAATTATAGAGTTGCGCCGGGGGCGCCAACGCCGCTACGCGCTGATCGAGGTCAAGCGCACGCGCCATGGCGGCTATATCGCCGACAGCATCTACAAGGCGCTGGGCTACCTGGCGGATTTCGAGGTGGTTTTCGAGGGTCAGCGGGGCGTGCGGGGGCTGCTGGCGCTGTGGGATACTCCGGACAGCGGCGGTTTCGTACCGGGCGCCAATCCGCCCCGCGATAACGAGGATAGCGGCGATGATGTGGCGCCGGACACGCTCGTCCTGGCGACGCGCCATACCTACCGCTACGAGGCGCGGCGCCTGATCGAGGGGCTGCTCACCGAGCTAGCGGAATAGGAGTAGGAGAGGGAATGGCCAAGCAAACGGCGCACACGCGGAACCAGTATCGTCACGTCCAGGCGATCGCGACCCGTTGGATGGATAACGACGTCTACGGCCACGTCAACAACGTCGTGTACTACTCGTATTTCGACACCGTCGTCAACGCCTACCTCATCGGGACCGGCGCGCTCGACATCGCGCGCGGCGCGGTCATCGGCGTGGTCGTGGAGACCTCCTGCCAGTACTTTCGATCCATCACCTTTCCCGACATCGTCCACGCCGCCCTGCGCGTTGCCCACCTCGGCAACAGCAGCGTGCGCTACGAGGTCGCCATCTTCCGCAATGACGAGGACACGGCCGCCGCGCAGGGGCATTTTGTCCATGTGTACGTCCAGCGCGATACGCGCCAACCCGCGGCCTTGCCGCTAGCGTTGCGCGCGGCGCTCGAGCCGCTCGTCGTGCCGCGCCAGGCGTAGACGCGCCGTCACGCCGCGCGCTCCATCGGCCAGGTCACCGCCGGGAGGCGGGCGGGGCGGGCATACAGGTAGCCTTGGCCGAACTCTATCCCGATCTCGCGCAGTACGTCGCGCTGCGCCACCGTCTCGATCCCTTCCGCGATCACGCGGCAACCTTCCTCGTGCGCCATATGGACGACCGCCGCGAGGGTCCGCCGCGCCGCGCCGTCGGTGTCCACGGTGGCGGTGAGCGTCTTGTCGAGCTTCACGTAGTCGGGGTGCAACTGCAGCAAGCGCTTGGGCGTGCTGTACCCGACGCCGAAGTCGTCCATCGCGACGCCCAGGCCCTGGTCACGGTAGGCCTGGATGATACGCCGCAGATGTCCGGTGTCGGTGACATCCTCCGACTCCACGACCTCGAACACCACGTCCTGAGGGCGTAGCGCCGTCCGCTCCAGGGCGGCGAAGGTCGTGCGCAAGCAGTAGCGCGGGTTGTAGATCGCGGAGGGTTGGAAGTTGATGAAGAGCTTGCTCTCCAGGCCGGAGGCGGCGAATTGCTCAATGGCCGCGACGCGGGTGCGCGCGTCGAGCGGTACGAGCAGCCCGAGTGTTTCGGCCGTGGTGATGATCTCGAACCCGCTCAACTCACGCCCGTCATGTTGAGCCCGGACCAGGGCTTCGTGGGCGTAGACCTCCGGGGCGTGCAGCGAAACGATAGGCTGGAAATTCATGTAGAGCAGGCGCTCGTCCAGCAGGCGCGTGAACCAGCGATGCCGCAGTTCGGTCTGGAGGCGCTCCAGCGGCACGTCCGCCCCGCGCGGATCGACCGCCTCTGTTGGCGCGACGCCTGCAATGACCCAGGCGACCGTGGCCTGGGCGCGTTCTTCGGGCGAGAGCGCGGCGGCAGCCCGCTCGATCACTGGCGCGGCGGCCCCCGCGACCGGCGCCTTGAGGTAAGGGGCGTCGTGCGCCGGCGCGACGCCCGCGGCGGTCAGGGCCTGGTGGAGCTTGTGGAGCGTGGGCGCGGCCAGCCCGCCGAACCACAGTTCTTCCGCGGGGGCGCGGCCGACCGGCCCCGCGCATGCCGTGCAGGGGAGGCGCCGTCGTTTCGCGTGTTGCTGCTGTTGCATGGCTCTCATCTTCTTTATCATGTCAGTGTGTACCATCAGGGGCATGTGGAAGTATAGGCTGAACCGTCGTGCGCGCCTATAGCCATCTCGGGGGAGATAAAATGTAGTACACTGGCGACACAGCGGCAACTAACACTAGGCCCCATGATCGACAGTAGCCTGTTTAGGCCATAGAGTACGTCCGTCCGGGGAGCCTATAGTGAGGCGTGGAGGGACACGGCCTATGATCGAGGTTGCCGGCGAGGACCGCATCGCGCACGCGCTTGAGGTCGACGCGCGCACTCACACCAGCAGGGACAAGCGGGGCGCCACGATTTTGGTGTGCGACGACCACGAGGATATCGTGGAGATGTTGGCCGCGGTGCTGGAGCTCGAGGGCTACGTGCCGGTCGCGGCCTATCGCGGCATGGACGCCCTCGACGCGATGCGGCGGCAGCCCATCGACCTCGTGCTGCTCGACAAGGCTATGCCCGACCTCGACGGCTTCGAAGTCTGCCGTCGCATCAAGGATATGTTTCCGGCCCGCTTCCTCCCCGTCATCCTCGTCACCGCTAAGGCCGACAAGAGCGATAAGCTGGCCGGCCTGAGCGCCGCCGACGACTACATCACCAAGCCTTTCGACATCGAAGAGGTGCTGGCTAAGGTGCGCGTCATGCTGCGCATCAAAGGCGTCGAGGATCAGCTCTACCAGCGCAACATCGAACTGGCCTCGTTCAACGCCGTCGCCGCGGTCGTGGGCAAATCGCTCATCCTAGAGGAGATGCTGCGCGATAGCCTCGCCGAGCTCCTGCGCCTGATGGATCTGCCGTGCGGCTGGATCTTCCTGTGCGACGACGACGAGGAGGGCGTCCCAGCCGCGTATCTGGGGCCAGAGCCCGCGGAGTTGTCCGGCCACCGCTACGATCTGCGCCCGCTGCGCGTCGCGGATGGCGCGCCGGCCGGGCGTCCCACGGCCTGGCTAGACGCCGCCTTCCGTGCCCGCCAGGGTCTGGCGTCGTGCGTGAGCGTCCCGCTCACGGCGAAGGGGCACGTCCACGGCTACATGGCCCTTTGCGCACACGACGGCGACGCGCTGGCGCCAGGGAGCTCCAAGCTGCAGGCGCTCTCGTCGCTCGGCGCCGAGTTGGGCATCGCCGTCGAACACGCCCTGCTCTACCGCGACGCCCAGCGGACGGTCGAGAAGCTGCGCGAGATCGACGCGCTCAAGAGCCAATTTATCTCCACGGCCAGCCACGAGTTCCGTACCCCGCTCTCGATCATCAAGGGTTTCGCCAACATCCTCAAGCGCAAAGAGGATTTCGCGTTCGATGTGGCGGCTGAAAAAGATTATCTGGCTTTGATCGACGGGCAGATCAACGCGCTGACCGGTCTCGTCGACGATATGCTCAGCGCCTCGCGCATCGAATCAGGACATGTGCAACTGCGCGCCCAGGACCTGGACCTCGCGCCGCTCATCGCGCGCACGGTCCTGCCTATCGCCTTGAACGCGCGGGAGCGCGGCATCACCGTGACCGTCGAAGGGGCAGCCGACCTATGCGTATGGGTTGACCCAGGCCACTTCGAGCAAATCGTAGGCAACCTGCTCAGCAACGCCGTCAAATATTCCGACGACAACACGGCGGTCGTCGTCCGCGCCTACAGGGATGATGACATGGCGCGCGTCGACGTCGTGGACCACGGCGTCGGCATCTTGCCTGAGCAGGCGCCCGCATTGTTCGGACGCTTCGTGCGCCTGGACAACCGCCGCTCCATCGAAGCCGGCGGGACAGGCCTTGGCCTCTATATCGCCAAGAGCTCGGTAGAGGCCAACCACGGCCGCATCTGGGCCGAGAGCGTGCCCGAGCGGGGCAGCGTCTTTAGCTTCACGCTGCCCCTGGCGCCAGAGGCGAGGGGCGAGGGGCGAGGGGCGACGGAAAATTGGTACGAGCGTAAAGGGTGATGGTAATGGTATGTACCATCACGATCATCCTTCGTATTGGCTGTCGCCTCCCGCCTCCCGCCTCCCGCGCTACCGCGAGCGCGCGGGCGTCGTGCCCGCGGCTTGGGCTGCCTTGCGCTTCTCTTCCGTCTTCTTGGCGCTCAAGCGGTGCTTGCGCCACGCCTCACGTTTACGTTTATTCATGCGAATCCTCTCTAGCCGCGCCGAGCGCGCGATGCAAGACAATGAAAAGGTATCTGCGTGTGCAGCATAGCAGGTCCGGTCGAAAGTCGGAAGTCGGAAGTCGAAAGTCGAAAGTCGAAAGTCGGAAGAAAGACGCGATAAACTAAAGTGTGTACTATCCGCACGTTGTTTCGTGATGGGCGCTACTATCGACCATCGACTTTCGACTATCGACTGGGGGGTATATGACGCGTATCGTGGTATTAGAGGGTGACCAGACCGGTCAGGAGCTGCTCGAGGAGGCGCTGCGCGTCCTCGACGCGGGTGTCACGGGGGTGCCGCTGGAGTTGGAGCGCTTCGACCTGAGCCTGGCGAACCGGCAGCGGACCAACAACGGCGTCGCGCATGAGGCTGCCCGCGCGATGAAGGAGAGTGGGTTCGGGCTCAAGGCGGCGACGGTCACGCCGGAGGAAAAGGGCAGCGTTGGCTCACCCAACGCGATCGTGCGCCGCGAGATCGACGGCACGGTTATCCTGCGCACGGGCCGGCGCATCCCTGGTATGCGGCCCCTCGGCGGCGTCTACGCGCCCATCTCGGTCGTACGTATGGCCGTCGGCGACGCCTACGGCGCCGAGGAATGGCGCGAGGGCAGCGGGGATGACGAGGTTGCCTGTCGCACCGAGCGTATCAGCCGTGGTGTCTGCCGCGCCGTCGCCGAGTTCGCGTTCGCGCACGCGCGACGCACGCGCGCCAAGGTGTTCGGCGGCCCCAAGTATACCGTCAGTCCCGTTTATGAGGGCATGCTCAAAGAGGAGATGGACGCCGCGGCGGCGCGCTACCCCGACGTGCGCTACGAGCCGCAACTCATCGACGCCACCTACGCCCTGCTGCTCTCCACGACTGGCGACGCCTTGGCGATCCCGGCGCTCAACCGCGACGGTGACTGCCTCTCCGATTTCGTGCTGCAACTCTTCGGCACGATCGCCGGCTCCGAGTCGCTCTTGCTCGCCCTCGACGATCAACTGAAAGTCAAGACCGTCATGGCCGAGGCCCCGCACGGCACAGCCCCCACGCTCTTCGGGAAAAACGTGGCCAACCCCATGGCCATGATCCTGGCCGGCGCCTCGCTGCTGACGTATATCCCCGACCCCAAGGCGTCCATCGCGTCGCGCGCCATCTATGAGTCGGTGTTCGAAGCCGTCGGCGACGGCGTCAAGACGGCTGACCTCGGCGGTGACACCGCCACCTCCGATTTCACTAACGAGGTCATCCGCCGCGTCGGCGTCAAGCTGGACGTGTGGGCTACGCTGGGATAGGCGACGGGCGACGGGCGACGGTAAGCCGCCAGCATTACACGCGTAGAGTATTGATTAAGACCCATGGCGATACCGTCGTATTACTCTCGCCCCTCGCCCCTCGCCTATCGCCCCTCGCCCTCCTCGACGTGCAGCGCATAGCCCATGCCGCGCCGCGTTTCGATGTGGACCCACGCGCCGGAGGCGTCGAGGCGCTGGAGGGCATGGCGCAGACGCGTCATGTGGACATCGAGGACACTTGGCGCGGCGCCCTCCGGCCCCCAGACAGCCTCGATCAGGCGCGACTTGCTGACGATGTGCCGGTGGTGGCGCATCAGAAAAGCGAGTAAGCCGGCTTGCTTACCGGGTAATTGCTGCTCATCGCGCGGGCCAGTCGCGTGTGCGTCGCGCAGGGCGCGCGAGAGCCGCGCCGACCCTTCGGAATCCCCGCGCATCAGCATGAGGTCGCCCACGCGCGCCACCGGCACATCGATATCCCAGTTGTCCCTCGGTCTCTCCCTACTCATATCCGGGCCCCCTTACCAAGTCGTTAGCCCACGGCCCCCGACGATTAGCTGTCGTCTGCAAGAACCGGACCAAAACGTTCATGCGCTCCCAACGACGCTGCTCCGCGCATGGAGCAGGTCGTGTTGGCCTCTGACTTGATTTTACTTCATTTAACTAACGCAGCACGACTATCCCGCGCAGCAAGGCGAGGGCGCCGGCGAGGATACCGGCGAGGATGGCGATGGGCTGGTTGTCAAGCAAGAAGAGCATACACAGCGCGTAGGTACCGCCCACGACGACGGCGTAGAAGAAGGCGCGGTCCATGGAGAGCGAAATCCTTCCAATCGAACACAAGGGGGCTGTGTACGCCTCAACGATAGCACAGATGGGCTAGCGCGGGTAGTACCTCAGGGGGCCATCATGTAGGGCGCCCACAAGGGGACCCCCATGCTATCCGTGATGGCTACCCCAACACGACACAGCGTGGCGCCGTGGGGGCTCCCCTCGTGGGCGTCCTGGAACCGCTTACGGGCAATTGGACATAACAACTGCTGTGCTATCCTACAGATAGTGAAATATTGTTGAGGGAGACTACTATATGTCGATGGAGAGCAGCGTCCGGGAGGGAGTCGCGCCCGTGGCCGTCGTGAGCTATGAATTCCGCGCGGTCCGGCGGCTGGAGGCGGAGGCGATCGGCAAGCCGGGTAAGCGGACCTTTCGCTTGTTGGCGGAGAATGACGCGGGCACGGCGATCGTCTGGACCGAGAAAGAGCACCTGGCGCGCCTGGCTATCGCCGCTCGCCACATGCTCAATGTCAATAGGGAGCAGAGTAATCGCCTGCGCGGGCTCCCCGAAGTACCGGGTCCGGCCCCATTGATCCGCGTGACGCTGTCGTTTCACGCCGACCGCTTCGAGCTTGGGCACGACGCCGAGACGGGCGAGTTTATGCTCTACGCCCACGATTGGGAGGTCGATGAGACCGGCCCGCACACCTTCTCGTGCCGCCTGCCGCGCATGCAGTTGTACACGCTGGCCGCCAGCATCGAGAAGTCCGTCGCCGCGGGCCGCCCACGCTGTGACGTCTGTGGCCTACCCGTCAGCGGCCCCGACCACGTTCACGGCGAAATCTGATCAGTCGATAGTCGATAGTCGATGGTAAGACGCGCGGGCTAGTCATGCTAGTTCGCGCGTCTTTGTAGTAGAGTCTGTGTAACATATGGCCCGTCGATTGTTACACTCCTATCGACTATCGCCTATCGCCTATCGCCTATCGCCCATCGACTATAAAGCGACGTCCTGGCGCACCTGCACGGGCGTATACATTGTGGCCCAGTTGTACAACCATGTCATGGCGGTGTATGGTGTGTTCACGCAGCCGTGCGTGCCGGTCGTGTTGGAGCCGGGCGTGCCGTCGACAACATTGCTGCCGGGGCCGAAGTAGCTACGCCACGGGGCGTCGTGGATGAAGTAGCCATTGACCTGGAAAAGCAGCGCGAAGGTGGTCGGGGAGTCGGCGTACCAGAACGGCGACCCCAGCGGGAAGGGCGAGTGGAACGTGAAGGGCGACATGCGGTCGATGATCTCGTAATTGCCTGTAGGTGTCGGGAGTTCCGGGCCTCCAGTCGTCACCAGTGTCGAGAGCAGTACCTTGTCGCCGTCAAGCGCCCACATCTTCTGTTGCTTGAGCGAGATGACGATGCGACGCAGGTCGAGTTGAAGCGAGCCCACACCCGTCGTGCGCGTGTTGCCCGCCGCGTCGGTTACCGTAGCGCTGAACGCGTACGTCCCCAACGGCAGCGACGCGGCGTGGTCCCACGTCGCGGTGATGGTTTCGCCCGTCTGTACGCTTGGGAAACTCCAGGTGCGGCGCACCACGTTGTCGTGGACCGCTGCGATGCTCACGCGGCCGGGCGCGTCAAGCGTCACCGTGATCTGCTCAGGGCCATCCAACACATCGTTATATGGGTTGTTCACGCCTGGTTGCGTGAACCCGTCGTTCGTGAAGTCAGGGGCGCTGCTCAGGACCTGTAGCGGGCGCGTGACGCTCCAGCGCACGCCGGCGCGGTTGACCGCCGTGATACGCAGGAGGTAGCGTCCATTGACCGCGGTCGTGCCTTGCGCGTCCTTGCCGTCCCAATTGACGTGCAGGACGTATCCAGGCTGATGCGAGCTGGTTAAGATCGAGCGCAGCACCCGCCCCTTGGTCGTCAACACGTCGACCGTCACGGCGGACTCCGCGGTCAGTTGCACCCGCACGAGTGAGCGCGTACGGCTTGGGTTAACGGCCCCGCTCGGGACGGAGAGCGCGCGCAGGCGCGGCGTCGTGGTGTCGATGTGGATCGGGATGCGCGACGGCGGTCCCCAAGAATGAGCATTGTCGAGGGCGCGCACCGAGAAATACCACAGCCCCGTCCCTTTGGCTTGGACCGTGACGCCCGGCGACCATGTGCGCCAACGTGTTAGCGGGTTGTATGCGGCGCCGCGCGCGAGCGTGTATGAATAGCCCCGGATGCCGCTCGCATCGGCCGGCGGCGACCAGCGCAAGGTCAATCGGCGCGTGGCGACCCAGTTACCCGGTTGCGCGGGCGTCGCGAGCGTCAGCGCCGGAGCGGCCGGCGCCGCGAGGTGGACGCGCAGCGCCACGGGCGAGAGCGCGATCCAGCGCGAGGCGGCGCCGCGTGGATCGTAGACCCGTGCCTGCCAATGGTAGCTCAAGCCGTCGCGCAAGCCCGTGATGGTCACCTTGCCAAGTAGTGGCGCGCCGCCGCTATACGTCACGGCGGCGCCGCTAGCCGTGGGATGTCCCGTGAAGGGCTGGCCGGCCGGCCGCACCTCGACCTGCGGCTGTAGACGCGCGGCGCCGGCTGGGCTGGACAGCGGGACGAGCAGGGTGACGTCGCGCGCGTTAGTCCAGGCGCCCGGCGCGAGGCTCCGCAGGGCCGGATCGAGCCCGCCAAGCTGACGCAGCGCCAGCGGGGCGTTAGGGGCGCGTAGGGGGATAGTGGGGGCGCGTAGGGGGATGGATGCGTGGACCGGCGCGATCGCGCGCGCCCGCGGCGCTTGCGACGATCTCGCCTGCTGTACCGACCGCGATTGCTCCACGCGCGGGCGTTCCTGTCCTCGCGCCACGAGTACCCCGCCGCCGAGCCCCGCGTGCGAGAGGAGCACGCCCGCGCCCACGCAGACGACAACCGCTCCGACGACTCCAACAACCGCTCGCTGTGCTTTCATAGTTCGTATCGTCCTGCTAACTAACCGTTGCTCTGTTTCTACGTCATCATCTACAAATATATAAAGAGGATCTGTCGCGGCAGTGGGACACATCGGCGCTACATGTGGCGCATCATTAGTGTACCACCACATTCCCGGCGCCGTCCCCGACCTGTACGTAACGAGATACGAGCTATCCGTGCCGCGTGATGCCGGCACTTTCAAGGACATGCAGTTTCCGTACCTCGCGCCACGGTCTACCTTGCCCCTCTATTAAAGACGCGTGACGAGGCCGTTTGACTACACCCTTATTCAACGTACGGGGGTATATCCACACGACCGTGGCCCGCACGCCTGTCTCGTGCTACAATGGCCCTTGATGTAGAGCACGAAAGGATCGCATGTCGTCGACGATGCGCGCGGCCGCACGCCACGGACAACAGGGACGAAGGCGCCCCCCTTCATCCGGCGCGGGCCGTGTCGTCCTCCCCGCCCTCCTACTCACCGTCGCGCTCCTGCCGTTCCTCCTGCTCCTTACGCCGCGCGCCGGCTACACCGTGGCGCCCCTCGCGCCGTCTGTACCGCATCCCATGGCGCGCCCGCCGGCGGTCGTCACACATACTGTGCGCTACGACCGCTACAGCCTGCTGCTGGACAACCGGCGCGTCATGCTGTTCGGTGGCGAGTATCAATTCTGGCGCACGCCGTCGCCCGAGCGCTGGCCGGTCGTCCTCGCCGAGATGCGCGCCGCGGGCCTCAACACTGTTTCCGTTGGGGTGAGTTGGCAGTACCACGCGCCGGCGCCCGGCGTGTTCGACTTTTCCGGCATCCGCGACCTCGGCCGCTTCCTCGACGACGCGGCGGCGGCCGGGCTCTACGTCATCGCCCGCCCTGGCCCGGTCTACGACGCCGAGTCCAACGCCTCCAACCTGCCCGGCTGGCTCCTGGCGCGCGCGCCCGATCTGCGCGCCGACAGCGGCCACGGCTACTGCGGCGTCGGCGCCTACTCGCCCGCCTACGCGGCGGCCTACACCGACTGGTACCACCACGTCCTGCCCATCATCGCCGCGCGGCAGTTCACGCGCGGACGCGGCACGGTCGTCGCGCTGCAGATCGAGAACGAATACAACCCGTCGTGCGGCAGCGCGCACTACATGCGCGACCTGCATGACCTGGCCCGCCGCGCCGGCGTCACGGTCCCCTTGATCTCCAACAACAACGCCTGTTGCGTGGCCGCCGGGGCCTGGCGTACGCCGGGGGATGACGGGCAGCCCATCGTCGACATCCCGGCCGAGGACGACTACCCGTGCACGAACCTGTGTACGCCCCTGTGGAACAAGACGGCCTTCGTCGCTATCGACAGCCTGGAGCAACGTATGCGCGCCGCCGGGGTGTCCAATGCGCCGGTCGCCGTGGCCGAGCTACAGGGCGGCTACTTCACGGGCTGGGGACAGCAGTCGTACGGGCAGCTCGCCGCCACGCTCGGCCCGGCGTTCTCCGAGGTGCTCGATGGCTCGGCGCTGGGCCAGGGCGCCACGTTGGTCTCCATCTATATGGCGGCGGGAGGGACCTCGTGGGGTTACCTGGGTGGACCCAATACGGCGACCTCCTACGACTACGCGGCGCCCATCCACGAGTGGGGCGCGCCCGGCCCCGCCTACGCCGCGCTCAAGCGTACCGGCATGTTCGTCGACGCCTTCGGCGACCTGCTGGGCGCGACGGAGCGGACGGCGTCCGTGACGGCCTCGAACCCGCGCCTGCTCTACGCCGCACGCCAGACGGTCGACGGGCCGCAACGCGGCGCCCAGCTGATCGTGCTACGCAACACCGACCCCACGCACAGCAGCGCGACGTCGTTGACCCTGCGCCTACCCGATGGCTCCGGCGCCATGCCGCTGGGTCCGGGGGAGAGCATTGCGCTGCCGCCACATTCACTACAGCTACTGGTGGCGCGCTACCATCTGGGCCCCTTCTATCTGCGCTACTCGACGAGCCGGCCGCTCACGCACATGACCATCGGCGGCGCCGAGGTAGCCGTCCTCTACGGCGCGCCCGGCACGGCCGGCGAGACCGCGCTCTCCTTCGACCGGGCGCCCACCATCACCCGCCTCGACGCCGGCGTCACGGCGCGCTACGACGCCGGCCGCCGCGAACTGCTGCTGCGCTACCGCCATGCCGAGGGCGCGCGTTACGTCGCGCTCACCAGTGGGGGCCACCGGCTCACGCTGCTGCTGACGGGGCCGGACGGAGCGGCGCGCCTATGGCGGACCACGACCGCGACGGGACCGGCGCTCGTCGACGGCCCGTCTATGGTGACGGCACGGGGCGGCGCGCTACAGGTACAACTGCCCCCAGGAGCGGCCACGCCGTTGCGCGTGTGGACGGCGCGTGGGCTCGCGACGCCGGCCGTCGTCGGGTCCGGCGGGATCGTGCACGCCGATGTGGCCGCGCCGCGGGCGGACGCCTTCGCCATCGTCGACAGCCCATCAGGGACCAAGACGGGGACGGCGTTGGTACGGCAACGCGCCATCGGCTACGACGTGTCGACCGGCGCGATCCTCTCCACCCTGACGGGCCCGGCGCCGGCGTTGCGCCTGCCCGCGCTGACGCGTTGGCGCTTCATGCCCGAGAGCCCGGAATCCCAGCCCCTGTTCGACGACGCGGCATGGACGCCCGCGACGGAGCGCGCGACCAGCAACCCCAACGTGCCGCCGACCGACACGCTGCTGGCCGACGACTACGGGTACCACTACGGCTTCGTGTGGTATCGTGGTACGTTCACCGGCACGGGGGCCGAGAACGGCGTGCGCCTGTTCGCCCGCCACAGCTACAGTGTGTGGCTCAACGGGCGCTACTTGGGCAGCTCGTCGCTCGCCAACGACCGCAAGGACGCCACGGACGAGCTGGCCGTGGCGGGGCAGTTCCCCACCAACGCGACCTACGCCGACGGGTTGACCTTCCCCATCGCGCCGGGCACGGTCAAGGTCGGCGCGCGCAACACCATCGCCGTCCTCGTGGAGAGCCTCGGCCACAACATCGGGTTCGCCAACGGGCAACTCGTGCGCTCGCCCATGGGTATCCTCTCGGCGCGGCTGGTCGGCCTCGGCGCCGGCTTCGTCGCCCCCGCCATCGCCTGGAAGCTGCGCGGCGGCAATGGGGCGACGCCCCTCAACGCCAGCGGGCTCTACGGCGAGCGCAACGGCTGGTACCGCGCGGGCTTCGACGACGCGGCATGGCCGGTTGTGACGACGCCGGACGACTGGTCCGCGCGCGGTCTACGCCTGCAAGGCCTCGGCTGGTACCGCACGTCGTTCAGCCTCAACCTGCCGGCGAGCGTCGACGCGCCGCTGGGGCTGACCATCCCGCACGCCTCGGACAAGGCGCTGATCTGGCTCAACGGGCTGCTCGTCGGTCAGTACTGGGAGCAGGCCGGGCCGCAGCACACCTTCTACCTCCCGGCCGGGCTGCTACGCGAGCGCGGCCGCAACACGCTGGCCCTCGCCGTGTGGAACCGCGGCCACGACGGCGGCCTCACCGGCGGCGTTTCGCTACAGCCCTATACGGTCAGCGCCCAGACCATTCTGATGGAAGACGCCTTGAAGGGTGTCCACTGACCTCCACCTTCCAGCCGGGTATCTCAAATGGGCAAGAGGGCGGCTCGTTCCTCCACCTCGCGGGGTACGACCTGCGCAAGTGACGGCGCCTCGTCCTCGCCGGCCGAGGAGGTTATCGCGGCGCGACTCGTGACGGGCAAAGAGCGCCCGTGGTCCCTGGACATCTACGTGCTAACGATACACGAGCCCCGCGGCATTGGGGTGGGGCAAGCGCGACAAAGTCGTGAGAGGGGGCTAAGACGGGCGGCCGGGCGTGGCGGATGAGTCCTCCCTATCATCCGCCATGCCCGGCCGTCGCTCGCCGCTCGCCGGTCCCGTCTCACCCGCCTAGCGTGGTCGTCGAGGATGGGAAAGCCGGCTACTCACCCTGCCCGCTAATCGCCCTGGATGATGAGGTCATTCGAGACGGTGTAGGGCACGTCTTTGTACATGATAGTCGCGGCGATCGCGCTCAAGCCGAGCGGGTCGTTGGTCGGATCGGTGAAGGTGACCTCTTCGTAGGTGTAGCTATTGCCGTCCTTCGGGCTCAGGAAGCCAGCCCCTGCCAGCACGCCGGGGGCATCGGCGACCTTGTGGACCAGCACGGGGGCGTAGGTCCAGTTGTCGGCGGGACTCAGGCCCGCGATGACGCGGCCCAGGACGCGGTGCTCGGATTCGACCATCGCGATCTGCGCGGCGATCTGCGCGTGGCGCGGCTCGCCCAGCTGTGCGAACTCCTTGACCGCGGCCAGGAAGGCCGAGTCGAAGGCCCCTTCCAGCGTTTGCTGGGTGGCGATGAACGTCTGCAGATCGGTGAACGTCTTAGGGTCGGGGAAGCTGAAGGTCGCGGCCAGCGACGCACCGCCGTGCGTCCTGAAGAAGATCTGGTGGATCTGCTCCTCGATCAGCGCGGCCTTGAGGTACACCAGATTGTCGCCCGTGATGCCGAGCGTGGCCGCGTTCTTGACGCCGTTGGTGTAGAACGTGATCGCCAATTGCTCCGCGGTGCGCGCGACGGTGAAGATCGCGTGATCGGCCGCCGGGTTGAAGCGCGGCTGGTCGTCGGCCGTCGCGGCGGCGTGCGCCGCTTTGCCCGTGAGCAAGCCGGCGCCGGTGACGGCCAAGCCCGCGATGGCCGCGTTCTTGAGGATCGATCGGCGCGAACTGAGGATGGCCGCCGTATCGCTTGTGTCCGTGTGTGTGTCTCTGGCGGTGGATTGGGCTGCCATAACAAGTCTCTCTTTCCTCCGGCGCGCGTAGCGGCCGCTGTCCCCTGCCCCGCCGGGAGGATGGCGGGGGCCGCAGGGGGCGACCGCGTTCTGTCGCCGGATGCTCATTAATACGCGTGTGACGGGACGGTGGATCACGCGAAAACGGCGCAAGGGGGCTACGAAAACGTCATGAGCACTTGTCAGGTGGACGTGGAGGTTTTTGCGCGCCGGGCACGG
>JAABUO010001449.1_pt1 | contig 31022 bp, 28 predicted proteins | sample 5559291 | NCBI WGS metagenome assembly JAABUO01 (sample SAMN10711878, study PRJNA513372) | rock metagenome | isolation source: Antarctica rocks | place: Antarctica: Victoria Land, Finger Mt sud | reverse complement strand
ATGATCTGGCGTAGATGGGTCACAGAGAATCCTCCTTCTCTGCGACACAAGCTAAATCAATGCCACCGCCGTCGCTCAACCACACGCGAACGCGTCCGCCGCACAGCGGCTTCGTTCAAGTCGGCTTCTCGGAAGCTGAGGTACCCCCTGAAGCCGGATGGGTCCACCTTCCTGCCTCACACGGATTACTTTCTAAAATGTGACTAACGGTTGCGCCGAAGCTGCCGCCTGCTCCACTGCATACCCAGGTAGCCCAGAGCAGCCAGCATTACGAACAGTCCGACCCAGAAGCCAAACCGACGGTAGCTCCAGGCATAGTCCGCTGTGTGGCCCATCGTGTTCCAGATCAGAATACCCATGATCCCCAGGAAGGTGGCCGCGAAGAACGCTGCCATTCCCGTTGCCAGACCCATCAGGATGGATGCAAACCAACCCAGATCCCGCACGGGAACGCCAAATAGATAGCCGTTCGCAAAGGTGCGCGGACCCGCGTCATACGTGTGATTCCCGCCCAGGCCTGCACTGTCGAGCTCTCGGGTCTGTGGATCGGCTGCCATTACGAATAGAATACTCTGGATGGCTGATGGCGTTCCCACACACGTAGTTCCAACCCAAGCGACTCAACCGGGTCCTTATCCTGCTGGCCTGATTCCAGCGAACGATCTCGCCCGCACCCTGAACCCGCGCACGTCGCCCAGCGGCCTTCGCTATGCCACGTCAGGAGAGATCAACGTACGGCGCGAAGATCTTGAGCGGGTGGTGAATGCTGTGCCCGCCAGTATTGCCCGCGTGCTTGCCACACACGTTTTCTACTTCGTTCCGCTCGCTCTGCCTGAGGGCCGCCGCACGGAATCCTCTGATGACGGCCACGCGGGCCACACTCTCGTCTCCACCCTGTACGATGCCGGTCTGGCGGAAGAGGCGATCTGCCACCGCAACGTTCATCTGGACGCGACCAACGCGAACCCCGCCCATGAAGGCGTTTTCCTCTCCGCTCGCTTGTTGCGCGATCAGTTCTCGCTCGCCTTCGAACTCTTCATCAACGTTGGACACCTCTTTGCTGCCACCGCCGGCATCCCCGGCGAGTTTGAGCAGCTCGCATGGTCGCAGGCGCAGGCGAACGTACGCGGCGAATCCAGTCAGGATGCATGGGAGAGCCGCAACCAGGCGCTGGGCCTGAGCCCGGAACGCGGAGCCAGCGAGCAGGCTACGACTGCAAACCCAGCTTCGAACGATGCCGTGGACGAGCGCGCAAAATCGGAGTTCCTGCTGACAGCCTTTGCCGATGCGCTGGCTATCTACCAGCTCTCACTGGCCGTCGATTTCGATTACGCCGAGCTGCGTGAGCGCGAGTACCCGCTGCTGGCGCCAGCTGCACTTGCTGAACGCCTGCGCCTGGTGGCTAAACTATTTCCGCCGAATACCGGGTACGAGTTTTCCATCCGCTACCGGCGACGCTAAAGCGGATTTATTGTGGTGGCGTAGAGAACAGCAAGAACAAACGCAGATTCCCTTCGGGAATGACACCCAGAGACGGAGCGCTTCCAAATTAACTTGCTGCATCTGCACTAACGGATACAACCCATCGCCGCGCGAAACAGCGCCTCGAAATCCCCGCGTACTTCCGGCTTCTGTTGAATCGCCTGTTCTACTGCCTTCTGCGCAACGGCGCGCTGGTAGCCAAGGTTGACGAGTGCGGAGAGCGCGTCCTCGGCTGCCTCGCCCAGCGCAATCTGCGGCGCGGCTCCGGCAGCAGGCGCAGCAGCCAGTTCATCCAGCTTGTCTTTCAGTTCGAGGACGATGCGTTCGGCAGTCTTCTTGCCGATTCCCGGGATTCGAACCAGCGCGGCATGATCCCCGGAACGAATCGCCGTCACCAACCGCGCGGCATCGATGCCGCTCAGGACTGTGATCGCAAGCCTGGGGCCGATGCCAGAGATCGTCAGCAAGCGCTCGAAGAGCCGCTTCTCGGTTCTCTCCGCAAATCCAAACAGAGCCAGCTGATCTTCCGCAACGCGCGTGTAAATAAACAGCCGTGCTTCGCCGCCCTCTGCAGGTAAAGCGGTAAAAGTAGCAACCGAAATCGCCACGTCATAGCCGACCCCGGCGCACTCCACAATGGCCTGGTTTGGAGACTTGGACAGCAACGTTCCACGTAGATGCGCAATCATGGCCTCGATTGTAACGAGTCCGGCGCGCGCATCGCGTAGCTCAGCCCTTCAACTGCTGCGGGGCACGCTGCTTCAACTCGAGCAGCAGCTCCTCCACGGCATCGTTCTGCTCCATGCCGCGAAAGCGTTCGTCCAGCGTGTCGGCAGACGCGATGGCAAGCAGGGTGCGTGTGGCTTGGGTACGCGCCGTGTCCTCTCCCACCTTGGCGGACAGACGGTTCATCCGCGCCTGCACCGCGCTTGAATCGAGCATCCCCTGGGCGGCGGCCGCCTTCTGGGCCGAGCGGTTACGCCGCTGCTGCGCGATCAGAAGCTCGACCTGCTGCTGCGTCTCCGTCAGCTTCTGCTGTAGCCGCGCGTAGGCTGCGCGCAGCGTGTCGGCCTCGGAAGTCTGGTCCCCGTGCTGCTGCGCAAAGCCCTCGGCCATGCGCTGGTGCGACAGCGCACGTTCGAGTGCGGCGCGTGCCAGGTCGTCCTGCTGTTTGGCTACCGCAAGCTCGGCCTTGCGCAGCCACTGGGTTTGCAGCTCCTGCTGCTCGGCGCGCTTGCGTTCCAGCAGATGCTGGTCGGCGATCGCAATCGCCACCTGAGTCTTCACCTGGAGCAATTGGTTTTCCATGTCCAGCACCAGCTGCCGGGCCAGCTTGGCCGGATCTTCGGCCTTCGACAGCAAGTCATTCAAATTTGCACGAAGCAGGGTAGAAACTCTTTCGAGCAGAGCCATGGTGATTTCCTTTCCATGCGCAGCATGCGTACTTTAAAACCGCCGTGAAGTGAAGAGCCGGTCGAGCGCCACCAGCGCCAGGATGGACAGCAACGAGCCGCCCAGGCCGCTCCTGCGGCCGTATCCGAACCCGCCGTTGTAACTGCCGAGGTGACATCGCCGCCCCAGCCCAAGCACGCCCAACACAACGCGGATGACAACGGAGATGGCAAGAGCAGCCAGAACAATCGGCACGATAACAAACAAGGTAAGCATCTGTTTTCTCGCTCAAGTACAGGTTGGGGGCGGCATCGCTGCCGCACGTTAGTTAGTTGGATTTGTCGGCTTCGATCGACTTCATCGCCTTCACATTCGACATCAGATCGCTCATCTTCATGCCGCTCAAAGCTTCAAATAACGCCGGCACCTGCGCCGCGATGCGGGTCATGTCGCCGGTCAGCTTGCTGGCGCCAGTGTGGTCGTCGGCACCCGTTGAAACAATGGTGATCTTGTCCACGTGGGCCAACGGCTCAGACATGGCACGCACCACGTCGGCAAGATTGGTAATCAGTTTGTCGACGACAGCCGCCTGCGTCCATTCCTGGTACGCCTGCGCCTTTAGGTTCATGGCCTTGGCTTCGGCGTCCCCCTTCTGGAAGATGATGGACGCCTCCGCTTCGCCTTGCAGCCGCGTGATGGCAGCCGTCGCTTCCCCTTGCGCGCGTGCTGCGGCAGCGCGGCCTTCCGCTTCAATCGTGAGCCGTGCCTTCTCGGCTGTCGCGATGTTCTGGATACGCCGCGCTTCGATCTCCGATGCCTTCAAAACCGTTGAGACCAGCTCGGCCTCGTGGCGCAGAATTTCCGCCTGCTGGACCTTGACCTGCTGTTCTTTTTCAATCTGCTGGACCTTGACCTGCTCGGCCACAACCTGCTGCTGCATGACATTAGTTTGCAACTCGTAGGCCTTGTCAGCCTGGGCTTCCTGGCGGCGGCTCTGCTCGGTGTACTGCGCTTTTTGGATGTCGAGGTCGCGTTGCGCCTCAGCCTGCTTGGCCAGCGAAGCGGTCTCAGCAATCACGCGTTCCTGGTCGGCGGTGGCCTTGGCCGTGGCTGCTTCGCGCAACGCAATGGCGCGACGGATGGCGGTGTCGCGGTCGGCTTCCGCCGCAGCAATCTCGGCGTCGCGGCGAATGCGCGCTACATCCGGCCGGCCCATGTTGGTGATGTACTCGTTCTTGTCGCGCACCTCGCGGATGGTGAAGCTCACCACCTCGAGCCCCATCTTGGACATGTCATCCATGCACGTTGAACGCATGCGGTCGGCTACCATCTCGGGCTCCTTGACGATCTGCTCGACCGTAAGCTGCCCGATGATGCCGCGCAGATGACCTTCCATGACCAGCCGGATCAGGCCTTCGCGCTCTGCGGCGGACTTCGATAGAAACTGCTCCGCGGCAGTCAGGATGGATTCTTCATCCGACCGCACCTTGATCTGCGCCACCGCCTCAACCGTCACGGCGACGCCCTGCCGGGTGTACAGATCCTGCTGTGGCGCTACATCAAAGCTCATCAGCTCGAGCGACAGCTCGCGATAGGTTTCAACCACAGGGAAGATGACCGCAGCACCCGCCTTGATCACCCGCGCCTTGCGAAATCCATACACGATGATGGCCTGGTTCGGTCCCGCCTTGCGAAATGTCTTTGCGATAGCAACAGCCAGGGCAAGGGTGGCGAGCACGACCAAACCGACAATAATGGCGACCGAGTTCAACATAACGTTCCTCTGAGTGACACAGGTGATGGCGAAGGAGTGAAAGGTTGAGCATGTTCTTGTGCAGCGAACACGCGAGCAACAGCTATTTAGTGAGGCAGAAGCGACACATTTATCTCGGACATCTCCGGCAGAGGGCTGACCCAAGCAATTCCACGCTCGTAGCGCAGTACGACGACCTCGGTTCCACGCTCGATCAGTGTGCCGTCCTGGCTACGTGCGGCAGCATGGCGGCGTACACCATCCTGGGAGAACAGAACTTCGCCTGTGCCGCCGCCGGCGTGAATTGCATCCGATACATGCGCCACGACACCCTCCATGCGCGTGTCTTCAGCGGTCAACAAACGCTCGCGTGGAAGCAGCACCTTGAACAGCAGACCGTAGATCAGGCTTGCACCCAGCAGGCCCGAGAGTGCCGCCAGCACAAGCACCAGCGGCAGGAACAGGCCTGTGAAGTTGCGCAGCAGATAGCCCACGCCGCCGAACCAGCACAGGAAAGCTGCCACGGTGAAGCCGTTGAAGGCGGAACTGGCACCTCCGCGCTGGCCCGCATGTCCATGCCCGGAGGCTGCGTGGCCCAAGTGAAAATGGCCCAGATGCAGATGACCCAGACCGCTGAAGGCAGACAGCAGACTGAAGACGAGACCGAGCGTGAAGCAGATGAGATAGAACGTGTTCACACGTTTGCCTTTCTGCGGCGCGCAGGCACCGCGGTGTGCTTTCCTTTGGCGGCTACTGCACTCACAGCTGGGGACGTGGCCGTCACGCGTTCCGGATGCAGCGCCGCATCAAGACGCGCGGCCAACTGAGGAGTCTTCAAGATGGACTCAAGCAGCAGCAGGCATCCGCGCGAGTCCTCATGATGAGCGATCGCCAGCAGCGCACGGCACAGATCGCCATCCCTGCGTCCGAAGCGCTCCGCGCCCGCTACCAGCCACAGGTCGAGCTTGTCATCTTCCAGCGCAGATTCGGTGCGCAGCTCCGACTGGAAGTCTTCCGGATCTTCTACCAGATAGCCCGGATGAACCTTGAAGAACTTCGCCAGCAAAAGTCGCGTTGTGTTGGTCAGGTGTGGACGCGCGCCGCTTTCAAGCTGCGAAAGGTATGACTGCGAAATGGTCCTGCCGCCGGTCTCGACTTCAATCGCACGTACCAGCTCCTGCTGGGTCATCGCACGGTCAAGCCCGCGCAGCGAACCCTCGACCTCGCGCAGGTACCGAATTTTCTCCGCCAGCTTCAAGCCGACTCCTATTGCGATCTGCAATTATAGTATTGCTAATTGCGATACGGTGTCAAGTAAACGCATGCAGGACGACATGAATTCACCCATCGTTAGTCGCGGGTGGGCCAGCCCTGGCTCGTGGATCCTGCTGTCAGGTGTGGAAGTTCTTGACTTTCCAGCGTCCACATCGGAAACTTCCCACACCGGATGCGCGGCACGCGAGGAGCACTCCGGGAAAGGTCGCGCTTGATCGACAAAACCGACAAAACTCACGACCATGCCGAACTGTCCCTGCCGTCCGAGCTGCCCAGTGTCGACCGGGTTGAAGAGGCAGCGCTCGACTTTGCGCAGCGGGCCGGATTCGACGAGGACACTGCGTCAAACGTAGCCATGGTGGCGCGCGAAGCCGCCGTCAACGCCATCCTGCACGGCAACCAGTTTGACCGTGCCAAGAACATCCAGGCGGCGTTCGAGCTTTCAGCCGACGCTCTCACGATCCGTATTGCCGATCAAGGAGCCGGGCTCGATCTTGACTCCATCCCCGACCCGCTGCAACCGGAAAACCTGATGCGCACCTCGGGCCGCGGCATCTTTCTGATGAAGGCTTTTATGGATGAGGTACACTTGCGCCAGTTGGATCCGGGGACGGAAATCGCCCTGGTCAAGCGCCGCACACAATGACTGAGCAGCCTGCACGGAGCATGCGCATGGACTATCCGCTGCTCGGACCAGATTTCGATTGATCCGCACCTTTATTCCAAGCCGCAACCTCGAAGGAGACTCAAAGCCATGAGCATGAAATTCAAGACGCGCCAGGTGGACGGCGTAACGGTTCTCGATCTCAGCGGACGCATCACCCTGGGCGAGGGCAGCGTAACCCTGCGCGACGCAGTCCGCGACGTGGTCGCCAAGGGCAGCAAAAATATTCTCCTGAACCTGGGCGGCGTCGATTACATCGACAGCTCCGGCCTGGGCGAGTTGGTCAGCGCCTACACGTCCGTGAAAAATGCCGGCGGCACGCTCAAGCTGCTGCAATTGACCAAGAAGGTCAAGGACCTGCTGCAGATCACCAAGCTCTACACCGTCTTCGACGTGGAAGACGACGAAGCTACCGCGATCGCTTCCTATAAGGCGTAACTCGTTTGTGCGGGGTTAGTTAAGGGGCCGTCGCCAAGCGCGACGGCCTTTGTGTCTGCGTTCTGGAACCGGGTTTCGCAATTTTGTACGCTGTTGCGGCGTTTGGCGAATACAGGGATCCTTCACTGCGTTCAGGATGACGTCTTCGCGGAATGGGAATCTGGTCTAAGCGAGGAGTTTCCCGCGCTGTTCCGGGCCAAACCAGAAGATAGAGATCCTGCGTGCCGTGGGAGAGACAGTTCGTCGCGGTCATCACCAGCAGGAGATAGCCGAAGATGCCTGCGTGGGACCAACGGGTGCGCGGGATTTCGTGACGGTCGGACGCTGCTGGTTGGCGCGCTTGGCCGCGAGTTCGGTCAGCAGAAAGATGACGTCGAAGAAGTCGAACGCATCCAGAACCCAGCCCAGAATGCCGACCGTGACGGCGGCGTGCCATCCGGGAGTATGCGCGATGAGCGGCTGGTGCGTGCGGTTCATCCTGCTGGACGGGCATGGCGCTTACCTCTCTGACGGCCATGCCGCGCCTGCGCTGATTCTGCCAGGTCCATTCTAAGTTGGCGTAGATTGTTCGCGCAGTGGCTTACTGTCTCGGTCGCTCCGGGTTTGAGTTCTAATCGAAGGGAGACACCTTCCTTTCCATGCCCTCCCTCAGCCGTGTTATGTGTTGTTCTTCGCTGTCCCTGATGCTGCTAGGCGCGGGGTCAGTTGACGCGCAGTCTGGTGTGGTTCTGCGCGGAACCGTCATGGACCCCGCGGGCTCCGCAGTCAGTGGAATCGTTCTTCAGCTTACTCGTGCGGGCCAGCCGGTGGAAGATGCGATTTCTTCTGCTGGAGGCGTTTTCCGTTTCAAGGCTGTACCACCGGGAAATTACGGTCTTGTTACGCCAGCCTTTCAAGGTCTGGCCGCACGGGAGATTCCTGTCGCGATCTCGGCTTCTAACCCACCGCTCGCTATCGTGCTGACACCGGCGACCGTCGTTGAAACTATCCAGGTGGATGGAGGCAAGACGCTCTCAACTGCCGCCGCAGACAACAAGGACACGGTCACGGTCAGCGGGGACGCACTCGGCAATCTTCCCGTCTTCGATCAGGATCCTATCTCCACGTTGCTGCCATTTCTCGATCCCAGTTCCACTGCCAGCGGCGGCGTGAGCATCATCGTCGATGGCGTCGAGCTCAAGGGTTTGACGGTTACACCCTCGGCCATTGCGGAGATGCGCATCAACAGCGATCCTTACTCGGCCGAGTACGCGACGCCTGGCCGTGGACGCATCGAGATCACCACCAAACCAGGTTCGCCGCTGTATCACGGTACGTTCAATTTCATCTTCCGCGATTCGGACCTGAACGCGCGGAATTACTTCGCACCCACGCGCGCGCCGGAGCAGCGCCGCATCTACGAAGGCAACTTCAGCGGGCCCGTAGGACACGGAGGACACACGACGCTTCTGGTCTCGGCTACGCGCCGCGAAGAAGATCTTCAATCGGCGGTACACGCGGTCGGACCGCCCGGACAATTCGGATTTGATGCGCTCGGCAATTTGTTTGAGAACGTGTCAACGCCCAGTCGCCATACGCAGGCTAATGGACACGTGACCCATGATTTCTCTGACCAGCATCGTCTGAATGCCGGGTACAACTACGACGAACTTGCACGCAAGAACCGCAACGTGGGCGGCACCGTGTTGCCCGAGGCGGCATACAACAACGACTCGCGCGAAGACGATTTCATCCTCAACGATCGCCTGATCCTGACACCTAATTTGATTCAGCAACTCGCGATTGTTGCAGAGAAGGATGAATACGTTTCGACGCCGCTGATGAACGCGCCCTCGATCCTGGTTGATGGTGCGTTCACCGCAGGAGGTGCACAGAATTCCGGATTCACCACGTCTGAGAATACGATTCACATCACCGAGATCATTAGCTGGACGCACAAAAAACATTACCTGCGTTTCGGCGTCAGCAATCCGATGCAGCTGAGCCGGCGCGCGGTGGATGACCACTCGGACCGCCTGGGCACCTTTAATTTCAACTCTGTTGCTGACTTTGAGCACGGTACGCCCTATAAGTTCACAGTGCAGCAAGGCAATGGACGTGCCTTCTTCTGGTTTAATCCGATCGACGGCTTTGTGCAGGACGAGATTGCGCTGCGCAAGAACTTGCAGGTAACGGTCGGTCTGCGCTACCAGTGGCAGACGTATGTAGACGACCTTCACAGCTTTGCGCCGCGTCTGTCTTTTGCTTATTCGCCTACGCCGCAGTGGGTCGTTCGTGGGGGCGCGGGCATCTTTTACGATCGCTTCGGAGGCGATTACGGTGGCGCGTTCAAACTACACAATGGTGTGGTGCTGCACCAGGTGCAGGTACTCAATCCTGTGTATCCCTACACTCCAATCCTTGCCCAGCAGTACCTCTCCTTACCCAGTAACATCGTGCGGGAGAGCAGAGATCTGCAAGCGCCCATGCTGGTTGAATACTCCGCCGGCGTAGAACGCCAGTTGGGCAAGTCCCTTACCGCGACGGCAACCTATCGCGGGATCACAGGCATCAGGTTGTTCCGTGCGCGTGACGCCAACGCGCCGCTAGCACCGTACACATTCGGACGCCCCGATCCTTCAATCGGCTTTGTTCATCTACTTGAATCCGAGGGCCGTTCACGCCTGAATGCACTGGAACTCGGGCTGCACGGCGGCTTCGGAAAAATTTTTACCGGCCAGATGCAGTACACGCTGAGCAGGTCCTACGACAACACCGACGGCCTCAGTTTTTTCCCGCAGAACCAATACGCGCCGGGCGACGAGTGGGGCCGATCGACCTTTGATCGCCTGCAGCGCTTCAACATCCTCGCCAGCATCTATCCCGGCCGCTGGCTGAACCTGGGGTTTGCGTCAGGCCTCTCGTCCGGCGCACCCTACAACGAGCTCGCCGGCTCAGATTTCTTCACTACCGGCCTGGGGAATGCGCGCCCTGCGGGTATCGGACGCAACACGCTACAGGGATCCGGAAACATCAACGTCGACCTCTCCTGGAATCACGACCTCCCACTCACGCCCAGGCGCAATCGCCTCAGTGCAAAAGACAGGAACATCTTAAACTTCGGCGTCTCCGCCTTCAACATCCTTAATCACAGCGACTTCTGGGCAACCAGCTATGTAGGCAACATTCGTTCGCCGCTCTTCCGCCACCCCACGACCGCCTTCGCGCCACGACAGATGCAGTTCCAGCTCCGCTATCAGTTCTGAGTTGATTTACTTTCCCGTTTCAGTCCACAGGAAGCTCATTTCGTCTGCGTAGTCTTCGATCAACTGCGTCTGGCTGACGCCGGAGGAGTGGCCCCCCTTCAAGGAATAGTGCAGCAGAATCGGCCGTCCTGACCCGGAGGCCTGCTGCATCTCCGGGGTCATCTTGCGTGCGTTCATGGGGCTGACGCGCGTGTCGCCGTCTCCGGTAAAGAACATGATGGCGGGGTAGTCCTTGCCCTGAACCACATTCTGGTAAGGAGAATACTTGTAGATGTAGGAGAAATCTTTGGGGTTTTCAGCCGAGCCATACTCTGTGGTCCAGGTGCGGCCCATCAGGAAGTTCTGATAGCGCAGCATGTCGAGCAGAGGGTAGCCGCACCAGATGGCCCCGAACAGATCGGGGCGCTGGGTCATGCTTGCGCCCATGAGGAGACCGCCGTTTGAACGTCCGCGAATGGCGAAGTGTGCCGGTGACGTGTACTTATTTTTGTCGAGGTACTCGGCGGCCGCGTACCAGTCATCGAAGACGTTCTGCTTTTTCTCGAACATGGCGGCTTTGTGCCAGTCCTCGCCATATTCATTTCCGCCGCGCAGGTCGGGCAGCGCGAACCAGCCGCCCTGCTGCATCCACCACGCATACTCGGGATTCCAGGTCGGCTCCATGGACAACGCAAAGCCGCCATAGCCGGTCATCAACAGGCGCTCGCTGCCGTCGCGTTTCAATCCTTTCTTACCCGCGATGAAGAGCGGAACCCGTGTGCCGTCTTTGGAGTGATAGAAGACTTCCTTCAGCTCATATTCGTTTGAGTCGAACGGAACTTTGGATGCGTAGAAGACATCGCTTTTTGCTGAAGCCAGATCGTAGCGATAGATAGTCTGCGGCTTGATGATGGATTCGAAGGTGTAGAAGCCTTCCTGATCCTGTGCGCGCCCGGAGAGCGCGGTACCCGCGCCAATCCCGGGGTACTCGATGGTGCCCGCCTTTGCGCCCTGCTCGGTGTAGATGGAGAGTTCACTATTTACGTCGTGGAGGCGCAGCAGAAACATTTTATGCCCGACGATGTTCGCGGACTCGAGAACATCTTTGCCCTCCGGAATAATCGTCTTCCACTGATCGGGCTGCTGTCCCAGCACGGCCTGGAGGATGCGGTGGTTGGGCGCCTTCCAGTCGGTATCGACGAACATTGCATCGCCATCGAAGAGGACGCGGAAGCGGCTGTCTATGCCGTAGATCAGCGGCACGATGGGCGAGCCGGGCTGGCGCAGATCCTTCAGCAAAATATCTTCGCGTTTGGCCGGAACACCACGATTGATGCTCATGACCAGGTAGTGGCCGTTTTCGGTTACATACGCGCCAATGCCGTCGATTTCGCCGAGCTTCTCGCCCTTGTACTCTCCACCCAGCAGCATCTGGTCCTGGTCGACGCCATTCGCGCCGAATGCGTGATAGAAAACCTTGTTGCCAACGTGAGGGTAGAAGCGCGAGTAGAACACACCTTTTTTATCCGGAGCTACGGCGACACCATAGTAGCGGGCGGATGGCAGAATGTCCGCAGTGTCCTTGCGTTCGGCGACATTGAAGAAGTGGACTTGGCTTTCGTCGGCACCGCCCACGCGCACGCCGTAGATCAGGATGGAACCGTCCTGGGTGACGCCCATGAAGTTGACCGAGGTATTTCCATCCGCGCTCATCTTGGTTCCGTCGATCAGGCGGATGTCGGCTCCATGCAGGCTCTCGCGCATGTAGATGGAGCCCTGGTTCTCGTCGGCGAGGCGGCGCGAAAAGAAGTAGCCTGACCCGCGGCGCACAGGCGTTGAAGTCTGGTCGACCCGCAGCAGCTTCGTCATCTGTTCTCGCACTGCCGGAAGGATCTTTACCTGGTCGAGATACTTCTGCGTGTAGGCATTTTCTGCTGTGATAAACGCCCGAGTCGTGGGGCTGTGCGCATCTTCGAGCCAGCGATAGTCATCTGTCACCTTCACCGGAGCCGCTGAGTCTGCGCTGTTGTATTCATCTGTAACCGGGTGCTTTGCGACCTCTGGAGGTGGCGGCAAGGTGATGCCGTCCTTGCTGTGGATCGTCGGTTGCGACGCAGCCTGCTGGGTGGTCTGGGCAAACGCACCTGCGCTCAGGCATGCAAACGTCATGGCGGCAATAACGGCAAACTTCAAGCGCATTCCATCTCCTGGATACTGATTCGGTTTAAACCAGCATTCGCAAACCCGACCAGTGTAGCCGCTGCGGGCGAGCTGTTTATCCGTTTGCCAGCGAATCAGCCAAAATGGTCCCCTTAGATTTTGCGGCTTCATTCCCAAAGCGCGTGCGAATCCAGCGGTTGGCAGGCTCCGAGTAGAACCTTCCCACCAGATCGCCGAGTAGGCCCGCAAGGAGAATCACGACCGCAAAAAGAACCGGCACCAGCCACAGAGAGTGGTTCGTCCTGGTCATGAATAGATCGAAGACCGTAAATACGACGAACATGTGCGTCAGATAGATCTCATAGCTGCGCCGCCCGTATGCCAGAACAGGCGCGAAGAACACCGGTGCGCTCCACTGAGACTTTGCAGCCGAGGCGATCAGCAGGCAGGTGCCCACAGCGACAATCGTCATCCCTAGACCTACGTGGTTCAGGCCCAGGCGAGAGACCTCAATGGAAAAGCCCAGACAGAAAATGAGCAACGCAAATCCCGCACCAGTCCATGCAAGCAGGGTTACGCGGCTGAAGGAGCGGCGCACGACTAACAACGCGGTCAGGCACCCCAGCGCAATCGCATCCATACCGCCCAGGTAGGAATACTCCTGCCATGTCTCATTCCCGTGCGACAGGATGGTTCGCGAGAAAGGCCCCATAACGACGAAGATCGCGAGCACACCGACCAGCCACCGGCCGCGTCCGAGAAAGCGGCAAAGCAGCGGAAAGCCGAGATAAAACATCTCCTCGACCGAGAGCGACCACAAGATATCCCAGTTGCCGGGAAGGTATCCTTTCGTCGCTTCGAGCAGACCCACCCGCAACGTGAGCGCGGCAATCAACGCGGATTGCAGTCCTCCAACCTTCTTATCTACAACGAAATCGTTGACATGAAGAAGATGCAGCAGCGTCAACACTGCCAGTAACGCAAACAGCAGAGGCGCAATGCGCGCGAAGCGCAGGAGATAGAACTCCCGAATATTCAGCCGCGAAAGCGTGCCCCAACGGCGCATCGAGGTGGCTGTAATCAGAAAGCCTGAAACGGCGAAGAAAATCTGGACACCCTGCTGGCCGTTCCAAACCAGCGACCACGCCAGTTGCGGAGGCACGCCACGCAAATAGTGAATCCGCGCGCCCATCAGACGCATGTTCACGTGATTCATCAGCACCAGGTAGATGGCCAGGGCCCGCAGGCAATCGATGCCGTCGATGCGCGTCCACCTGTTCGCCACCAGGCGAGGCGAAGTCTCGTTCATGCGTCATTATCAGGCCAGACGCCCTCTGCCCGGCAGCCTTATCGTCCGCCCACAAGGCTGAACCCGCACCATTTATCATCTGGGGAGGCGGGTTACATCCGCTTTCCTGGGCGCGCTCAAAGGCGCGACAGCGTAGAAAGACAGGTAACGTGGCAGAGTTTAAGAATCCGAATCAATCTGGCACTGGCAAAGAGAACAACTCTTCCGTGCTGCTGATCATCACCGTGGTTTTCCTCGCCCTGACCGGCTTCCAGTACTACCGCGCCAAGCACAACCCGCAGACCGCGTCGCCCAACGCTTCGGTGCAGACGGCTGTGAACGCCCAGGGCGCCCAAAATGCGGCACCGTCGAGAGCTCCCATGCCGACAGTGGGCGTGGCGGTGAACGGCCAGACGGTCCAGATTCCTGCGGTTCAGCCCGTGGTTGCCCAGCAGCAGAGCACGACGGTGGTCGAGAATGAACTCTACCGGATTACTTTTTCGAACAGGGGTGGCGAGGCAACCAGCTGGGTGCTGAAGCAGTTCAAGGATTCCTACGGCCAGCCTCTGGATCTGGTGCACTCGCTTGCGGCGCAGCAGGTGGGGTATCCGCTGGCGCTCTATACCTACGATCCCAGCCTGACTGCCAACCTGAACAGCGTTCTCTATCAGCCCTCCGCAACGGGAACGATTGCGGCACCGGGCTCGCTGACCTTCAAGTATGTCTCGGGCGAGTTTGCTGTCACCAAGACCTTCACCTTTGACGATAGCTACGTCCTGCATGCGGACGTCGAGGTGCTGCGCAACGGTGCGCCCATTCGCGCGCTGATCGCGTGGCCCGGCGGCTTCGGCGACCAGGAGGATGCCGCCTCCTATGCCAGCGCGCAGGTTGATTCCTCGCAGAATGGCAAGGAGCAGCACACGGCGTTCAAGAAAGTGGTCGGTGGCGCGACGCTCAGTGGCGGCTTCAACTGGGCCGGCGTCTCTGACCTTTACTTCGCCTCCATCTTCCTTCCGGACGATCCTTCGTCTGCGACGGTGGCCACGCTGCACGATGATCTTGTCGTCCCGAAGGCCGCTCGCCACAACGGCCTGGGACAAGGCGTAGCCGCCAAGCCGCACGCCGATCCTGGCAAGGACGAGATCAAGGTTCCGATTCTGGGTGCCGCACTGGGCGATCTCTCCGGCCACACCCAGACGCGCATTTTCGTCGGACCCAAGACCATCGCGGTGCTCAAGAATATCCACGCTACGGGCTCTGGCGATACGTTGGCTCCGCTGCTGGACTTTGGCTTTTTTTCAATAGTCGGCAAGCCGCTGTTCTATGCGCTGCGTTTTATTAACGAGCACGTGAGCAACAACTGGGGCTGGGACATCGTCTGGCTCACGGTGCTGATCAACCTGGTGATTTTGCCGCTGCGCATCAAGACCATGCAATCGGGCCTGAAGATGCAGCGCATCCAGCCCCAGATGGACGCCATCAAGGCGCGCTACAAAAACTTGAAAGTCACCGACCCGAAGCGCAATGAGATGAACGCCGAGGTCATGCAGCTCCAGAAGGACAATGGAGTGAATATGTTCGGTGGATGCATCCCAACGCTTATCCAGATGCCTCTGCTGTTTGCTTTCTTCGGCATGCTGCCCAAGGTGGTGGAACTGCGCCACGCGCACTGGTTCTGGCTGCCTGACCTTTCTGCCGCCGACCCATGGCACATCCTGCCGATCGTCATGATTATTTCGCAATTTCTGGTGCAGTTTTATACACCCTCGCCTGGGGTTGATCCGCAGCAGCAGAAGATGATGGCGTTTATGATGCCCGCGGTCTCCGGGTACATGACGTGGAACTACGCCTCCGGCCTGGCGCTCTACTGGTCGGTTGGCAACCTGATCTCAATCGCCACGCAAGCGGTAATGAACCGCACTTCGCTAGGTGCGGAGATGCGCGAAATTGCAGCCAAGCGTGCGCGTCGCAAGGCTGGCATCGGCACCGGGGGCAACAAACCTGCTTCGCCGAAGCTGATCCCAACACCGAAGACGATCCAGGGCAAATCCGCACGCCGCTAAAGCGGATTTACAGATGGTGTAGAAAAGAACAAACGCAGATTCCCTTCGGGAATGACAACCGGAACACGGAATATCCTTTTTACATCTACTTACTACCTTGTTGTAAACCCAATTCCTGTAGAGTCGTCATCCTGAACGCAGTGAAGGGTCCCTGTATTCGGGAACGCCGCACGCTGTACACCACCATTACGCAATCAGCTTTAGTGCCCCGGATTCCGGAAGAATACCCGGGGCACTGAGTCCTGATCGTTCGCTTACTGCACTGAATAGGTAACGCTCGATTGATGAAGGATGTTGAGGTAGCGGTCAAGATCGAGCACCCTGACAGTGTGTGATCCGGGCGCCAGATTATAATATTGGTTCACGTCTGCTCCGGAATACCAGCCCAGCTTAACGCCATTATCCCAGACCTGCATCTGGTTGATCGGCACAGATTCACTTGCGTGAGCAACGACGTGAACTGTAGACATGTTGATGGTCTCGCCCTCTATGGGCGATAGGAGTTGCAACCCACTGACCAGACGTTGCACCGTGTAGGTTACTGTGGATCGATGGATGATTTTGAAGGATGAGTCCAGGTCGAGTGCGGTCGTTGTGTGCGTTCCCGGTGTCAAATTGTAAGTCACATCGATGGGGTTGCCATACACACCAAGCTTCTTGCCGTTATCCCAGACTTGTGTCTGGCTGATGGGCTGGTCCTCAGAAGCATTGGCGATTAGATGAACTGCACCGACGACAGTAGCTCCGTTTCCGGGAGATGATAGGACCATGCTGTTCGATGGACTCCCAGGTGCAGTGCCTGATTCGAAAAAGTCAGCCATGGGTGCGGCATTCTGTGCCGCACCGGGACAAGGCGAAAGGCCCATGGCTGCACATACCGTCTTGAGCACGCTCTCATTGTGATACGTGATCGTCGACTGATAGCCGGGCTTAACCTGCGGGCCGATCACAAGAGTCGCGGTGCGGCCACCGCATCCCGTTGCCACAGTGGCAGAACAACGGTTGTCTGTGTAGAGAGTGCCTTCATCCCAGACGATGAAGAGAATCCCATCGCCCCCGGGGAGGAACTCCGGTCGAGAGAGGATGACCGGAAGGTTGCTCTGAAGCCACTGATCTGCGGCCTGAAGGGTGCCGTTGTGAGCATCTTCATCCGAATCCGGGGTGATGTAGGTATAGTTAGTTGTCTTGCCTTGTGCGAAATCCTTCGCCATCTGGGAGTAGGGCACGCTGTTCTTGTCCTGCCCTGTTCCCGGGCAGACATCGGTAAAGTCGATGAGCGGATTATGGCGGCGATAGTAGCTATTGTTTACGCCTCCATAGAGTCCTCGAAAGCCGGCGTAAGGCATGTTCGTCTCATACGACCTCCAGCTATAGCCCTGTTTCAGAAGTTCACGGACGACATTGTCATTGCTATGGCCGCAGGAGACTGTGTCGTTGTTCGCCTCAACCGGGGCTCCGGCAGCCAACCACATTAATGCCGGAAGAGAACTGTGCTGATTGGAATAGAACTGGGTGGCTAATCCATATTGATCAATCAGCTGATTGTAGTAAGGCATTTGAGAGTTGCCGACTACTTCTTCATAACTGTGATTCTCTTCGGTGATCATCCATACGTGAGAGGAGCGCGGGACGTTCTGTGCCACAGAGAAAGCGGCAGAAAATAAGCTTAGGAAAAGAAACAGCTGTCTTACGGTCATGGGGGAGGCCTATCCATTCAGGGAGGTATTGAGCTTTTTAGAAGTGAATCTAGTGAAGATATACCTGAAGCTAACAGCCGCACAAGTAGCTATTTTCAATTCAAGAAGTTCGGGACTACACATAATTGTGTTAGCCACACTTTTCTGCGTCCTCTGCGCTAAGGCTCTTGCCTTTCAGGCCACCAGGACAATCTTTCCTGAACCCCCTTTTCCGCGTGCGCCTGACCTGCTCCTGCCTCGGCCAAAGGCAGCGTTTGCGTGACCGGAATCACCAACTCTCCCTTGAGCACAGCGTCGGCCATCTCCTCTAGTTTGCGAGGATCAGGCTGCGCTCCGATCGCGGCCACCTTCACGTTGGGATTGAGAGCTGCATTGGCAGGTGGCCCAAGCACCGAACCAAAGGTTCCGTCCTGTTTCACCTTGCCGAGCAGCATCTCGGCCGTCTTACCGCCTACAGTATCGGCAACCGCGTCCACGGCGCCCACATGGTCCATCGCATCGGCATCATCGAGCGCAACGACACGGTCTGCACCCAGGCTGCGCGCCTCGTCCAACTGGCTTTTGCGCACACCGGCGATCACATGTGCGCCAGCCTGTTGCGCAGACCACACAGCCGCGCGACCCACGCTGCCCAGCGCACCGGCAATCAGCACTGTCTCATCTTTCTGAATTCCTGTTCCGAGCCGGATAAGCTGTTCGCCCGTTGCCGTAACGAGCGGCAGCGCTGAAGCCTGCACCATGTCCATTCCGTCAGGAATGCGAGCCAGGCTCGCGACTTTCACAACGCACAACTCCGCGTACGTCTTCTCGGCCAGCGCAAAAACCTTATCGCCGGGGCTGAACTGCGTAACTCCTTCTCCCACTGCGTGCACCACGCCGGCGACGTCACGCCCCAGAATCCCCGGGAACTCCACAGGAAAACGCTCTTTCGCTGCGCCCGAACGCATCTTGAAGTCAATCGGGTTGATGCTCACTGCCGACACCTTGACCAGCACTTCGTTCGGACCCACCTGCGGATCATCGAAGTCTTCGTACTTCAGCTTCTCCGGACCACCATACTCATGCAGCACCACAGCTTTCATAGCAGGTCACCTCAGTCTGCTTGGATGTGCTGCACCTGTGGCAGGGTTCCCGCGCCGGAGCTTGTTTCCGGCTGCAAATACTTTTGCCACTCATCGCTTTCGGCGATGCGCTTCAACAGAGTGTAGCGTCGGCGCAACAGACCCAGCACATGTGGAACGACGATAGATCTGCCTACAAATCTGCCCGCCACGCCAAACGGCAGAGAAAAATTCACTACATCCACGAACAGCGTCTGCCCACCTACTTCTTCCAGACGGTGATCATGATGGAAGTGCGCGAACTGCCCCCTGGCCAGCGTGTCCTGAAAGAAATGCGGACGGTCATACGCGGTAATCAGCGTCTCGTGCTTCACGGGCAGACCAAACTTCCAGCCCCGCCACAGCACACGGTCGTTCATCTGAATCAAGCCGCTAGTCCGGCCGTTCACCGGCTTCATCCCAAGAATTTTTTGTACCAGGGGCACGCTGGTCGATAGCAGAAAGCAGCGATCGATCGGCGCATGCACATGCATGCTTTCCTTGACCCGAAACATGGCAACCTACCTCGCTGACTTAGTATCGTCCACGAGAGAGCAGCTGTTCGTAGGCAAAATGGCTGCTGCTGGCGAGTGTGCACGCGGTCAAAGTGCGGACACGGCACAAGCATGCACAATCAGGTACGGGCCAATTAGTGCTCCTGCGCAATCTCTACATCCGCCGCGCGATGGAACGCAAATAGCTGGCGGGCTTTTGCCTCGGCAAGGTCGTCTGCGACCGTGACTGCCAGCAGCGCTCCCGTGTTTGGTTTGCCTTCGCTCAGGTCGCCGTTCAGACGATCTTTTTTGCCGAACATCTGCCGCACCGATTTTCCAATCTTCTCTTCGAGCCCCGCAAATCCGCCCTCGTCCGCCGTGCCTACCTCGAGCTTCGCGGCTTCGGGTGGTTGGTCTGCGTCCGAATTCGACATGACAATCAGATCGTGCGGGTCGAATCCATCGTCAATGAAGGCATCTTTGACCGAGTCCGCGATATCGCGCGTAGAAAATGTGCCCAGCAACTGCTTCGCCATCGTCCGCTCTCCTCACTGCTGTTGATCAGATGCAGCAGGCATCCCACTTGGCTGAGCAGGCTTGCTGCATGCGCGCAAGGTTACAGGTTGGATGCTCCCCGGTTACTTGCCTGATGCCGCTTTTCTGCCCTGACCGGGCACATTTCGCGTAGCGCTCTGCGCAAAAAAGTAGCGAATTGGCTGCGCAATAATTATCAGATGAGCGGAGCGCTCACGAACGGAATTTCAGTTTCCGCGTTCAAGCGTTCCCCTGAAGTTTCTGGGAGAGTGCGCCATGCATCTTTGGACTGATTACGAAGGCAAAACCATCGCGGGGGATTATCCGCTCAGCAAGTTGCTGCGCTCGGAAGGACGCAACGCGTTCTTCTCCGCTAAAAATGCAAAGGGAACGGCTGCGGTGGTGCGCCTTACCGAAGCTCACTTCGACGAGCGCGAGATGCTGAACCGCTGGGGCAAAGTGGTCGAGCTGCATCAGCCCAGCCTGCTCGGCATTGAGAACTTTGGCGAAACCACCGTCGACGGAATCACGCTGGCCTACGCCGTGCTGGAGCCGGACGACGCCAACCTGGGCGACGTCCTTAGGGAGCGGCCGCTCACTTCTGCCGAGGCCTTGCAGGTGGCCAGGAACGTCGCCAGCGCACTCTCCGCGCTCCACGCCAGCGGCATGGTCCACGAGCACGTCGAGCCGCTGAACGTCTTTGCCGTGGGCGAGGACGTCAAGCTGCGCAGCGACTGCGTCCGCGAATGCGTGGCCGACATGGAGTTCAGCTCTGCCCAGCAGTGCGAACAAGCCCGCCGCGCCGATGTGCGCGATCTCGGCACCTTGCTGCTGCACTGCCTGACGCTCGACAAAACCTGGAAGCCAGGCACGAAGCTTGCCGCACCGTTTGACAAGATCGTCCCGCACGCGCTCGACGGTAGCTGGACGCTGACGCAGATTCTGTCCACGCTCGACAGCAGCACTCCGGCTGTGCTGTCCAACGCGCAGACAGCATCGGCCAGACAAGCGGCACCGCTCGTGCCCGAGTCCGTTCTGGCCAAAACCGCAAAAGTTGCCGTCCCAAAAGCGCGACCCGTACAGTCCAGCGCGTCTGCATCTGCCAGTGAGGAGTCCGCAGAGACGCCGCGCCTCAGCTCACGGACCTACATTCCTCCCGTGGAGCATGCGACCCTGCGACCGCGTTCGGTCTGGGCACTCGGAATCGCCGCAGCTGTCCTGATTCTGCTGGGCTGGTTTTTCCTGGTCCGCACGCCATCCCATTCGACGGCCGCAGTTTCGGTGCCAGCCGTCGCGACCTCCGCTGCGGTGACAAGCGCTCCTGTCGCGATCCCCAGGCCCGCCGAAGCACTTCCTAAGCCGTCGGCCACCGAAAGTGTGCAGACCCCGGTGGGCCAGCCAGGCTGGCGGGTGATCGCTTATACCTACAACCAACAGGCCCCGGCGGAGGCACAGGTTGCCAAGCTTAACCGCAGACACCCCGGATTGCAGGCCACCGTTTTCAGCCCGCATGGGAAAGCGCCTTACCTGGTAGCCCTCAGCGGCCCAGTGAGCGAACCGCAGGCGCGCGAAATTATGAAGCGCGTCCGCCGTACAGGCGCACCCCGCGATACGTTTATCCGCCGCTACTAATCCCAGGTCTATCAGCCAAACAGGGCACCTCTGATGCAGAGAACGAAACCCTGTCTGTCTGCTTTCTTGCTACCCTTCCCGAAGGGAATCTGCGGTTGCTTTGCCCTTACCTCGCGTTCAGCGAAGCAATCTGCGGTTCCGCAAGTAAGCCGATGCACTTCGCGATGAAGTCATCTACGCTAAGGCCGCCTTCATCGCCTACGCCGCGGGTTCGCACGCTGACCGAATCGGTCGCCGCTTCCTTGTCACCAACGATCAGGATGAACGGAACCTTCTGCACACCGAACTCGCGGATCTTGGCGTTCATCTTCTCGTTACGTCCGTCCACTTCCACGCGCAGCCCCGCCGCTTCAAGCCTCTTCTTCACGGCCTCGGCATATTCCAGGTGCTTGTCCGACGAGATGGGAACCAGGCCAACCTGCACCGGCGCCAGCCACAGCGGAAACGCTCCGGCATAGTGCTCGATCAGCACGCCGAAGAACCGCTCCACCGAGCCGAATAGCGCGCGATGCACCATCACCGGTTGATGCAGCTCCCCGTCTTCACCTTTGTAGGTCAACTCAAACCGGGCTGGCAGGTTGAAGTCGAACTGCACCGTTGAAAGCTGCCACATGCGACCCAGCACATCCACCAGCTTGATATCAATTTTGGGCCCGTAAAACGCGGCCTCGCCCGGGATGGTGCGGAACGGTATGCCCTTACGGTCGAGCGCGCTTTTCAGTGATGCAATCGCCCGTTCCCAGTGCTCGGGCGAGCCCGTATAGTCCTGCGGCTTGGTCAGGTCCCAGGTGGAAAGCTCGACCTTGAACTCCGCAAATCCAAACCGCGTCAGCACCGCCTGGGCGAATTCAATACACGCGACCACCTCATCTTCAATCTGGTCGGGCCGGCAGAAAATATGGGCATCATCCTGCGTGAATCCACGCACACGCAGTAGACCATGCATCGTTCCCGAGCGCTCGTAGCGGTAAACATTGCCCAGCTCCGCATAGCGCACCGGCAGATCGCGATAGCTGCGAGGCGAGTTTTTGTAGATCAGAATGTGGCCCGGGCAGTTCATCGGCTTCAGCCTGTACTCGGCGTCGTCCAGTTCCATCGGGGGGTACATGTTTTCGTTGTAGAAGCCCTCGTGCCCGGAAATCTTCCACAGTTCGCGCCGCATAATGTGCGGTGTGTAGACCATTTCGTAGCCGCGCCGCAGGCACTCGGCACGCATCCAGTCTTCCATCGTCTTGCGGATGAGCCCGCCCTTGGGGTGCCAGAAGATCAGCCCCGCGCCCGCAACCTCCTGGATGCTGAACAGGTCCAGCTGTTTCCCCAGTACACGATGATCGCGCGCTTTGATCTCTTCGAGCCGAGCAAAGTGCGCTTTCAGGTCTTTGTCGTTGAAAAACGCAGTTCCGTAGATGCGCTGTAGCTGCTGGTTCTTCTCATCACCCAACCAGTACGCTCCCGCCACAGAACTTATTTTGAACGCCTTGACGCGTCCGGTGGAAGGCATGTGCGGCCCGCGGCAGAAGTCGGTGAACCCGCCATTGCGGTAGAGCGAAACCTGATCGCCCTGATTGGTAAACCGCTCGATGAAGTGCACCTTCATGAACTCGCCGTGCTGCTGGTACTCGGCCAGGCTTTGCTCGCGGGGTTCTGTATCGCGGCGGAACGCGTCATCCCGCGCGACCACTTCTGCCATGCGCTGCTCGATAGCAGCCAGGTCGGCCTCGGTGAACGGAGTCTCGCGATAAACGTCATAAAAGAAGCCCTGATCTGTCGCCGGACCGTGACCTAACTTCGTCTCCGGAAACAGCTCCAGGATCGCGGTCGCCATTACATGTGCCGCCGAGTGCCGTAGCACCTTCAGTGAGCCCTCGTCCTGCTCCTTCAGCAGCCACAGCGCCACATCGCAGGTCAGCGGTGCGGTCAAGTCGACCAACTGTTCGCCATCGCCGGTCGCGCCACTACCGTACATTGCCTCCGCCGAACCCGCATCCGCTTCCTGAGTGCGCTGTTCTGCTGCACCATCCGGTTCGGCGAGCGGGCGAACTTTGGCCAACACCACCGCAGCCGCCAGGCGTGGCGAAATCGACGTGGCAATATCAAACGGCGTCGACCCAAACGGTACCTCCCGCACGCTTCCGTCGGGCAACTGCACCCGGATCATCGCAATCGTCGCCTGGTCCTCGCTGGACACATTATTCCCGCTCGTCTGTGCATCGTTCATTGTCTACTTAGCATATTTGCTTTGCCAGCGCCGCACCACCTCACGACTCATCCCCACCACAAACAAGGTGCAACCCTTCTGGAAACAAAGTGCAACCCATCTGGAAACAGGTGCAACCCATCTGGGCCGGGCATCGAAACACAAGGGGCCAACCCGACCAATCGAGCTGTATTCCTGAAGGGGATCTGCGTCTCCTTATTGGCGCTTTCCTGAGACCTGGAACAGCTGGATTGACCATGGTCTCTATGACCGTGGGCGCGCCGCTTCCGTTTGAAGTTCAGAAACTTTGTCGCCGTGCCGACATCCAAGCCAAGTAGCTGTTCAAACATTCTTCCTGAGGTAATCTACTTATGCCAAGCCTTCTCGCTATCACGTCCAGCCCGCGCGGCGATCAGTCCGTCTCGAATAACCTTGTCCGCACCTTTGTCGATGCCTGGAAGCAGGCTCACGCAGGTGGCAACGTGAAGACACGCGACCTGCAAGCCACAGACCTTCCGTTCATCAACCCAGCCTGGATGGGGGGCGCGTATACGCCTGCCGAGCAGCACTCCCCGGAGATGAAACAGGCGATCGCCATCTCTGACGAACTGATTGCGGAACTGAAGGCCGCCGATCACATCCTCCTCGGCACGTCGATGTATAACTTCAACACACCCGCAATCGTGAAAGCCTGGATTGACCACGTCGTACGCCTGAACCAGACCTTCACCCCGAGTTACGAAGGTCTGTTGAAGGGTAAGAAGGCTACGGTCATCATCGCGTCCGGGGGCCTCTACACCCCAGGAGCACCAGCAGAAGGCTACAACTCGGAATCCAGTTATCTGAAACAGATCCTCGGCTTCATTGGCCTGGAGACCCAGATTCTGCTTGCGGGCGGCAGTCAGGCGATCAACACCGGCCAGACCACCCTGCCCGATCTCCTCAGGCAGTTCGAGCCTGAAGTTCAGAAAGCTGCTCAGCAGTAAGTCTGGTCATGCAGTGCGATAAAGAAAATCCCCGGCCGAAAGGCATGAGCCTCCGGTCGGGGTGCGTATCAAAAATCCGTTGAGCTTACCTTCCGTGGATTGCAGTCGGCGTTCTACCCGCGCTTGAAGATGCGCGCACTGGTGTCAACCCGTTGTTCGGCAGTGTTGAAAGCCCGCCGCACCACATCGCGAACATCCAGAGAACCAGCATGAATCCTACATCCATCGATTCTGCCTCCGCGCCGTGACCGCGAGCAGCGGACATCACAAATTCGTGGCACATGTTGCTTGGGGTTGTTTTCTCCTCGTGCTGTGCAAGCTGCAAACGGCACCGATCTAGATTCAGCAAAGCTCGCCGGCTAAGTATTGGCCTAGCTCTAAAATAGACGACATGACGTACGCGCAAGCAGTCAAACATCTGTACGCGCTTGGCCCGGAGCTTGCGCCCACTGCCGCCTTTGGTTCCAATCAGCCTGACGCGCCTCGCGGCTCGACATCGCCGCGCAAGTTCGATCTGGCCCACATGCGCACACTCTGCCAAGCTCTGGGCGATCCGCAGAATGCGGTGCCTTCCGTTCTCATCGCAGGCACGAATGGAAAGGGTTCAACTGCGGCTACGCTCGCTTCCATTCTGACCGCCGCCGGATACAGAACGGGACTTTATACCAGCCCCCATCTTTCGCGGGTGAACGAACGCATCCAGATGGCGCACCCCGACCTACCTTCGGAATATGGCTCACTCTCGGTACATAACAGCGACGGCCCACTTACCTTGACGGAGATAGCCGACGAAGACTTTGCGCGACTGTACACGCACGTCGATTCGATTGCACAGAATCTTGTCTCCGATCGACGCCTGCCCTGGCTTCCGAGTTTCTTCGAGCGGCTCACCGCAATGGCGTTCCTCTACTTCGCCGGGGATGAGAGGCTGCCGCGTGCAGAAATTATGATCCTGGAAGTTGGCCTGGGCGGTCGGCTTGATGCGACCAACATCGTCGATCCGCTGATCTCCATCATCACCGACATTGCGCTCGATCACCAGGAATGGCTGGGCGATACGGTTGCCCTGATCGCTTCAGAAAAAGCCGGCGTTCTGCGACGCAACGGCAAGCTGATTACCTTGTCTCAGCACCCAGAGGCCAACCAGGCAATCGGCCAGGCTGCGGCAGCGCTTGACGTCACCGGCATCGATGCAGCGGTGTACCTTCCTCCTGCGGTGCGCAACACCACGGGCGAGGTCGACCTGAATGCCGGCGACCTAGATGCGAACCGCCCAAGCCGCACTCTCCCGAAACAGAATCGTTACACCGTCGCAATCAACGACGAGGTTGAGCCAGGCCTGCTCCAGGTCGACTCGCCGCTCGCTGGCGAGCACCAGCGACGCAACCTGGCGCTCGCTATTGCGGCAGCAATCGAGTTACGTAACAACAGCAGGCACATATACCGCGATATAAGTACCAGTAACGATTACATACTCCCAAACCTGGCGATTGAACAGGGAATCCACAAGACACGCTGGCCTGGCAGGCTCGAACTCCTAGAGCCGAACGTCCTGCTCGACGTGGCCCACAACCCCGCTGGCGCATGGACGCTGCGCGCCGCCATACGAGCGTTGCCCCAGGCAAGTCCACGCACACTGATCTTCTCCTGCCTGCGTGATAAAGATCTTTCTGAGATGGCGCATATTTTGTTCCCCTTGTTTGACTCTTCGGCAGGTGGAGATCCTCTGCGGCTCGGTGATCACGTCATTCTCGCTCCAATTGCAAACCCCCGCGCAGCGACTGTGCAAGACCTTCTCCAGGTCGCGCAGGAGCTAGGGATACCTGCACACGCCGCGCCTCACCTTCACGCGGCACTGACGGAGGCTCGCAACGTTACACCGGAGAGTGGGTGGATCGTTGCTACAGGCTCGGTCTACCTCGTCGGCGAGATCCGTGCTCTCGCGCTTGCCGAACGCGAGTTCTCTGCTTGAGCAACCTCCTCACACGGGACACTTCCACGCAAACGGAATCACAGCGTCATGTGCTTCGCTGGGTCACTTACCTGTTGCTCATGCCTTTGATTGCCGTTGCGACAATTCTTTTCGGCTGCATTTCGCTGGTATGCGGTCTGTGGGATATCTCTGGACGCCAGCAGCACGCTGTAGCGCGTGCGTGGGCAGGAGTTCTGCTGAACATCAGCTTTTCTCCCGTGCGTGTCGTCGGTCGAGACCACCTTATACTTCAGCCAGTTGCGGTTTACGTCTGCAATCACCTGAGCTACTTTGACACTCCTGTCCTGTTTGCCAAGCTGCCTTTTCAATTCCGCATCCTCGCCAAGCAGTCGCTCTGGAAGACCCCGTTCATCGGCTGGTATTTAAATCGTTCGGGACAGGTGCCAATCGACTCCAACTCAGGCCGCTCTGCCATTGCGGGCCTGTTGCGCGGTGTGAAAACACTGAATGCGGGCCTTCCGCTGGTCCTCTTCCCAGAGGGTGGCCGTTCGCCGGAAGGCAATCTGACACCGTTTCAATCGGGTGCTGCCTTTATGGCAATCAAAGCGCAGGTTCCTGTCGTGCCCCTGGCTCTGATTGGAACCTACGAATTGCTCCCCATGCACACCTATCATCTGACCCCACGTCCTATGGTCCTGGTGGCCGGGCCGGCAATCCCCACCACAGGCCTGGTCACGCGCGACGCCGAGGACCTCACCGCACGCATCTTTGCAGCCGTTGAGGCTCTCTACCTCGACCACGCTGACGTGCGCGACTGATTCGCACGTCAACGCAGAACGAGCTTATGTGTGACGGGCACATTTACAATCAGCTATGCAGCCTCGGATAGCCATCCCACAGCCGACCGCCGACAATTACGCCTACAACCTGCAGAATTGGCGCGTGTACGCCGATGCCGTGCGAGCAAGTGGCGGTTTGCCATTTGAAGTCGCGCTCACCTCTTCCAGAGCGGCTCTGGAGGAAATGGCGCGCACGATGGATGGTTTTCTGCTTCCAGGAAGCCCATTCGATGTAAATCCGGAGTCGTACGGGCAGACACCGCAGCCGGAGTGTGCGCCGGCGGACCCTCTGCGCGAGCAAACGGATCGCATTCTCATAGAACATGCACATTCTGAGGCGAAGCCGGTCTTTGCAATCTGCTTCGGAATGCAGATGCTGAACGTCTTCTACGGAGGCACGCTGGTGCAGGATCTGACGATTCTGCCGGTGAACCACGCAGCCGCAAGAGGGGTCCATGTCGCTCATTCCATTGAGGTTGATGCTAACTCTCTATTATGCGAGATTTCCGTAACGTCTGGCGGCCAGGATCCCAAGGTGTCGGTGCAGTTTGATGTGAACTCTTCTCATCACCAAGCGGTCGGGATTGTTGGGCAAGACTTAGTGGTCGTCGCGCGTTCGAGGCCGGACGGCGTTGTGGAAGCAATTGGGGGAAGAGATGTTCGCGGTGGATCGGTACATCGGTTTGTACTCGGTGTGCAGTGGCACCCTGAACGGACCTACGATTCCAGTCCAGCCTCACGTGCTCTGTTTTACCGTTTTGTGGAGGCTGCTGCGCTAACCCAAAGGCTCATCCACGTATGAGCCTGCTTTCGCCCCATAAGATTGGAGAGCTTCTGCGGCCCTATTACCCTGGGGCCCACACTCTTCTTCTAGACAAGCTGAGCGTCTACCTTGAGCTTTTGATGCGATGGAACGAAAAGACGAATTTAACGGCCGTCCGGGATCCAAGTCGGGTCGTTCAGCGCCATTTCGGGGAGTCGTTATTCCTAGCCCGCCATATACCAGGAGATGCCCGCACCCTACTGGATCTCGGATCTGGTGCTGGTTTCCCGGGCATTCCTGTAGCCTTGGCCCAGCCGGAACTTATTATCACTTTGGCTGAGTCGCAACACAAGAAAGCAGTATTCTTGCGTGAGGCGGTACGAGAGCTTGGAATCAGCACGTCTGTTTGGGCAGGGCGCGCTGAGGATCTCCCTCCAGCCACTCTCTTCGATGTGGTGGCACTGCGCGCGGTGGATCGTCCCGAGAAGGCTTTACGGGTAGCCGAGGCGCTACTTGCGACAGGCGGAACCCTGGCGCATTTGACTGTAGACGCAAAACAGCGAAGCGGAGTAAGGCTTACATGTGGGAGTGAGCTGCACTTCATTCCGCTCCCCGATGCACAAAGTGTTCCACGTGGAACATAGATTCCGGTGAGCACAATGTTCCACGTGGAACACTGCTTGCTTGGACGCGTTGTTCACCGTACTCTGATCCTACCGTTATGCCTCAAGAAACTCTCCCCCACATTCAGCCGCACTCAACCTCTTCACGTGCCAGGGTTCTCGCGATCGTCAACCAAAAGGGTGGTGTAGGGAAGACCACGACCGCCATCAACCTTAGCGCGGCGCTCGCCCTTGAAGGTCTTCGTGTTCTCCTCGTCGATTGCGACCCTCAGGCCAACTCGACAGGGGGGCTCGGATTTCGTCGCGAGCGGGACGGTGAAGAGCAGCGCGCTTCCATCTACGACGTCCTGCTCGGCTCCACTTCCCTGGCAGAAGCCGCTGTGGCCACCGAAGTTGATAATTTGACCTTGGTCCCAGGCAGCAAAAACCTCATCGGCGCCAATATCGAACTCGTCGAGGTCGCTGGACGAGAGTTTCGTCTACGCCAAGCCGTCGAGTCGGAGCGCAACGAATATGACTACATCTTTTTCGACTGCCCGCCGGCCCTCGATCTCCTCACGCTCAATACCCTCGTGGCCGCGCAGGGCCTTCTGGTTCCTTTGCAGGCGGAATACTTTGCGCTAGAAGGAATTTCAGAGCTGATGAGCACCCTTGATCGGGTGGCCCAGGCATTCAATCCCGAGTTGGGCCTGGAAGGCGTAGTTCTGACCATGTATGACGACCGCACCAACCTGTCCCAGCAGGTGACGGCCAATATCAAAGAATTTTTCGGAGAAAAGTTGTTCCAGACCACCATCCCACGCAACGTTAGGCTGGCCGAAGCTCCTAGCCATGGACTTCCTGTGGCATTGTATGATCCGCGTTCCAAAGGTGCCCAGGCGTATCAAGATCTCGCAACCGAACTGCTGAAGCGAAACTCATCTCTCCGTTCCAGAAAGAGGGCGAAGTGAACAAGTCACACACATCCTCGTCAGGGGCAAAAAGCGCCGCACCTGGTGTCTACGCTGACCCACGACGGAGGGCTCTGGGCAGAGGCCTCGAGTCATTGCTGCCAGCTAAGCCGCAGGCCGTACCGGCAGCGGAAAGCGCTTCATCCAGTGAAGGCTCTCCGTTGGAGATCCCGATTGATCAGATCGAACGCAATCCCTTTCAGACCCGTACCCAGTTCGACCCCGGCAAGTTGTCTGAACTGGCCCGGTCGATCTCCGCGACGGGCGTCGTTCAGCCCATCCTGGTTCGCAAGCTGACTTCCACGTCAGGGAAGCCGGCCTACCAGTTGATTGCTGGGGAGCGCCGCTGGCTGGCGTCGCGCGAAGCTGGAAAAGCATCCATTCCCGCAGTCGTTCGCGCTGTCTCTGACGAACAGGCCATGGAGATGACCATCGTTGAAAATCTCCAACGCGCCGATCTCAATCCCATGGAACAGGCCCGTGCGTACCAGCGCCTTTCTACAGACTTCAAGATGACTCAGGAACAGATGGCAACCCGCACAGGCAAAGAGCGTGCGACCGTAGCTAACTTCCTTCGCTTGTTGCGCTTGCCGAATGCGGTGCAGGCGCGGGTGGAATCGGGCGAGCTCTCTTTCGGTCATGCCCGCACACTGCTCTCCCTGTCGGACGCTGAGGCGATTGCCGCTGCAGCGCAGAAGGTTACGGCACTCGCGATGTCCGTGCGTCAGACCGAAACGTATGTCCAGGGTTTGCTAAATCCCGAGGCCAGACCAAGCAGAAAAGAAAAAACAGCTGAGACGCAAGACCCGAATGTGAACGAGGCGCAGACTCGCCTACAGCGTTCACTCGGCCTGCGGGTGCGAATTGAAGACAAGCAAGGCAAAGGGCGCGTCATCATCGATTACGCAAACTTGGAAGACTTCGACCTGCTGCTGAACGCTCTCAACGCAGCACCGGCTAACTAATCCGACCATCCCATCTGTAGGAGATTTCTCATATGTATCAGAAGGCGTTACACATTACAAAACGTGCAGCCTTTTTCGCTCTTAGTCTCCTGTTTGCAGGAGCGATCTCCGCGCAGGCTCCTTCCTCCTATGCTCATCGAACCCTGGTGCGTGCCGGCCACGTTCTTAACGTACACACAGGAGAGGAGGTAGCCGGACAAACTCTCGTCGTCACGGGCGATCGCATTACCGGGATCATGCCGACGGAGAAAACGCCTGCGCAGCCTGGAGATCAAGAGATCGATCTGACCTCGATGACGGTCATGCCGGGCCTGATGGACGTGCACACGCACCTGACTATGGCGCCTAACTTCGATCCTTACTTCGAGCTTTCCATGACTCCGGCGAAAGAAGCCATTCTTGGCGTCGAGAACGCCAAGACGACGCTTGAAGCGGGCTTCACAACGGTTCGCAATGTAGGCGCGGGCGACTTTACTGACGTGGCTCTCAGGGACGAGATCAATGCAGGCCATATTCCCGGGCCGCACATGCAGGTTTCCGGCCCACCGCTGGGCATCACCGGAGGCCACA
>JAABUO010001448.1_pt1 | contig 31056 bp, 28 predicted proteins | sample 5559291 | NCBI WGS metagenome assembly JAABUO01 (sample SAMN10711878, study PRJNA513372) | rock metagenome | isolation source: Antarctica rocks | place: Antarctica: Victoria Land, Finger Mt sud | reverse complement strand
AACACGGGAGTGACTACTGCCATTGATCCTTACGGACGCATGGCCTTTCAGGCACCCCGCCATGTTCGCGCTGCCTTCAGCTTTCCTTTCGCCTTCCTGGACGGTGAAACGTTCTACACGCGTCATGGCGACTGGTTCGCGTGGCTTTGCGGCCTGGTTGGCGTGGTGATGCTGGGCATCAGTCAATCCCCGCCGCGCGCCAATCGACTAAACTGAAAGCATGTTGACCGATCTCGAATACACCTACTCCCCGGTTCGCGATAAAGTCCGCGATCTGCGGGAGTATCTTTGACTCCGCACGTCTGCGCCGCGAACTCTCCTCGGTAGAAGAAAAGATTGCTGATCCCGCCGTGTGGGCCGACGGTGCACGTTCCCAGCCGCTGATGCGCGAACGCAAACGCATCGAAACGCTGCTAGCCGACGATGCCGAGTTGGCCCGGCGCAGCGAAGATATCGACGCTTACTTTGAGCTCGCCCGCGAAGGTGAAGCCACCGAGTCTGATCTTGAGCGTGAAATTCCTGCGCTGGTCGAATACGCCGAGCGGCTTGAATCGAAGACCATGCTTTCAGGCGAGTCCGATCTGCTCAACGCGATCGTCGTCGTGCATCCCGGCGCGGGTGGAACGGAGAGCCAGGACTGGGCCGAGATGCTCATGCGCATGTACATCCGCTGGGCCGAGCGGCAGCGCTTCAAGGTGGACATCAACGAGATTCAGGACGGCGATGAAGCCGGAATTAAGTCCGCAACCTTCACCATCACCGGCGAGTTTGCCTATGGTCTGCTCTCGGGCGAAACCGGGGTGCATCGCCTGGTGCGGATCTCCCCGTTCGACTCCGCCAAGCGCCGCCACACATCGTTCGCCAGCGTGTACGTCTCGCCCGAAATCGACGACACCATTGTCATCGACATCAAGCAGGAAGACCTGCGCATCGACACCTACAGGTCCGGCGGCAAGGGCGGCCAGCATGTCAACACCACCGACTCAGCCGTTCGCATTACCCACCTCCCCACCGGCCTGGTTGCGGGCTGCCAGAATGAGCGCTCTCAGCATAAAAATAAAGAGAGGGCGATGAAGCTGTTGCGGTCGCGCCTCTACGAGTACGAACTGGATAAGAAAAAAGCGATCACCAAAAAGGTGGAGGATTCCAAGCTCGATATAGGTTTCGGGTCACAGATTCGCAGCTACGTCTTGCAGCCTTACCGCATGGCCAAAGATCTGCGCACGCGCGTGGAGGTCGGTGATGTTGACAAGGTGCTCGACGGAGATCTCGAGCCATTCATTCGCGGCTATCTGCGCCTGCGCCGGGAAGGAAATTCACTCGCTCCGGTGGAAGACGCCGACGATTTGTAAGAATTAACTGAACAAATCGCCACATGCGTATACTTCTCGCACTCTGTCAATGAGGAGACAGGAAACACCATCCCTTTGAACAAAGGAGAACGTTCGCATGGCCTTGGTTGACGTTGCGGTGAATAAACAAAGCAAGCCTGATTACGGCGTCGATGCGCCGGAGATTTTACGCAACCTCTTCCTCGGCGGCATGGCTTGTCTCCTGCTAGGGATTTTTCTGCCACCAATAGTGCGTGTGGGTGAGATTTCTATCGCCGGTCTCTCGCAGGCTTTTCTGTGGCCGGCCGGCTCTATGCTCGCAGGGGCTGCGCTTTTCCTGCTCTACGTCAAAATAGGGAAGTTCCGCCACCGCGATTTCATGCTCTCCCTGCATCCGTGGCGAGGTGATGAGCAGGTCCTCGACGTCGGCTGCGGCCGTGGTCTCCTGCTCGCCGGTGCCGCACGCCGGCTCGAATCATTGCATGGTACGGGACACGTTACGGCGTCGATATATGGTCCAGCATTGACATGGGTGGTAACACGCCGCAGGCGACGCTGTGCAATCTGGAGCTCGAAGGTTTGAGTCATCGGTGTGAGCTTGTCAGTGTGCCAGTCCAGGAGATGAGTTTTCCTGACGTCAACTTTGACGTCATCGTTTCGAACCTTTGCCTGCACAACATTGAGAGTCGCAAGGTGCGTGAGGCTGGCATTGCTCAGATTATTCGCGTACTCAAGCCGACGGGGGTGGCCCTTATCAGCGATTTCAAGCACACCAGGCAGTATGCGGCAGAGTTTCGCAAGGCCGGGTTTTCGGTTGAGCGTCGCTGGGGAAATCCTCTTCTTACCTTTCCGCCGTTGTGCGTGGTCGTCGCTCGCCGTTCGCTTCCTTAGACCCCAAGCTGTATCGCTTTGTTCTCTGCACGTTCACCTGTCCAGATCAAGGCTTGCGATAATGGTTCGATGAAGCGCCGCCTCATTAGCCATTACGAGATCATCCGCAAGCTCGGCGCAGGCGGCTCGGGCGTGGTTTTCCTTGCTACGGACACGATGCTACAGCGGCCCGTGGTGCTCAAGCTGCTGAAGCGGGGCGCACTCACGCTCGAACAGGTGCGCACCACGCAGCTTCGGGAAGCGCGTCTAGCTTCGGCCATCGATCACCCGAACGTCTGCGCCATTTACGACGTCGGCGAAACTCCCGCTGAAGACGGCGAGGAAACCGAAGCTTACATCGTCATGCAGTACATTCCAGGCAAGAGTCTGGATCGCATCATCGCCACCGGTGCAGCAAGTCTTCAACTGGTGCTTTCTGCTGGAATCCAGATTGCTGACGGACTTTCCGCCGCACATGCGCTGGGCATCTTCCATCGCGACCTGAAGCCGGCCAACGTCATGCTGACCGAAGGCGGCCTGATCAAAATTCTCGATTTTGGCCTGGCGCGCCGGCTGAATCTTGACGCGGTCGAGTTCGACCCCTCCGGACACGCCACCCGCCGTGCGGAACCGTCCCCGGGGGCCACCTATACCGCGCGCGGAGGCACCCTCGCCTACATGGCGCCCGAGCAGTTCGTCACTGGGCAATCGTCTGTACAATCCGACCTCTTCGCGCTCGGGTTAATTCTCTACGAACTTGCCACCGGGCGACATCCGTTCCACCGTCCGGACGCGCCGGAGTTCCAGTCCATTCGGGCCATCCAGTTTGCTGACCCTGCACCTCTGCGCGACATCAACCCTACGCTTCCCACGGAGCTGGAATCCGTAATCTTCCGCTGTCTTGAAAAGCAGCCCTCGGCGCGCTTTGCCTCTGCGGCTGAACTGCGTGAAGCGCTCAAGACGATCATGATCTCCATGCACACCGAAGGTCTGCCCGGCGAAGCGATCGCCCTACTTCCGCAACAACGCGCCACACGCCCCGAAACGCCTGAAGAGGAGAAGCGCACCACCGGAATCCTCTCCATGCTTGCAGAAAGATTTCGTGAATCGGGTAGCGCCAGCTCTAGCACCCAGAACAGCATTGTCGTCCTGCCGTTCGTCAACTTCGGCGCTTCCACGCGTCCCGGGCCTGCGGGCATGCCGTCAACCTACTCGGCCACTGCGCCTTCGCCGCTCTACGGCTACGCTCTCGCCGATGCCATTGCGGCCAGGCTGGCACGCATGCCCTCGCTCGTCGTGCGTCCGTCTTCGTCGCTGCTCGCCGTGCCTAGCCAGCAGCTTGACCCGTTAGCCACAGGGCGGAAGCTGCTGGTCAACTTCGTCCTCGCCGGCAACTTTCTCCGTTCTGATTCCGGTTTCGATCTCAACTGGCAACTGCTCGACGTGCCGGCCCAGGCCGTGCGCACCGGCGGCTCCATCAACGTCGCCTCGTTCGATTTGGTAGCCGTTCAGGCAGAGATCTGCAACGAAGTCTTCGCGACGCTTCAGGGCCTGGGCGGTCTGCAACAGCGTTCCAGTTTCTCGCCGCAACCACCACCGCTCGGCCAAAATATTTCGGAGGAATATCTCCAGGCCCGTGCCGTGCTTTCATCTTTCATGGCGCGCACGGGCAGCAGGGAAGACCTCGATCGAGCGCGCGAGCTGTTCGAGTCGGTCACGCGCCGTGATGTTGATTTCGCACCCGGCTGGTCGGGGCTGGGCATCACGCATCTGCAATACGCCTCCCACGGTCTAGGTGGGCAGATGCATGTTCTGGAAGCGCGCCGCGCGTTGGACAAAGCTCTCGCGCTGGACCCCGGTTCAGTGGAATCGAATCTTTATCGCGTTTACATGCTGCTTGGCCGAGGCGAGAAGGAATCCGCGCGCCACGGCATCGAAAGCCTGTTGCAGTCCGCGCCCAACGACTGGAACGTCCATCTGGTCGCCGGCCAGACGCTGCGCATCGACGGCATGTACAACGAAGCGCTGGAGCAGTTCAACACCTCGCTGCGCCTCAATCCGTCGAACGCAGCCCTGATCTACAACAATCGCGCCCGCGTGTACCAGTATCAAAACCAGCTGGAACTGGCTGGAGAAGAAATCGAAAAGGGCCTGACGCTCGAGCCCAAACAGCCTCTGCTCCGCATCTCACTTGGGTACCAGCAGATGCGGCAGGGCGATCTGGCGCGTGCAATTGAGACGCTTGAAAAGGTAACCCGCGAAGAGACCAGCCTGCGCATTGTGTATCCAACCATCGCGCTCTGCTACGTGCAGCTTGGCGAACGCGAGAAGGCCGCCAGCTTCATCATCGATCAGACCCTGTCTGCTGCGGAGGCTGACTCCGAAATGGCCTACCGGCTGGCGACTTACTTCGCTCTCGAAGGCGATGAAAGCGAGGCGCTGCACTGGCTGCGGCGCGCCATTTATCTGGGCAACGAGAACTATCCCTGGTTCTCCATCAACCCGGCCTGGCGCAAGCTCGGCGGCCACGCTGATTTTGAACGCATCCTCGAAGACCTGAAAAAATCCTATCGCCGCAACCAGAAGAATTGGCGCAGGCTGCTCTCGCAGTTACGCGATTGACCCGGCCCGTCTTAGAACCTATTTAAATACTATCCCGCCGGAGGTGCGCCCTAACGCCGGGCGTGCGCCACTTCGTGGGGTATTCGGCTTCGCGTGGTGCTCCCGATGGTCGCACACCCAATTTTGCGCCAACCAACGGGAGGATGTACTACTTTTTTCCCGCCACGACTAGGGATACGCGTCACGAAGTGACCGCACCACGCGTAGTGGGCCCGTCCGGCAGGACATTCTCGGAGTTTTTAAACAGGTTCTCAGCGCCCGCCTACCGTTAGGGGTTGGTTGAGTGAGAACGTAATCAGCGTCTTTGCCGGCACCGTCGTCTGACGATCCTGCTTCAACCACACCGTCGTTCCCAGACCGGCGCCCACCGCGCCTCCAATCAGCGCCCCAGGAACGCCGCCAATCATCCCACCAGCCGCCGCGCCGGCACCCGTTGCCAGGCCTAGTTCCGCTACTGTCGCCTTGGCGTGATCGCGGCGCAGAATCGTTCCTTCGGAATCCACCTTGGTGTGGTTATAAGTTGCCGTGTCCATCACCTGTCCGCGGATTGCGTACCGCGTTCCATCGGGCAGCGTTACGGAGTCGGTCTGCAAATGGATCGCCGCCGGGCCTGAAATGCGCCGTCCGCCATGCACCTCGGTAACGCGTCCTGAGATCACGCTTCCCGCAGGCAGCAACACCACGCCATCGCGCGAAACGGGCTCCGTCAATGCTGCTGAAAATGCGCTGCCCTGAACCGTCTTCTCGGTCGAAATCTCATCCCGAAGCCGAACGTTGATCAGTGTTCCCACGGGCAACTGGTTCGCAGGTCCAGGCAGCCGCGTGATGATCTGTCCATCCGCATCGGGAATAGAATTTGCATTCTCTGCCGCAGCCGCCGCGTAAGCATTGCGCGCCGTGTACGACTCTTCAGCGTTCGCCCGTGCAGGCTTCACCGTTTCCGCTGGAACACTCTCGGCAGCGCGCGTATGCAATGCAGGTGCAACCGGAACCACTGCGGGCGTCGGCTGATAGGCCGGGAGCTGCGAAGCATTTTCGGACGAAGTCACAATGTCAGACTCGTCGGGATGGCTCACGCCCGAGGTTTGAGCTTTTGCAACCGCGAAAGAAAGCGGCATCACCAACACGGCAGCAACCATCAACGTATTCTTCATGTTCAGATCTCCAGGCAGCTGCGCCGTCCTGCTCTTCGCAGCCGCTTCTACCAAAAGCCTAGAGCGCAGCGGGGTGGGTCGTCACGAGGATCGTGCGTGGGGAACTCCGCTTGCTAATAGCGCTTGCGCGTCCACCTGGATTCAAGGCCGGCGCACGTCCTTTACGGCTGAGCGTCGCGCACGCTTTGTTAGACTCAGCAGGTGAAGCCCCCTCGCGCAGAGTTGGTCGAGAGCATCGGCGCAGCCGCTCCCGGAGCCGCGGCGATCAATGTCGACCGCCGCGCGCCGCTCAACGATCGCATGCATCACCGCATCGCTTCCGCACACCACATCACCCACGTTTCTGACGCAAGGAGCCACCGCACACCTATGACCGACATCGTCTCCATCACCGCACGCGAAATTCTCGACTCTCGTGGCAATCCAACCGTAGAAGCAGACGTGCAGCTCTCGGGCGGGGCCATGGGCCGTGCCGCAGTTCCTTCGGGCGCATCGACCGGTGAGCACGAAGCGGTTGAGTTGCGCGATGGTGACCAGACGCACTACCTCGGCAAAGGTGTCCTCTCTGCCGTCGATAACGTAGAGTCGATCCTCTCGCCCGAGCTCATCGGCATGGACGCGACCAACCAGCGTCTCATCGACGGCACCATGAACGCGATTGACGGCACGCCGAACAAATCCCGGCTCGGTGCCAACGCAATCCTCGCCGTCTCGATGGCTGTCGCGCGCGCCAGCGCCGCCGCCCTCAGAATGCCGCTCTATCGTTACCTTGGAGGCGTCAATGCCTGCCTGCTACCAACGCCAATGATGAACATCCTCAACGGCGGATCGCATGCCGACTCGAACGTCGACTTCCAGGAGTTCATGATCATGCCCGTCGGTGCTGAAACCTTCTCCGACGCACTGCGCCAGGGAGCGGAAATCTTCCACACCCTCAAAGGCGTCCTCAAGAAAAAAGGCTACAACACTGCGGTCGGCGATGAAGGTGGTTTCGCACCCAGCCTGAAGTCCAACTCCGAAGCTGTTGAGCTCATCCTTGAAGCCATCGAGAAAGTCGGCCTCACACCCGGCGAAGACATCGCCATCGCGCTTGATCCTGCAAGCTCAGAGTTCTTCGACAAAGCCTCCGGCAACTACATCTTCAAGAAGTCCGACAACAGCTCACGCGATTCGCATGCCATGGCCGACTACTGGATCGACTGGGTGCGCCAGTACCCCATCGTCTCCATTGAAGATGGTCTCGCGGAAGACGATTGGGAAGGCTGGCAGTACCTCACTGAGAAGATCGGCGACCGTATTCAACTCGTCGGCGACGACCTTTTTGTCACCAACACCGAACGCCTGCAGCAGGGAATCGATCAGAAGGTCGGCAACTCGATCCTAATCAAGGTCAACCAGATCGGCACCATCTCGGAGACGCTGGACGCGATCGAACTTGGCCGCCGCTTTGCCTATACGTCCATCATCTCGCATCGCTCCGGCGAGACGGAAGACACCTTCATCGCCGACCTCGCCGTCGCAACCAACGCCGGGCAAATCAAGACGGGCTCGGCCAGCCGCACGGATCGAATCGCGAAGTACAACCAGCTTCTGCGCATCGAAGAGCAACTCGGCCAGTCGGCCCAGTTCCTGGGCCTTGGATCGATCAACTATCGCGGATGATTCCAGCGCAGCGGATGCTGCACGTCGTTGTACGGAGCGCGTAGATACTTACGCGCTTCATCCGCCTTCGACTGATCTCCACCGGCCGCCGCCGCCTTCTGGTACTGCTTGATGGCAGCCGCTCGATCGTGCAACAGATCGAACATCTCCCCGGCATTCAATTCCGCGCGCTTGCGCAGCCAGTCAGAGTTATTCGGCTGCTTCGCCGATTCCACATATCCCTTTGCAGCATCGGCCAGATCGTTCTGTCCACGTTCCGTATCGGCCAGTCCAAAGTATGCCATCTGCAACCGCGCACCCGTAAAGTACCCGCGCTTGCTCGCGTCGGAGATCACCTCGGTGTAAATCGAAATCGCCAGCGGACCATTGCCCTCATCTTTCGCAAGGTTTGCCTCCTCCAGCCTGAACAGATAATTGTGCGGAAATTCCTGTGCCAGTCCATGCTGCACCGCAAGTGCCTCCGCGTAGCGCCCATCGTGACGAAGAAACAGTGACAGCGCAGTACGGGAATCGATGTTGGTCACAACGCCTTTTTCGGATGCAGACCGTAGCAGCGCCAAACCTTTTTCCTTGTTCCCGCCCAGGCCGGCAATCCCAATCGCCATGCGCAAGAGCCGCGGCAGACTGGCAACGGCGAACTGCTGCAGCCCAACTGCCATGTCCGCATCAGCGTATGCCGGATCGATCTTCAACACCGCCTCGGAATCGTTGCGCGCCGACAAGCCTTCCCGCGCGGCCGTAAAGTAGCTGTGGTCTGCGAGTGTAATAAACGCCGCATGCAGACCTAACGCAAAGCCGCGCGCAAACAGGGCATTCTTTACCGCATTTTTGTCATGCGGTTCGGCCTTGATTCTGCGCTCCGAAGCGGCCTCGGCGTTCTGTGTCAGCGACTCAATGTCCTTGCGGCTCCGGTCATCGATGTTCACCTGCCGCTTGGTCGTCAGAAACGAATTGTGCGCGTAGTACGTCGTATCCAGCAGGTCCTGGTGGTAAAGCTCACGAAAAACCGCCACCTGCAGGGCCAGCGCATACGCCAGCGGCTCCTCCGGATGCACCTGAATGACATGGCGAAAGCGCTCCATCGCGCCGTCATAGTCGAGATTGTAAAAATGCGTCAACCCGTCCTGCACCGCAGGATCGAACGCCAGCGGATCGGCGTGCGTGGAGGCCTGCGCTCCGGCCGCCCCGGGCATCAGCCACAGAGCCGCTACAAGCGCCGCCACTGCCAATCGGAAGACCAACTCCCGCATTCCTGCTCCAGCGCCTGTCCTGCCGTCACCCAAAGCGTTCCAACCTCGATTCATCGATCCCTCAGACCGTACACTATATCCCGGATGATGCATTCAGCGTTCAGGGCAATCAATTCATGACACGACTTGAACTGCTGCGTCTGCTCATCGGCCAGGCGCGCACCAATGGATTCGAGTTTCGCAAGTGGTACACCACTCGCCTGGGCCTGCCCTGGCAGAGCTCGAAGCATGCCGCCGAGATGCTTGCGGCTGAGCGCCGTTACTATGTTCTGCTTTTTTCACACGAGTTCGCCCGCAGCTTCTGGAAAGCCGGCGAAAAGATGACGTTCCTCGTTGAAAGCCAAACCTTCCAACGCGTTCGGCCCGACGGCTCCATCCTGACGGTGAAACGCAAAGGCTACACGCGCCGCAGCGGACGTGAAGACGCCTGGCTCTATCATCTGCGTGAGCTGGCTGCGCAGGAGGAACCGTTGCGCTATATGCGTCGTTATCTCCGCATCGTCGATGAGATGGAAGAAGACGGCTGACTCACTCGTTCCCTTAGCCCGTTCTCCTCGCGTATGCCATTGTTGTCATTCCCGAAGGGAATCTGCGTTTGCTTTTCCTAAGTCGGACCCCACAACCCAAACATCCGACTTACACGAGATCAATGGCCAAGGCCAGCCAGCGCCTTGCTCGCCTTCCCGGCATAGTCTCCCTCAGGAGCAAGTTGCAGGCACGCACGGTACTCCGCCTCTGCCTCGGCTTTCTTGTTCAGCGCCCGCGCGGCTTCAGCCAAAAAGAAGTGCGCGGCAGAATCGCCCGGCACAACCCGCACTGCATCCTTCGCACGCATATAGGCGGCCATATGATTGCCGACCGAAGCATAGTAGCGCGACACTTCAAGGTCTTCGCTCTCACGATGCGCCATATCCTCCACCTTGGGAAGAAGCCGCCGGCTGGACCCAGTATGTCCCGTGAGCGCCGTGCCGCTGGCCCCGTCTCCTGCGTCGCTGCTGGAAGACGAAGAACTGGAAGAAGAGGAGTCTCCAGCAGAGCTCGAACCCGCAGGCTCCCCTGGAAACGGGAACGACCCTGCCCCGGACTTCGGCCCCGTCTTGGGAGTCGGTGCGCCACTTTTTCCGTCATGCGCAGGCACGGCGGGCGACGGAACAGATGCCGAGTCCGGCGGTGCCTTGGACGTATCTCCCGGAGCACCCGGCAGGTTATCCGGCGTTTCTCCAGGAAAGGGAAACTTCTCTGCCGGCGTTGCAGTCGGTGCCGCCTGCTGAGAAGGGCAGGGCTCTTTCTTCGTAGGTACGCACGGCCCTGCGGTCAACGGCGGCGGTGGCGGCGTGTACTGCGCACGCATGGACTGCCCACAAAGGCAAGCTGCCGCCAGCACCACATTCACCACGCGCGAGTTTGATATAGTCGGCACGAAACCCTAGCTTCCTTGCTGAGCCCAAACCCACACAGCTCGCTCTTACAATCTTACGTTCTGCGCGCCTGCTGCACCTTGCCCGTCCGCACATCCAACTCACTTCAGGAACCCCACCTCATGCCCAACGGACTCAATGGACTCATAATCAAGTCCTCTGCAATCCACGCCGCCGGCTGTTACACCACCCGTAAAATCCGCAAAGGTGCGCGTGTCTGCGAGTACGACGGTCCACGCCTGTCCAAGCGAGAAGCCGACAAGCTCTACGCCGACCGTTTCGTTACTTATCTGTTCGGGGTCGGCGAACGCGACACCGTCATCGACGGCTTTGGCGCTGCCATGTTCATCAATCACTGCTGCGAACCGAATTGCGAGTCGCAGGAGCAGGATGGCCGCGTCTTCATTGTGGCCCTGCGCGACATCGCTGCCGGCGAAGAACTCACCTACGAGTACAACCTCTACGACTCCGACGAGCAGACCCAGGATTGTTACTGTGGTCGCCCCCGCTGTCGTGGAACCATGTTCGCCCCCGCAGAAGTAGAACGCCGCAAACGCGCCGCTCGAAAAGCCGCACGCCGCGCCCTCCCCAGCTAATCCGTACCAAGCTCCAAACCTGGCCCGCCTCATCCTTGTTCTTACTTTGCATTTGTCCTGGACTTCTAGCTGTCATTCCGAAGGGAATCTGCGTTTGCCTTTCGTTCTTACTTTTGCATTTGCCCTGGGCTTCTAACTATCATTCCCGAAGGGATCTGCATTGCCTTCCACTCTTCCTCGCCACAATTGCTAAATCCAGCGCACCAAGTGCACAATCAGGCTTTGCTCCTGCAGCACAAAGCGTGAGGTGGCTCCACCATGGCATCAACTCGCAAATCGCCCGTCACCTGGCAGATTCCTATTCTCGCGTTAGCCATCCTGTTCGCCGGTACACCTGTCGATCCAGCGGCAGCCCAATTACAGAACACGCCTCATCAGTTTCCCCAACAGCAGCAGCAACCGGGATTTCCATCCCAACCTGACCTTCCCAATCAGTCCGGAAGTGCGAACGGCCCCGGACAGCCCCGAGGTTTGCCGGCTGAAGGGCAAGTCCCCCCAGCCATCGTCGCAGCCGCCGCTCGAGCGCAGGCGACCGATCGCCAGAAGCGTCTGATTGCCGATACCGACAAGCTGCTCGCCCTGGCGACCCAACTGCACGCCGATGTAGCCCGTACGGACAAGAATATTCTTTCAGTCGACGTAGTCCGGCGCGCCGAGGCAATCGAGAAACTTGCCCGCAGCGTCAAAGACCGGGAGCGCCAGTAGACCTTTAGAAGCTGCGCCATAACTCCCGCTAATTGAAGCTTGCCGTCCGCAGAACGTGTTCGTTGTGCAGTCCAACCCCCGCCACAATCGCGTTCACATCCACTAGACCCACCGGCAGACCCGGCGCACGCAACGCATTCTGCCGCATCGTCTGCACAATCTGCGCTGGAGTCCAGCCCGGATGCGCAGCCTTTACCAACGCCGCCGCCCCCGCTGCCAGAGGAGCCGAAGCACTGGTCCCCATTGCCTGCACATACGCCGCATGCCCCAACCCGAAGCAGCCGAACGAGTGCGCCGCATCCACCGGCGCGCCATCGACAGTCGAGGGCTTACCCTCGCTGCACGCCCCGCGAATCCACCCCGAAGCAGCGGACAAATCGTTATCCGGCCCAGCCGGATAGCTGCCGCCCGGTGCAGCCAGAGCATTCAACGCCGCCCCAAAGTTCGAGTAGTAGGGAAGCGTCTCCATCCCCGGCTTGCACCTCGCGCCCGCAGCCAGGTTCTCCGCACAATCGGGGTTCGTCGCCGCCACAATCGCCAATACATCGCGCGACTGCGCCGGCAGTTCCACGTAACGCAGGTTGTCCAGCGAAAACCCATCATTCCCCGCAGACGCCACCAGCACAGCACCTGCATTCGCCGCCGCATGGGTAGCGCGGCCCATCAGGGTCTTCACGCCCGCGCCATCTCCCGTCGTGACATCCACCAGCGTCCCGAGCGACATCGAGATAATATCCGCATGATTTGCCACCGCATCGTTGATCCCCTGAATCACCCACGAGAGCAGCCCTGAAGCTTCACCCTCCGCGCACGTCGAAGCATCGCCCGGCGCCGCCGGCATGCGCTCCAGCACCTTGATGTTCAACAACGTAGCCTCCGGCGCGACACCCGCCATTTCGCCCGTCTGCACACCCAAAGCTCCGGCGGCCAGCGAAGCCGCCCACGTTCCATGGCCCTCCTGGTCCTGCGCGGAACCATCGTCGCAGGGGCTCGGCAGACCCGCTGTCGGATCCTGATCAATCTCGGAAAGACTCAACGCCAGGTTGGGCGCAATATCCGGATGTCCGGCATCCACACCGCTGTCCAGGATCGCAATGCGCACGCCCGCGCCTTTGGTCACCGACCACGGTCCGCCCGCGGCCGAACCGAATCCGCCCACCTGCTTGACCGCCCAGCCCTGCGGCGAGTTGTAGATCGCATCGCCTGCTGGCACCGCCGCCGCCTTCACGGATGACCCCATCACCATTCGGTCGGCCACCACCAAATCCACCCCGGGCAGCGTGGCCAGGTCCGCCGCAGCCGTAGCTGACACGCTCTCGATTACCGCTAGCCCAAGCCGTTCCTGCCGCCCGACAATCCTGCCGCTCACCGTCAACCCATTCATCTGCTCCGGAGCTGCACCGCCCTTGAACCCCACGATGAAGCGGTGCGGCACTATCGCGGAAACCGCGCCCTGTCCGATGGCAAGCTGCACATACGGTCCGAAAGCAAAGGCGAGCGCAATCATCAGCGCGACAAACCAGGCGGGAACAAAACGGTGCACCATGGCAGAAAAACCTCCGGACCGAACGGTCTTTCCACCTCATCGACGCCTCACTATGCGCGGGTTGGCCGCCCGCTCTGCAGGTCCATTACAAAGGTCATAGGAGCCTCAGATTTTCTGCAATCAGCCCATTCCACCTGTTGCGAACGACAGCCATACCCTCAAAATGGTAAAAATTCGGTAGGAGATTTCATCGCATGGCCCGGCAAGCAGCAGCACAGACCACCAAGGACACGTCCGCACAGAGCGGAAGCCGGGGAGCGCACTCCCTTTCGAACGATCAACTCATCGAGTTCTACCGCCTCATGTACCTCTCGCGCCGCACCGACGACCGCGAGATCGTCCTCAAGCGCCAGCAGAAAATCTTCTTCCAGATCTCCTGCGCGGGCCACGAAGCTCTGCTCGTCGCGGCTGGCATGGCCTTCAAGCCCGGCTACGACTGGTTCTTCCCTTACTACCGGGACCGCGCCCTTTGCCTTGCGCTTGGCAACACGGTAGAAGAGCAGTTGCTCCAGTCGGTCGGTGCCGCCGCCGACATTGCCAGCGGAGGCCGCCAGATGCCCTCCCACTGGGCCAGCCAGCGCCTCAACATCGTCACACCTTCAAGCTCCACTGCCACGCAATGCCTGCACGCTATAGGCTGCGCAGAGGCCGGCCGCTACTTCGCCCAACACCCCGAAGCTGCCGCCCGGCACGACGGCGATTACCGCCAGTTCAAAGACGTCAAGTTCCACTCCGACGAAGTCGTCTACGTCTCCATCGGCGAAGGCTCCACCAGCCAGGGCGAGTTCTGGGAATCGCTCAACACCGCCTCGAATCTGAAGCTGCCCGTCGTCTACGTTATCGAGGACAACGGCTATGCGATCTCCACCCCGGTTGAAGCCAATACCCCGGGCGGCAACATCTCGCGGCTCATCGCCAACTTCCCGGACTTCCACTTCGCTGAAGTTGACGGCACCGACCCCATCGCCAGCTACGACGCCATGGTTGAAGCCATCGCCTACTGCCGCGCGGGCAAAGGCCCTGCCGTGGTCCACGGCCACGTCGTCCGGCCCTACTCCCACTCCATGAGCGAGGACGAGCGCGACTATCGCGGCCGCGCCGAACTGGAAGCCGACGCACTCCGCGACCCCGTCTCGAAGATGCAGGTCTGGCTCCTCCGCGAAGGCATCCTCGACGCCGAAGGCATCGACCAGCTCGAGCGCAAAGCCAATGACGAGGTCCAGCGCGCGTCGGACAAGGCCATTGCCGCCGCCTTCCCGCCGGTGTCTTCGATCCTCGCGCACCAATACTCTGAAGATCTCAGCGTCCAGGACAAGCGCTTCGAATCCACACCACAGCCCAGGACCGGCGATGAAACCGAGCGCACCATGGCCGATCTCATCAACACCTGCCTGAAGGATGAAATGCGCCGCGACCCGCGCATCGTCGTCTTCGGCGAGGATGTAGCCGACGCCACCCGTGCGGCAGCTTTGACCGAGGAAAAAATCAAAGGAAAGGGTGGAGTCTTTAAGCTAACTTCTGGACTCCAAATAGAGTTCGGTGCCGAACGTGTTTGGAACTCGCCGCTCGCGGAAGCCAACATCACCGGACGGGCCATCGGCATGGCCATACGAGGCATGAAGCCCGTCGTCGAAATTCAGTTCTTCGACTACATCTGGCCCGCCATGCACCAGATGCGCAATGAGCTCTCACTCATCCGCTGGCGTTCAAATGGCGCGTTCTCCTGCCCTCTGGTGATGCGTGTTCCCATCGGCGGCTACCTCACCGGCGGCTCCATCTATCACTCGCAGTCGGGGGAAAGCATCTTCACCCACACACCCGGCGTTCGCGTCATCATGCCATCCAACGCCCTCGACGCTCTCGGTCTTCTGCGCACGGCAATCCGCTGCGACGATCCCGTCCTCTTTCTCGAGCACAAACGCCTCTATCGCGAAACCTTCGGGCGCGCCGTCTACCCTGGCCCCGACTTCACCATCCCGTTCGGCAAGGCGCGTATCGTCAAGCCCGGCAAGGACGTGACGGTGGTCACCTACGGGGCCGTCGTCCCACGCGCCCTCCAGGCAGCCGTCAAGCTCGAGCGCGAAAAGGGCATCTCCGTCGAGCTGATCGATCTCCGCAGCCTCGCCCCCTATGATTGGGAGGCGATCGCCGAGTCCGTCCGCAAGACCAGCAAGGTCATCGTCGCTCACGAGGATATGAAGAGTTGGGGCTACGGAGCCGAAATCGCCGCCCGCATCGGCGAAGAGCTCTTCGACTCGCTGGACGCTCCTGTCCGCCGCGTCGCCGCCATGGATACCTTCGTCGCCTACCAACCCCAGCTTGAAGACGCCATCCTGCCCCAACCCGAGGACCTTTACCGCGCCATGGCCGACCTGGCCGCCTACTAACCCTTATCCATCTAATGTCATTCCCGAAGGGAATCTGCGTTTGCCTGTGTCCTTCAGCTATGGCTCTAATCTTCCAGCCGATTGCCCTGTCTCTCTAGCTGTCATTCCCGAAGGGAATCTGCGTTTGCCTTTGCCTTCGCCGATGGCTCTGCGACAAAGCAACCCGTCTTGCCCGCGCAGCCAAATATCGGCAAACCGCAACTTCCGCCATCACCTCCGTGTTCCATGCAACATAGGCTGAACCGGACAGGCATCAGCCACGTAAAGGATTTGTTTCTCCTCCCTGCAGCCCCTTTCTGTACGGTTCCTCGCACACAGGACGGCGCGGTCTCGATCAGTCCACGCCGCCCTAGTGTCCACTTGCACAGCTCCCTGGGCCCAAAATCGGCTGCCCCCGGTTGTGGAAATCACCTCCGCGCGAAATATGAAAAACGAGACAACTTTCTACGCAAACCTACGTCTTATTGAATGTAGTTAGCCGGGCTTTCAGTTCCCTCGGTTCCGGCTTCCCCTATCCGCAAGCCAATACCCACCTATATGAAAGGCGCCTAGAACACCAGGCGCCTTCACTTCTGTGCGTGTAGAAAAGCGGGTAGCCCGGTCTAGCGCATCTGGTGCAGGCGGGGACTTTAGCTTTCCAAACCAGACCTGAAGCCTCTCAGGGCTACATCTAAGCTTTTTATTATGAATACTTTATGCCCAAAGTACCAGGGGGGTAGGGAATCACGACAGACCGAAGCGCCGGTCCAGCGAGTAGCTCCCTGAGCCCGCAGTCAGCACGACAAACGCCATCACCACCAGCGCAATCGGATACTGAGAACCAGAATAGCCATGGCGGACGTTGACGGCGATCAGCGCAACCAGCATGTTGATTGCAATCAGAAGCGCCCAGAACCGCGTCAGCAGACCCACAATCAGAAACAGCCCACCGGCGAACTCAGTGACGGTCGAGATGTATCCAAGCCAGCGCGGCAGATGCAGCGTGACCACAAAGTCATTGAAGTGCTCCATCGACCCAAGCAGATGATGATGCACGTAAGCGTGTCTCAAGCCGTCGGCAGGCAGCACCTTGCGCCAGGAGTTGTAAACCATTGTTACGCCAAGCACCACACGAAGCAGCATCAAGGCATACGGTTGTAGCCGAGCCAAAGCGCGCACAGGATCAGACCTCCGGAACCAGCATAGCCGCTCGCTTCACCGCGCAGGCGCACCCGCGTGTACTGTGCCTGGTTGAGCAACAGGAGCCTTAGCTTTTGGCTTGTGCAGATACTGCTCAAGAAAGCTTTCAAGCGACGGTGCCAGGCGCGCCACATCCTCGCCCAGAACTGGCGGAGCCGCGTCCACGCTTTTGGGTCTGGCGCGGGCACGAGTTAAGGTGACGATCATCTTGGGCTCTGCAATCGTGCCAAAATACGCATTCAGTCGGGGAATGTTTGAGTAGCTATCCGCCTTGATGGAAGGGATCGGATGTCGACTGCCCACAGCGCCCGGCCCTCCGGTGATCAGCAGCTTAGGTTTGTCCAGGTCCTTCAAAGCGTCTTCCAGGTCGAAGCGATCCTCCAGCAATAGGCTGATAGGCAGAAGCCGGTAACGCGGGTCATGAATGACATGTTCGGCAGCATTAGGCCAGGGATTGTCGATCACCACCGCAGGAAGTTCTGCGTGATTCTTCACCAGTTCTGCCGCGAACACAGCGCCTAGCCCATTGCCAAGCGGCAGGACTGTGGCAGGTGTTAAGTGCCGCGTATGGACCAGGTAATCGAGCGCAGCGGAGCTATCTTCCAGCATCCGCTTCTCTGTCGGATGCGGTCCTTCCGATTGTCCGTAGCCGCGATAATCCACGGCGAAGATGTTCACTCCAGCCTGATGCAGCTGATCCAGTTCCGGCACCGTAGACCCAAGCGAGCCGTCGCCGCCGTGGAGAAACAGCACGGTAAAGGAACTAGCGCCGCTGGTTGCCGCTGGAATCCACCATCCAGACAAGCGCGGCCTCCCTGTTTCAGCAGCGTCGAATCGAACCGGCGTATACGGCTCCGCCGGCGTCTGAGCAATCGCCGCAACCGGGCGCAGCAGGTTACGCCATGCGCCAACGTAGATGTACACGCACAGCGATACATAAGCGAGCAAAGCCGCGGTTGCGAGCGTGATTCCTGCGGCCTTCAACAGCCAGACAGGATCAACGGTCTCGAACTCTCCGCGAGGAAAATTGACATGCTTTGGAGCTTCGCCCAGCCCGGTGCGCGGGAGAGGCTGAACGCGTTTCGTTCTTGCTCGTCCTGCCCCATACTGTCGTTTAGGAGGTGCCATACCGCTAATCTTAGCGTGGGCATCACCTCAGCCGCACACACTCGCACAACGGGATCAGCGCCCAACCCGATAAGATGAAGAAGGAGAAAAGCGTGTCACATTGGGTCAGGTTGTGCAGCCTAACTGAGGCTCCTCGAAGCGGAACCGTGAAAGAAGCGGCAGCCACTGGCGTGTCCTTCTGCCTCGCCAACCTAGAGGGCAAGCTGCACGCGACTGGTAATGTTTGTCCTCATCGCGGCGCGCCCTTGGCGGAGGGCTGGATCGAAAACGGCAAGCTCGTCTGTCCGTGGCACGCCTGGACCTTTGACCTGAACACCGGCTGCGCCGATTCTCCCGAAGGAGAAAAAGTCGATGTTTTCCCGCTCAGGATTGAGGGCGAAGACGTGCAGGTCGAAGTGGAATAATTGAATCAGACCAGCGCTGCACGACTCCTGTTCGGGCCTGATAGAATCAAGTGATTCCTCCGAAAAGATGAATCGCACTCCACGCACCAGGAGGGACGATGCAGGCTTTGCTTGCGCTCGAGGACGGGCGCATCTTTCGCGGCAAGAGCTTCGGCGCGCCGGTCGAGCGCACCGGCGAAGTAGTCTTCAACACCTCGCTGACGGGGTATCAGGAGATCTTTACCGACCCCTCCTATGCGGGTCAAATCGTCGTTCTCACCAATACTCACATCGGGAACTACGGCACCACGCCCAGGGATGCGGAATCGGCACGCCCAATGATTGAGGGCCTGGTCGTGCGCGAGTTCTCACCCGTGAGCTCAAACTGGCGTTCGACAGAAGTGGCTGACGAGTACCTCGAGCGCGCAGGCATTCCCGTGCTCGCAGAGGTGGATACCCGCGCTATTGTGCGCCACCTGCGGGCCAACGGAGTCATGCGCGGTGTGCTTGCCAGCGGCGATGCACTGGATGAAGCGGCGCTGGTCGCCAAATCGAGAGCAATCCGCAAGATGGACGGAACGGATTTGGCCTCTGTCGTTTCCACCAAGCAGCCGTACGTCTGGAATACCGACGAACCCAGAAATCAAACGGGCGACCCGCTGCTTCCGAACGCAGCGCCAGGCGATCCTCTGCATGTGGTTGCCTATGACTTCGGCATCAAGGAAAACATTCTGCGCATGCTCACGCGCGAGAACTGCCGCGTCACGGTCGTCCCCGCCACCACCCCGGCAGCCGAGGTCCTCGCGATGCAGCCCGATGGCGTTTTCTTCTCCAATGGCCCTGGAGATCCCGAGCCTCTGAAGTATGCAATCGACAACGTGCGCGAACTGCAGGGCAAGGCCCCGCTGTTTGGCATCTGCCTGGGCCACCAAATTTTTGGTTTAGCCCTGGGCGGCAAAACCTACAAGCTGAAGTTCGGCCACCATGGCGGCAATCACCCGATTCTGAACCACCAGACAGGCAAGGTAGAGATCACGGCACAGAATCATAACTACAACGTCGATCCTGATAGTCTGCCGGCTGATGTAGAGCGCACCCATACCAACCTTAACGATCAAACTCTGGCGGGTTTGCGCCACAAGGTCGACCCCATGTTCAGTGTGCAATACCACCCTGAAGCTAGCCCCGGACCCCATGACTCCCATTATTTGTTCAAAGATTTCCGCAACATGATGGAAGCGTGGAAGGGCAAATAGGAGGGAATCGATATGGTCGAGTTAGAGCTTGAGCCCGAATTGCAGGCACGCGTCGAACGCCTGGCCGCCCAAACAAAAGTCAGTGCGAGTTTGTGGTCCACGCGGCTGTGGAGCATTTTGTAGAAGATCGCGAGGACTATGAAGCTGGAATCCGAGCGCAATCTGCTACCAAATATTTGATTGATCAGGAGATGGAGCGCAGATCTAGTGTGGCGGATTGAATACACGGACATAGCTGAACGAGCAATCTTGAAGCTAGATAAGCCTGTAAGGATTCGTATTCTGGCGTTCATGCGGGAACGCATTGTGACAGCAGAAGATCCACAAAAGATTGGCAGAGCCACTCACAGGTGAGTTTCGCGTTTGTGGCGCTTCCGTGTGGGTGATTACAGAATTATTTGCGATATAGACAGGTGTACGGGTTGTTGAGGTACTCGATGTCGGGCATCGCAGCAACTTGTACCTGAGACGGGACGATAATGCCGCGTAGGAATGACATAGCGAAGATTCTGGTGATTGGTTCGGGGCCGATTGTGATTGGTCAATCGGCCGAGTTCGACTACTCCGGCACGCAGGCCTGTAAAGCACTCAAGGCTGAGGGCTACGAGGTCGTGCTGGTGAACTCCAATCCAGCCTCCATCATGACAGACCCTGAGGTCGCCGATCGCACCTACATTGAGCCGCTGACGGCCGCGTACGTCGAAGAAATTCTTCGGGTCGAGATGCAGATGCTTGCCGCATCCGGCAACCAGGGCGTCTTCGCTCTGCTACCCACCGTCGGTGGACAGACTGCGCTGAATCTCGCCGTCGATCTAGCCGACTCCGGCGTGCTTGAGAGACTCGGCGTGGAACTGATTGGTGCCAAACTGGAAGCGATTAAAAAGGCCGAAGACCGGCTGCTCTTCAAGGATGCGATGACTCGCATCGGTCTGGACATGCCGCGTTCGCAACTGGTGAACAACGTCTCGGACGGTCTTTCGTTTGCGGCGAAGATCGGATTTCCGTGCGTAATTCGTCCCAGCTTTACCCTGGGCGGTTCTGGTGGTGGCATCGCCTATAACCGTGAAGAATTGACGGACATTCTCAGCCGCGGCATCGATCTCTCGCCTGTTTCTGAGTGCCTGATTGAAGAAAGTGTGCTGGGCTGGAAAGAGTATGAGTTGGAGGTTGTCCGCGACCTGAACGACAACGTGATCATCATCTGCTCGATTGAAAACTTTGATCCGATGGGCGTGCACACCGGCGACTCCATCACCGTCGCACCCGCGCAGACGTTGACTGATCGCGAGTACCAGGCGATGCGCGACGCGGCGATCGCGGTCATGCGTGAGATCGGCGTAGAGACCGGCGGCTCCAACGTGCAGTTCGCCGTCAATCCGCAAAACGGCCGCATGACGGTGATTGAAATGAACCCGCGCGTCTCGCGTTCGTCTGCCCTGGCATCGAAGGCGACCGGATTTCCAATCGCAAAGATCGCCGCGCGTCTCGCCGTCGGTTACACGCTCGACGAGTTGCAGAACGATATCACGAAGGTGACCCCGGCCTGCTTCGAGCCCACCATTGACTATGTGGTCGTAAAGATTCCGAAGTGGCAGTTTGAAAAGTTTCCCGGGGCTGATGAGAATCTCGGCCCACAGATGAAGTCGGTCGGTGAGGTGATGGCCATCGGCCGCACCTTCAAGGAAGCGATGATGAAGGCGGTGCGTTCGCTTGAAACCGGCAAGCGCGCTACCGCCAGCGACATCGAACCGCGACGTCTCACCCAGCGTCTTGTCACTCCGCACCCGGAGCGGCTGAGCTATGTTCGCTACGCCTTCGAGCGCGGGATGAGCGTGCGCGAAGTAGCGCGCATGACCGGAATGGATCCCTGGTTTCTGCACCAGATGAAACAGATCACCGAAGAGATCAAGGCCATCGGTTCAGCCACGCTCGACACCGTAACTGCCGATGTGCTTCGCATTGCCAAGCGCATGGGCATCTCGGACGAGCGCCTCGCCGCTGGTTGGGGTCTGGTTGGCGCTGAAGGAACAGCCGCAGTCCGTGCGCTGCGCAAGAAGCTGAATGTCATGCCCGTCTACAAGATGGTCGACACCTGCGCGGGAGAGTTCGAAAGTTTCACGCCCTATCTTTACAGCTGTTACGACGAAGAAGACGAAGCTACGCCCACAGCGAAAAAGAAAGTCATCATCCTCGGCTCGGGACCCAATCGCATCGGGCAGGGAATCGAGTTCGATTACTGCTGCTGCCATGCCGCATTCGCGCTGCGTGAGGACGGGTTCGAGACCATCATGATCAACTGCAATCCGGAGACGGTTTCTACCGATTACGACACGTCTGACCGGCTTTATTTCGAGCCGCTGACGCTTGAAGATGTTCTCGGCGTCTACGAGCACGAAGCAACGTCTGGTGCCGAGATCGGTATGATCGTCCAGTTTGGCGGCCAGACTCCGCTGAATCTTTCCATGCCGCTTAAACTCGCGGGCGTTCCCATCATCGGCACGTCCCCGGAATCGATTGATCTTGCGGAAGATCGCAAACGTTTCGGCAAGCTGATTGAAGATCTCGAAATCCCTCAACCCCAGGGTGTGCTGGCCACGTCCATTGAACAGGCTGTCGCTGGCGCGAATCGCGTCGGATATCCGGTGCTGCTGCGGCCCAGTTATGTGCTGGGCGGACGCGCCATGGTGATTGCCTATGACGACGCTTCAGTGCTGCGCTACATGTCCTCTGCGATCGAGTACTCGCAGGAGCGGCCGGTGCTGATCGACCATTTTCTCGAGGATGCCACTGAGTGCGATGTCGATGCGCTCTGCGACGGAGACGACGTTATCATCGCCGGCATCATGCAGCACATCGAAGAAGCTGGCATTCACTCGGGCGACTCCTCCTGCGTGCTGCCTTCCGTTGATCTTACGGAAGACGTGAAAGAGACTATTCGCAGCTACACGCGCAAGCTCTCGTACGCGCTGAACGTGCAGGGCCTTGTCAACATCCAGTTTGCGATTCAGCGCGGCACGGTTTATGTGATTGAAGTGAATCCCCGAGCTTCGCGCACGGTGCCGTACGTATCCAAAGCCACGGGTATTCCGCTGGCGAAGATTGCGTCGCGCATCATGGTTGGGCGCAAACTAAAGCAGATGCTTCCCGACTACGTTGCTGGCGGTGCGCATGCCGGAGAAGACCTGGACACCGGCTCCCACTTCTTCGTCAAATCGCCGGTCTTCCCGTGGGGCAAATTTCCCGGTGTCGATACGGTGCTTGGCCCGGAGATGAAATCAACCGGAGAAGTGATGGGCGTGGCCGACAACTTTGGAGAGGCCTTTGCCAAAGCGCAGATTGCTGCTGGCCAGGTTCTGCCGCTTAAAGGCACTATCTTCCTCAGCGTCACTGATCACGACAAGGAAGGCATCGTTCAGCTCGGGCGACAGTTTGTAGAAATGGGCTTCCACCTGGTGGCCACGCACGGCACGGCCGCAGCTTTGGAAGCGGCAGGGCTGCAACCGGAACGCGTCTACAAGGTGAAGGAAGGCCGTCCTAACGTGGTCGACCTGATCAAAGGCGACCGCATTCAACTCATCATCAATACGCCGCGTGGGCAGGACACATTTTTTGACGAGCGCGCCATTCGTCGCGCCGCAGTGCTGGCCCGCGTACCGACCATCACGACGCTCGCGGCTGCCCGCGCCGCTGCCGAAGGTATTGAAGCGCTGCGGCAGGGAACCCTGTCCGTGCTTGCGCTGCAGACGCTCCACGCAGAACGCACCGCAACCGTCTCGACGTAACACTGGAAAGAACACACGCTATGCTGCTTGACGGAATCTTCCTGCCACTTACGACGCCCTTCTATCCCGATGGACGCGTCTACCTGCGTAAGCTCGAACACAACATTGCGCGCTATTCGCTGACCCCCGTTGCAGGCATGCTGGTCAACGGATCCAATGGCGAGGGAGCGGGCCTGACCGACACCGAACTGCATCAGGTCTTTGAAGCCGCGATTGCGGTGGCTGCGCCCGATAAAGTAATGATCGCGGGCGTCGCGCGTGAGAGCGTCTTTGCAACCCTGGAGATGGTGGAATACACAGCTTCGGTCGGCTACGACATCGTCGCGGTTCGCGGCCCGGAGTTCGCGGAAGACCCCGCGCTGCTGTCCGAAACACTCACCTTTTTTGAGGCCGTCGCAGATCGTTCTACCTTGCCGCTGATCGTACTGAGCGAAGGCGACCGCCGCCTCTCGGCACACGCGCTTGCCCGTCTGGGCAATCACCCAAACATTGTGGGCGCGGTGGATGACCGCTGCGATGAAGAACGCTTACGAGAAATTCTGGCCGCGACTTCCTCTGTCACACGCGAAGTCATCGTTACGACGATCTTTGCAGCCGCAACAGGTCGCATGCTGCGGCCCGCAGTTGCTGCTACTGGAAGCTTTGTCTCCGCAGAAAGCCTGGGCGGAGGCGGCACGGCACTTGCTTCAGCTCCACCGGTCGCACCGATCCGAACCCGAACAAGGCGGGTCGGATTTCAAATTCTCGCGGGCTCCGCCTCTCAGATGCTCTCGTCTTTTGGCGCAGGTGCAACCGGAGCAGCGCCGCGTCTTACGGCGTGTGCTCCCCAGGCGTGCTGCGAGGTTTGGCAGGCCTTTCGTGATAGCGACCTGCCGCTGGCTGAGGAGAAGCTGGAAAGAATTAAAGCCGCTTCAGAGCGCGTGGAAGGTCCGCAAGGGATTGCGGCATCCAAGCATGGGTGCGATCTGAACGGATACTTTGGAGGGCGTCCGCGCTTGCCGCTCATTGCGCTCACAGAACGGCAGAAGGTCGCGCTCGAACGCGACCTCAAAGCACTGCGCAACTAGCGCGGCCTTACCGGGACAGACATGCCGCGCAAAGCTGTACGTGCCTGCGTTGCTTCCGGGGACACCGGATAGCGCTGAATCAATGTGCGCAACTGACGAATTCCGGCATCGTTCTGGCGCAGCGCAAACAACGCTTGGGCCTTGTGCAGATGCGCCGCGGGAATCTTGCCGTTCGCGGGGAAGCGCTCGAGCACATTGTCATAATCGCGCGCCGCTACCGCATACTTTCCCGCGCGATACTCCATTTCGCCCAGAAAGAACCAGGCGTTGCCGGCAAGGTTGTTATCCGGGTAGGCCTTGATGACATCGTTGAATTCAGAGTTCGCCACAGGATAGTGCGCCGCCATGTAATCGCGATAGGCCGTCTTGTACAGATCGCCGACGGGAGGCGCTACTGGCGGGGCATCCGCAGCGGCCGGCTGATTGGTTGCGATGGGCGCCTGCACCGGCCCACCCAGGCCTTCGTTCGTGGGCGATGATGCGGAGGCGGTAGGCGCGGGCGCGCCCGTGGACTGCGCCGCCCCTGCTGGCGACTGCACACCTGACGCAAGGGTCTGTTGCTCGCTCTCGACCGTAGTCAGCAGCTTTTCGAGATGCGTCATCCGCGTGCGCACCTCGTCGATAGAGTCGTTCAGTGCCTGGATCTGGCCAGAAAGCTGGTCGGATTTCGCACCTTGCGCCGTGTGTGCATCGGCTAGCTGCTTCTGGATCACGTCCATGTTCTGCGACATCCGGTTCACAGAATCGGCTGACTGCTGAATCAAGTCCTTCATTACCCCCATGCGTTCATCGTTCGACTGCTGCAGGCGCGCAACGGCATCCTGCAGCTGCTGCACCTGCGTCTGCAACTGAACCATATCCCGATTAGAAGCGAACGCAGGCGAGGCCAGCGCGCAAAGCAACACCGCAGATGCGAACTTCAGAGTGCGTTGAGCGGACATAAAAGCCTCGGCGGGAACCCGCGTTTCGTAATAGAGAATCATGGCGCACTGAAAGAGCTACGCCCACGTTAGCTGTGCTAAAGATTAGCGGTCGATCGTGAACTGCGCGCGGCGGTTTTCCTGGTAGCAGGCTTCCGTCGACTCTGTGCAGAACTGCCGCTCCTTGCCGTAGCTGACAACGCGAATCCTGCTGGCGGCAACGCCTGCATTGACCAACGCAGTCTTCGCCGAGTTGGCCCGGTTCTCACCCAGAGCCACGTTGTACTCTGCCGATCCGCGCTCATCACAGTAGCCGCCAATCCCAACGCGAATCGTAGGATGCTGCGCCAGGAACGCTGCGGCCTGCGCTACAGCCTGTTTGGCATCGGCACGCAGGTCATACGAGTCGTAATCGAAGAAGGCGTCTTGTACAGCCGCGTGGAACACTGCATCGGTGACAACACCGGCGTTCGCACCGGTGTTGGCTGGCGCGGTCGGTGTGCGAACGGTGACGCGTACATTCGCTTCCACGGTGCCGCCATCCCCCTTGGCCGTCAGGTGATAGTTCGTCGAGGTAGTCGGGCTTACCGTCTGCGTTCCACTTGGATTTACCGGACCCAGACCGTCGATGGAAACGGAGGCTGCGTGCGTTGTCGTCCAGTTCAGAACTACGCTCTGGCCAAGATCAATGGCCAGCGGATCTGCCGTGATGGATGCGGTCGGCGACTCGGCACCCATGGAGTTAGTGTCAGTCGGTCCCAGGCTGGCTGGATTGATGTTGCCTTTCTTCTTGTGGCAACCGGCAAGCGTTAACGTTGCGGTTGCAACCGCGATCAGCAGGCAGGTGCGCATGTGGTGCAGGCGACTCGACGACATTGGGAAGGCCTCCGTGGGCGGGTTGGGTTGGTCGCGACCAACAGTGCAGATCATCAGCTTGCGCTCGAATGTAGGTGTGGGGCGGTGCATCCAGTCTATCGTGTCCTCGTTATTTGAAACTCCAGTTCGGCATGTCAGCACCCGGCGCGGTAAGGGAGTGGCGCTCCGTTCCATCCGCAAGCATGGACATGATGCGCATATGCTGGTCGTGTCCGTCGGCTGAATTGGCGAACACGATGTGCCGCCCATCCGGCGACCAGGAAGGGAAGTCGCAGCGGCCGATTCCATGGGTCAACTGAATCCACTTCTTCGTCGCGATCTCTATCACGTAAATGTCCTGACCACCTGGAGCTCCCGGGCCATACTTCCGGTTCCACGCGAAGGCCAGAAATTGTCCATTAGGACTCCACGAGGGCGAGGTCGCATAGCCGCCGTCGGTCATGCGTTGAACAGACGATCCGTCCGATTCCATGATGTAAAGCTGAGGCAGGCCTGTGCGTCCGCTGATCCAGGCAAGCTGGGCACCGGTGCGCGGGTTGTAGACCGGTGAAACGTCCGGACCGCGAAAGTCAGTGATACGCCGCCCGCCCGCTCCGTTTTCATCTGCGGTCCAGATCTCAGGATCGCCAGTACGTGAGGAGGAGTACGCAACTGTCCGGCCATCCGGAGACCACGCAGGTGATAGATTCGTTCCTGCCGAAACCGGAAACGCAACCATCCGGTTCAGCAGCAGCGAGTACATCCTGATCTGAAATCCATTTCGGCCAAGCGAGGAAAACGCCAGCCGAGAGTTATCGGGCGAGATGCGGGGCGATAACGATACGGTGCCGAGATGGGTGATGGCATGCTGATTTGCGCCGTCATAGTCCATCTGCCAAATTTCTTTATTGCCGCCGCCCAGGTGGACGAAGTAAATCTTGGTTTCGGCGATTCCGTTGATTCCGCCGCCCAGGCGAAGAATAATTTCATCGGCAAAGCGGTGTGCGATTTGTCGGGCGGAGTTCTCGCTGGCGTCCTCGGCGTACTGTTTGGCCAGCACCTGCGGAAACTGCGTGTTCTTGGTGTCGAACAAAAACCCATTCACAGCCAGGCGCGAACCCGTGACTCCCAGCGAGCCGAACGCCACCATCGAAGCCGAAGCGGGTGCGGCCGACCATTGGGCGAGATTGATTTCGGCTGGCGAGCCCGGCGTAACCTGCGGGGCCATCGACTTTGAAACCATGTCGAAGATTCCGGCGTTGTTCAGATCGGAATAGAGCGTAGTGTCGAACGCCTGCCGCAACGCGTCATTCTGCTGGTCGGCCGTTCCATTCTTGAATCCCGCTACAGCGATCCGAGTACGGCTGGCCGCGTTGCCAGACAGTTCCAGACGAATATCGTCCTGCGCGCGCAGGGTCAAAGGCGCAAGCGCAAAGGCAAACAATAACATCAGCAGCAGGGCACGGTGCGAACCGCCATCGTGGCGAGCCATAAGAGGAAGCGGCATGCAGAATATCTCCATTTCCTATGGTAGACGGAACCAGCCGCGATCTGAGGAATCCGGAATGGTTCACGGGCTAACCGACTGGATTCCAAACACGTATCTGAGCCCCTTCAATTCTGTGGATATCAGGCCAGAAATGCTCACTCTGCAAACTTCGCCGACCATTTCAGCGATCCGTAAAGCCGAAGGTAATTGTGATGTGGTCCCCAGCGGGAAGAGGACCAAACGTATCGATCCTCTGGATCGCGCGCAGCGTGGAAGTATCGAGCGCAGATGATCCGCTGCGCGTCACAATCTGCACGTCTGTCGGCGAGCCGTCGCGAGTAATCGTGAAGCGCACCGCGGCTCGCAAGCCGCGCGCCTGCGGCGGGTCAGGCGCTTCCTGCGACTTGGATTGGTTGATCTTTTCGCTAATCAGGCGGATGTAGTAAGCGTATCGATCCCCGAAGGCACGCTCATCGACCGAAACTGTTGCCGTGCCGTTTTTGAGCTGCGTTGTTGACTCAGGAATCTGCATCCCCGGAGTCTCTCCTGTCGTCGCCTTCGTTGTAGGCGGCGGAGGAGGCATTCGGCTGGCGGGTTGAGGCTGGGTGCGTTCCGCAGGCTGCTTGAGCGGCACAGGCTTCACGCGATCCGGAATCAGCACCTCATTCGGGCGGGGCGGCGGTGCCGCTTTTGGTTGCGCTGCGGGCGCTTTGGGCTGAGGCTCAGGCGCAGGAGGCGTAGGCGCGGCGGAGGATTTATCCGAAGCCAGCACGGCGTTATCGACTGTGCGCTGGCGAGGCGGCAGAGGCAGCGCGTTCACCATCGAAGCCTGGATCGACCCAGCCATGGGATCTTTATCGCCCCAGTGCGTTCCGTTCAGATGCGAGACCAGAGCCCATCCCAGTAGGCCTCCGATGACTGCGGCGTGCAGGGCAATCGCCAGCACGAAGCTGCTCCGCGCGGACCGCCTCACCGGTGTCTCCGTTCGGGTTGGAAGCGTCTCAGTGGGCATTTGGATTCAGTCTGCGGGCAGGCAGCAGGGGCTGCGCGCAGCTATTTCGTGTAGGGCTGCGTCACGATTGAAATGTTAGTGATACCGGTGCTTTTGACCGCGTCCATCACCGTCGCAAACGCTCCAAACGGCACGCGCTCATCGGCTCGGACGTAAATGATTTTCTTTGCCGGGTCTCTGGTGTTCGTCTTGAGCAGCGGCGCAAGATTGGCCACATTGATCAGCCGGTCCGGTCCACCGTTTTGCAGGTAAACGTTCTGATCCTTGTCGATCGTCACGACCATGCGCTCTTCAGTCAGCGCAGACGTCGATCGCGTGTGCGGAATCGCCACCTCGATGCCGGATTGCAGCACGGGCGCGGTCAGCATGAAGATCAGAAGCAGCACCAGAACGACGTCCACCAGGGGCGTGATGTTGATCTCCGCCAGCGCGGTCTGGGTGCGCGCTCCGCCATTCGCTCCACGGGTCGAGAAAGCCATGCTAGAACCCTCTCCGCCGGTCATCAGGCGCGTCAGCAGGCGCTGCCGTCCGTACCGTAGCCTGCGCCGAAGGCTGGAAGGAAGCCGCGTTCTCGATTGCATTCAACAGTTCGCGACCAAAATCATCCATGCGCGCTGCGAAGTCGCGCAGTTGCGCGGTCAGTTGGTTGTACCCAACCACTGCCGGGATAGCGACCAGGATACCGGCCGCTGTTGTGATCAGGGCCTCCGAAATTCCGGGAGCCACCGCACGCAGGGTCGCCGCACCTGCCGTTCCGAGTCCGTGGAAAGCATCGATGATGCCCCAGACGGTTCCAAACAGGCCCACGAATGGAGCGATGTTGGCGATCGTGGCGAGCCAGGTAATCCGCTGCTCCATCACCGTCAAAGCTTCCGAAGACGCCGTCTGTGCCGCACGCTCCAGACCGACTGAACTGCGCGGAACTCCGCGTCCGTTATTCTGGCGCAGATATTCGTCATTGATTTCGTTGAAGATGCTGACCAGCGGTGACGGCCGGAACTGCTCCGATACGGCAGCCACCTCGCTCAACCGGCCCGACTTGCGAAACGCCCGGATGAACGCCTTTGATTGACGCCGCGCCGCCGAGAATGCACGGAAGCGGTCAATCATCACAAACCACGAGAAGACACTTGCGAATGCCAGCAGGATCAGCACGGCGAAAGCTACCGGGCCGGAGTTGTGCACGATTTCGAGGATGGCGGAACTGGGCACGGCTGGCACGGGACCAGGTGCAGCATCCGGTTGCTGGAGAAAGATCAGGGCGAGGATGTCGATCAACATGTTTTCTGGCGAACCTTCTTCGGTCATTATAGGGAGTTCAATCGCTGCCACGGGCCAGCCTGGCGTAGACGTACAACAGAAGGAACCCACCCAAGCCTGGTCAAGCCGTCGCAGAGTTGAACGGTACCAAACCCCACGTGCTACGCTACGCCTGAGCGAAGGTGGAGTGAAGCCAAGATGCTGCTGGAGTTGCGCGCAGAGAACTACGCGGTGATCGATCGCACCTCGGCCCAGTTCGGGCCGGGGCTTAATCTCCTGACGGGAGAAACAGGCGCGGGAAAATCCATCCTAATTGACGCGCTGGCCCTGCTGCTGGGAGGTAAAGCATCATCCGACTTCGTGCGGCACGGTGCAGAAAAGGCGGTGGTCACCTGTGTGTTTGAAGCCACTCCCGGTGCATCTGCGTTGCTCGCGCACAATGGAATCGACAGCGAGGACGACCAGATCGTTTTGCGGCGCGAAGTGACTGCCGCCGGCAAGGGCCGAGTCTTCATCAACAATCAGCCGGCCAGCGTCGCAACGCTTCGTCTGCTCGCGCCGGAGCTTGCATTGGTGCATGCACAGGGGGAAACGCTGGGAGCGTTTGACCAGGCGCAGCAGCGCACCCTGCTGGATAGGTACACCAACGCCAATCTCGAAGCCGTGCGTAAAGCCTGGACCGAGTGGCGTGGCGTCCACACAAGACTTGAAGCCCTGCTGGCGGATGAGCAGGATCGTCTGCGCATGGCCGATATGTGGCGGTTCCAGGTCAGGGAGATCGATCAGGCATCCATCGCATCGTCTGACGAGGACACGCAGCTTGAAGCAGAAAAGCGCATTTTAGCCAACGCGGAAAAGCTGTATGCAAGCTCGGTCGGAGCCAACGACCTGCTCTACGAGGCGGAGGGCTCCGCTGAGACAACACTGGGCAAGGCGGTCAAACTCGTCGAAGAACTGGCCCGCTACGATCAGCGCTTCGTGCAGCTCGCACAGGACCTTGCCGGAGCAAAAGCGGTGGTCGAAGATGCCAGCACAACCCTGCGAGATTTTTCAGCCACCGTGCAGGCTGGCCCCGAGCGTCTGGCCGAAGTTGAAGACCGCCTTGCCATTCTCGACCGGCTCAAACGTAAATACGGATCGACCCTGGCCGAGGTGATTGCCTTCGGCGAGGACGCTGCGCGCCA
>JAABUO010001446.1_pt1 | contig 31076 bp, 29 predicted proteins | sample 5559291 | NCBI WGS metagenome assembly JAABUO01 (sample SAMN10711878, study PRJNA513372) | rock metagenome | isolation source: Antarctica rocks | place: Antarctica: Victoria Land, Finger Mt sud | reverse complement strand
GTGCGCTGGGGTGAGGCACGGCGCAACGTCGCGGCGCTTGTCGACCGCCCCCGCGTTGCCAGAAAGGAGGCGACGTATCTCTCCCCCGAGCAGGCTCAGGCGTTCCTGGACGCGGCCCGAGGCGAACGGCTCGAGGCGTTCTACTCAGTTGCCATCTCATGCGGTGTACGACGCGGTGAGGCGCTCGCGCTGCGGTGGTCTGACGTCGACTTGAGCGCCGGCACGCTGCATGTGGCACGCACGCTGTCGAGGACGCGGGCGGCGGGACTGACGTTCACGGAGCCGAAGACGGTGCGCTCACGACGAACGCTGCCGCTACCCGGCCCGTGCGTCGACCAGCTACGAGCCCACCGGGTGCGCCAGGCGTGCGAGCGGCTGAAGGCCGATGCGTTGTGGGTAGACCACGATCTGCTCTTCCCGTCCGAGCTGGGAACACCGCTTGACCCGCGAAACGCGCTAAGAGCCTGCCAGGCCGTTGCCCGGCGCGCCGGTCTGGGGGCGGTCAAGCTACACACGCTGCGGCACACCTGCGCATCGTTGCTACTCGCGCAAGGCGTTCACCCGCGGGTGGTCATGGAGACGCTCGGCCACTCGGGCATCTCCATCACGATGGACGTCTACAGCCATGTCATGCCCCAGCAGCAGCGGGAGGCTGCGGACGTGCTGACGCAGGTGCTGCGGTGGTAGTCAGACCTAGTTGGGGTAGCCGTTGGGGTAGTCACCGCTCGGCATAAGCAAAAAGAACAGGCCGCAGGTCAGTGACCTGCGGCTTCGTCCGTCGGGATGACAGGATTTGAACCTGCGACCCCTTGACCCCCAGTCAAGTGCGCTACCAAGCTGCGCCACATCCCGGACCGACGTCAGGCTACCGCAGCCGTCACCGAGCCTTGCCGTCCTGCCCGCGCACCCGGACCGACACCTCGATGGGGGTGCCGGCGAAGCCGAAGTCCTCCCGCAGCCGGCGCTCGAGGAAGCGGCGGTAGCCGGCCTCCAGGAAGGCCGTCGCGAAGACCACGAAGCGGGGCGGCGACACGCCGGCCTGCGTGGCGAACAGCACCCGCGACACCCGACCTCCGCGGGAGGGCGGCGGGGTGCGGTTGGTGACCTCGGTGAGCCAGGCGTTGAGGCGGCCGGTCGACACCCTCGTCTCCCAGCCGCCGAGCGAGGTGTGCAGCGCGCCCGACAGCCGGTCCACCGCGCGCCCGGTCAAGGCGGAGACGTTGACCCGGGGCGCCCACGCCACCCGGAACAGGTCCCGGTCGATCTCGCGTTCGAGCTGCTCGCGGCGGTCCTCGTCGACCAGGTCCCACTTGTTGAACGCGAGCACCAGCGCACGCCCGGCCTCCACCACCATCGACAGGATCCGCTGGTCCTGCTCGGTGATCGGCTCGCTCGCGTCGAGCAGCACGATGGCGACTTCCGCGGCCCGCAGCGCCGTCTCGGTACGCAGCGAGGCGAAGTACTCGGCCCCGGACGCGTCGCGGACCCGCCGGCGCAGGCCGGCCGTGTCGACGAACGTCCACGTCTCACCGCCCAGCTCGACCAGGGAGTCGACCGGGTCGCGGGTGGTGCCGGCCTCGTCGGCCACCACCGACCGTTGCTCGCCCACCAGCCGGTTGAGCAAGCTCGACTTGCCCACGTTGGGCCGACCTAGCAGGGCCACCCGGCGCGGCCCGCCCTCGACTGCGTCGGCGTCGAGCGGCGCCGGCTCGGGCAGGGCGTCGAGCACGGCGTCGAGCAGGTCACCGCTGCCGCGCCCGTGCAGCGCCGACACCGGATACGGCTCACCGAGGCCGAGCGACCACAGTGCAGCCACATCGGACTCCACCCGCTCGCTGTCGACCTTGTTGGCCGTCAGCACGACTGGGCGCCGCGAGCGCTGCAGCAACCGGGCGACGGCCTCGTCGGCGTCAGTTGCGCCGACAGTCGCGTCAACGACGAAGAGCACGGCGTCAGCGGCATCAACGGCGATGCGCGCCTGCGCGGTGATCGACGCGCTCAGCCCCTGGCCTGTCGGCTCCCAGCCACCAGTGTCGAGCAGGGTGAAGCGCCTCCCGTTCCAGGTGGCGTCGTAGGCGACGCGGTCGCGCGTCACCCCTGGTACGTCCTCGACCACGGCCGCGCGGCGGCCGAGGATGCGGTTGACGAGCGTCGACTTGCCGACATTGGGCCGTCCGACCACGGCGACGACGGGAACCGGTCCCTCGGCCGCCGCCAGTTCCTCGTGCCCGGCGCCCGCCGGCTCGTCGCTCACAGCCGGTGCCGTCCAGATGCGGCGGCCAGAACGGGATGCGCCGCTCGCGCGGCCGCGACGTGCTCGACGAGCCGGACCCGGATCGCCTCCCCCACCTCAGCCAGGGCGCGCCGCGAGTGCGGACTCGCCGGCTCCGGAGCGAGGAACGGCTTGCCGTAGACGACGTCGACGCGCGTGTGACGCGGCAGCCGGGCACCCTTCGGCAGCGCCTCGGCCGTCCCGACGCAGGCCACCGGGACGATGGGTGCACGCGAGCGCGAAGCCAGGTAGGCCAGCCCGTCATGCACGGAGTCGAGCTCGCCGGAGCCGCGGGTCCCCTCCGGGAAGACACCGACGGCGCCGCCGCGCGCCAGCTCGTCCAGCGCGGCCTGCAGGGCGCTGCGGTCGGGCTTACCGCGTTCGACCGGGATCTGGCCGATGACGTGCAGGAAGTCACCGAGCCGGCCCGCGTACAGCTCGGACTTGGTCAGGCAGCGGACGTGACGCGGCGTATCGGCCACAACGAGCGGTCCGTCCAGCCATCCGCTGTGCGGGCCGGCGAGCAGCAGGGGGCCATCGGTCGGGACGTGCTCGACGCCGTCGAGGTGCAGGTCGAACAGCAGGTTGTTGATGACCGGGCGGGCGACGGCCCGGGCGGTGCGCAGCACGCCTGGCCGAAAGGCAGGGGTCGCCCGAGGCGGCTGAACTGTCCTGGCGACGACGGGCGGCGCGGTCGTCACGCGGTCAGCTGCCCGGCGAGCCCGACGACCTGGTCGATGACCTCGTCCGGCGACAGCGAGGTCGAGTCGATGAGGATCGCACCGCCCGCCTGCGTCAAAGGGCTCTGCGGCCGGCTGCTGTCGGCTGTGTCTCGGCGATGCAGCGCCGCCTGGGTGCGGGCGACGGCGTCCGGCCCCCTGCTGCCGGACTCGGCGGCACGGCGCTCGGCCCGCACAGTGCTGCTCGCCGTCAGAAAGACCTTCACCTCGGCCTCGGGGGCGACGACGCTGCCAATGTCTCGCCCCTCCACCACGATGCCGCGCGGGCCCGCACCGGCGATGATGGATCGCTGCCGGGCGACCATCAGCCGCCGGACCGCCGGGACCGCCGAGACCGCCGACACCGCGTTGGTCACCGGGCCGCTACGGATCTCCGCGCTGACGTCGTGGCCGTCGACCGCGATCGTCGGGGCATCGGGGTCGGTCCCCACGCTCAGTACCGTCCGCTCGGCGATCTCCGCCACCGCCTCGGCGTCCTCGAGGTCGACGCGGTAGTCGAGCACGTGGTGCGTCACCGCCCGATACATGGCCCCGGTGTCGAGGTAGCGCATCCCGAGCCGCCGGGCGACACCGCGGGCCACCGTGCTCTTGCCCGAGCCGCCGGGGCCGTCGACGGCGACGACCCGCGTCGGGTGCTCCTGCGCCACGGCCACCTCTCCTGCTGCCAGTCCTGACGGGTACGTGCGGAATGCCGGCCCGCCTGCCCGACGCCGCCGTGGGCGTGCTCGCGGCCCGACCCTGCAGGTTAGCGGTCAGGCCCGGCGGTAGGCGGTCCAACCGGCGTGGGTGAGCCGGCTGAGCAGGTCGTCGGCCTGCGCGGGGCGCACCGCGAGCTCGAGGACCCCGCGCGGCTGCTCCCGGCTGTGCTCGACCCGCACGTCCTCGACGTTGACCAGCCAGCGCGCGACCGCGGCGAACAGCTCCGCGAGCTCCCCGGGCCGGTCGGGCACCACGACACCGACCCAGACCCAGTCGGGGGCCGGCTGCCCAGGCTTGGCGGGCAGCAGCCGGCGGACGGCCTGACCGCGCCCCAGCACGTCCCGCACGAGCGCGGACAGGGCCGCGGCGGGCGCCTCGCGCAGGGCCACCGCAACGGCTTTGAACTCACGTGCGAGGCCGTCCAGCGCACTCGCCACCGGCTCGCGGTTGCCGTCAAGGATGGACGCCCACAGCTCGGCGCCACTGTCCGCGAGCCGGGTGGTGTCACGAAAGCCAGTGCCGGCCAGCCGGAGGTCGTCCGCGGGCAGGTCCGCCGCGGCCGAAGCCAGCAGGCTCGCGACCAGCTGCGGGACGTGCGAAAGGCGCGCCATCGCCTCGTCGTGCCGGTTCGGCGGGACTACGACCGGCGATGCCCGACAGGTCAACGCCAACGCGCGGGCGGCTGCCAGGGCGAGCGGGGAGGTCTGCGGCGTCGGGCAGAGCACCCACGGGCGGTCGACGAACAGGTCGGCGCGCGCCGCAACGGCCCCGCCCCGCTCGCGCCCGGCGACGGGATGCGCCGGGCACCAGGTCGAAAGGTCGCAGCCGAGGGCCGTCGCCTCCGCCACGGGCATCTGCTTGACGCTGGCGACGTCGCTCACCGTCCGGGCGAGCCCCTCGTTCTGCAGCGCTCGCAGGGCCGGGCCCACAGCGTGCGGTGGGACGGCGAGCACGGCGTGCGCCACTCGCATCCCCGGCTGCCACGGCCGCCCGGCACCGAGGGCGACGGCCAGCCGGGCCTGCTCGGGGTCGGCGTCGCGCAGCAGCACCTCGACCCCCGCGGCCTGCAGCGCGAGCCCCACGCTCGCGCCGATCAGTCCGGCCCCGACGACGCCGACCGGCCCGCGCTCACCTTCGGCGGATGTCACTGCGGCGGAGCCGTCGGATGTCACTGCGGCAGGTCGGTCCGCAGAGCGGCCGCGCCCCGCAGGTACACGTGGCGCAGCTCGGCGCGGCTGCGCGGCGTCTCGACGTGCGCCATCAGCCGCACCACCCGCGGCATCGCGCCCGGCACCGGGATCTCAGTCGCGCACAGCAGCGGGACGTCGGTGATGCCGGTCAGCCGCGCGGCGTACGCCGGGAACTCGGAGACGAGGTCGGGCGTGGAGGTGAACCAGATGCTGATCAGGTCGTCCTGGGTCAGCGCGTTGCGCTCGAGGACGGTCTCGACGAGCTCGGCGACGGCATCGAGCACCAGCCCGCGCTCGTCGGCGTCGACCTGCGTTGCCCCCCGCACCGCCCGGACCGCCACGGGACGAGAACCTACCGGCCGGCGCCGTGCGTCCTGCCGCGCGCGCTACAGCCCGACCGACGAGTAAAGCGAGGACACCTCGTGCCGGGTCAGGTGACGCACCCGGCCTGCCTTGAGGTTGCCGAGGATGACCGGCCCGAGCGACGTGCGGACGAGCCGCGTCACCGGATGGCCGACCTCCTCCATCAGCCGCCGCACGACGTGCTTGCGCCCCTCGTGCACGGTCACCTCGACCAAGGCCCGGCCTCCGGCCGAATCGACTATCGCCACCTTCGACGGCCGGATAGGCCCGTCCTCGAGCTGCACGCCCTTGCGGAGCCGCTGCATCGCCCGCTTGGTCACCGGCCCGGGCACGTCGACCACGTAGACCTTGTCCATCTCGAACGAGGGGTGAGCCAGGCGATGGGCGAGCTCACCGTCGTTGGTGAGCAGCAGCAGCCCCTCGCTGTCCTGGTCGAGGCGGCCGACGTGGAACAGCCGCTCGGTGCGGTCGGCCACGAAGTCACCCACGTTCTCCCGGCCGCGGTCGTCACTCATCGCCGACAGGACGCCCCGTGGCTTGTTGAACACCAGGTAGACCAGGTCCTCGCGGGTGACGACGCGCTCACCGTCGACCTCGATGACGTCACGGTCGGGGTCGACCCGCATCCCCTGCACCCGCACGCGCGTGCCGTTGACAGAGACGCGGCCCTTCTCGATCAGCTCCTCGCAGTGCCGCCGGGAGCCGATGCCGGCAGCAGCGAGCACCTTCTGCAGCCGCACGCCCTCCTCGGTCGGGTTGCCACCGGCCGCTGACGGCGCTAAGGGCGCTGAGGGCGCGGCCGCTGGCTCCGGCTCGTCCGCGAACACGTCGGGCTCGCCTGGATCCTCGGCCTCGTCGTCCGGCTCCTCAGCCAGGGCGCCGAGCTCGCGCAACTTGTCCAGCTTCTCGGCGTCCCATCCGTCGGGTGAGCTCACAGCTGCTCCCCCGTGGTCGTCTCGGCCGGCTCCTCCGGTGCCTCCGGCAGCACCGCCTCCAGTGTCTCACTCACCGCCTCGTCGAGGCCGGGCAGCAGCGGCGCCAGCGGCGGCAGCTCGGACAGGTCCCGCAGCCCGAGGCGCTCGAGCAGGTAGGCCGTGGTCCGGTAGGTCATCGCCCCCGACTCGGGCGCCGCGCCCGCCTCCTCGACCAGTCGGCGGGTCAGCAGGGTCCGCACGACGGCATCGACGTTGACTCCGCGCACGGCAGCAATCCGGCCCCGGGTGACCGGCTGCTGGTAGGCGATGACGGCAAGGGTCTCCAGCGCCGCCTGCGAGAGCCTGGCGCTCTGCCCAGCGAGCACGAAGCGCTCGACGACGGGGGCGCACCGCTCGGCTGTATAGAACCGCCAGCCGCCACCGACCTCGCGCAAGGTGAAGCCGCGGGCATCGCGCCTGTACTGCTCGGCGAGTCCAGCGAGGGTGTCCTGCACCTCCGGAACCGGCCGTTCGAGGCGCTCAGCGAGCAGCAGGACAGGCACCGGATCATCGGCGATGAGCAGGACGGCCTCGAGCTGAGCGGCGAGGTTCGGAGCGTCCTCGACCGCGTCGAGCGCGGCGTCCGCAGACGCAGTCACGGCGCCACCCAGCGCACCGTGAGGTCGCCCAGGGGCACGATCTGCTCGAACGCGACTCGCCCTTCGCGATGCAGGTCCAGCACCGCGAGGAAGCGGGCGACGACCTCGATCGTCTCGGTGCATCCGGAGCACAGCGAGCGGAAGGATGCGGTGCCGACCGCCCGGAGCCGCTCCACGACGACCCGGCTGTGCTCCCGGACGTCGACGCGGGGGGCATGCACGTGGTCGAGCTCGACAACAGGCGCCGGGCGCGGCGCCCGCAGCCGGGAGGCGAGCTCGACAAGACCCGCCGCGTCGATCGTCAGCGTCACCTCCGGCAGGGCCCGCGCGTACCGCTCCTCGAGCCGGACCTGCCGCGGCACGAACCTGCTCTCCAGCAGCGCCAGGCCACTGAACAGGGCCGCCGCCTTCTTGTACGCGCGGTACTGCAGCAGCCGTGCGAACAGCAGGTCGCGGGCCTCGAGCAGCGCGAGGTCGTCGTCCTCCTCGCGTGTGGGCGGGGTGGGCAGCAGCCGGCTGACCTTGAGGTCGAGCAGCGTGGCTGCCACCACGAGAAACTCGGTGGCCGCATCGAGGTCGAAGCCTGCCGCGCGTACGTGCGCCACGAAGTCATCGGCCACCTCGGCGAGGGCCAGCTCGGTGACGTCGAGCTGGTGCTTGGCGATCAGGGACAGCAGCAGGTCGAACGGTCCGGAGAACTGCGGCAGGCTGACCGTGAAGCCGCCACGTGCCGAGCCCGGCGCGGCAGGCGACGGCTCCACCGTCACTGCCGCCGGTGCCGTGCTCACGGCAGGCTCAGGCCGACGAGGCTGCCGAGGCCGCGCAGCAGCGGGGGGACCAGCTGGCCGACCACGGACGGGAACCCGCCCAGCAGCACCGGCAGCAGCAGCAGGCCGAGCAGGATCCCCACACCGATGTTGCGCTCCTCGAGCTGGTAGCGGGCCTTCTGCCAGCCGTAAGAGGTGCCGCCGAGCAGCCAGAGGATGCGGCTGCCGTCGGTCGGGCCTAGCGGGATGAGGCTGACGACGAACAGGGCGCCGAGCGTGTACGCCACCCAGAGCAGCAGCCGCGCCGCAAAGCTGAGGCCCGACCCCGAGGACTGGCCGACGTCGGTCACCGTCATCCGCAGGCCGCCGAGCGCGGCCAGGCAGAGGACGGCCAGCATCAGCGGGCCAGCCAGCAGCGCCCCCGTGACGACGAACCGCCGGCTGCGCCACCTGTCGTTCATGGGCACCGGCTCGGCCCACCCGTAGCCGACGATGACGACAGCGATCGCGCTGTAGATGCCCAGGTGAGAGACGGGGCGCGGCGAGAGACGGCCCGAGCGACGGGCCGTCGGGTCGTGCGTGGCGGCCGAGGCGATGACCTGGGCGACGCTGTGCACGTAGACGCCGACGATCACGCCGAGTGCGATGCCGAGCAGCACGGCGGGCTCGGCGAGGTGGAACAGCACGTGTCAGCGACCGCCCGCGGTCGCGCTGGAGGCGCTGGCACCCGCGACGCTGCCACCGGCGGGCCAGCGGGCGAGCAGCTCGCGCGCGAGTGCCCGGTAGGCGCTCGCGCCGACAGATGAGGAGGCGAACGAGGTGATCGGCTCACCGACGGCCGTCGTCTCCGGGAAGCGGATAGTGCGGCTGATGACGGTGTGGAACAGCTTGTCCGGGAACGCCTCGACCACCCGGTCGAGCACCTCACGGCCGTGCAGGGTGCGGCCGTCGTGCATCGTCGCGAGGATGCCGACGAGCTCCAGCCGGGGGTTGAGCCGGTCAGCGACCTTCTCGATCGTCTGCAGCAGCAGCGCGACCCCCCGCAGCGCGAAGTACTCGCACTCGAGCGGGATCAGCACGCCGTCTGCCGCCGACAGCGCGTTGACCGTTAGCAGGCCGAGCGAGGGCTGACAGTCGATCAGCACGACGTCGTACTCGGGCACCAGCGGCCGCAGCGCCCGGGCCAGGGCATGCTCGCGCCCGACCTCGCCGACGAGCAGCACCTCCGCTGCCGACAGGTCGATGTTGCTCGGCAGCAGGTCGAGCCCCTGAACGTTGGTCGAGACGACGACGTCGGGCGGCCGCACGCCCTCACTGCCGAGAAGCAGGTCGTGCAGGGTGTGCTCAAGGGTGTTGGGGTTGATGCCCAGGCCGACCGACAGCGCGCCCTGGGGGTCGACGTCGACGAGCAGCACGCGGCGGCCGGTCTCTGCTAGGGCCGCCCCGAGGTTGATCGTTGTCGTCGTCTTGCCGACGCCCCCCTTCTGGTTGCAGATGGCGAGCACGCTGGCCGGTCCGTGCTCACGCACGGCGGTGGGCTCGGGGAAGTCCGGCACCGGGCGGCCGGTGGGCCCGAGGCGGGCCGAGGCGGCCGCCGCAGAGTCTGCAAGCGCGGCGGGCGCCGGGGCTACTGCTGACACCTCATCGGTGGCTGGTGTCGCTGGCGGCGACAGGTCGGCGCTCATGCGTCCCTCCGTCGGCGTCGGGCTGGCATCTGCATGCTAGTGACACCCGGGCCACGCGACTGCGTTATGAGTGTGCGGCGCGCGCCCGGGGATGGGTGGAGGCGTAGACCTCGCGGAGCCGGTCGACGGTGACCAGCGTGTACAGCTGGGTCGTCGTGATGGAGGCGTGCCCCAGCAGCTCCTGCACGACCCGCACGTCGGCACCGCCGTCGAGCAGGTGGGTGGCGTAGGAGTGCCGCAGCACATGCGGCGAGACGCCGCTGTCGACGCCGGCCCGGGCCGCCGCGACGCGCAGCGCTGTCCAGGCACTCTGGCGGGAGAGCCGGGTGCCCCGCGAGTTAACAAACAGGGCCGGCTGGCGGGGGCCGAGCACGGGGCGGCCCAGGCGCAGGTAGGTATCAAGGGCCGCGAGGGAGTAGGACCCGAGCGGCACCACCCGCTCCTTGCCGCCCTTGCCGAGTAGCCGTACCGCTGCGTTCTCGGTGTCGATGTCGTCGACGTCGAGGCCCACCGCCTCACTGATCCGCGCCCCGCTGCCGTAGAGCAGCTCGAGCAGGGCCCGGGTTCGCAGCCCCCGGGGGCTGCCGTCGGGAGCTGCCGCCTCGAGCACTGCCTCGACCTGAGTGACCGTGAGCGCCTTGGGCAGGCGACGCGGGGGGGTCGGCGGACGGACCGGGCGGGCGGTGTCGAGCGCGAGGTCGCCTTCGCGGACGGCGAAGCGGTGCAGCCCGCGCACCGTCACCAGAGTCCTCGCCGCCGAGGACGCCGACAGGGGCGGGTGCTCCTCGTCTCCCTCCCGCAGCCCGGCGAGGAAGCCGGCGACGGCACTCTCGTCGACGTCGTCCAGACAGTGGGCGTCGATTGCCTGCAGGTAGACGCGGTAGCGGCGCAGGTCCCGCCGGTAGGCCAGCAGGCTGTTCGACGCGAGGCCCCGCTCGACGGCAAGGTGGTCGAGGTAGCGGCGGATGACGGCCGTCACCCCGGTCGGGGCGTCCGGGACGCCGACCTGGCTGGCTGTGCTCACGCGGCAGCGAGGATCGTGTCGAGCTCGACGTGCGGCAGGCCGTGCGCCTCGGCCACCGGTCCGTAGACGACCTGCCCGCCGACGACGTTGACGCCCCTGGCAAGCGCGGTGTCGGCGCGTACCGCATCGCGCCAGCCCTGCTGGGCCAGCTCCACGGCATACGGCAGGGTGACGTTCGTCAGCGCATACGTGCTGGTGTGCGGAACGGCGCCGGGCATGTTGGCGACGCAGTAGAACAGGCTGCCGGCAACCTCGAAGACGGGGTCGGCGTGGGTGGTGGGCCGGCTCGACTCGAAGCAGCCACCCTGGTCGACGGCGATGTCGACGAGCACGCTGCCGGCCTTCATGCCCGCCACCATCTCGTCGGTCACCAACGTTGGCGCCTTGGCCCCCGGGACGAGCACGGCCCCGATCACCAGGTCGGCATCGGCTACCGCACGTTCCACCTCGAAGGTGTTGGACGCGACTGTCTGGCAGTGCCCCTGGTAGATGCGGTCGGCCTCGCGCAGCCGGGCCACGTTGCGGTCGAGCAGCAGCACCTCGGCCTGCATCCCGAGCGCGATGGCGCCCGCGTTCATCCCGCTGACGCCCGCCCCGAGCACGACGACCTTTGCCGCATACACGCCCGAGACGCCGCCCATCAGCACCCCGCGGCCCCCGTACTCGCGCTCGAGGAAGTGCGCCCCGACCTGCGGTGCCATCCGGCCGGCGACCTCGCTCATCGGCGCGAGCAGCGGCAGGCTGTGGTCGGCGAGCTCGACCGTCTCGTACGCGACGGCGGTGCAGCCCGATGCCACTAGAGCGTCGGTGCACTCGCGCGAGGCCGCGAGGTGCAGGTAGGTGAACAGCACCTGGCCCGCCCGCATCAGCGGGTACTCCTCGGCGAGCGGCTCCTTCACCTTGAGCAGCAGGTCGCCCTCGGCCCACACGTCATCGGTCGCGCCGAGGATGGTGGCTCCCGCCGCAGCGAACTCCTCGTCGGCGATCGATGAGCCCTCGCCCGCGCCCTTCTCCACGAAGACCTCGTGCTGGAGGCGGGTGAGCTCGCGGACCCCGGCCGGCGTGATGGCCACGCGGTACTCGTGGATCTTGACCTCCCGCGGTACGCCGACCTTCATCGCGGCACCGCTGCCAGGGGGTCGACTCGGCGCATAGTGCCGGTCGTGCCAGTCGTGCCGGTCGGACGCACGGGGCTAGCCGGCAGCACGCGGGCGCGCGGGCCAGGCCGCATCGACCGCGCGCAGCCGCTCGTAGCCCTTGGACCGCGCGTGAAAGGTGGCGAGGACACCGATGACCGCGAGCGCGTTGGTGATGCCGCCGCTCGCCACCCGAACGACGGCCTCGTCGAGGGGCACGCGGTCGACCTCGAGGTCAGCTTCCTCGTCCTGGGCCTCGTGCTGCTGGGGGGCATCGGAGAGCTCACGTGCCAGGTATACCCGCACGGCCTCGTTCGACATGCCCGGGGTCGAGTAGGCGTCGACGAGCAGGTCCCAGCGGGCCGCGATCAGGCCGGCCTCCTCGGCCAGCTCCCGGCGTGCTGCCTCGACCGCCGGCTCGTCCGCGACGTCGAGCAGCCCCGCCGGCAGCTCCCACAGCGCCTCCCCTACCGCGTGGCGGTACTGCTTGAGCAGGACGATGCGCTCCTGCTCATCGAGCGCGACGATGCCGACCGCGCCCGGGTGGTCGACGACCTCGCGGACCTTGGTGCCGCCACCGGGCATCGCCACCTCGTCCCGGCGGAGGGAGAAGATCGCCCCCTGGTAGACGGTCTCGCTGCTCTTGACCTCGTAGTCGTGCGCCATCGGGGCAGCCTCTCACGAGCCGGGGGTGAAACGGTCAGCTACCGCCCAGCACCCCTCAGCCGCAGCGCCCTCAGGTGGTGACGAGGTCCAGCAGCGATTGCTCGACCCGCTCGACCGCGGCGCCGACGAAGGCGGCGAACAGCGGGTGGGGGCGGGTCGGCCGGGAGCGGAACTCCGGGTGGGCCTGCGTGCCGACGTAGAACGGGTGAACCTCGCGGGGCAATTCGGCGACCTCGACCAGATGGCCGTCGGGTGAGATCCCGGAGAACACCAGCCCGGCCTGCTCCAGCCGCGCCCGGTAGGCGTTGGCCACCTCGTACCGGTGCCGGTGCCGTTCGTGCACGAGGGTCGAGCCGTACGACTCGGCGGCGATCGACCCGGGCGCGAGCGTGCTCGCGTAGCTGCCCAGGCGCATGGTGCCGCCCATGTCGCGCTCACCCGTGACGACGTCGACCTGGTCGGCCATCGTCGCGATGACCGGGTGGGCGGTGTCGGGGTCGAACTCGGTGCTGTTGGCGCCGGGCAGGCCGGCGAGGTTGCGGGCGGCCTCGATCACCATGCACTGCAGCCCGAGGCAGATGCCGAGCGCCGGCACCCGCTGCTCGCGTGCCCAGCGCAAGGCGGCGAGCTTGCCCTCGATCCCGCGGACCCCGAACCCGCCCGGGACGAGGACGCCGTCAACCCCGGACAGCACCCGGGCCGTCGCCTCCGGGGAGGCGCAGTCATCTGATGTCACCCAACGCACCTCGACGCGGGCGTCATTGGCCACCCCGCCGGCCCGCAGCGCCTCGGTCACCGAGAGGTAGGCGTCGGGCAGGTCGACGTACTTGCCGACCATCGCGATCGTCACCGCCCGCGCCGGGTGGTGCACTCGGCGCAGCAGATCGTCCCAGTCGGTCCAGTCGACGTCGCGGAAGGCCAGGCCGAGCCGGCGCACGACGTAGGCGTCGAGGCCGTCGCGGTGCAGCACCTTCGGGATGTCGTAGATCGACGGCGCGTCGGGCGCACCGACCACCGCCTCGGTGTCGACGTCGCAGGACAAGGCGATCTTGCGCTTGAGGCCCTCCGGCAGGGGCCGGTCGGAGCGGCAGACCAGGGCGTCGGGCTGGATGCCGACGGTCCGCAGGGCTGCAACGCTGTGCTGGGTGGGCTTGGTCTTCAGCTCCCCGCTCGGGGCGAGGTAGGGCACCAGGCTGACATGGACGAACAGGCAGTGCGCGCGGCCGACCTCGTGCCGCACCTGCCGGATCGCCTCGAGGTAGGGCAGCGACTCGATGTCACCGACGGTGCCGCCGACCTCGGTGATGACCACGTCGACGTCGTCGGTGGCGAGAGCCCGGATGCGCGACTTGATCTCGTCGGTGATGTGCGGGACTACCTGCACCGTCTCGCCCAGGTAACCGCCGCGCCGTTCCCGGGCGATCACTGCGGAGTAGACCTGCCCGGTCGTGACGTTGGAGCGCCCCGGCAGCTCGGCGTCGAGGAAGCGCTCGTAGTGGCCGACGTCGAGGTCGGTCTCGGCGCCGTCCTCGGTGACGAAGACCTCGCCGTGCTGGAACGGGTTCATCGTGCCCGGGTCGACGTTGAGGTACGGGTCGAGCTTCTGCATCGTCACCCGCAGGCCGCGTGACTTGAGCAGCATGCCGAGGCTGGATGCCGACAGGCCTTTGCCGAGGCTGGATGCGACACCGCCGGTGACGAAGATGTGTCTGGGGACGTGAACCTGCGACATCTACGTGGCCTCCGCGGTCTGACGAGCCCGGCCGACCGGGCTGCCCACGGAAGGCCATGGTACGTCCGCCGTCGGGCCATCCGGAGGGGGCGCGCCAGGACCGCCCGAGCGGATCGGCGATGCGGCCGTCGGCACGGGCGCGATCGGGGCCGTCATCGCCGCCTGCAGCCCGACGGGGACAGCGAGCAGCAGCAGCGTCGCGGCGAGGGCGACGCCCGAGTCGTTGACCAGCAGGCCGAGGCCGGCAGCGAGCAGGCAGGCGGCGAGCGTCGAGCCGAGCAGTGGGCGCTGCCGGATGGCGGTGTGCAGGGCATCGCGGCGGCCGGCGCGGCCGGGGTGAGCGCCGCGCGCCGCCGAGCGCAGCACCAGGGCGAGCACGACGACGACGACAGGGATCAGCGCGGCGACCGGGCTGGCGAGCAGGTCGAGCTCGGCGGCCGCCTTGCGGGCGAGCGTCGGGCCGGCCCGCCCGTGGACGACGTCGGCGGCGAACCGGCCGAGGTGGGTGCGGGTGCCGGCTGGGCGGGCCAGGTCAACCGCGGCCAGCAGCGCGGCGCAGAGGGCGGCGGACCCCGCGGCAAGGACGACTGCGCGGCCGCGTACCGATCGGCCGGCCGCGTGTACCGCGAGCAGCACGACGGCCGGGGTGAGCGCCAGCACGCCGCCGAGGTCGCTGCCGGCGGTCGGCCACCCGTCGACAGCCAGCCCCAGCCCGCCCACGGCGAGCACGGCCGCAGCCCGTCCGCGGGGGCCGGGCAGGCGGCCGGCCACCGCGCCTGCAGTGATCAGGGTCGCGGCGAGCAGCACCCCGGATGCCGGGTTGCCGACGCCGGCGAAGCGGCCGGCGACGAGGGCCGAGTAGCCGAGCACGCTGTGCAGCTGCAGCCGCGCCCCGCTGAGGAGATCGGCGGCGAGCACGAGCAACGTCAGCGCCGCGATGCGCTGCGTGCGGGCGCGGCAGCCGGCCACGACGAGGCAGGCCGCCGCGGCAGTGGTCAGCAGGAGCCCGGGCAGCCCCCACCGCTCGTACGGGACGAGCCGGGCGAGGAACGTTGCGACCGGTGTCGCGGCGACCCCGGCGGCGGTGGCGCTCGCGAGGCGCCGAGCCTGCTCAGGCCGGCCTCGGCGCCAGAGGCCCCCGGCGACGCAGAGGGCGACGGCGGCCGCCGTCAGCAGCCCGGTGACAACGACGGGCACGGCGCGGCGCATCAACCGGGCCGCCCGGTCGGCTGCCGCCACGTCTGCGGCGCCGCTCGGCGATCCTGGCACCACCCGGATGGGCTGGCCGCTCATGCTCGCCGGTGTAGGCAGCCCGAGGGCCGCGAGCACTGTCGGCGCGACGTCGACGAGCTGGACGTAAGGCACGCGAGCGGTGCTGGCCGAGGTCAGGCGAGCCCCGGCCCCGCCGGCCCGCTGCAGCGCTGCGACGTGCAGGTGCGGCTCGGCAGGCCGGGCATCCCCGACGCCGACGACGAGCAGGAGGTCCGGCGTGGGCCCAGCCGCGATGGTGGCCAGCGCCTGCTCGGCGGCTGCCGGCGATGCTGCCTCCAGTAGCCGCAGAGGACAGTCCGGGCGCGTGGTGACCGCGCCGTCAGGCCGGGCCGCAGCGAGCGCTGCCCCGCGGCCACCGGCGGCGTCGACGCATCCCACCGCTGCGGCAAGGGCACCGACGCGGGCGCCGCTGCGGGACCGGTCGGTCCGGCGCTGGGCGACTAGCACCCCCGGGTCGCTCACCTCGGCGGGCGGAGGGATGGCGCCGGCTGCGGCTCGGCCACCGGCCGACAGCGTCGCCCACCCGTCGATCACGCTCGTGCGCGCACCGGCTCCCTTGGTGGCGAGCACACCTGTCGCCGACGAGCGCACGAGGTCAGCGAGGCGGGGCACCCGGCTGCCGCCCCGCAGGTCGATGTCTGCCCAGGTGAGCCCGTCGACACCGAGCACCACCACGAGCGGCACGGCGCGGGACGCTGTAGGCATCGCTGCAGCAGCCCCGGGCAGCAGCCCCAGCACGACGATGACAAGCGCGACAGCGGTGCCGATCCGCACCCGGCTCACGGGCTGGCCCACACTGCGATCCCAGCGGCGCTTCGGGCAGAGGCCATCGCGGCGAGCTCGTCGTAGTGCCCCAGCACCGCGGCGAGCTGGTCGTCGACGCCGGCCCACTGCAGCGCGCGGCGCCGGCCGGCCTCGGCCAACCGGGCAGCCTGTGCGCTGTCGGTCAGCAACTCGTGCAGAGCCGCTGACAAGGCGCTTGCGTCACCGGCGGGGACGAGCCTCGCTCCGTCACCGACCAGCTCCCGCACCCCCCCGACGTCAGTCGCGACGAGCGGGCGGCCGGCCAGCAGGGCCTCCTGCGCCGCGAGCGGGCTGCCCTCCCACCGCGAGGGCAGCACGACCACGTCAGCCGCGGCGAGCAGGTCGCCGACGTCGTCGCGCGGACCGAGCAGTCGCAGGTCGACCTCGGCGCGGCGTGCCTGGAGCTGGAGCGCCGCACGCAACGGCCCTTCCCCGGCGACGGCGACAACCGCTCCCGCCTGGGCCAGCAGCGGCAGGCGCGCGGCAGCCTGCACGAGGACGTCGAGCCCCTTCTGGTGCGCCAGCCGGGCAACAGTCAGCACCAGTGGCTGGTGGTCGGCGACGGCGAGCTCGTGCCGGATCCGTTGCCGAGCACCCGCCGCGCTCACCCGGGCGCGGCCGGGCACCGGCGCGAGAACGGGGCGTCCGCCGAGCCCAGCGACGTGTGCGCACAGGTCGCGGGAGACGCACAGGGTGAGGTCGGCAGCGTGGGCGAGCAGGCGCTGGGCCGTCAGGCTCCGGGCAGCCAACGAGCCGTTCGGCAGGTTGTGCCAAGTGACGACGAGCGGGAGCTGCTTGCGGGGCGGAAGGCGACGCGCGGCGGCTGTCAGCAGTCCGGCTCGGACGCCGTGGGCGTGCACCAGCTCGCAGCCGGCGAGCTGGCGGCGGAGCACCGCAGGGGCGAGCAGGGGATGCACCCAACTGCGGCCCGCGTCGCCGGTGCGCATCACCGCATGAGCGGGACCGACCACGCGCACCTCATGCCCGCGGCGGCGGGCGTCGGCGGCAAGGTCGGCGACGTGCCGGGCGATCCCCCCGGTGGATGGCCCCAGGACCAGCAGCACCCTCACACTGTTCTCCGCGGCCAGGTGACAGCAGGCCCCAGGAACCCGGCCGAACCGCCGGCCCGGAGCACCACTGCCGCAGCGAGCAGGCCCGCCCCGGCGCTGGCAAGCAGTTCGAGGACGGTGGGCTGGGCGGTCAGCAGGCGGCTCAGCCCGGCGGCTCCGACCCCGGCGCCCGCGGCAGCAAGTAGCGCCCGGGGCATCGGCCGGGCAGCACCGCGCAGCGCGTTCGGTGGACCGGTCCGCCGTAGGCAGACGGCGAGCAACCCGGCGGAGAGCGCCGTGCCTGCTGCCGCACCGAGCCCGAGGGCGGCCGGTCCCCATCCGCGCGGTGCACCGGGGGCGAGTACCAGCTCGACGGCGATGGCGACCGCCCATCCTGCGCTCGTAGCCGCCGCAGCGGCCCATGGCGCCTCGATAGCCCACAGCGCCCGGGCCAGCAGGGCAGCAACCGCGAACCCCGGGAGCGCGAACGCGAGGGCGACAAGTGCTCGGGCCAGCGACGCGCTTCCGGCCGCGGGGCTCGCGGAAACGAGCAGCCGGGCAAGCGGGCCGGCGCATCCGGCGAGCAGGCCGGCAGCGACCATACTGCCGCCCAGCACCAGGCCCAGCGCCGTACGGAGTGTCGCGGCGAACTCAGCTCCGGCGCCCTGCTCGGCGTCCGGATGGTGCTCGGCCGCCGTCGGGTCCGTCCGGGCCGTCCGGGCCGTCCGAGCAGCGGCAGCCAGCGGCGGGTACGTCCGCGTGACGACAGGCATAGCGACGACGGCCCACGGCACCAGCAGCACGGTCCACGCCAGCGTCCAGACCACGACACCGCCTGCCTCGTTCGCAGCCAGGCGCAGCGTGATCACGAGCCATAGCTGCTGGGCGGCGACAGCGGCCAGGCCACCGGCGCCCAGCCGGCGGAGCCGGGCGGCGACACCTGGCGGGTAGCGGAGCCCCGGCCGCAGCCCGGGCTCACCGCGCAGCACCGGCACCAGGGCAGTCGCTGCCAGGGCGAGGACGCCCGCCGTCGTCCCGCCGGCGAGCAGTGCGGTGCCCCCTGCCCGCAGGGTCGACAAGGAGCGCCCGCTGCCACTCGCGGCGAATGCGAAGTATCCCGCGGCGACGACTGCAGTGCTGAGGAGCGGCGCCACAGCCGCCGCGAGGTAGCGCCGTTTTGCCTGGAGCACCCCGGTGGCGACGACAGCAAGCCCATACAGCACGACCTGCGGTGCGAAGACCAGGAGCAGCCGCGCGCCGACGTCGACCTTGCCGGCGGAGTCGGGGCCGGTGCCGAGCAGCAGCGCCGCGAGGGGGCGCCGCGCCAGGACCAGCAGGAGCGCGAGAGGCAGCAGCAGCAGGGTGCTCCACGTCAGCAGCGCAGCGATCGTCTGCCGCTCGCTCGCGCTGCCCGGGCTCCGGTCCCCCGCCGCATCGCGCTGCCCGACGAGCACGGGGACGACTGCCCCCGCGAGTGCGCCGCCCGCCACGATCTCGAACACCAACGTCGGCAGGGCATTGGCTGCCGTGTAGGCGTCGGCCAGAGTTGTGGTGCCCAGCACCTGCACCAGCAGCACTGACCGTAGGAAGCCGGCTAACCGCGCCGCCGCGGTGACCACGGCAAGCAGGACTGCACCGCGCAGCAGGCCCGCTGCGCCTGCTCGCGTCGCTGACGACTGCTCGGCGGGACCGAGCCAGGCCGGGGCCGGTACGGGCGCCGCGGGCGCCGGCACGGACGCCGCCGGGCTGCTCACGGCTGGCGCCCCCATCCATCGATGCGGGCCAGGACCGGCTGCCTGGCCACCAGTGCAGACAGGCTGACGCGCTCGGCTACGACAATGAGCGTCACCGAACAGGCCAGCGAGACGATGCGCACCCGGCCCCGTGGGTCTGCCGCCAGGCACAGGCCTAGCAGCGCACCGAGGGAGTTGGCACCGCAGTCCCCCAGCATCGTTCGCTCGGCCAGGTCGAGCGGCAGCGCCACGGCGACGACCAGGCCCAGCCGCGCCGCAGCTGCCCGGCCGGCACCCTTGCCAGCCAGGGTTGTCATAGCCAGCACACCGAGCACCGACTTGAGGGCCCGCCCCGGGACGACGTCGAGCAGGTTGACCGCGTTGGCGCAGCCGGCGACGAGAAGCGCACCGGTGACTATCCGCGCTGGCTGGGCCTGCGACTGGCCCCGCGAAGGGAGCACGGCCAGCAGGCCGGCTGTGGGCAACACCGCAGCCTTGACGCAGCCGCTGGTCACCCGGCCGGCGCGCAGAGCGCGAAGGTGCCCTAGGAGCCCCTTGTCGCTTCGCTGAGAGGCCCGCTGGCTGACGAGATCGTCGTAACGGCCCGTCGCCGCGACGATGGCAGCGAGCGGCCACGCACGGGGCAGCCGGACCAGCAGGCCACCCGCCAGCGCCGCAGCCGGGCCGGCAACCAGACTGACCCGCCTGCCGCGGTAGTTCTGCTGCTCCCAGCCGGTCAGCAGCGGCCGCCTGGTGCTGCTCACGGTCCGGCTGGCGGCGGGACCCACAGCTGGTGCGCGTCCGGGTCAGAAGCAAGCGGGAGCTCAACCGCGCGCGCGCTGGCTCGCGACTGGCCTGGTCCCGCTCGAGCTGCGCTTACCCCGGCAAGCGCCACGGCACAAGCGATCACCAACATGACGGCGAGGACGGCGACCAGCGCCAGCGCGACGACCGGTCGGGGCGAGGCAGGCCGCGCGATGCGGTTGACCCCCTTGGCATCGACCAGCCTGTCGCCCAGCCGCAATCGGGTCAGAAAGGTGCTGGCCATCCCAGCGCGCCCCTTGTCGAGGAACTCCTCCATCGTCGCGTGGGTGCCGACCGCGACGATCAGCTCGGCGCCCAGCTCGTCCAGCAAGACCATCGCGGCGTCCTCGCTGGTCCCCACGACCGGGAGCAGCGCTGCGTGCAGCCCCAGCTCGCTCACCCGGCTCAGACCGGGTGCGTCCCCGTCCGGGTAGGCGTGCACCACCAGCTCGGCCCCGCTCTGCAGGGCGCGGTCGGACACCGAATCCATGTCGCCGATGATCAGGTCGGGCTGCCAGCCCTCGGCGATCAGGGCGTCAGCCCCACCGTCGACGCCGACGAGCAGCGGCCGCCGGCGCCGGATGTAGCGGCGCAGCGACGTGAGGTCGCGCCGGTACTCGGCGCCCCGCACGACGAGCAGCGCCTGCCGGCCGGCGACGGCGGTGCGCAGGCTGGGTAGTTCCACGGGTGCAAGCAGGTCGATCCGCTCGCGCCGCAGGTGTTCGAGGGTGTTGCACGCGAACGCGTCGATCTGCTCGGCCAGCCGATCCCGGGCTGACGCCACCGCGGCGGCCACCCCTTCGCTGGTGAGCCGATCACCGATCCCGACGACCTCGGTTCCGCCCGCCGAGCCGTCCGGGACGACTCTTGCCACCGACCTGCCGTCCAGCACCAACCGCTCACCGTCACGCACCGCGTCAAGGAGGTCACCGCCGACCCGATCGAGCACTGGCACCCCGGCATCGAGCAGCAGGCTGGTGCCGCGGGCGGGATAGCGCCCCGAGACGCAGGCCGCCGCATTCACTACAGCCCCCACCCCGGCGGCGAGCAGTTCCTCGGCCGAGACGCGGTCGAGGTCGACATGATCGATCACGGCGATCTCACCCGGACGCAGCCGCCGGGTCAGCGCCTTGGTCCTGACGTCGACGCGGGCTGTGGCCGCCACGGTAGGGCGGGCGGCGCCTGCCCCGCACCCCGAGGGCCCTGGAAGAGTCCCGCCCGCAGGGATCGCCCGGCCCGCGGGCTTCCCCCAGGCCGGTGCAGGCGTCACGGGCAACAGTGTGCCTGCGCCACTCGCCCGGGGGCGGCTGCAACGCCGGGCGGCCGAATGCTCGCGGGTCAGGAGCGGGCATGGGCCGCCGAGTCCAGCAGTTCCCGCGCGTGGCCACGAGCCAAGGTGCTGTCCTCTACACCAGCCAGCATCCGCGACAGCTCCGCTACCCGGGCCGTATCGTCCAGCGCCGTTACCAGGGTCGCCGCGGCCGGTGCGCCTCGGTCGCGGTGCACGAGCACATGCTGCTCGGCGTGGGCGGCAACCTGCGGCAGGTGCGTGACGCACACGACCTGCCGCGTCGTCGCCAGGCGAGCCAGCAGTCGCCCTACCTCAGCTGCGGTCCAGCCGCCCACGCCAGCGTCGATCTCGTCGAAGATCAGCGTCGACGAGTCGTCGGCATCGCTGAGGGCGACCTCCAGCGCAAGCATGACTCGGGACAGCTCACCGCCGGACGCCCCGCGACCGAGCGGCTGGGCCGGCCCACCGGGCTCGGGCCGCAGCAGGAGCCGGACCTCGTCGGTGCCGTGCGCCGCGAGCGCGGCGAGCGCCTGGTCGTCGGCGCAGGTGCCACGACCGTCACCGCCTGCCGCGAGCGGCACCACCTCGATCACCACCCGCGCATGCGGCATGGCGAGGTCGAGAAGGGTCCGGTTGACCTCCTTCGCGAGCCTGGCGGCGGCAGCCCGGCGCGTGGACGTCAGTCGGGTGGCAAGTCGCACAGCCTCCCGGCTGCTCGTGCGCTCCTGCTCGACCAGCTCGACGAGGCGGCCCTCGGCGCCGTCCTGCTCAGCCAGCCGATGAGCGGCTTCTGCTGCCCAGGCCAGCACGCCGTCGACGTCGCGGCCGTGGGCCCGGGTGAGCCGGTGCAGGGCCGCACGGCGCTCGGCGACCTGCGCCTGCCTCCCGTCGTCGGCGGCGAGGTCCTCGAGGTAAGCGGACAGCGTAGAGGCGATGTCGCCGAGCTCGGCCGACAGCCCGTACAGCCGCTCAGCGGCCTCATCGAGGACGTCATCAAGCCCGGATGGCCCACCTGACAGCGCCGCGCGCGCCGCAGCCACCGCTGAGAGCGCGTTCCCGTCGCCGCCGCCCTGCTCGTCCCCAGCGATAGCAGCAAGCGCACCGCCGGCTGCCGTGACCAGGCCGGCCAGAGCTCCGAGCCGGTCGGCCTCACGCGCCAGCTCGGCGTCCTCACCTGGCTGCGGCGACACTGCCTCGATCTCGGCGAGCCGGCCCCGCAGCTGGTCTGCCTCGAGCGCTGAAGCCCGGCTGCGCCCCTGCAGGGCAGTCAGCTCGGCGCGCACCGCCCGCCAGGACGCGTGCGCCGTCGCGTACTGCTCCAGCACCTTCCCGGCCTCGGTTCCCGCATAGCGGTCGAGCACGTCGCGCTGCTCGGCCGGCCTCGACAGCCGGATGTGCGCCGACTGGCTCGTCGACTGCACCAGCTCACCGGTCACCTCGGCGAGCAGCGCCAAGGGCAGGCTGCAGCCCCCGACCTGGCAGCGTGAGCGGCCACCAGGAGCGATGCTGCGGCTCAGCAGCAGTTCGCCGTCATCGAGCTCGGCTCCCGCGTCGAGGGCGCGAGCCAGCGCCGCACCCGGCACGCCGACCTGGAAGCGCGCCTCGACCAGGATGCGCGATGCACCCGCCCGCAGCAGGGCGGGGTCGGCCCTGGCCCCACCTAGCAGCGCGAGGCCCAACATCAGCATGGACTTGCCGGCACCGCTCTCACCCGTCACAACCGTCAAGCCGCGACCGGGCTCCAGCACCGCGGCGTCGACGGTGCCCAGCCCCCGCACGCCCAGCTCCAGCAGGGTCATGGAAGCCGCCGCCCGGGCTGGGGCCGGTTCACTCCTAGTGCAGTGGCAGCCTGCTTCGCACATGTGTTCGATCGCACGACCGGACTGTAGAACAGACCTCCGACAAAGTCAGCCCGTGTCGCGGCCGCAAGCCGGCTACATGTTCAGGACCCGCTGTATCTGCACGCCTCCTCCCGTCGCAGCTCGGCTTTCGCGGCGCCTGCCGCCCTGTGCAGGAGGTAGGAGGGTGAAATCGTCACGGGCAACGCCGCTCTCAGGCTGCCGCTGCCGCGGCCCCCGGGCATCACCCCCCGCGCACCACCCGGCGGGTGGCCCCACGCCACCCCTCCACGGGCAGCCCGAACTTGGCGACGAGGCGGTCCCCGAACGGCTGGGCGTGGATCCGCGCGAGCCGCACGGGCTCGGCGCCCCGCACCACCTCAACCCGCGAGCCGGTCGGCACGTCAAAGGCGCGCCGGCCGTCGCAGGTGAGCAGCCCCGCGCTGGTCGCCTCCTGAACCTCCCACGCGACTGTTGCGGCCGGCGAGACCATCAGCGGCCGGGCGAACAGGGCGTGTGCGCTGATAGGCACGACTAGCAGTGCCTCGACATCGGGCCAGACGATGGGTCCGCCGGCCGAGAATGCATACGCGGTCGAGCCGGTGGGGGTCGCGCAGACGACGCCGTCGCAGGACCAGCGCGACAGCGGCCGGCCCTCGATCTCCAGCAGGCACTCGATCATCCGGCCGCGGTCGACCTTCTCGAGCGACACCTCGTTCAGCGCCCATGAACGCGCTACCTCGCTGCCGCCCTGGCGGACGACGACGTCGACTGTCATCCGCTCCTCGACCTCGTAGGCGCGCCGCAGCACGTGATCGACGGTCTGCTCGATCGCCTCCGGCTCGGTCTCGGCGAGGAAGCCCACGTGGCCGAGATTGACGCCCAGCAGGGGCGCACCGTGCCCACGGGCCAGCTCGGCGGCCCGGAGCAGGCTGCCGTCGCCACCCAGCACGAGCACCACCTCGACCCCGGCGGCCGCCGCGGGACCGTTGCCCACCACCTCCACACGCGACAGGTCCAGGCCACCCACCTCGTCGTCCAGCACCCGAGGCAGCACACCGGCACCGGCCAGCAGGTCGAGGACGCGCTGAGCGGTGTCGCGAACGACAGGACGGCTGTGATGGGCGACGACGAGCATCCGGCGCTGCACCTGGCCGGTCATGTGCGCCGCACCGTCACTCGCCGGCTACTGGGACTCGCCGGGTCACTGCGGCCCGTCCTCGATGGCGCGGGTCAGCGACTGCTCGTCCAGCGCAGGCGCTCCGGCGCGCAGCCACAGCACGTACTCAACGTTGCCGGCCGGCCCCGGCAGCGGGCTGGCGACGACGCCAGCTACCCCGAGGCCTCGCTCGGCCGCGGATGCGGCAACCCCACGCACCGCACCTGCACGCAGCTCGGGATCGCGGACGACCCCGCCGCTGCCCAGGCGCTCGCGCCCGACCTCGAACTGCGGCTTGACCAGCAGCACGAGGTCGGCGCCGGCGACGGCGACACCCATCAGAGCTGGCAGGACCAGCGAGAGCGGGATGAAGGACAGGTCGCCGACGACCAGCTCGATCGGCTCCCCCACCTGCTCGCTGGTCAGGTACCGCACGTTGGTGCGGTCAAGGACGCTCACCCGGTCATCGTTGCGCAGCCGCCAGAGCAGCTGGCCATAGCCGACGTCGACAGCCAGGACCGACGCGGCGCCGTGCCGCAGCAGCACGTCCGTGAAGCCGCCGGTCGAGGCACCGGCATCCAGGCAGCGCCTGCCCCGCACAGCCAACGGGGGGTCCGCTGCCCCGAAGACCTCCAGGGCTGCCAGCAGCTTGTGCGCGCCGCGGGATGCCCAGCCGGGGTCCTCACCCTGCACGACGATCGGCTCGCCGGGCGCGACTGCGGTGGCGGCCTTGGCCGCCTGGCGGCCGGCGACCAGCACGCGGCCGGCTGCGATCACCACCGCTGCCTGCTCGCGACTGCCGGCCAGGCCGCGGCGAACCAGCTCGGCGTCCAGCCGCGAGCGGGACGCCACGAGGCTGTCCCCCTCAGCCGGTTCGAGGCGGCGCTTGCAGGGCGCGGCGCAACTCGGTGTCGACGGCGGCGAACACCTCGGGATGCTGCTCGAGCGGCAGTTCGCCAACCTGCTGCAGCAGCAGCCGTGCCCGATCCAGCGGGTCAACCGCCTCGCCTGCGACGGCCGCCGGCTGTCCCACAGTCTCGGGGTGGCTCATGCGGATGCTGCCCCGGCCACGCGCCCGCCCCCCGGTGCCACGTCATGCACGGAATCTCGCAACCCGACCGACCCCTTGCTGTCCGCCCCTTCCGGAGGGCTCTGGTCGCGCAGGCTACCGCGTACGGGGACCCGACAGCGAGCCGGCGCACGGTGTGGAGCCGGGCGCATCCGCAAGGTTCGGGTGGCACACTTTCCCGCTGATGGCAACGAAAGAGCAGTGCGAGGCAGCGCTCGCCGAGCTCACGCACCGCCTGGAGCAGGTCGACGAGCTGACCCGGCGCCGACATGCGCTCGACCGCACCGTCGAGTGCCGGGTCTCGGACCTCGCCGTGACCTTCTCCGGCCGGCTGGTCGATGGCCAGCTTTTCGGGCTCACGGAGGGCGCCCTCGTCCGCCCGCAGGTCCGCTTCACGCTGGTCAGCGACGATCTGCTCGCCGTGACCGCCGGCGAGCTGGGGGTCGGCGCGGCCTGGGCCTCCGGGCGGTTGCGGGTCGAGGCAGCGGTCCTGGACCTGCTGCGGTTGCGCAGCCTCATCTAGCTGCTATCGCGGTTAGCGTCAGGCGAGGATGCAGGCAGCTCCAGCTCGTCGCACCCTGCCGGCACATCGCCGACGGTGCTCAGGACCGGACGGCCGGCGTCGGTTGCCGCCCAACCCGCGACCAGAGCGGCGCGAAGCGGATCGAGCTCGTCCCGCTCCCCCGCGTGCTCTGCGTGGCCGTCGGCTGAGGCGACCCCTTGCCAGCTCAGGCACCCGTCCTGCGCGCTCGCCCGCCACGCTCCGCAGGTCGCAGCGTGAGCTGCGCCGGTTGCTGCCGGCGACTCGACAGCTTCGACGGCCGGATGCGCGCGCGCCAGTGCGGCGAGATCCCGGCCGAGCAGGGCCGGACGCTGCACCGGCCCGGCCCGCAGCACGTCGGCCAGCGTTGCTACCCCGGTGAGCACCAGCAGGGTGGGTGTGTCCGCACGGTTGCCGCCCTCGATGTCGGTGTCGAGCCGGTCGCCGACGACGAGCGGGCGCCGAGCCCCGGTGCGGGCGACGGATTCCTCGTGCAGCGCCCGCTCCGGCTTGCCGGCCACGAGCGGCTCCTTGCCTGTCGCGGCTCGCAGCAGCGCGACGAGCGACCCCGCCCCGGGCAGTAGCCCGCGCTCAGCCGGCACCGTCAGGTCGAGGTTGCTCGCCACCCACAGCGCCCCGCTGCGGATCGCCAGGGCCGCCTCGGCCAACCGCGGGTAGTCGAGCGTGGGGTCAAAGCCGTTGACGACAGCGGCGGGGCGGTCCTCGGCTGAGGCCACCGGGACCAGGCCCGCCTGCTCGACAGCCGTGCGCAGCCCGACGCCTCCGCAGACGAGCACCGGTGCGCCTACATCCAGCCGCTCCGCCAGCATCCGCGCCGCAGCCTGGGCAGAGGTCACGACATCCGCCGCCTCGGCCGGCACCCCGACCCCGGCGAGCTTTGCGGCGACCTCGCCGGGCTCACGCAGAGCGTTGTTGGTGACGAAAGCGAGCCGCATCCCCGCCGCCCTGGCAGCTGCCAGCGCTGCTGCGGCGCCTGCGACGGGCTGCGCACCCCGGTAGACGACACCGTCGAGATCGAGCAGCGCGACGTCGTAGCTGGTCTGCGGCGGGCCTGACCCGATGAGTGCGCTCACCCCGGCTCCGGGCGCCGCAGCGGCGCCTTGCCCAACGCGGCCCGCGCGTAGGCCAGCTCGCGGCCGTAGTGGGTGAGGTCGGGACGCATCGCGACAGCCAGCGACAGGTGCTCGACGGCTGCCCGCAAATCGCCGAGGCGCCGGCAGGTCAGCCCGAGCCCGAACCGCGCGTAGTCATCGGCCGGGTCTACCTCAACGAGCTGGGCGAAGCTCTCCCGCGACTCAGGCAGCTGCCCGGCCTGGAACTGCGCCCGCGCCAGCGCCTCCCGAATGCTGCGTGATCCCGGCTCGGCACGAGCCGCGTGACCGAGCACCTGCGCGGCCGCGGCTGCGTCGCCGGCGTCGAGCAGGGAGCGGCCCCGGACGTACCAGTCGTAGACCTCGCCCGATGGTTCTCCCGCCGCCATCCCCGGCTCACGCCGCGCCGCGTCGTCCTGGCCCATGTCCCACCTCCGTGCGGCCGCTTGCCGGGAGCTGTCGAGCGCCCACCGAGCACCAGGATGCCTACCATCGCAGCATGCCCGCCCAGCCGACATCCGAGCAGGCCCCGAGCGAGCAGACCCAGTCCAAGCCGGCCGCGACTCAACCGGTGGCGGGCGTGCCGTCGGCGAACGGCCTGCAGCTGCTGCCCTTCCGGGCGCAGCGCTACGCGCTGGACGGCGCGACGCTGGCCGCGGTCACCAGCCCGCCGTATGACGTCATCGACGACGACGAGCGTGATGCGCTGGCCGCACAGGACCCGCACAACGTGGTCCGGCTCATCCTCCCGCGAGACGTCGACGCGCCGGGAGACCGCTACCGGTGGGCTGCCGCGACGCTGCGCGAGTGGCTCGAGACCGGAGTACTGCTGCAGGACGACGAGCCGGCGCTGTACGTCTACGAGGAAGAGGTCGGCGGTCACGTTCAGCGAGGCATCGTCGGGGGGGTCGGGCTCGCCAGGGCGCACGAGAAGGTCGTGCTCCCCCACGAGGACACGATGGCCGGGCCGGTGGCCGACCGGCTGGCGCTGCTGGAAGCAACCCGAACCAACCTCGAGCCCATCGTGCTCGCCTATGACGGAGGCGGAGCGACCTCGGCAGCCGTTGCGTCGGCGGATGCGCTGCCGCCACTGGCCGACCTCACCACTGCCGACGGCGTGCACCACCGGCTCTGGGCGATCACCGACCCGGACGTGCACCGCGCCGTCGCTGCCGACCTGGCACCCCGCCGGGCGACGATCGCCGATGGGCACCACCGCTACGCCACGTACCTGAAGTACCAGGAGGCTCGGCACGCCGCAGGCGCCGGACGAGGCCCCTGGGATGGGGGCCTCGCGTTCCTCGTCGACACCATCGCCTTCGGCCCCCAGGTGCACGCCATCCACCGCGTGGTCGCGGGGATCGACCTCGACACCGCTGTCGCGCTGGCGCAGCGCGCCTGCACCGTCACGGCCGTCGACAGCACCGACCCGGCCGAGCTGCTCGAGCGGCTGCGCTTCGCAGGGCAGCAGGGCCACGCCTTCGTCGTCACCGACGGGACGCGGTCGTTTCTCCTGATGGCGCTCGACCAGGGGGTGCTGCAGCGTGCCGTGCCCACGGACCGGTCGGATGCCTGGCGCACGCTCGACGTCACCGTGGCCCACTACCTGCTAGTCCGCGAGCTGTGGGGCCTGCGCGACGAGGAGGACGTCGTGGGCTACCGGCACGACGCGCCAGCCGCGGTGATGGCAGCGCGCGAGGGCGGTGGGGTCGCCCTGCTGCTCAACCCCACCCCGGTCGACGCGGTAGCGGCGGTCGCTGCGGCCGGTGACCGGATGCCGCGCAAGTCGACGCTATTCACGCCCAAGCCGCGGACCGGCCTGCTCATGCGGCCGCTCACCGCAGCGCCGTCCTAGGTCGCCCGGACTCGGCCAGCCCGTACTAGGTCGCAGGGCCGGTCGCGACGTTGAGCCCGGCATCCGACCAGGCCACCGCCTCGCCGGCGTCGGGCGCCGCTATCAGGTGGGCCCGCACCACGTGCACCTCCACCTTGCTGACTGTGGCACCGCCCGCCCGGAAGAACCGGCGGCGCAGGCTGCCGCACACCTCGACCCGAGCCCCGGTCAACCAGCCGAGGCTCGCCTCGCTCAGGGCAGCGTCGCTGGTGCGGCAGTCGAAGCGGTCACCCGACTTGCGACCCGGCGCACCGGGCACCTGAAGCGAGAAGACGGTGTCGTCGTCGGCAGACGGGCTCGGCCCCGCTGGTCCTACCAGAACGCCGCGCAGCCGAACCTCATTGTCGCCTGGCTCAGAGTCCCTGTCGCCTGGCTCCGAATCCCTGTCGCCTGGCTCCGAGTCGTTCGCCCCTGGCTCGGAGTGGACTACCGACCGTTGCTGAACACCCACGACGCTCCCTCCGCGAGACCGCCTCTCGGCCCGCAGCACAAGCCTCCCGGCAGCGGAGCGGCGGGAGCGCGGAGAACCGCGACCTGTGGACAAGGGTCAGTCGCCCACAGGCCCGGTCTCGCTCACTCGCCGAGGGCCGGCTCCTCCTCGAACAGCCGAACGCCCGCGCCGGCTCCTAGCTCATCCAGTCGCGCGGCCGCGTCGGTCTCGTCGTCGTCAGCCGAGGCCACCGCCTCGAACCATCCGACGGCCTCCTCCCGCCGCCCGGCCGCTAGCAGCGCGTCGGCGTAGCCGTACCAGAGCCGCGCAGTCTCCGTACGGACACTCGGGCTGTCGAGCTCGCGCACGTTCAGCACAGCCACGGCCTCATCGGCACGGCCAAGGTCTCGCAGCGCCCCGGAGACGACAAGCAGCAGCTCGACACGGGCAGGCGAGGACATCCGGTCGACCTGCGGGTCGTCCAGGAGCTCGATCGCCTTCACGGGCCGCCCGAGCCCCCTCTGCGCATCGGCGATCAGCGCCAAGTGCTCCACATTGCCCGTCATCCTGCGGTAGGTCCGCAGTTCGGACAGCGCCTCGGCCCACTGGCCCGCGGCGTAGGCAGCTAGACCGACCGCCTCCCGCACGCTGGCAACTCGGGCACCGCCGGCGCGCGCGGCGCGGGCGTGCCGCAGCGCGAGGTCGGCGTCCTCGTCGATGAGCCGGCCGGCTTCCACGAGGTGACGGGCCACCTCGTCTGCCCGGTCCTTGCTGAGCGAGCGCAAGTCGCGCCTGATGTCGGGGTCGAGCTGGTCCGCCGTCACCTGTTCGGACAGCGGCGGAGGCGGCGCTGAGTCAAGCCGCCGGGCCCGCTCACGCGGCCGGCTGTGCTCTCGATCCTCATGCGGCTGGCGCGGATCCCAGCGCTCAGTGAACGCCCGGCCGGGCGCACGAGTAGGCGCTCCATCCCGCGGCCGGCGGCTTGCTGATGCCCCGCGATCATGGTCAGTGGAACGCTCACGCGCCGCAGAATGGCCTGCGGCAGATCGCTCACGCCCGACGGCGGGCGCCGACCGCTCGGTTGGTCGCTCAGCAATACGGGGGCGGTCCCCGGCTCCGAAGGCACCCCTGGCGTCACGGCTAGGCGCCCGCGGGTTGCGCCGGGCGGCCGGGTCGGAGCGATCTGGTTCCCCGTGCCGGGGAGGCGAGTCCTGGTGTGGCTGTCGGGAGCGCGCGACTGGAGCCGACCGAGCCGGTCGCTCGCTTGGTGCCCCGCGCTGGGGGGCGCCAGCGGGCGCCGCTGATGCCCGCGGGGCACGGGCGGCTCGCTCCCCATGGCTTCTGCCCGCGGGAGAGCTCGAACGGGATGGAGCGGCGCGGTCAGCCCCACCACGTCGGCCCGAGCCGGACGTGCCGGACGGCTCTGATCGCTGACTTCGCCCACTGGTCGTGGCCGGACGCCGAGGGGCGGCGCCGCCCCGCCCGCTCGCCTCGTCTCCGTATGGCGGGCGCTCACCCGTTGCCCCTCGCTCCCCTGGGTTGCGTCGCGCCGGCCGCTCAGAGCGCTGAGGTTCGCCGGACCTCGCCGGCTGGGACCTGCTAGGACGGCCGGCCGACCCAGCCCCCGCGCCTCGTCGTGCGCCCGCCACACCTGCGCCGGACCCCCACTTAGAAGACGTCCCCGCACGGGAGGGAGCGCCTCTACCGCCGGATTGCTGGGGGCGAGGGCGGTCGGGGCGGCCTTGCTCGGCCGAGGCCCGATCAGGGCGACGTTCGGGAGGCGGAACCATTGCACTTCCTCGACATTCGATAGCGAGCCCGGACATGCGTAGAGCGGGGCCACCCGAAGGTGGCCCCGCTCGACAAGGTATGTCCGGCGGCGTCCTACTCTCCCACGCAGTCTCCCACGCAGTACCATCGGCGCTGAAAGGCTTAGCTTCCGGGTTCGGAATGGGACCGGGCGTTTCCCTTTCGCCATGGCCGCCGAAACGCTATTGAGTTTGGTCTCCCGACCGCAGCTCAGGAACCGCACAGTGGACGCGTAGCTTCTTTGTGGTCAAGCCCTCGGCCTATTAGTACCGGTCAGCTCCATGCGTTACCGCACGTCCACTTCCGGCCTATCAACCCGATGGTCTAGTCGGGGGCCTTACCAGGTTGACCCTGTGGGAGACCTCATCTTGAAGCGAGCTTCCCGCTTAGATGCTTTCAGCGGTTATCCCTTCCGAACGTAGCT
>JAABUO010001443.1_pt1 | contig 31115 bp, 31 predicted proteins | sample 5559291 | NCBI WGS metagenome assembly JAABUO01 (sample SAMN10711878, study PRJNA513372) | rock metagenome | isolation source: Antarctica rocks | place: Antarctica: Victoria Land, Finger Mt sud | reverse complement strand
CTTCTTTGGACAGACGGCTGGCACTGCGGATGTTTTATGGAGAATAGATAGGTATGGAGTTAAAGGAATACGCTGAGAAAAGAGGGATGGCAATGTTGTTGGGATAGGCGTTATAGAGCTTGATAGGTTGATTATTGAACTGCTGGGTGGTTGGTACCATTGCTCAATGATTCTCTCTCATCATCCAAGAACATTCTCTCCAAAACGTTAATCTTGCAAACCTCAAACACACCCGCAAATACCAGAATACTTAACGATATTAATGCGTCCCTAAAATACTAACATAAACCTCTCTACTTCCATCCCATTCATCAATCCAACCCCTTCCTCGCCCGCCCAAGCAACTGCTTCACCGCCCCAGACCGTTCCTTGCCCATCGCATCCTCAAGACCCTCCGCAAGCACGACTTTCAACCGCCTACTCTTCTTGCCCAGCGCGGCCATCGCGACGGCGGCCTCTGCGGCTTTGAGACGTGTCTGCTCCACGCCTTCCTGAGAGCGGAAAAGCGATTTTGCAAAGGCTGAGAAGACGTCGATGAGAACGTCGTCTACGAAAGCGGGCTGGGGAAGGGACTCGAGTTTTGTGAAGAGCGATTTGTTGGCGTCGAAGATTGCGTTGTGGACGATTCGGCTGCCGCTGTCCGCCATGGTTTTGTTCACAAACTCCAACGTCTGTGCGAGACTCTCCACAAGCTGGCCCCCGCTCTGAATCTTCGGATTGACACTCCTCATCACCGCTGTGACCGCATTCGCCAGTGTTTCCTCCATGATGGCCTTTGCGCTCGGCCCTCCAGAAGACGACTGCTCATTGATATCCATCTCGCTCGCATCGCCCAGCGCGGCCTGGATGGCTAGCTCGGCAGCTTCGAGGACTTGAGGGAACAGATCCACCGTATCGCGGAGCTCGACGAACTCGCCGAGACAAGCGAGGGCGTGCTGGCGGTATCTGGGGTTGTTGCGCTTGGCTTCGCGAAGGATTATTTTTTGCGCTTGGGAGGCTGTTGTTTCGTTTGTTTTTAAGAGGGTGCTAATTTTGGAGAATCTGATCAGGGATTCGAGAACTATTTCTTTGCCGTCCCAAGTTTTGCCGGCGAGGGCTTTTTCGAGGGTGGGCCAGATGAGTTGGGCGTTGGAGTCTGTAATTCCCGTGCCAGAGGAGGCAATGACGTCGGCGACGGCGAAGGCAGAGGTGTGTTTGAGGGACCAGCGGGAGGAGTCGAGATATTGGGATGCTAGGGCGATGATCTCTTTTAGGTATAGCAGGATTGCGCGAGACCCACCGACGTTTTCATTCCAGGTGTCTTTGAAGAGGAGTTTTGCGCGTTCGTAAGGATCGTGTTTTGCGACAAAGACAAAGGGGAAGATGTCTCCAGCAAGAGCGTTCACACGGTCTGTTGCGTGTTTCGATGTTGCGTATATGATGTCTCCGGCGATGGCTCGGTGGCGCTCATCCTCGGAATCGAAGTAGAGTTTTCGGGCAAAAGCTATGAGCTTGAGTATCTCTTCATTTGATGCCAATCTTGCAAGATAACCGCAGGCAGCGGCGTACGATGACGAAACCGTCTCATTGCGGTCAAGGACTTGTTTACGAGCGAGCCTCATAAAATAATCAGCGTGGTCTTTGAACACAAAATTGTGCCTTGTTGCGAGAGACACAAGTATACGAGCAGCCCCGACCTTCGATGGCAGACCCAATGCCACCTTGATGGCATTTTCCAGGCTTGACTGGAGTTCTTTCATCGTAGGTGCGTCTAGAAAGTCTAAGCATCGTTCAATAGCTTCCATCATGGGCGAAGCTCTGACCGCACTCAAGCGAGCATCGTCAAGTTGTTCAGCCGTGAACCCATAGTTTTCGGCGTTGAGACGAACATAGTTAACCTCTTCTGGCTCAACCGAACTGAGGAGCTCGATCAAGCGCCCAACAAGCTCTGGGACATAGGCTCGTAGTACCCTGCCAGTGCTACTCTTGATGATCTGTAACAGCGTCGAAAGAGCAAATCCTCGGACTTCATCGGCGCTAGACTCTAATCCAGAAGGACTAAGTAAGAACGGTAGCACATTTTTTAGCATTGTGTCAGCGCCCTTGGCTGACGAGTCGCCTGCTTCAAGCCTACGTGTCAATATACCTGTCAAAACTCGGGCTAGGGCCATGGCTGCTTGACGAACAGATTCTTTGATGTCGTCACAGACCTTTCTAATGTATTAGTGATAGAGTGTCAAGACATTAGGCGAGCACCATACCTTGAATGTTACAGTCCAGATCTCGCTCAGGTATTTCTCAAACTTTTCCACTGGCCTACCTTGCACCAGATCAGCGATTGCAGCGCAGCTGGCTTGCCGGGCACGCCATTCTTTGCCCAGGATATTCTTCAATAATTCAGTCATAATGCTATCAAAGTGCTGATCAATGACGGCCGAAGGATCTTTGACGAGCGCACCCCAGATTTCGTTCATCGAGCTCCTTACGTTTGTGTTTGGATCGAACCGGTATCGAAACAGAGCTGGATATAGCTTTGGGTTCTCTGCTAGGTAACCATCCACACTCGAATCAGACAGTATGTTACTCAATCCAAATCGTCCAAACGCAGCACGGCTTGACCATATGGCATTGTTAGAAGCGAGAGACATGAATCGATAGACTAGACTGGGATCACCAACTTCAGATGCGAGGCTCATGATGTCTTTATATGTTGTGACAGATCCTTCTCCTGTTGGTAATGCTCCGGGTTCGAACAATTCGGTTTCATCAGATACGGTGCCCGCTAAACCTGCGCTTATTCCGGTGAAGGATCCTACAAGATCGCGGATCAAATCATCCTTGAGGGCCTTGTCACCTTTTTCATAGACCAGTGTCAATCCTCGTGATGCAGATTCCTGGTTCAACGAATCGCGGTCTGCCAGAAAATCCTTGAAAGCAGCTTGACATTCTCGTAATCTGCCTCGCACTTCATGTAAGTGCCCGCAATATTGGACGAGACACAACAGCCATATCACAACCGCTTGTCTAAGAGCTGGTTTGGTCGTCTTGCAATCTCCGAGAACCTTTTCAAGTATCAACGATAGAGTATTGGTTCTCTTTGACGTTTGAGGCGGCGGCCCTTCGAAATCCAAAGCCGAAATCAACGTTTTCGAGGACCATCCCACGGCGGCGCAAGTGAGAGCGGCTCCAACGGCAAGCTGAACCGGTACTTCTCGAACTTCATGTAGCTCGTAAAGTATATGTATAATTTGGCTCAAGAAAGAATCATCGGCATCGTCTTCCTGACATTGTATTGCAAAATAACCCAAGGCGACAATAGCCTTCTCGTCGCCACCCTTGGCCTTTTCTTTCAGCTTTTGTACCATTAAAGTTGCATTATGCGGAGAAGGGATGGTATCAGGTGATAGGGCAGCAAAGAGACTTAGCTCGGCGATGGCTGCCATAGCCCCATCAAGCAGCAAATTGTCACGGCTGCCATCGAGGATATCTAGGATAGAACGAACGAAAGTGAGTCTCAGTCCATTATAATTTGAGAGTTCCTTGCCGCGACATGATACTCTACTCAGCAGATATGCTGTTGCAAGGACAGCGCCATGGACCTGAAAGATCCCGGATCCGACAGCTTCTTGCCAAGATTTGATCTTTTGGCAGAAATTATTCAGCATTCTTTGGGCTTCTTCTTGGCGGCATTGTTTGTGAGATCCCAGAAGACCAAAAACGTGAGACGCGATCTCTCTCAGAGGTTTCTGGTATGATAAGATGGAATTTTGTAAAGATGAGATCTTAGTCGTAAGATCATATATACACGAGTCAGGGCTTAAAGCACAAAGCTCCAAGACGCTGTCAGTAGATCTGTTGAAGTCTTCACTTGCAGGATTGGCCACACTGCTTAATGCGGCGTCAAGGAGGAGCTTCAGAGATATTCGAGAACGGAAGTCATTTATAATCACATCTCTTAGGTATCCTCTCACACTGATACGGGCATTCTCATCATTTGTGACCAATGCATCAATATTGCGTTCCCATTGTGCATCTAGAACTGGGGCAGCCCCGCCCGATTTCAATGCCTCGTTCAACAGTACGTTACGACAGAAGAGAACTGCCGTATCTTGAGCGCGAACTAGTTGACGCTGAGTAACTCCGATCCTGTTGTATTCCGACCGGGGATTTGGTCCAAAGAACTGGTCGATTAGATCGTCGAATTTTGGAAATTGATATCGACTGTCTTCAACGCTCGTATTCATCTTTGGCGGGTGTAAAGTCCTATACCAATAGGGATCGAGACCCTTTCTGCCTTCTTCAATGACTTCGCTTCGCTCGTTATCATTACCGCCCATTGCAAGGACATCGATCCATCGAGCTGTTGTATTGTTGTAGGGGAGACAGCGGTTGGCAAAGCGGACAGCCATGAATCGCGTGCTCCGTACTATCGCAGATCCCGACTCGTCTGATTCGCCAGCTTGCAAGCTTATATGGCGGAAGAATAGGCTTGTTAACGACTTTTCAAGATCTACGTCTATATCGTCTCCAAACGCTCCAAGTATGCTGCTCAAAGCTTGCTCTATGCTGAAGGAAACGTCTTTGCCAGATGGGTCTGTGCTTAGTGAGCTGAAGAGCCATTGGAGTAAGTCAAGATCTGCGTCAAAAAGAAGCTTTTGGGGGAATGCTGCTGCTAGAAGACCGATGCTCTCATATGCATAGCTTCGCGAACTCAAATCGCCCGCACTGGGACGGGAGTCCTCGGTGTGAAATCCTGGCCAGCCTTGGCTCTCAATATATTCCCGGAGCTGCGATACTAAGACTGGCGCAAAAGCTCTCATATCAGCCGAAGAACTGATGCGCGCAAGCCAATTTGTGAAGGCAAATATCTGAGCTCTGAGCTTCGAGATCTCTAGACCTTGCTTAGGAGTACCGGAAATGCCATCCTGAGCTGGAGTTACCGGAGAGGCAAGTCCTTCTTGGACTATCTGAATGCTCTGTGAAACGAATGAGGAACATTGCTTCGATCTGCTTAGGAGGGATAGTATTCTGAGTTGAAGGGGCACCCGCGCAGGAAGGGAACCGTCAGAGCCTCGCGTTCCCAGATAGATTCTATACAATTGTTCCACGAGACCAGGATCTTCGAGCGAAACAGCTGATTTAGCTCGTTTCAAGATATCTTCCCCAATATCTGATAGACGCGAATTCATATCACTGCTCGCAAAAAGCGCAGGGAAAAAGCGCTCTGAATCTAAGAAAGCCCCACTAGCGAGGAATCTGGCTGCCAAGACCTTCGTCTCTATAAGGTTCATGCCACCACTGACAGTCGGGTTCCATGTGTCGCTTTTGCCGTAAAGCTGTAAGAAGCTGTAACTTTCAGTGCTCAGCCCTGGGCAGCGCTTCGCATCTTTTTGGTTGACGTTGAACAAGAAGAGCTTACCCAGCCATGTAGACACGAATTGGGTGTCTTTAACATTCTCACTGAAGCCTAATTTGGTTCGTAATTTCAAGTCATCTTCGCTTCCCCTCGTAGGTAACTTCAAGCTATGAAGTAACTTTAGGAACAAATTGAACAAGGTAGCCACGCGGGCCACAGATTCTTGAGCATCTACATGGAGGCCTTCTAGTAGCAGAGGAAGTAGATCCAGCCGGTCCTGTTCAATGCTCAATTAGTATCAATGAGACCCGATTTGTGGGAAATCGAGTTTACCTCTATTGACAGCCTATCGATCCCTTGTTGGACGTAAAGTAGGTCAAAATGACGAATCAACGTATCATGACAGTCCTTATACTGCTTCAAGAGTGCAGCTGCGGGGAGCTTAATTGATCTATGAGTAACTGTTTAGCTTGCATTTAGTGACTGTAACTGTTGTTTACATGCTTGAGGATGTATGATCAAAGGCATTGTTCTCCTGTAATCTATACAGTTGGTGATGCTCAAAACAGGATCTTAATCGAAGCCACGGCTAAGAGAAGGAAAGGTGCATACGGTGGCTTGACCCTTGTATTGATATGTTGACAAACAGAGATAACCTAGGTTTTGGAGCCGATCAGCCCGACTCTAAAACCCAAGGTGATTCGAAAATTGATGAGATGGAATAATTGACGAAAGAGGTTTGTATGGAAAAGGCTGTTATTATTGCTTATCGAGAAGTTTACCTTATTGCGAACGCTCACAAAATCCGAGGCCAATTTCAGGAGGAGTGGCGGGAGGTAGGTTTTCAATGTCGACTCGAGCTTCGCATCTGAATCTGCCAGCGCAATGCGAAGCTCTACCTTGCCCACCAGGCTCAGCTCTCTTGCCTCTGGTGTCTCGTTTGATATTGTAACCGGCATCTTATATAATTTCGTAAAGGTTTTCTATACTCATTGTAGAAGTCATAGTTCTAGAAAGAATTTGGGGACCAGTGTCTAAGGATATCCTCCGAGTTTGCTCATAAACGTACTTTAGGCAAGCACTGCTGGCGTAGATTAGTATTTGAGTCGACGTCAATCTATACTGTTTAAGGACTAGCGTTACATTCGACGAAGTTGAGATAAAGAAACCTTTCGCTATCCATCCTGAATTATCACTGTTTCCAGATCATTCGCAACCGCTGAACAACCGAAACCTATAATGCGCAAATACTCTGATTCATCAGACGTTCACGGACTTCAACGAGTGAAACTTTTGCCACCTCTCCCGATATTTTCACACCACAACAACACGTCATCCAAAGATAGCAAAGCCCATCTCTGCTAACGGAAATAAAGAGTAATGTTGAATCCCCCACTGACGTCTTTAAGGAAGGTATCATTTAAAATGCCTGTAGTTTATCGATATCGAATCGTTAGATGCCCATATCGGCTTGTTCGCATTTGATAATACAGTAAAACCTCGCTATAACGATGAGGTTTTTCACAAAATCTACATCGTTATAGGGAGGATATCGTTATATCAAAGGCGGGCATACATGCAAAATAATCCCTGCTGATCTCGAAATATATATCGTTATAAAGAGGATATCGTTATATCGAATATCGTTATAGCGAGGTTTTACTGTAATGGGAGTGTGCTAGCGCCGATGCTATCGCTTGTGCTTCGGAGGTGTATCTACGTATCAAAGTAAAAAGGATTATGACTGGAGCTATGGTCCTTTATGTATCATAACAACAGAAGTCAACATATGAAAGCGGATGTTGGTGCAAGGATTCCCATTCAACCGAACCGAGATCCTGGATGATTTCGAAGGGCATATTTGAATCGTGCAATAGAACATAATAGTTGACAGTACACAGTACAAACAACGTCATGGCTAGATCGCAGAAAGCCAAAGCAGTACCCTTAAAGCTCCGAGTATTGCAACACGCGAAAACTCCTCGCATCCTCTTTCTAGATCTTTATCGTCGCTGTCTAATCCTGCTGTTGCTGCATATGAGTCGGCAGATTCCACCCCGTATAATCCAAATGCACAAACGCGCGGTCGACATTCGGTACACTTTCTAAAACGTATTGTAGACTTTCTCCTAAGTCGTGGCTGTCCCTTAAGCTCGTGTGTTCGTCGAGTACAATATCTACCTCAACGTTGATCTTGTCACCCGCGTGATAGGCCTGGAGACCCTGGATCTTCTGGATAGGTTCGGCGAAACGCATGGTTAAGTAAAGGAGGAAGTTACGGTCTGTAGCCGAAGCGGCTGCACCGGTTAAGTGCCGAATATGGGTTGTAGTTGTACGAGACCAGTTGAAAATGACGTATAGCGACAGGAGAAGACCACCAAGAGCATCTAAGAACCAGACTTGAGCATAGTAGCCAACAAGCGGAAATATGATACTAAATATATTGAATACAACATCTGTCATGGCGTCCTGCGCGAGAGCCTGCACACTTGAATTTTTAATAAGGCGGCACCAGAACCAGCAGGCCAACTTGATGACAACGGTACTAGCCATGATGATTATAGCCGAGGGGCTAAGTTGCACAATGGTGTGGTCGGGGCCTGTGAGGCGGTTGAAACACTCGAGGAACACTTGGAAGAAGGAGGTGATCATAATTACAGAAAAGACGAGGACACCAATTGGCTCCAGGCGTCGGCGGCCGACGGGATAAGTATATTGATCTTGGTAAGAGATGAGTTTGGTTGTCGTCCAAACGATGGCTGTGCTGAGGAAGTCAAGGGCAGCGTCGACCAGGGAAGCAAGGACAGACAGCGAGCTGGTAAGAACAATGACTGCAATCTTTCCCGCAAGAAGGGTAGCATTAGCGGCCAGGTTGATATAGATTGCAATTATCACTACTCGGCTGCCGCTTTCAACCCCATCGTCTTCAGCTGCGTGTAATTTCCCACTTGTCTGTCCATCTCCGGCATTGCCCCCTAAGAGAGGTGAATCTTCATCGGGAAGCTTATACAAAGCCTTTGGCGTTCTCTTGACTTTGGTCTTGGTACTACTACCATCCTCTTGAGGCCCATCGTAGGTTTTAATCGAAGGCGTTGCTTCATTTGAGGGTGAACTTGACGGCTCCTCCGATATTGTTTGGGGGATATCTGGCTGACCAGGCTGATTGTATTCTTGAATGAGATTATGAGGGAGAGATGAGTCGAGTAGTCGATCGATGTAGATATAAGAATCGATGAGAAAATTGTTGTGTTCGTAGTAACGCCGTCTAGGATCGACTTGATTAGCGATTCACACTGACAATCTGGTACTGATCATACATTGGCTTTGGCATTGTCTTCAGCTTGTCATCGGTCTTGCGATACTTCTCCCTGACCCACATTATAACCGTAAGCCACGCCAAATGTCTCCCAATTGTTCGCAGCCCTGTGCAAGACCTACCATTGATATCGTGGATTAGAATTTCCGATCAACCTCATGCTTCTCATCTGTGGAGTATTCAAGACCTGCGACGCATTGCTCATCCTCCTATTTACACTAAATCGACTTTCCCTGATACTACCATCTGTGTCTCTTTCTAAATCCAAATCATCATCGCTACCATGGCTGCTGTAATTGCCCAATTGTTTGGGGCCAAGAGACCCTCGAAGTTCCTTTAGACTCGCAGATGACCTATTCTGGATCAAGGAGGGCAGCACCTGTCCACGTGTAGAAACAAGTTCGTCAGAGAGGGGTAGATATCCTCGAAGATTGCCGATACGGACAGATGGCGGCCATCCAGAAGCGGCAGAGTCGGCCATTGTGGGTGAATGAGAGCTGCTATTGGACTTCCATTAGATGTGTTTCAAAACTCCACTTGAACCTCAAAAATTCGAGGTTAAGAGAGCTGATTCTATGTGTTAAGCTTGAGCTTGGGCCGTGCATGAACTAGTACCTTAGGTACCTTAGAGTAGGGTAGGGTCATGAGGTAACCTTAAATCTTACGTCATTCACTAGCTGTATATGGTAAGTATACCATAAAGTTGATTCCCTCGTCTTCAAAATTACCACCGTAAGTAGAAGGTGCCGGGGCAGGAAGACTGCTATCAAAGAGGATTAGCTTATCAGCGGGAATCATCGAAGTTCCAAGTATGGTTAGCTCCCAGTTCGTATCTCTTAGCTAGGTACCGAAGAGTCATTTCAGCCCATGCGGACATATCTAGTATGATGAGGCGCATGTACATAGATTAAACCTTTCGAGCGAGGCTTTGCAGCCTTTATCCTTCCATGAACTCCACATTAATCGTGCCATTCTTTAACCCAGCTTGCTCGATTGTTTCATCCAACGAGTCTTTCAAGTTCTTGCCCATGAATATCAACTCGAACTCCATCCCTTCCTTCCCTTGCAGTGGACTAGCTTTCAGCCATTCGTAAGTCCTCCTCACCGAATCTGAGATGGCAAATCGACGAATGATCCGACCACTCGGGTGCCTGAACTGTATTCTTGTACTGGATGCAGTAGCTGGTGGTTCAATATGTGGATTTGATGATGAAATTAGAGTAAAAGGAGGACTTGTGATTGGAGGACCATTCATCTGTAGGGGCTCAGTCTCATGAAGCATGTCCGTGTCTTCCTCGACTGCGTTGGCCTTTCCTTTTCCTTGATCTATGCCGCCTACACTCCGAGTCAGATCATCAGGGTCGTCTTCACGCAATGTTCCATTGCCGACTAGGCTATTCTGTAACGCCATCTCGAGCATTTGCTCCTCGGTCATTCTCTCCACCTGTGTCTCTTTCTTGGCTTCCGGTTTTCGTCTAGCTACGGGATTCTTCGCCGTAGCTCTTAGGCTATATCTATCCAAGAATTCGTGCAGCTGCATCAGGAAATCCATCGCTTTGGGTACGGGTGGTCCGGACCAAACTTTCACTCGCTCGCCTGTTCTTGGGTCCACGATTGCGATGTGAGGATAGGCGTCTTGACTGTCACGATTGTGAAAGTAATACTGGAAGTATTGCATACCACGTGGATCGTCCTTGACATACTGCATGAAGATAAAGTTCTCTTTGACCGTATCCATGATACCAGAGTTCTTCCATATATCTCGGTTCAAAACCTGACAGTCAAATATCGCAGGATCTTGGATGTTTACAAGAATCCACTTTTCGGTATTCTTGCCCTCTTCTCGGGCCTGGTCCCAAGAAAGACGTGACATTATCTCAAACGGAGGTCGATACATTTCAGCGAGTAAATTATGCTTTGACGAGGCTTCTGATGCTCCAGCCGTTGTTCGAGCAAGTCGATCGCGGTGGGCATCGCCACCGGAATCTGCGTCATTCCAGATCGAGCTTGCAGTGGCCTGATTGAAGATACCAGGCCTCTCTACTTCGCGAGTCAATTTAACCAAGAACAAGTTTCGTTGGAGTAATCATGAACCTACCACGAGGCCTTGGACGGTGTCTAGCACGTATTTGCTCCAACACTGCCACATGCATATCTTCCGCATTATCTGGGTCAAATGAGTCTGGACCAATAAGTGTTTCCGTAGTCCGGGCCATAGGGGCTCTTATGCCATCTTCGTCCAACCCATTAGCTCCCCCAGCTCCACCATAGAATTCTTCCTGTAATCTCCTAGCTAACGCCTCATCCGCATCGACGTCTGTGCTAGCTTGTTGTAAGGGCTGCGCTGAAGCCGATGGTGTATGCGGGTTCGAAGCCGACCTCACTGCTCCTGTGGTGGCCTGCCTTGAATTACGGTTAGTTGATTCTACATCTATGTCAGAATCCTGATCTGAGTCGATGTGTACAACGCCATCTTCGTCTTCGTACGCTGGCCTATGGCCTGGTGGTCGGGTTTGTGACGTTGGAACGGTTGGAGCTTGTGAGATTTGCCCGGGTATTGTTGAGTCTGGACCTTCAAGCTCAGCGCCATCATTGGCGTAGAAGAGTTCGATGGCTTGTTGGAGGTCACCCTCTGTGAGTCGGAGGTACTGGGTCGCTCTGTCAGGCGTAGTACCTGTTATTGATGTAAAGGTAGCTAAGGCCGTGTCATCCATGGCGAATTGGAATTGGGCGAGCTGGTAGCTAAGTAACGGGCGTGGCAGCAGGAGAATATTGACGATGGAGATGCAAGAATATTGAAGTGAAACTAGGAGGTACAGCTCTGAACAGAGCACAGTTAGCATACTTCTGCCGATAAGATGATGCAGTAGCGTACCGGCTGCCGAGCTAGAGAAGCACAAGCTCGAGCAGAACGAACGTTGAATAGATGAAATCCAAGTTGAACCGCTTCACGTGGAGTCTCAGTGTCAGGGACTCGTCGGAAAAATCTTTTCTTAAAACCTGGTGATTTGTAGATTCCATTCGTGGTTAGAGACACTTAGCTCGTCCAAGACAATAATGAATAACTTTCAAAGCTTCGTAAATGCCGCTGTACAAATAGTGTGAGATTGGCGCGCAGGAATAGGTTTGTGATTGATAAGTCGTGATTGTGAAGAGTGTTAGTTCCCTAGAAGTGAGTACTTTAGTAGGATCCAGAATAGTTTGGGTGTCGATGACCTGACGCAGCTTGGGTGTTAACTTTTGGGACTGGCACTCGGCAGCCTGCGTCATCCCGTTTGCCTAGTGCCGTACTGTACGCGTAAATTACAAGGATAGTATCACGTCCTCTTTCAGTCAAGGCATGTTGTGTCGCTACCCAAAGATTGAGCCTCGTTATGGATGGGTAAAGTTCTATCACGTTTTACAGAGTCTTTCCTCAAAAATCTGACTTTAACAGGCCTTCGCCCAAATTACGGTGGCATGCGTTACAGAAAATCGCAGCACTGTCTGCGGCTTCTACCCTACACGTGCCTGGTGACCATAGCGAAATTACAAGATTGTGCCATTCTTGTCCTTCGCTGACTGGCAAGACGAATGGCACAAATAATGGAGCTGCTAGTGGGTCTTTAATCCTCTTGAAAACCCCCATGGCAAGTAGTTCATGAGCAATTGGTCGTGACCTGCGAGTGCTAATTCCCTGATAGAGTCTCTCAGAATTGGATGTATTACTTGCTCTTTGTAAGGCAGGTCCGTTACTCGAGGACAATAAAACTGCCGAACGGCTTCTCCTCCAGATAGCTCCATACCTTCTGGAGGCGCATGCTCAAATAATTGCTCCTTCGCCTTGCCTACGCTCCGTCGATCCATCGCCATGGGAGGCACTCAGTTATCATCTGACAAGCGCAATTCTTGCAATCGGAATAAAGCATCCTACACTTCATCAATCTGCCCTGGATTGCATGACTCGGTACCTTCATAACTGCTTGCTCGCTATCGATACTCTCTGTGCAAATACCAATAGATTGAGCGAGTCTTCGATTGAGGTGGATATCGAGGATACTTTCGATATCGCCATATTAGCAGTATCTCTTCTTGGGTTCTTGGAGGCTACGTCGAATTATGCCAATTTTTATGATGTTCCTGAGAGGCTTGACCTAGTAAATACGTTACGCCAGATCTTTGCAGAGGAATTCATGGTATCTGTAGAAGGCGTTTTTTCTTCGATTCGTACTTCTGAGCGAAACTCGAAGGACCTGCTTGCGTGGAAATCATACACTAGACGCTATGCCGCCTCTGGACGACCAATCGGAGCCATGCTCTTGCAACGCGGCTTCATGAGGCTCCTTGTATCATGTAGCTCACTGCATATCGCTACACCATATCAACTTCAGAGAACAGACATCTTTGATATACTAATGTCGCATAAGCAACATGTACGCTACGAGAACCACGATTCCAGCACTGCGCTCCTTGAGGTATTGTCAGATGCTGCAGTAGAGGAAATGCGTCTTCTTGAGGATGGCTCAGATTATCTTCGGCTTGGCTCAGCTTGGCAGCAACGGCTTGCTTTTACCGTGAAAGCACACACACTGACCACTTTCCTAAATTGCATGGTCGCTGATGAGGAAATTGCTGACGCTGATACCCTAATGTCTTGGCTTGAAAATACAATGGCCGATCCTGTCCAAATGGCTGACGATACCTTGGCTTGCACTGTTCTTAAGTCCGTGTCAGCAGTCGCGAAATTCTCTCCCGATATTGCTCCAGCACTCAGTCGATCCTTGCCTGGATTCATCGTACAAGAGGGAATCAAAGGGGAGACGATTTCAATAGCCGCACGCAGTTTAACCAGTATACTCCAGCTTCTATCACAAGACGCAGTGATCACGGGTCTATATTCGCTAGGAAATATACTTAGTGCTAGATCCAGTGCTGATATGCCTATTGGTCTCGCCGCTCTACAAAACGGCGCCCCTAGTAGTCAGAGGAACACAGGACGCTATAGCCAACAGTCCACTGGCAGCACCATTTCACTAGATTTAACGGGTGACGAGGAAACGGCAACGGTCTATGGTAATATCGTGCGTGCAATTGTGAGCATTGCAATTAGCTGTGGTGATAACAAGATCACAGCATTGGCATTGTCAATGCTACTGCAGAAACTGGGCAAGGTAAGCCTAGCTGTAGATGTACATATTATAACAGAAGCAGCTACGCTGGCTAAGAGCGGTGGCCTGCTTGAGCTCAAGTCTTTACTCAAATTGTATTCAAGAATCAGCCACGAAGGCATCGTACATGATAATAATACACTACTTGAAGCGGTAAGCAACTTGATATCGATTGACTACTTGGATAACTTACGAACGAATATAGGTCAGAAGAGCCAGAGTCTACTTATCAGAATCATTACAACGAGATTCTCCACTTTTCCAAGTCTACCTTGTCAACTTACTAGAAGAGATTATTAGCAAGGGCGATGTCCACGAAAGTGATAGTACTCATCATGCTGATGTCGAGCTTGCCGCTCGAGAAATTGTAGAGTTATTACAGCCTCTGGCATGCCTTATGTCTGTGTCGAAACCTATCAACGACCTTTTCCAAGATGGTAATGTTGCGCGCCTTCACCGTGAGGCTTGGTTCAACCTTGTCGTGCATGGCATCACCCCTAAGTCGACCCTCGGTCAACAGTGCTCCAGGGAGTTGCGAATTATGGCGACACAGTCGAGGTCATTGATAGCCGAAGATCATGCCGACCAGTTTGAAAGCGAGATTGAGTTGAACATGGTTTTGAGGCGAGGCATGAACGGACCCCATATTGCAGAGCAAAAAAGGCGGCTAATGATTCTCTTGCCAAGACGCGAGTCTGAAATTAGATCTTTGAGCTATCCGAAAGTAATTTTCTTGAGTGCGACATACTTGGTAGAAACACTGCGAGCAGATGCAGGTGATTGCACTCATATGCTCACATACTTTCTCGATCCTAGTCTAAACGGTAGCGCAATGGAGAGTTGTATGATCAACATAGCGAATGAGGTCATGGGGATATATCTCAGGAGAACACTACATGGTCAACACAGAGAAACCTCTGCGCCTTTGGTGGCAAAGCAGCTCGCTTTAATGTTGACTGGCTGCTGCCATCGAGTCCCAAGGGTACAACAAATCGCTGCATCGTCTGCCGACAAGATAATAAGTCAGCTGCCATCATCATTATGCCAGAAGTCTTCCTTATTTGCACTTCTTGAACTTCTTACAATTTTGTGGACGAGTTGTTTAGAAGCAGAGCTTGACGAGTATGAACTAAAGTCCAACTATATATCTGTTCGTGGAGGGGTCGAGATCGAGCTCTCAGACAGCTATGATTTCAGAAGGAGCACACTAAACGCATTTTACAAGCGGGCAAAAGTTTGGGTCATGGCCGTTATCAATATCGCTCCTCTGGACGTTAAAGGCCTATTGCAGGTAAGAGGTCGGTATTGCGTGAGATCACATGGGGCTTATCGAATAACAGACTTACCTATCGGAGTATGACGATGACGGTGCTTACGGCCATGTGTCCTTGGGAAGAAGCTTTGCCGTGGACATGGGTTCTGTTATTCCCTCAACGGACCAGAAACTAGGTAGCTATGAACTTTGCTTACGTCTGAGTCGGCCAGCTAAGCAGTTCAAGGGTCGATTGACCGTCACGGAGACTGGACTATCAATACAGTTTCGGATTTCGTAGCTCAGTATACGACACGCCAGGAGTATAGATATGCTGATGCGCTTCCTGATTATAATCAAGAATGGGCAAATTTCTTGCATATTAGTATGTCCAGAATTGACTGACTGGTGGAAATAGACTAACTGCTCTCAGACGGGCGAAATTATTTGGTTGCGGAGGGCTCTCAGAGGAAAATCGAGGACGACCAAGCAGTCCTTGCTCATCTAGAGCGAAGGACGTTGGATAAAAGGTTCGTATCGATTGGGGAATCACGCGACATTCTACGACGAGCAGCTGCTTCACTTTGCAGGACGAAGAGGGACCAGTGTGCTATTGCACATCATCTTGTAGGTATTCCTTTCGCGATGTTCACCAAACAGTCTATAAAGCTTGGGATTTCGCTGTGGCTTGGGGTTATCAACGAAAATCCCATTATGGAGCCAAGGATTTTGTCAGAGATAGCCGAGAACTGGGAGAAAACAGTTCGCAATCGTGTAGGCGTCTTTGGGAACAAGCTGCGGTAAGTCTATGCAGGGGTTGACAAGTTATGGACGGTTCGTTGACCTCCCACAAGCCATCTCGATCCGTTCTACCTCAAGCAAGAATTCGCGCCTTCCGATAAGTTGGCTCTGCTAAAACAGCAACAAGCAGCACATAGTGTAATTGCACCTCATCTACGAATCCTACAATTTCTAGCGAGTCACTTCAACGCCACCCGACTTGGGAACCCTCATACACAACGTATCTTTCACCGCTTGCTTATGGTAACACTTCAAGGGCTGAAGCCGACTGCTGGGCATCCACTCGCTCGCGAGATGCATTTCCAAGTTGTGCTGTTTGGTTTAAATATTCTGAGATACTGCACTGGCTTAGATCAAGGTAGCCAATGGACATTGAAGGACACAATTCTAAGCGCCGCCTTCAGTTGGTTCTGTCATCAGCCCAGGTACTTCCGTGAGCTACGCAGCATATGACATCTCGCTAACTCCATTAGATGGACCTTTGGAGGCAATCGTCTGCAAATCAAAGCCGAAACGCAATTGTTGGCAGACGTTGAAATTGCATTGCGGGCTGTGGCAGCTGTCGGCTCGAAGACCGATGGAGTTTTCCAGACTCTTACGAATAAGCAGGATTTGCTCCTGTTACTGCTCGAGAACGAGCACACGCGATTGGTAGTCTGGCTCTATCCTCTGAACCACGAACGGAGGCATATCTTCTCTTCGGCGCATGCTGGAAGATTGCCTTCAGATGTCAGTACTGTATAGACTGCATAGTAGAAGATGTGAAATTGACGAGCATCAGGCTGTCCTCTCGGCCGTCTGTAAAACTGCATGGGCAGAGCATCCAGGTTTGGCTATACAATTAAACACACGATTCCAATCGCAGAAGCTTGCCAACGACATTCGATTGTTGCTTCTGAATTGTCCAGAGAAGGCAATTGAGGAGCCCGATGCACTTCAGATCCTGCTCGGTGCTACAATGCCAACAGATGTTTCTTTCCAACTCAAAGTAAGTTTCGCTGGCACCGCGTACAAATCGACGCTTATTCTACAGTATCTACTCTATTGGGCTCCAGTAAATCCGATAACAGCTGTGATATACTTTCTACCCGAATACGATAACCATCCGTTCATTGTACAATATGCTATGCGGGCATTGGAAAGCCATTCCGTGGACGTGACCTTCTTCTACGTTCCACAGATCGTCCAAACATTGCGCTATGATGTGCTTGGCTTTGTTCAGCGGTATATCGTTGAGACAGCGAAGTTTTCGCAGCTTTTTGCTCACCAGATCATCTGGAACATGAAAGCGAATGCCTACAAGGACGAGGACTCAAGCATTGTAAGTCTGGTAGAATGTACGGTCAAAGCTAAGGCTAACCAATGAATAAAGGAGGATTCTCTGAAACCCACCCTTGACTTGGTCACGGAAAACATGATTGCGAGTTTCTCTGGCACTGATAAAGCTTTCTTTGAGCGTGAATTTACTTTCTTCAACGAGATTACGGACATCTCAGGCAAACTGCGACCGTACATCAAGAAGAGCAAGCCAGAGAAGAAGCAAAAGATTGAGGAAGAGTTGAGGAAGATCCAGGTCGAAGTCGGGGTCTACCTACCCAGTAATCCGGAGGGGACGGTAATCGGCATTGATCGCAAGTCTGGCAAGCCGTTACAAAGCCATGCAAAAGCGCCGTATATGGCAACTTTCAGAATCAAGAAAAACCGGGGCGAAATGGAAGGTACAGACGATATGCTGGAAAAGACAAACCAGAACCTGGAAATGAATCGTAATGGACCAGTCTCTCAAGAAAGCACGTATGAAGTCTGGCAGTCAGCCATTTTCAAGGTAGGTGACGATTGTCGACAAGACGTACTGGCATTACAGATGATTGCAGCATTTCGAGGTATATTCAACAGTGTTGGCTTGGACGTTTACGTGTATCCGTACAGGGTAACTGCCACAGCCCCCGGGTGCGGTGTTATAGACGTCTTACCCAACTCTATATCGCGAGATATGCTGGGCCGTGAAGCTGTGAACGGGCTATACGATTACTTTGTGTCAAAGTATGGTACCGAGAATTCCATTCGATTCCAAGAGGCCCGTAACAACTTTGTTAAGAGTATGGCCGCATATTCTGTCATCTCTTATTTGCTTCAATTCAAGGACAGGCATAACGGAAATATTATGATCGATGATGCCGGACACATTCTCCATATCGATTTTGGCTTCTGCTTCGACATAGCGCCAGGTGGAGTCAGGTTTGAACGTGCTCCATTCAAGCTTACGTCGGAAATGGTGTCTGTTATGGGAGGAAGTACCACATCTCAGTCTTACAAGTGGTTCGAAGAGCTCTGCATCAAGTCATTCTTAGCGTCTCGTCAACACACCGAGAAACTATGTCACATCGTCGTGACCATGTTGGGCAGTGGATTGCCGTGCTTCAAGCCGGAAACAATTAATCATCTTCGGGAGAGATTCGTCCTCGAAAAGAGCGAACGGGAAGCAGCAGAGTTCATGAGAGATCTGATCAAGAAAAGCCACAACAGCTATTCAACAAAAGGCTATGATCAATTCCAACTTCTTACTAATGGTATTCCGTACTGATTGGGATTCTGGGGGGACTCTGGGGGTGGATCCAGGGTTTGGTGAAAGGGCTACTCACGCAGGTTGTTGTACATAGCGATGTCGCAGATTCCTGCGCATTATCGCACTATCGTTATCCAGTACTTTAGACCTGCCTTATTTTTGTAGAGTACTGCCGTTTTGGAAATGACTATAGAATGACGGAAGGAATGTGAGTTCTGCGTATCTGTTCTTCGCACATCCCTGCAATAAATGTACGGAGAAGCGTCAGCAAGTAATTTCGATACCCCCCTTCATGGACGTAACAATTTACTGCCTTTCTGAAACTTGGGGAGTCGACCATTCGCCATGATTATGGCTCGATGGAAGTTCTCCAGTGGCATTTACTATAATCGTCCACCATCACTCCGATAGTAGCGGTCCTCAACTCAGTGGTCGTCGATTCCCCCTTCGTTTTCTATCCAGCAGCCGCCGCAACACCTGAAACGAGATATTCGCGGGGCTAACACATCTGGTCGATGACCAAGTTGGTCCTAGATACAATCAAGTTTCCTTGAATACGGTGGCATTCCGTACATTCCTTCGCTCGTACTGTTCTTCCGGAACAAAGTGCAGGCACACCAACCCTCCTCGCTGAACCTCCCGACGCCTTTAGGCACGAGAAGCCTTGTGCAGTCCTTGGGAACGCTGGTAGCAGCATTGATTTGAAGCGGCATAACAGAGATTGGGAATCCATCGACTTGGTTGACATGCAGCATTGAACCTGGTCACACTTCTCACGATTGATGACTTGACGACAACGAATGTCTTTCGCTGGATACTGTCTAAAAATCTGCGAGGTAGACACCGCTCTAAAAAGAAACGCTATTGGACGAACACTCCAACCATACGTACCTCGAGCACTGTGCGAAGCACCCACGAAATTCCCTTGGCTCCATCCACTCGATCTCACAGAGTCCCTATCCAACGCAATTGGCATATACCGCCGTTGAATTAGGTCAAGGCTTCCAAAAAAACATGGCGAACAGAGGTGGTAGCATTGGAGGAGGTTCAGTTGACCCAGAGACCCTATACACCAAGCAGAATTGTATTGGTAAGTCTGTTGTATACCTGAAGACCAGGTTCTGGCTCACATTATAACAGGTGGGGGAAGCTTTGGGAAGGTATATAAAGGGTATGTTCATGACGAAAGCAGAGCGGGTGGGCTGTGCTCACGTTTTCTTGAAGTGTCAACAAACGCACAGGACAAGCAGTAGCAATTAAGATTATCGATGTCGAAAACGCAGAAGACGAAGTCGAAGATATCATTCAGGAGATTTCGATTCTATCAGAACTCCATTCGCCATACGTGACGAAGTACCATGGGTCTTTCTTGAAGGGCTCAGACCTGTGGATAATCATGGAGTTCTGTTCAGGGGGCAGCTGCGCCGATTTGCTAAAGCCTGGACTAATCCCAGAGGAATACATAACAATTATTATAAGAGAGCTTTTGATGGGCTTAGAATACTTGCATGGAGACAAGAAATTACATCGAGATATTAAAGGTAAGGCTATAGACCGGCACGACAAACCTTCAATACCTTACGGCTAACACTACTCATTGTAGCCGCCAATGTACTCCTCGGCGCCAACGGGCAAGTGAAGCTTGCGGACTTTGGCGTATCTGGTCAGCTTTCTGCCACGATGACGAAGAAAAATACTTTTGTAGGGACGCCATTTTGGATGGCTCCTGAAGTCATTAAGCAGTCTGGCTACGATCACAAAGCAGATATATGGTCTCTCGGGATTACAGCGCTCGAGCTTGCTAATGGAGAGCCACCATACTCGGACATACATCCTATGAAAGTGCTGTTCCTAATACCAAAAAACCTTCCTCCAACTTTACGAGGGGATTTCAGTAAAGCATTCAAAGACTTTGTAGATTTGTGCCTGAAGCGTCTGCCTCACGAGCGGCCGTCCGCAAAAGAGCTTCTGAAGCATCCATTCGTACGCCGCGCTAAGAAAACGACTTATCTGACTGAATTAATAGAGCGGCATGAGCGATGGCAAGCAGTGCATGGCGAACGTGATTCGGAAGATGATGACGTTGAAGAAGACCAAGCAGATCAAGATCGAAGTCCTGAAAACGAAGATCTTTGGGATTTCGGAACCGTTAGACCTGCGGGAGGTAGAGGTGCAGGGCTCAAAGCAATGAACGACTCAGCTGCCAATGCTAGGGCACGAAATGTCACACCAGAAGACGCTCACCGGCCCACCACGAAAGAGAAGATAGGGATCCACAGCAAGATTCCTTCCACCTCTATGGACGAACAATTCAAAGCCAGTCCAGTAGGAGATAGTCGAGTAATTAACCAGTCACCGCTGCGAAAACAAGCCGCTGCTCTACAGCCAATGTCACCAAGTGCAGCAGCAAAAGTACCCCTTCCTCCATCGCCTATGAAGATCCAGGAACAACAGCCTGTGCCATTGGAATCCCCTTCACGAATAAATCCGCCTCTCTCTAAATCCTACAATGACAGTCCGAATTCTGTTGACTATGACCGGAACCTGCAAGAATCACTGGCGAAGGACATGCGTTTCTTAAACCTACAGCCATTAGAGTCGATGACGCAGCTCGTTCAAGACCAGAACTTCCGACTTTCTCAGCCTGCAGCTCAACAAGGGCAAACCCTTCCACCCAAAAAGCCCCTCACTCCCATTAAGCTCCAAGAGATACCACCGTTCCAAGGTCCCTCCCAAGATCAACCTGTGCGAGACCGACCGCGGCAGTCAACCTTCCAACCCAAAAAACAGCCACAGCAACCGATACCACCTCTCAAGCAACAACCACTACCATCATTCTCACCAAGGGATTTCCTTCACTCCCACCAGCCCTTGCCGCCATTACCTCCGATTCAGCACCGTGAGACGGGCGCACAACGCAAATCAACCGATTCCAGCTGCTCTACCAGCTCCACGGTCTTTCCGATTGTGCGACCAAGCGGAGATATCACAGCTCTGAATGGGGTTATTGTTCCAGCTCTTGAGGCAGCACTTCAACGTCGGACCTACAGCCTGAATGCAGCATTGTTACGTGCCAACACCAAGACGGAAAACAGCGCTGCTGCAGATGAGCTCATGCGTCAACGCCAATTGGCCCATGAGAAAGTCAAACGATTGATCATCAAGGCGGCAGGTGTGTTCAGCGAGATTGAAAAGTGGGACAACGAGGCACCGGTCGGAATGGGTGGTGATGTCAATGCATTCTTGGAAGGTTTCTTGGAGGAGATCCTTGTGCGGGTGGAAGCGGAGGACGAGGAGGTTTCGGTCGGCCTTGGCAGATGTTGAGCATCGTATTTTCAATTTCTGTTAAACTACCCTCAGCGACTGCATGATATACCACTGCTCGAAGCTCTTATTACTTTCGCAACGGCGACACGTCATTCAAGTTCACGTATGTTCAACCATCAACGCTTGTATTCATGTCGGATTTGTGACCGTTCTATTCCCAAGGAAAGCCTAGGCGTCATTTGGTGCAAAACGCACATGTAGTCAGTGACAGTCGCGCATGCAGAAGTATCAGGGATTCGTCTCATCGCACTTCGACCTGTGGCTGCTCTGGCCTTCCGCGTGCAGGAGATGATGAGATGTGTAATATCCTACCTATTGTGGCAGGTCAACAACCGTGGGGAGGGATTTCTTTGCTGCGAACCCCCGGCCTCACGAATGTTGTCGTCATCGCTTGCATGATTGAGTCTCCTCTCTACCCTCGGTATTTTTCATTGTGAAAGGACCTTTTGACCACAAGATTATTATTTTCTCACTGCTTCATCTCAGACAAGCGCTTGATAAGTCTGTTGTACTGCGGTCTACGGATCTTTCCGATAGCGCGAGGTCTAGAACAGTCAAGCGAGAACGTTGCCACTGCCACTGCCACTTGTTCCTCTCAACCGGCACCCAAAATCTCGTCTTTTCTCCAACAACTTCCCCCCCCTACATCTTACGGGATTTACAGTAGCCGTCAACTTTGTGGGGCCTCACTCCTCTCATGATGTTAACGAATTGAGGTCTGAACCAATCATTTCATTTTTACATTAGCATCGGTTTCGGCGTTTCACACTTCCCTCGCCACACATGCCCAGCACTTCAGACAGTTGCTCAAGCCTCACAAGTATCTGCATTAAGTAAGGTATGTATTCCGTAGATGCTAGTCAGCTTCATCTCCCATCTGCCTATCAAATCTCGTCAATCGGTTTTCTGGAAAGCCTGTCTCGCGAACTTGACGCACCGGTCATCAATGTCACTGGGTGTATTGATACCGAAACCCATTATCAAGCTCTCTGTCCGATCGAGATTTGTTCCTGAATCTTACAAATGTCCTTTGAACCACTGTCGTTGGTACCTACTAGTCACTCTCTTCAATAGCAAATCAGAACCGGAAGCGTAGGTTTTACTTCGCAACATTCCTATTCAGCCGCTTTCTCCATCCAATTACTCGTCTCTCTCGCTTCCAACTGGTATGCCTTTAAGACTATTTCCTCATGGATCGTAACGGCCTTGATTGTAATGCCTACGTTCTCCACCAGTCTACTCTCAAGAACCACTCCGTCTACTACCAAACCTTTTCAAAACGCGATACCTACATCCGCGGTTCGCTTTGACCTTGCAAGCGTTATCAGAGTTCAATATACCTACGCCTTTCTCTTGACACACAGATAACATTGGATTCCAGTGCTGAGGCTAATCAAAGTATTTAGTGAGCTTTAGTCCGTAAGACCGCAGACAAAGTAAAAATCTTTTACGACGAATGTTCGAGCGGCTCTTCGATTTGTTGGAAATCACTTGGTATTTTCGATGGGTTTGTGCCGTTGGCACGATTCCAAGCGATCAGCTTCCTTCGCTTGGTGGCTCTGACTCAGTGCCATCTCAATGGTCGCCGGATTAGAGGATGCTGATGCGGAACATACAGGGTGTTCGAGAACATTACGTTGAATCTCACAGTTGACTCGCAAATTACTTCTATTGAGGGGTGATTTACATGATATTTCGGTTAACGACAGCTATTTTGAAGCATTTTCCAAGGCTCGTAAAGGGGAGTCGAGCAAAGACGACGTACGTGACAGAGATACTGTGGCTTTCGTGGCGTTCTGGCTGTCATGGCTAAACGCAATGCCCACATGCCGCACTCCCGCATTGCATAAACTCTGCGAATCAAGGATTGAGAACACGAACATAAGAGATGGGCTCCACGAGTCCTCATTTGGTGATTGCCAAAGGTTTCGACACCTTTGGCAATTATCAAAAGAAAAACTGCGTATCTTTCTCTACTTGCGACTCATATCCACCACACATCGTTGTTTGCTTCTTTGGATTGCGCGTTTGCATACATGAGATGTTTTCTCTACTGTGTCTCTACGTTGAAGCTCCTCGAGTCAAGTGCCTGGATCAGCGGGTATTTCCCGCATTGGGGGAACCGGAACACGTAGTCAGGCGAGGAATCTGCCAATCTGTCGTTCGACTTCACGTTCGGATCTAGATGGGAAATGCTTAAAATCCGCCGGGTTCGGCGCCAGCCACCGTTATGCCGAAAGGAGGCGATAACTCGAAGATCGAGGCTGAGTTCAATGTCGATCTACCGTACTTGGGATTCCGAGCGATCCAGAACCTATGAATAAACCACGACAATCCTCTGCTTTTTTGAGGGATTAATATTATATAAGGAAATATGTGATCTTTCACTGGGTTCCTGAGACGATCATGAACAAATCCAGCAGCAGATCCCCGTTCTGCACCTGGTCTTCCAACAAGTCTTTATAGTATGCCCGATGCAGGGAAGTTACCGAACGCGCAACGCCTCACACGGACCCTGTTGTTAGTTTGCGTGTGCTTGATCGGAATTTTAGATGTGACCATGGTGAGAATTCCAAATGTTGGGCATTCGTAAGACATTTTCCTTTAGACCGGAACGCCGAGAAGCGATCTGCTGGTATGTCATTCAATTGATGTGAAATTAGTACCTGACACCCGAGACGGGGAAAAACTCTAGAATATGACATGATTGTGGCGTTTTTTTCTTTTCATGTGGGGCTGAGGATTAGTGTGGCACATTGAGTTTGGGGGCTAAAAATTGATTCGACGGGTCGTTCAACGTTCGGGGAACCTGCGACGGATATTTCGAATTCCGGAGCATTAGCAACTTAACAGTGGAGAAATTCAAACGTGAAGCGAAGACAGAGAGCCACCTCGCACGTAATGCGTAATGCGTAATGCGCAAGGTAGTACTGTGGTAATGAAGCAGTTCTTTACCCAGATCTAGCAGTTTCGCCGATCCCGGTCAAGCGAGTGTGGCGTTGACGCAAAGAAGGCTGATGTCAGGGGCCTTGTAGTACGTGTCAGGGTCTCGTCCGAAGTCCCGTGATCTGCAAACATTAATCGCACGCTTACCTTCGGCTTGTGCCGATTCGCAAATCACATTAACCTGGCCCCTGGTCCCTGGTCCATTCCATTCCATGCCATTATGGCAACCTCTCACAAAAGACCCTTTCCGGGGAGATCATGTCCTCATTCATACACGGAATCTCTATTTTTGTTTGTCACTGCAAGTCAACGCCCAAGGGAACTCACGAGGGCACCGACATGGCATCCCCTACCACTCTACTATTGATTCTTTTCTTAGGATCAATGGTTCCATTGCAACCTGATGGCTTTACTCTAGCTCCTGGCGTCAACTGCTGATCCTCTCCACGACTGTACGGTACCGTCAGCAGAAAGAGAGAGCCAAGTCGGGTTCAATTCGAATGCCTTGGACAAATCCACGTTCGCCCCGGCGTGACCATCAACAGTACCTTGATAGTTATGCATGAGCCAGCCAGCATTGACTGTTCTGAGGCTCGAGTGATCTACCACAGACGAATAGGGAACGCAGGAGGGCAATGAAGCGGAGCAATCTCCGCGATTCCAAGATACTGCCAACTGTTTTGGCACGAGGTATGTGACGCTACTCCACGCATCTCCAACTTTCGTTGATCAAGCCACTTTACCAAAAAAGAAAGGAAAGCGGCAGCTAAAGTGCAGCAAGGGTTCAAGCGGCTCAAACGCCAACTTGCTGTCCACCTTAATACTCTCACTACTTGAAGTGGCTTATTGGTTGACCGGTTCTTAGGTGGGTCCTTGGGGAGGAAGGGATCCTGTCCTGGTACCTGATGCTGGTTAAAGTGTTCGCCGTCGCAGCACTGGAGCCAGCGTTCTTTAGGGTTTGGACGGGAGTCTTTCCCTGTATGGACAAATAAGGTAAGTACGGTACCTTAGGGTAAGTGACAAGTGTAGGTAAAATAAATAATTCGTCCCGGGAAACAGGGTCCACTTCTGGGACCTTGTCTACCTAGACAGGATCGTGGGCTAGACCCATATCGTGAGAGCTTTGCTCCTCATTCAATTGCCACCCAGTATACTCCCATTCGTCATCCTCACACCAATCCAGTCCATTCCAAATCCAATCAACCCAAACCGGCAAATCATCCAAGTAATGGAAGTAGAATGCTGACTGTTCCATTCCAACATATATGAACTAAAGAGAATATCTTCTGTACAAACCTCCAACATCCTCATACATATCCAGCTGCATTGAAGGGAGTGACGACAACATCTCTCTCTACAACATTTTCTTGTCACCCTCGAACAAAGAAGCGGATTCACCAATCTTCAGGATCTAATCCCCATATTCCCATCAATCAGCGACTTTACATACGCAGGACCTAATTGCAAAGGGCAGTAAGGTAGAGCCGTCGAAACCCAATTGCGAGTTGGTCTCTCTCTGGGCTAGGGTTGTATTATACCACGAACCAATCGTCTTCCATATCCCGTCTTTTGCCACCCCCCGTCAATTCAAGCGTCCGTATGTCCTGGTCAACGCTGCACATATTTCCTTGATTGCGGCTACTGCCGATCAGACCTGTCAGTACGTCGATCTTTCCATCCAATCAATTGCCTATTATTGTACCTTTTATATGCGGGTGCTGTCGGAGACTTTCCCATTCGTCTGGTGATCTACTTACTTAACGCCTGTCAGAGAGCTTCTTCTACTGTTCACCCAACGAGTGTTTCACTGCTATTGTCCACTAGAGAGGTACATCTTGGCGAACCAGTACGGTCCCCTTGGTCGCTAGACACCCCTTGCCACGAGGGCATTGCTTTTCTCGGACACGGTGCACTTCTTCCAGCGTTCTTCGTTGGCCTCCGTGGTGCCAATCCTCACCTTAGGTCCCGTAATCATTGTCAAGCATACCGATTCGGGTCTTACAGCTCCCGATCACTGCCACTTCAAGATTGTCAGCACTTGGAGCTGTTCAAAGGTAGATAGATAGCAGCTGTTGTCACGAGGTAAAGAGCTTCAACATCAACCCGATGGTCTTTGTGTTGAGTGGAAAAATTGGCTGACATGCATTTCATATGGATACAGCATTGGACGGCATTGCCGGTAATCTTCGAGGAGGGACGAATGACTGACAATAGCCGCCAGCCCGGAGGCAAGTTGCCCCAGGGCCAATCCTCCGTTGACCCCTCAACTGGAACCGACTTAAGCGAAGCTGAAGGTTACCAACCCTCGGGTATGTGCTGAAAGATAATGAAAACTCTTCCCCGCTTCCTCGACTCCCTCCCAATCTTTGCTGACATTTAGCAGCAAACGCACCAGGCAGCAATGTCCCTTACGGCGCCCATTTGCAAGGCCGACCCCTTCAACAACAATTTCCTGGAGGTCAGCAATTCAATGTCCCACCTCAGCAGGCCACGGCGTACCTCCAAGGCCGTGGACAGCCTGGTGGTGCTTTTAGTATGTCAGGATTGGCTGGAGCTTTACCGGATTTCCAATCCGGAACGCATTCGCACGTTTCGCAGCAGTCTCAACAACGATTTCCCCCTGGCGGTACCGCGACCACTAGCCTTAACTTTCAAGCCCAACCAATGTCCCAGTTTGCAGGCCAAACACCGATAAATCCACAAGGCTTTCCATCTTACCTGTCGCAATTTGCAACACCGTATCAACACGCAGCTGCAGTTGCTGCAGCTCAAGCTTATGAGCAACAGCAATCTAGCCACCAACCTCACCCAGGAGGTCCAGGTTCAAATCAACCATCATACAATGCCTCTTCCTTTTTCCCCGGTCATCAACAGCAACAATTTGTTTACTACCCTGGACAATACGGCCCGGGAGGCCTACCTCCGTATGGAGTTCAAGGTCAACCGGGCCCCATCCCATCTTCTTACGGCCGAGGACCGAATCAGTCTCATGGACAAACAGGAGAAGGAGACGTGGCTGCGATGGGTGGAAGGCTCTCGACTTATGGTCAGGCGCCGATCGCTTCAACGCCTTACTCGTATGGTCCTTCTGCGTCAGGGAGATCAAGCGGTCCTGGTCAGTATAGCGTTATTGGAATGATACATTGAACTGACTTTTCATAGCTCTGCGAAGAGGAGGATCTACCTCTGGCAGTGGCGTAATCCCTTCCTCTCCTCGCGGTCCACCTCGAAAACCCAAACAATCCGGTCATGCGCTCTGGGTCGGAAACCTCCCATCAGGGGCTAACGTCAGCGACCTCAAGGATCACTTCTCAAGAGATGCGACCAAGACTATTGAGAGTGTCTTTTTGATCTCGAAAAGCAACTGTGCCTTTGTCAACTACCGTACTGATGCAGCTTGCGCCGCTGCCATGACCAGATTCCACGATTCAAGGTTCCAAGGCGTCCGCTTGGTTTGTCGACTGAGAAGGAGCTCTGGGGCCCCCGTATCAGGCGTCCCTACAGGACCTGCTGCTTTGGTTCCGACAGTCGCACAGTCACAGACAGCATTCGAAGCGATTGCACAGAACCGGAAGGTCTCGTCTCAGGCCGAGGAGTTGGCCATGGCCGGATCTTCACGTGAAGGCGAGGGGTCAGCAAAGGTTACTGACAAGTATTTCATCATGAAGAGTTTGACGGTGGAGGACATGGAACTGAGTGTACGAAACGGAATCTGGGCTACGCAGGCGCACAATGAAGAGGCGTTGAACAAAGCTTTTGAGGTGGGCGATCCTAACAACTCTAACCGACTCGAGCTTAAACCAGACAGACTGCCGAGAACGTCTACCTTATCTTTTCGGCGAACAAGTCGGGAGAGTATTTCGGCTTTGCGAGAATGGCTTCCCCCATCAGTGAAGCAGCAGCATCGAGCCTTGACTGGACTCCCCGAGTAGAACCTATAGTCGGCGACCCCGATCTCCCTCGATCTATACCGACCGCGGCAACTGAGTTTGCCCCAAGAGGCCGTATCATCGACGATTCAGCTCGAGGCACCATATTCTGGGAAGCTGATTCCGAAGAGGAAGACGTTGCACCCATGATCGATGGCGAGGCCGAGGACGACGAAGATACTAAAAGGGCGGAAGGTGTCGAAGACGCCGACGATTCTGCCGCTGCCTCTGGCGCCCAAGCTTTCGGCAAGCCTTTTAAGATTGAATGGCTGGCAACAAATCGCCTACCTTTCTATCGCACCAGGGGGTTGAGGAACCCGTGGAATGCAAACCGAGAGGTCAAGATCGCGCGTGATGGTACTGAGCTCGAGACTAGTGTTGGCAGGCGATTGGTCCAAATGTTCCAGACGTCCAGCACCTCTCCCGCGCTACCTCAAGTTGGCTGGCCGCCTTCGAGACCATATTAAGCCATGTGCTCGCCATTGGTTGTTCATGAAGAAAAGCGTCCGCATTCCTCAATCATTCTGTTGCCTGCCGGTCAGGCATACGAGCGTCACTTGATTTCCACGACTCCCCTCTTCTTTTTCACCTCATTTGTACGACTACGACTACGATCAGCCTTTCTGGTCCGGTAAATTTCTGTTCTGTCTCACAAGCAACGATTCCCCATGCCGTACACGACTGCCATACGACCAGCATCTTTTTTGGCATGGGTGTACGACCGAGGAGGGCATAGCCATGCGCATAGAAGAGCGGGCTTGTTACTAGACTTGGGCTCTTATTTTATTATTTACAAGCTTGGAAGAAGCGAGAGTGGCGGTCGTTGTCTGCGGTGAGAGAAAGAAAAAAGTAATAACTACGCGGGCAAATTACACACAGAAGGGACATCCGTGGTATGTATACATAAGACAATGTCTTTTTTCTATAAATTGGCTGGTCCGATTGCAAACTATTCGTGTGCAGGCATGTTTATTCAATGGTATGCTGTTGGCAAATTTCTTTTTGCATGGCTTCGCTCGATCGCGTTTCGATAGCGTCTAGGAAGTGAAGGCATTTGAAATGAATTTAGGCCAATGTTCTGAACGAGAGGTTGAGTGCTAGTGCGTGAGTGCTTGAGCGTGCGAGGGGTCGGAATCCAATGTCGCTAGAAGGCACCAAGCGGCAAACTCGAAACCCCCCGATGTCGATGTTTTCCGCATGGCTCTCTCCCCATGAAGTTTCCCCACGCCCTTGACAGCTCCCCAGTGACTTTTCATTGCAACCGTTGAAGGGGAAACACCAAGCGGACGAAGAAGTCGTCAGCAACACTTCAGCAAATTCGATCCTCCGCCCTTCGAATCTCTCTTCCCCCGAATAAACCGTCTGCGAGAAATTCCAAATCGCCAACGTAAAATTGCCTGGTTTGAAACCACTCTACTCCAGCCCAAGGGCAGTAACAACGGCATTCCTACCGTCGCGCGATTTTTTCAAACAAGAAGAACGCGCTGGATCACGCAAAGCCGCACCAACAACCAGCAGGTTCGATCTATCCTCGAAATCCTCTTTTCTTCGCAGAAACTGCGCCGGAGAGAGAGAGAGAGAAATCATAGGCAGCGTTGTAGTTAATTGCCAGATTGGAATCCCATGGGGCAATTTCGGCGACACCTGCAGTCAACATCGATGGAGGGCCTTTTTTTTTTTTGGAAGCTAACGGGCTCTTGACTTTTCAGCCACTAAAAGACTGTGAAATACATACACTGCGAACCGTAAAGTGAAATTCGGGGAAAACTTTACTCTAAGCCCATTCTTCGTTTCTTTTGGGGGAAAAATCCCCCCCCCGCAACACGCTGACTCGAGGTTTCAACTAAGCTTACTGGGTGTTAGTTCTCTCTCCTTGATGCTTGGAGAAGGTTTTTTCTGATGCGGGAAAGATGGATGGGAGGTGGGGGAAGGGATGTTGGGGTTGTGAAGTTCAAGAGGGGTGAAGAGAGAGAGGAAAAAAAAAAAAAAAAAAAAAAAGATAAGATCCTTGTCAAGTCCAAAAAAAAAAAAAAGATTAAATAAAAATAAGAGATTATGTTAAGCTGAAAATAAAGCGAAAGGGAGCTAGCTGGAAAGAGATGAACGGGGTTGTTGGGTGGAAGGTTGCTAAATGAGAAAAAAGGAAATCTAAAAAAAAAGAATGAACATTAATAAAAACACCAAACAAGATAATAAAGAAAAGTAACTCCCAATTCCTCAATCCAAAACCCCAACAAACTTTTCCACCGCGGCCGCAATCATGCCCTCCTCCAACCCCCTCCCCTCCTCAAGCCCACCACCCTTCATGCGAAAGACTAAGGTACCAAAGAGGTCTTTTTAGTAACATATGTCTATGTCTATGTTTGAGAAACCGAAAAACCGAGAAAACTGAGAATTGAGAATTGAGGTTCGTTGGGGGAGATTAGAGTTTTTTTGAGGGGGGATGATGGGTGATTTTGGTGATTTTGGTGATTTGAGAGGGAGGAGTAGGTGGAG
>JAABUO010001442.1_pt1 | contig 31151 bp, 35 predicted proteins | sample 5559291 | NCBI WGS metagenome assembly JAABUO01 (sample SAMN10711878, study PRJNA513372) | rock metagenome | isolation source: Antarctica rocks | place: Antarctica: Victoria Land, Finger Mt sud | reverse complement strand
CAGCGGACGGGACCTGACATTTTTTAATGCCTGTGCACACCTTAATGCTCATCCTACACAAATGCAGCCGGCATTGCCAGCCTGCATCAGCTGTGATGCACAGTCAAAGTCCTTGTCTGTGCATACATCCAACAAGTAGTAGTGCTTGTTGCAGAGCGTGATGGTTGACCCAGTGATAGCTGCGGATGGGCGCACCTATGAAAGGACCGCTATGGAGGAGTGGCTGCAGCACCACCACACCTCTCCTGTCACCGGAGACCAGCTGCTGCATACTCGCTTGGTTCCCAATGTAGTCGCCAGGGCAGCCATGTCTCATCAGCAGCTGAAGATGTCATGGCAGGCTCAGTAAGTCATCATGTGACACAACGCTCTGCGTTTGATAGCATCTGCTCCAATGAGATGCTACCATGTGTGCACCTTGGCCTGCGCTGGCTCCTGCATAACTGTCAAGGCATCACAGGAAGCAGATGATCACCATTGTTACTGTCTGCACTTTGTGTCACCTTCATTGTTCTGTTTGCACTTTGGTCTCTGCAACAGTCGTGTACAGTCTGACGCAAGCTACCGGCCTCATGTGTGCAAAAGTGGTGTGCACAAGCAGCAATTCTGATTCATGTGTGCAAAGGCTGGCTTTCAGACGCCATTGGGCAGACGCTAATCAATAGCTTTGATTCACAAGCATCACATGCCCAGTTAACATTGACATGATGCCTGGCTCACAGGAGTCACTCTGCTGATATGGATTCATGACAAGCATGTCTGCATAAGAGAGGAGAAAGCGGGTCAGCAAGTGTCACTCAGGTGGCCGCTCACTCTACTCTTGCTGGTCATGTGCTTGTTGCGATACTTTGCAGCTGTGACACAACATACATGATGCCTTGTACAGTATGCTGGCCCAGTGACATGCATTGTGTATGGTGCTGGATTTGCATGCTGAATGCAAATGCAGTGCAAGGTGACTGTTGTTGCCCTCCAGCCTATAGCAATATCCTCAGCACAATGGACCTTAACCTAAATTGCCTGGGTAACTGCAGGTGCTGATACATGATGCACAATATGTCCTTCAGCAGCATTTGCTAGGCGGTTAGACCAATCAGGATGCAACAAGTGCAGAGTAGAGGCTTTTGTTGTCGTGTAAGTAAATCTCAGCCAGTCAGTCAGAGCATTTACATAGAAATTCGGGCCAAGATAGATCAATTGACCATTTTCCTGTCGGTGCTGGAGCCCCATTCTGCTACCTTCACTGTGACAAAGTCGTCATGGCCTGCAAAGTAGTAGTGTTGCTGCTTGTTACCTCCCAACTAAATGGTAGGCAACCTTTATCAGCTTGGCGCCTGGGACCAAGTGTCGCTTGCATCTCAGATGATTCATATATTTATAGAATACAAGTTAAAACACAAAGCTATATAGTGTATATATAATGTGACAAGACAGCATCAAAAATACTCTGCTTCTGCCTGAAATGAGTCTTGAGCTCATCTAGGATCGCTTGAGCGACCATGTTTCAAATGCCTCTGGTGGCCTCCAGCCAATGGCTGAGTCTCGCAAAATATGCCATTTGCAACCAACCATTGGCACAACATTCAGGTAAATTGTTGAAGCTATGGTCTGCAGCTGCGGGCAGTATGTATGCTGGCCATCCTTGACAGCCTATAATCACTTAGGCAAGAACTTGGATGTGCAGCAGCTCCAGGGCCTAGCAAATGCTTAAACAATTAATGCTCGCAGCTTGCAATCAGAGCAGGCTGGGCATTCAGTTAGACGTTCTGCAACACTCCTCATTCACTCATGTAGGTATTTCAGATAATTGCGGGTCAACATGATATACATCACCAATGCCAGTACTTCACATAATATGATAGTACACATAATAAACCTTAATCATAAGACACACAAACCTAGGTGCACAATGCCATCCAGACCCAAGACTAAGAAGACCAAGACCAAGACTAAGAAGGCCACACAGGTGACCACAGTCTGTGTGGGTCTACCAAGGTCCCAGACTATTGCGTACCAATTATTTTTCACAAAACTCAAGGTTGAGAAGCTTGTGACGCTGCATTAAATCCAAGTTACCAGGCTCTGCAAAGCAATGCATCTCTGGGAGCAAACCTACTAAGAACTATCAAGCTCAACAACACAGGGTCATGTGCAACAACCACCAGTCACCCTTCTTCAGTAACTGTCACAGACTTTGCCAGGTTGCGAGGCTGGTCCACATTGTGACCCCGCAGCAATGTCAGGTGGTAGCTCAAAAGCTGCAATGGCACAATGTTGACAATGGCTTGCACACACTCATCAACCTCAGGCACCTGCACACACGCACAAGTGTCAGCAGCTGGTATCTGCACCAACAGCAGTAAGTGTTATGCACCATGGCATTAGGGTGCCATGGTGCCAAAAAGCATCTGATGACTAGCAGCACAACACACTTCAGACGAGCGTTGCGCAATGTTTCAGGATCAGCTGTGTAGCTGTTGTCAGGAAAGAAGGAAACAGAAACAGGAAAGGACAGGAAAAGGAAAGGCAAGGTCCTGCAGAGGCTACCTGAATCAAGCGGCACTTGGGGCTGCACAGGTCAGCAATGGCATCGTCGCCCTCATTGCACAGCACAATCAGACGGGCGCTGCGGGCTCGCAGCTGTTGGATGACGCTCTGCATCTTGGCATGCATCCTGTCACGAGTGGCAATGACAATGATGGGCATGTTCTCATCCACCAGAGCCAAGGGGCCGTGCTTCATCTCGCCTGCTAGAATACCTTCGCTGTGCATCAAAGCTACCTCCTTCACCTGCAACACAAACCAGACATCAGCCAATGCGCGATCAGGCAGCATGACCGCTCATCACATGCGCAGGTCGGTAAAACCAACTTGTGCATTGATAACATCCAGAAACCTGGAGCAGCATGAAACCGAAGTAAGACAGACTGAGTGCAAAGACAGGAGCCATATGATTGTGGCGACTTTCTGGTGAGTGATGGGAAGGCTTGACGTTGTGCAAGGCTTGTCATACCTTGAGTGCCGCCTCCAAGGCAGTGGCATAGTTGTAGCCACGCCCAAAGACAAGCAGACTAGTCTCGTGCTTCAGCTCTTCTGCCAGCTGTTGCATTTGAGCGTCTAATCTGAGCACCTGCACAATGTATCAACAGAACAGTCAGCAATGGTGATCTTGACATCTGACTTCCATATTGCCTTGTTACGTGCCCATGTTTACAGATTCAGACTGCACAGCCATGCACAACGCTTCAGCACAGAAATTATGGGGCACACAGCTTGCAGAGACGACAACATTTTTATTTTGTTTGCACCTGTAAAGTTTGAATGTTATCTTTAGAATTGCAAGGCAGCCTGTTCGGTCTGTATGGTACATATGTGCAATGTTGGGTTGCCGCTAGATGAGAGCCTTTGAAGGGGACCTTGCAGTACACCCTGTGCAGACAACAGCTGACAGCAGACAGAATCGATCAGCTCAAGCTGCTGATTCATAGAAGGCGCTTACCCTTCGCAACTTGGCGGGCAGAGAACCCAATGCGTCAATGACAGCATCCCTCTTGGGCCGCTTCGCAATGGAGTCCTCGCTCAAGGCCAGGGCCATCATGGTGATGACAACCATCTGACTGGTGTATGCCTTGGTGGAGGCCACCCCAATCTCACAGCCAGCATTGATGTGCACCCCACAGTCTGTGTGGCGCGCAATGGCACTGCCCACTGTGTTGGTGATGCCTATACACAGGGCTCCCCTGTCCTTAGCGTAGTGCAATGCCTGCAGCAAAATGCCAACTGCATAAGCAGATTGCTGACATCACAGACCTCATGGAAAGAGACTGTCGGGAGGGAGGTGACTTGCGTTGCATGCACCTGATGCCTGTTGGCTGCGTTGATTATGATGACGATAATTCATCATAATTGGCATTATGGAAAGAGCACATGACAATGACAATGACATGAGCAGCTGTGTACATTGCCACAGAAGTTGGGGTTCAGCCAGGGTCTCAAATGCTGCAGCAGCTTCAATCAATCAATCAATCAATATATTTAATGTCCTGGGGGGCAACTGGGACCCAACAGACAAGAAATTCAGTTCAGTGAATTCATACAGACAAGATTTGCATCCTACATGCAAAGCATTCCCTAAGGAAACCACCACATGCATTTGGTTCACACAAAATCATAAAGTCTGCAATAGTACAACAGTGCTGCAGGAGGTCCAAATGCTGTGACCTGATGTGGCTGGGCAATCAAAAACAAAGTGCTGCTCGTCCTCCACACAATCCAATGACTTGCACACTAGACACAGCCTGTCTGTCCTATCTAGGTGAACACCGGGTGCCAACAGACTTCAGCACATGCACATGGAAGATGACAAGTAAAAGAGCATCGTGCAAGTGCATAAGATGTCAAGGCATGGGAGTCACTGGTGCATTTGCAATCTGCCCAAATGCTTTTCCAAATTGCGTAATGCACGTCTTGGTTTTGGCAAGTGACTCTGGTCTATCACAGTGATACACTTGATTCATATACAATTTGGGATAAACTGCCATGAGACGCAGCCAAGGAGAAGCTCACGTGCATGGTGTCTGCTGTTTCCCCAGACTGGCTGACAAAGACACACATGTCGTCCCTGAAGATGGGGGAGCGTCTGTCCAGCAGGTCACTGGCCAACTCCAGATTGACGGGCAAGTCTGTGAGGCTCTCCACGGTCTGACGACAGGCCAGGCAAGCATGAAAGGATGTGCCACACGCAACAAAAACCATGCGGCGGCCCCGCCTGATGCTGCTCAGATGGTCACTCAAGCCTCCCAGGGTGATGCGGCGAGTCTGGTAAGGGTCTACCACCTGTACCAAGCAAACAGACCTTTGCATGGGCGACATGACACAACCTTGCGGGATCAGACATCAGGCATGTTGCTTACTTAGTGGGTAGGCACGCATTCAAGCAGCCAAAGGTGATTCAAGCAGCCAAAGGTGATTCAAGCAGCCAAAGGTGATTCAAGCAGCCAAAGGTGATTCAAGCAGCCAAAGGTGATTCAAGCAGCCAAAGGTGGGCAACGTCAAACACTCAGTGTGTGCAGTCTGCATCTCTGCTAGCAAAGCAACATGCAGAAGCAGACAAACTGCACCGGCAAGCACATGCCAACTCTGGCAGAACCCTGTAGCTCTGAAAACAAGGCTTCACACACTTGCTGTCAATACTGCTTGAGAGTCACCAGGCATACCTTGTTAGGAGAAGGCACAAACTTGACACGCCCCCTCATGGTTTCAGTGATACTCTCAGGCTGCTCATGGATCTCCTTCTGCATGAAGTGGTTGTAGCCGCCCTTCATGATGTGATTGACCTCCATTTCAAGTGTCTGGAGCACACGTGGGACGGCCAAGGAGCGATCTGAGTGACCCACATTGAAGATGCCATAAGCACCCTTGCACAGGTGAACCACATCATTGTCTTCCAGTACTATCACCCTGCATAGGTCAAATTCAGTGAGATGGTGTGCAGATCATATTGAACACTTCTCAAACAGTGAGTGAGATATGCTGAGTGCCAAAGCCAGATCTGTCATGTTGGACACAGCAGTCGAATGCAGTGCCTTGCAAACAGCTGAAACATCTCCCCAATGTTGAAAAGCGTTATTACAGTCCCCAAGCGTTTCTGAGTTTAGATATCCACTGTAAAATGGCTGTTTCTGTAAAATATAGATGTTTTGGGATTGAAAAGAGCTGTGCATCCTCAAAGCTCTATGACAGTATCATTGAAAACGCTTGCACAGCAATAGCCTACTGTAAACCAGAAGCATGCAATCAAGTCACGTCTGCTTTGCGCAGATTGTGCTTGGCTGGGCATGAAGGCATGCAGCTACTTGCATTGTCTTGCATTTGGCAGACCAACTGCAATGAAGTCATGGCAACCACAGCACAAGCTATATAGTATGCACCAAGCATGTGCTGATATGGCCGAGGGTTTCCCAATGTGACAAAGTTGGTGTCAATGTAAGTGCATGCCAAACCTCTTAGTATGCTCCACAACTGCACTGGCATCACTGGCCACAAATGCTTCAAAGGCTTCTCCAGCTGGCCGCTTGCGGATCTCCCTCAGGTCTGAGATCAATGAGCTGCTTGTCCGCTTGAGGTTGTGGACAGGTGTCTCCTTGATGCCAAGGATCAGAGGAGACCCTCTTTTGCACGCAACCAGCTCCCCTGGGTAATGCGAGCTTTTGATGAGCAAGGCATAAGCTCCCTCCAGCTGAGTCATCACTTCCATGATGAGCTGCATGTACACTGCATCACATTGAATATGCACAGAAGCGCAACAACAGAGTGTAAGAGCCTGAGAGCCATGCTGCTGCAGACAATATGCTTGATTTGGTCTTGCTTCATGCGCAAATGAGTGGAGGGGTTGCTTCTGGCCATACCAGTGCGCAATGTTACAATTGTCCATCTGCAGATGCTGATGCTAATGAGCATTGGCATGAGAAGCCATGCAGCTCCTGTCAAAGTACGGAAGTCCTTACCTCACTGAATGCCAAGGGTTCCGTCAAATTGTTGTACACGTACATGCACAGCTTGGGAATGACCTCTGTGTCTGTCTCAGATTCAAATGTCATCTTCTGCTTGACCTGCATGCAGTCATTGCAGTTGTGACAGGCCAGCTGAGGAAGGCATGCATTGCAATTGTTTGCAGCACCAGCAGCAAGCAAATGCAGATCAGGCTTACCAGGAAGTCTTTGAGGGGCTTATAGTTGGTGATGATGCCATTATGTACGACAACAAACTCATGTTTATCATCAGATACGTGCGGATGGCAGTTGATGGTGGAAGGTTGCCCGTGTGTTGCCCATCGTGTGTGCGCAATGCCAGCATGACTGTCAAAGTTGGCGTGCAGGTCTACGTCGCCACTTCTCAACTCAGTGTATGCTTGATCAACTAGAGCATCGATTTTGCCAGAAGACTTGATGACGATGGGAGTGCAGGTATACGTGCTTGAGCCGTCTTCGACAACTACCGGGCTTTTAGAAGCAGCTGTGCCATTTGTTGTGCCGCTTGTTGTGTTGTGAACAACACCATTCGCTGATCCAGTAGCAGCAGATGCACCGCTCTGGGTGACGGTGTCACTGTCGATAGAAATGCCAGCAGAGTCGTAGCCTCTATACTCCAACCTACGCAGCCCCGTGAACAGAAACTCCAAGATGGCTTTCCTGTCTCGAGTGACCTTGTAATTGTAGTACCCGAAGATACCGCACATACTGTGTGGACGCTACAGTGCTGGCCTGTCAGCCATCAATTGCGCTTTTCTTGAAGTGCATCCAAGACGTAAGGTGCCACACGGATGGCAACACACCAGACGCCTAGAATGACAAGATGGTTGCGAAGCTCTCTACGTGCAGCTACTGCATTAGGTTGCTTCCGGCTAGGAAACATACTAGCAACAGGGGCGAGGTGGCTATCGAGACAGACGAGGGTGATGGCGGTAAGCGACGGTATTCAAATTGCCAAAAGTAGCGGTGAGTTGGAGGGAAGGAAGTCACCATAGCAGCCATCCGCAGAATTTGTTGGACGGAGAAGAAGATGTGAAGCCAACGTTGAAGCTAACTTTGAAGAAGAGTTTCTACATTGGTTTCAGCACCGCTGTTCAGTGAAAGCTTCTCGGCCTGCTGGCTTCCGGGTTACATCAACCATCAATAGCACACCCTGTATATAGCTGGTCTAACGTTCGACGGCTTGCAGCTGCGACAGGTGACAATATGGCCGTTCGGCAGGCGCCGACGTCGGTTGTGCAAAATGTGATCAGCGCTCTTGTCGAGGACCCAGCTGAGTTAAGGAAGACAGCAGCTGCCGCAAGTGCAGCTGCAGTTCTTGCTGGACCAGAAGCCACAGATGCCGTCGATGCTATGGACCCTTCTGCAGACGCTCAGGCTGCTGCTCAACTTGATGCTGACGAACTGCTCAAGCAAGCAGAAGAGCAGGCTGGGGACCAGGTAAGACTGGGGTTGGCGCATGGTATGACGAGGTACCGGGTCAATCAGCATCGTCTTGGCTTCACTTTGAGGTGCTCATTGATCATTCGGCTTTATGTGTCTCACAGTTTCAAGGGCTTCTGGACAGTAAGGGTCTCAAGAGGCTGGTGACTTCTTTTGAAAGAAAGGTATGGCAGCTTGCTAGAGGTGCAAACCTGACAGCAGACCATGATCAGTGAGACCTGTATTGTCCACGAAAAACCAATACAACGTGTGATATATTGGTGCCACTGCAGTTTAAAGAAAACTTAGAAATGCGCACACGGTATGCCGATCAGCCAGAGAAATTCATGGACTCTGAATTGGATCTTGATGAGGAGGTCAAGAAGCTCATGGCAATAGCAGGATCTCCAGAATTGTACCCTGCCTTTGTTTGCACTAACACAGTGCAAACACTGCTGAATCTGCTCACCCATCAGAACACAGACATTGTGGCAGATGTCATTGGGGTGTTTGAGGATCTCACAGATGCAGATGTGATTGAGGACTCGGTGAGCATCTCTGGCTGCAAAACGCTGCTATTGTCAGGTGACCTGTCTGCATGATGCTGACATGCATAGAAGCAACTTCAACAACCTGCACAGCAGAATCTGAACATACTGAAGCAATGTGCAAGCTGCTTTGCATAATATCACATGCCACAAATAGGTCATGCTTTTGGTCACATGAACAGCTGTCAGAATCATACCATTTGTTGCCCTGACAGCAGTCATGAGAGGAGGAGGAGGATTACAACTCAACCAACCAACTAGGTTGTACGTATGTGCCAGGCTTGTCAGAATTCTGGTCAACAGCATCAGTTTCAAGTGTTTATCATGTCTAAACAGTATGCAACAAACCCATTGACTCACGAAATGTGTGTTATTGATGCGTTTCAAGTGCAGGAAGAGGAAGCATTGCAGCTTGTTGACAGCATGCTGGAGTATGATGCTCTATCGCAGCTAGTATACCGGTTACGCCACTTCAATGAGGCTGTGCCTGAGGAGGCAGAAGCAGTCCAGAAGCTGCTGTCTGTTTTTGAGAACATGATAGAAGTGAAGCCTGATGTTGCAGAACAGCTGGTGCAGCTGGGTGACGCCAAGACAGGCTTTCTCAGGTACAGCAGCCTGCTCCAGCGTACATGACAAGAGCTAAGATATCTCCCTGATGTAGAAACGCCTGATGCTAGTCCCCAGGCGTTTCTGAGTTTCATTTATTCACCAATAAACATGGCTTTTGTCCAAAAACAGCATATTTCTGTATCCTCAAGAGTCAAGTGTGAAGGTGCTTGCAGCATTCAACAGCGTCAACCAAACGTATTCACAACCGCTCTGCGCCCAGCCTGAGAACTGATGGAAAACTCTTGACAGTACATTGCTGGCTGCCAATCTGCCTTGTTTTTTACAAAATGACAAGCCTGCTGTCCCAAATCAATCATACTTGGCGCCATCTCAGAAAACAAGAACTTGGAACTAAGAGGCCAGCTCAACTGTATTCACGTTGAGCAAACAATAGGCAACTCATAAAAGCTCAACACAGTCTGTGCCTTTGTTCACAATTCAAAATCATTCTGCACGTTGCCATTTGACGCCACTGCAAGTTGCCACGCTTCTTCACGAACTGTCACAACACTGATCTTTGCCCACTGCTGACAAGGCATCATCAGGACCATCCTTGTCATGTATTGCATTATAGCCTTTCATCTTTTTGACCTGAGGTTGCTCAGTGACAATGTCACCACTTTGCCATATGTTGCTTGCTGCAGGTGGATGTTGGACCGCCTCAAGAACGTAAAGGAGTTTGAGGGCAACAAGCAGTACGTGAGTGAGCTGCTGTCCATCCTCATGCAGAGCAGCACAGCCAATCAGCTCAAGCTGGCCGCCATGAATGGCATAGACGCTCTGCTGAGCTGTGTGTTCCCATACAAGGGCAGAAATGCCAAAAGCGATGGCGAAGAGGAGTATGTGGGGAACCTGTTTGGCTGCCTCTGCTCTTGTCTGATGCCGGCAGAGAACAAGCTGAAGTTCATGCAGGTACAGCATCCTGCCCTGAAGAGTATTGAGCATCAGCAGATGCAAGTATTGTATCTTGTACTCATCCTTGTGATATGCAAGCAACCTGGATTTCAAGCCATGCACAGGCTCCAATCGCACTGACCTGGGTCATTCACCAGCTTAACCACCCATCTGGCCTCTCACAGCAGGTCCGCATGGCTGATCAAGCTGCTGTTTTGCTTATTTTATACAAGTCGACCAACTGTTTGATCTGCGGGCGTGTCAAGACTGATGCAATCACACAGCTGCACTGTTGTCTGCTGAACACCTGGGTGTGCAGGCAGAAGGCCTTGAGCTGATGCAGCTGATCCTGAAGGAGAAGCGTGTGGCCCGGCTGGGCTCGCTGAAGGTGCTGGACTTTGCCACCACCCGCTGCCCGCCTGCCTGTGAGCGTTGGGTGGACCTCACCGGCCTCAAGCAGCTCTTCGCCATCTTCATGGGCAAGTCCAAGGTACATCAGCCATGCACCTCTGTCGTGTTCTGTTTTGGTCAAGTCCCGTCTGCTTGACAAGTTCAGGATGCATCAGCCAGGCATCTCGATCGTGTTCTGTGTTAGTCAGGACCTGTATGCTTGGAAAGTCTAAGGTGCATCAGCCATGATTGATTGCCTTTTAATGTTTTTAGGGCCTTTCTGCTTGCTGGAGCATGCTCCCTGCGTGCAAAGGCAGCAGCATGCAGGCGCTATGGCACTCACCATGCACAGTTTTGCGAGCACGTTTCTGGCCTTGCAGATGAAGCACAAGAAGGGTGAGGAGAACACAGAGCAGGAAGAGGAGGAGCACACCGTCAGCGTCATCAGCAACCTGTTCCAGGGCCTCAGCAGGGGCTCCCGCAGAGACCGTGTTGCTGCCAAATTTGTTGAGAATGAGTTTGAGAAGTGTGACAGGCTGATGGAGCTGTACAGCCGTTACCTCACCAAGGTGGTTGCAGAGCAAGTGAGATGCCCTTAGCGCACTCCTGACACCCCTGTGGGTTTGTCTGTCTTTGAGACGTTTTGTGATTCATTGTGCCACAGGCAATTGCATCTTGAGGCTGTGAACACCTAATCCTGTGACTTGTCATCTGCTCAACCCCACACATGTCAGACATTTTTGGCTCTTGCCAACTGGAAGTCATTGCAGAGCACAGTTCTCATCGTAGCCTGCGATTATCATAACATCTTCACAGCAGCACTCTTCATGCAACCTCCTGAAGAGTGTCTGCTGTCAAAGTGCAGTCTTTCATGAACTGCGTTCTTCATGTTCATGCTTCATTGCTGCGCTCTTAAGCAGTGCGTCCTATGCAGGCTGAGCTCGAGCAGCTGACAGAAGAAGAAGACCTGAGTGCAGATGAGGTGCTGCTGCGGCGCATGGATGCAGGCCTTTACACTCTGCAGCAGTGCGCTCTCATCATTGGCAACCTGTGGATTGTGGGTGATCAAGGGGTCAAGCAGCGCCTGCTCATGCTGTTACACCAGCAGGTACTGTGATGTCCATTCCTGATGCCTTTGCTTTGCATGTTGCCGTCTTCACTCATCCAAAGGCAAATGCAAGCCATTGCAGGCTTTCATTGAAGGAGTAGTGCATTAGGTGATGGCCCTGTACCAAATTAGCAGCTTGCAGCAAGCTTTTATTTGCTGGTTTCACGTTGCATACACCTGTGCTAGTCACTGAAGCTTTCAGCAAGAGTCTTCTCCCAGGTGCAAACACACACTTCAGTCTCAGCTGCATGCATCTCGAGAATGTCGATCCTGTTGGCCTGTCCCACTTGCCACCCACATCTGTGCTGCAACGCAGAGTAACACGATGGCAGAGGTGCGGGACGTGCTGAGAGAGGTCAGACTCACCATTGGCAGTGAGGGCGATGCTGGCGAGCGTGAGCGGCAGCAAGCCCGAGTGAAGCGCATGCTGACAGCCATGGGAGTGTCTGAAGATGATCTGGATGCTGAGCTCAGGGAACACAAGCAGCAGCAAGAAGCTGATGCAGCAGCTGTGCCTGAAGAGCTGCAGCCCAATGGGGATGCCCATGTGGGGGTGGCAGGTGGGATACCCCAAGAGGAGGGGGTGGGTCAGGATGGTGATGTGGAGATGGATGTGGAGGGTATCGCTGGTGTGGACAAGGATGTACATCATGGGCAGCCAGGTACACAGATTTGCTGCTAACATCTGAATGCCAGAATGGCATCCAGGCAGCCTGTGGGGTCCTTAATATCTATTAACAGCCTCTGCAGGCTGGCAGAAGTTCATACATGCACTCAGCAGCCCTGTAGTCAAGGTTTCATCCTGCTGTTGTTGTCTTTGCGGCTGGCGCATGTTTATGCAGCTTGTGAACGTGCCTGTTTTTCAGCATTCTGAATGGAATTGGCATATTGTAGCGTGTTCAGACAGCAGGGGGAAATGTTGCTGGTCATGCTACTGGGCAATGCAGTGCAGAGCCCATGTGGTGACACTAGCCTTGCACATGCAGTGGTCATAATATTGAAATGACCTACCAAGTGCTGCCATTGGAAGTCTCTGTCCTTGCAGGTTTGAGTGAGCAGACAGACGATGCACCATATGAGCATCCTGTGCCAGACCAAGAAACAGAGGTGCCAGACCTGGCCCCCCTGCCCCCCAGTGAGCCCCTCCCAGCTGAAGATGACGAGGCAAGACACAGCCAGAAGCACAAGCGGAAACACCGAGATCAGGACATGCCCTCTGATGACATTCCATCAAGCCGCAGAAGCAAAAGGGATCAGGATGTGGAATCGGCTGTACATGCAAATGGCAAACCAGCATACCCTGTTGATAAGGACGAGCAGCCTAGCCGAAAGGAGCGAGCTGAAGAGTTGGGCAGCATCGGAGAAGGTGAGAAGCATCAGCACAGGTCAGAGCGGAAGCACAAGCACAGGGATACAGATGCTGATGTGCCTAGCACAAGGGATAGGGACCATCACAAAGACCGTGAGAGGCCGGACTCGCACCGGCAGAGGGATAGGGATAGCAGCAAGCGGCATCAAGAAGATGATAAGAGTGATAGGCATAGGTCTAGCAAAGGCAAGGACAGGGATGAGGACAGAAGCCGCAGGCACCGGCATGATGATGACAGGCAACATAGGAGCCGACGATAGCTGGCAGCAATGTGTACATATCCTAATTTGGCATCTGTATCAATGTAGGCGCATAAATAAGTGTGGAATATACGTGTCTTTACATTGCCACAAGCACTCGCTCTTGACAACGTTGCACTTGCTGACAGTCAATCAGATTTCAGAGGAATGTTGCAGCAGATTTACTCCTGCCTGTATCAGACTACATGCTGCTGCATGCACCTGCCAGTAAGTGGTTGTGCTAGCTAGCTTTTCCTAAACTCTAACAACTTGCACATCACATGCATGCACCCTCTTCTCTCCTAATCAGCATTTCATTGTCAGGTTTCAGTGACCTGGCATTGTCTGCACATTTGCAAGGCATTTGAATTGTCGAGCCTGACCTAACTAGCTTTGACTTTGCCCGTCAAGACGTCCGCCCTGCGCAGGCCGCTTGCTCACCGACACCAGGCAAGCGTGAACAATGTTTTGTTGAGCCGTCCCAAGCCATCTGGCTCAAGCAGTCGTCAACTCAGTAGCCACAGCGCTATTCACTGAACATGACTGACAGTGTGGCTGTTGTCGAATATGGCAGTCACACATTCCGCGCCGGACTTGCATACAACTTCCCAAGCGACCAGGAGCCACGAATAGTGCGTTGATATGCATCGTTGCTGTGCATTCTTTCGGCAAGGTTCACTGATCTGTGCATGCTGAACGGAAGGAAGCAACTTGCCTAAAACTAGCGCACCTGATTTGTCAGGTGGTTCCTGCTACTGTTCGTTCGATACCACCAGATGGCACAGCTGAACAATCTGCCGGCGGCTCACAGCAGAACGGAAGAGTCCTATCACAAGCTTCACAGGAGCCTGTACCAGTGGTCGAGCATGGACGCATTACCTACTGGCCTGGATTTGAGGCCCTGTTACACTATACCCTGTATCAGCAGGCAATAAGCTGGTAGCATTGCACAAATCTCATGCCGTCACACTTCAAGTTATCGTACATCAGCGTTACTGTCTGTGCAGCTGGGCTGGCAAATTGGAGAGGAAGGCAGTGTCATCATGCCTGAACCTCTTTTCACTCCCAGGGTACATCCTTCCGCTTTTGCTGCATCAATCGTGCACCCCTCCGTGCTGTCAGTACGCAAGTGGAGCGCAGGATTGTATTCAAGTAGCGCAAGCAAAGAGGTTGTCATGCATGCAAGCAACAAGCAGTGCAGTCAACCAATGAGCTGAACAGCCAAAGCAGCCAATCAGTTGCTGATTGGCTGCTTTGGCTGCAAGCAAGCAAGCAAGCAGGCAGCCACTGAAGACCCATGTTGTGCAGGCAGACAGGGAGCAGCTGACTCAGCTGGCCTTTGAGGAGTTCAACATGACTGGCTTCTTCCTGTGCGACCAGCCAGTCTTGTCGCTGTACTCTGTTGGCAAGATCACAGGAACTGTGGTCGACCTGGGTCACTGCAAGACAGGCAAGTTCCTGTAATAATAATAATAACTAAAACGCTTTCCAGCTCATGATGAGCTAGGTACGTGCAGGACAAGTCTTGTCTCTCCAGAGCAGCCTGTCTTGTGCATCCCTATAAGGCCTGCTAATACGACAGTTTTGACAATCACGTAATGCAACATCATTGAAACTAGACCTAGGGCGGCCAGGTAGGCGAAGCCCCTTGACTTCACCGAACAAAAGCTTCTTAGGCAATCTATCGTTAGGCATCCTGAAAACACGACCTAGCCACCTGTGTTGTACTGACATCCCAGCCATCAGCTTTGTCATGTACTTAGCTCAGCTTGTGTGGTGTTGAGGCGCTGGGTTTGGTGCCTACTGCTCAGACACTTGATCACATTATCTGAGGTACTGACGCACCAGCTCTGCAGCCACGCTGCAAGTTTTCAACGATAATTGCTTGCTGTGATTGCTAGACCTACTTGTCACAAGTTGGGCTGGGTACACTTGCTGTGCTTGCTGCAGACATCTCAGTCATTGCTGAGGGACAGGTGAATTACCACAGCACAAAAAGACTTGCGTATGGTGGGGCTGATCTGAATAAGCTGATGACCTCCTTATTGGAGCAGAGGGGCTTGAAGTGTAGTGATCCCCAAAGGCTCAAAGAATTGTGTGCCAGAGCATCTAGCCTGCCTAGCAGCTCAGAGGTATTATGCCACTGTTGCTACTGTCCGTGCGCAAATATTGCAAGTGAGCAGATAACCTATGACATTGCATTAGTGACAGGTATTGCTGATCACGCTGCTGATGTAGCAGCAATGCTATCCTTGTACTGCATGTTTGCAAACCTTTGGAGCCAAAATAGAACATTGTATCACTCCTGCAGCCAGCTGTCACTTATGCGCCCATATCACTTTCAGCAATTGTACACATGCTTGTTATTGCATCAGCAAAAGCTGTCTTGTCATGCTTTACTCAACTCACAGATGCAGTTGCATTGCATTGCTTTGTTGATAATGGCAGGCAAGAACGAAGATTTTGCAATCTTGGTGATGTGTCTCTGCAGGATGCAGCAGCAGGTGAGGTGCATACGCTGCCTGATGGGCAAAGCATCACCATTGAAGGCGAAGGGCAGCAGCTGGCACAAGCCCTACTCAACCCATCTCGGCTGGGCAAAGATCTGTCCGACTTGCCTTCTGCAACTGTCACCCAGATCATGCAGCATCCAGATGGACCCACACGCAAGGTATTGATGTTGAAATTGGACATCGTCAGTGCTGAACATTCTTGGTGTTGGACACTGTTGGCAGGACATTGTGGGTATCAAACAGTTGCTAGTGTGGGGGCACGGCCTGCTTAAGAGCGTACTGCGCTCAGTTGAAGATGTGCCATGCCAGGCGGTGAGTTTGCATTCTGGGCTGGTCTGTATCTGGAAAGGGACATGCTGTCATTTGCTTGAAAAGGCAGCACAGCCAGCACATGACTTGTGCATTAGGTCACCATCAGCCTTGGGGGGGGGTGTCTGATCAGTCCTGTTGATGCATCACAGCACAGGACATACACAGGCATTGTGGCTACCGCAAACAAAATGGCATGCCTCTATGCTGCAGGCTTTTGCAGAGAACATCCTGCTGTGCGGTGGGGGCAGCTGCATCCCTGATCTTGGCACCAGATTTGTGACAGAGCTTCAGTCAGTTTCACCGCCCTCCTTGCAGCCTGCCATGTGCCCTTGTCCAGACTACATGCCTGAGCACACACTGAAGTACTCCTCCTGGATGGGAGCAGCCATCCTGTCCAAGGTGTGTCTGTTGCAGACAACCAATGGCATTACATGAAGTACATTGTTGACCTCTTGCATTGAGACATATTGTGAGCTGTGCACTATTCCATCTGATGTGATCTGCTTTGCGTGTGATTCATCCACTTCGTGTTTTGCAGATGGTGTTCCAACAAAATCAGCATATCACAAAGCTGGATTATGAGGAGGCAGGTCCCATGGTCGTCCACAAGAAGTGCTGCTAACGCACATACAATGTCATTGCGCCATCTTGTGCCTAGTGATCTCAGCAGTGGCGTATCAGCGGCAGTGCTTCTCATTGTCTTTCGGTAACTCACCTAGGACCATTGCTTGAACCTGTTACACACGCTGTGTATTGATGATTTGCTGACACACGCAGGAGGTATGGCTGCTTCTTGCTTACGTTTGCGGTACGGACACATTTTCCTGGATAGCTGTGGGTTTAGGGTTTGGATTACGGCACCATGTCGACTGAATCTATCAATTTGATCGAAATCGAGCTCCACAAATGAAAAAAGTTTTATCAAAATCAACTGTATAAGACGACTGGCAAGGTCAACTGCCATGGCAAATAATAAAGATGGCACATGACAGGCAGCGCACAATGATTTACAACAAATCAACAGAGTCCTGGCAATGCTACTCACTGACTATCCAGTATCTTCTCCAACTTATCAAAGCTTTGCGCACCAGAATACATTTGACCTTTGATGATCCAAGCAGGGAAAGCTTGGATCTTGGCATCCTTGCACTGCTTTGCAAGGTCATCAAACTGCATGGACGACAAAAGCAGTGAAACATGTGGTGTTGTAAGATAGGCTGCTGGTGTGTGCTAACACCCCACTTGACAGTATGCTGCAAATGCATACAACTTAGAAGCTATAGCAGCCGCTTAGGGACGCTGCAGCTTCAGCCATGCAACTATGTATGCCTCTGCAAATCTGATGATCTTGATGCAAGTTGTTTGTACAACAGATGTCATAGCTCACCTTGTGGAAGCCATCTGGATAGCACTCTACATACGGGAAGTCTTTCATTGCTTGTGATCCAAAAGCCTCCTTCTGTTCATGGCAATGTGAGCACCAGAATGCACCATACATTTTGGCTCCGGCATCATTCAAGCGCTTTGCTAGCTGTTCTCCCCGACTTGATGATTGTGTTGTAACAGTGGCAGCCTGCACTTAATATGATTGTGACAGTAAGACAAATGGTGCAAAATGTGTCTGAGGCCCTTACATATGACTACCAGAGCACAGACTCAATAGATGCTGATGGCAATCAGTATGCCAAAAGATTGAGTCCAAATGGCCCACACATGTACTTTACACTGTCATCTCATGACACACCTGAACAAGTGTAAGACAGAAGTGACTAAGGATGATGATGTTAAGGACAGGGTGTCAAAGTCTTACACATCATTGAACTGCTGGTATAAATGCAGGCAAATTGCACGTCCAAACAGGATTTGCAAAAAAATGGTTACCTGGTAAGGAATGTCATAGACAGCTTCCGCTCCTTGGGGGTCAATGCCAGACCAGGCCAGAGACAGAAACAGAATTGTAGCTGCTATGAGGCCGCCTCCTTGTGGAGCAACATCCTGCAGCTGCCTACTGACAGGCACACACACACACAGACATCACAATCTACCATGACCCAAAGCAGGCAGTCTATGCATGTACAGGTGTGATTGCAGGGTGCTGCAAGCAGAGTTAGCCGACCTGCGGGAGAATCCGCTGCATGCAGCTGCAAGTATGCCGAATGAAAGCCCTGCTGATGTGAGGCACCACGTGCAAGCTTCCCCCTCAAATCGCGTCAGCAGTACATACCTGTGGCGTACACAATTGTTCAATCCAGTAATCACTGAGCTGCAGACGTTTCAGGTATACGCAAAGCAGGCACAACTGCTTCAGCTTGCTGGTGTGGACTTACAGCAAGGAGGCACTACAGCTTGCAAGCACTGCGCCCCCAGCCAGCACGCCATATTGGCTGACAGGGGCCTTAGATGACTGAGACAAGATGCCCCTGATGCTCAGGGCTGCAACAGCACTGTAGGCGCCCAGTCCTAGCAGCGAAAGTGGAACTCCGAAGACTGTGGCATACTCGCTGTTGAGCACAGAGCCACAGCCTCCAGAAGCTAGGCAGACTACAGGTGCTCCAGACAGCTTTGACACAGCTAGGTATGCTGTGAGAGCTGTCCCTCCAAGTGCCAGAGCCGAAATGAGCTTGTAAGGCATGCCCTTTTGCCCTCTTCTGTATCTGTCGGAGTGTGACATGCTCTGCTGCGCATCTTGGCGACCTGATGTGCTGGTTTGCTGATCAGGAGAACTGGTGCACTGGATTTTGCAGCGTCTCCTGTCGCTTGCACTGTCAGTAGAAGTCCTTGCATGCAAGGCGCGTCGGTTCAGCGAACGACAGGAAGCCAGCAAATTATTGCTGTGCATTGCCGTATGCTGTGTGGACGCAAAGCTGCAGCGGCCAACGTGGCCTTGAGCACTCAGTAACATATAGACCGATCAGAGCCTGTGCTCGCGCTTGAGTGTGCCAAGCGCTTGTCGGCAGGCGACTAGCTAGTGCAGAGAATGAACACGTCTGTTCAGATTCTTGCTTCGATACAAGTGCAAGAATGGGCAATGGGGAAGATACAATATGTCATACAGCTTTGATCCTCGTCAAGCACACGCGCTCCGCAGCATCGTACCGGCACGCAGGTTTGCAATCGTCGCTACGTCGAAGCATGCAAATCACGTAGCATGCTGCTTTGCACGAGCCCTGCTGTGCCTTGTCGCGGCGCAGTGTGATAAGCAAGTGCGCATGTGTTGCTTCACATTCAAGGGCCTGTCCTGTGCAGTCAACGCCGTTTCAAGGTTGGCGGCCGCATAGTGAGGGCACATGCAGCTGCAATAAGCACTTGCGGAGGTACAGCCCGGCCGCGCTGAGCAGGCCTCACGCAGCCCTTTTCTCAACGGCACTAAGTGCAGTATCGACGCAGGTGAAATCCCACCTGGGCAAGGTCGTGTACAAAGGCGACTTTTTACCCTTGCTTCGCAAGTATCGACAGGATCAAGACACTGCGAGACTCACAGCTGGTGCGCGACCCGAGCGTTGTTCTGAATGAAATTCGTGTTGTTAGCGTCGGGTAGTGCACGGCTGTCATCATGCAGGACTGCGAGAGATTGCCGCACCCCTTCTTCCGAACCACGGGCTTATACACTCTCTGGCTACGCTGCTGCCATCTGGGCTTCAGCAAGTTTTCTTACATCAGCTCAAGGTGAGAATGTGATGAAAGCAGCGTTTGCATGCTCTAAACTCGTCTGGATTGTACCACTGATGCTGCAATGATGCATGTACAGACTACTATACCCAAGCCATCAGAGGATGAGCAGTCAGGTGCAGCCTGCAGTGTGAGGCATGCCAAGCGCCAAAGGCTCAGCCAAGCATCTGAGCAGCCTCCTGCTCATGTCCACACAGATAGCATCCAAGCTTCAGACCAAGATCACACACCTTTGCACATGCCTAAACCTCTGGCTGTACAGCAGCATGCATTATGTGACACCCATACAGCTAGACATCCAGCTAATGACCCAATATGTGCACAAGCAGCAGGACACCCAGCAGTCACATCTCAGCATGAGGAACTGACAGCTCCTGGTCAAGGCCTGACAACTGCAAAGCTAATATGTGAGAACAAGCACTTCCCAAATGAATCACATCAATCTGAGCAACCTGTTGGACATCACGCATCAGCGCATGCACAAGCAGACAGTCCTCCTGGAACTGCAAACACGCAGTTGACCAGTGCAGCAGCAATTCAATTCCGTGGCAATGTCAAGCGTGTGAAGGACGCTGAATCGTTCCAGCGTCAAAAGGAGCGCCGGCAGAAGAAAGCCGCCTTTCTGCTTGATGGCACCACAACAGGGCCTGTTGTTGGGGTAGCAAAGGGGGGTAGCTGGGGTCACGCTGCCCAGCAACATGCAGTCAGAATGCAAAGTGGCCAAATAATACATTTGCCAGTGCGACCAAATAGGTCAGCATCACGCTGCATTGCTGTACTTTGGTTCAACAGCAGTCTTATGTTGTCACCAACGTAGGGGGCTTGTGACTCAGGGACTGCATTGGGTCATCAGCAATGCCTCTCTGCCAAACAGACGTGGCCGGTATATGATACTATTACTGTCTGCAGGTCACAGGTGCTGTTGATGCAGAGCATCACTGCCGCCCTTCTGCAGAAACGGCATGCCCTCCTGGAATCTCCAACAGGCACAGGTCAGATGCCCTTGCCCCTGTACACTGCTGACAACGGCATTGCTTTACACAACGATGAATGTACTGGCATACAAAAAGCGCCAAAGCTCTCATTTATTCTACACCCCTCAAGTCATTTCATGAACTTGGACTAGCATCAAGCTGAATGGCCCTTAGGTTGCATCACGAGTTGGCTGTTTGCCGCCCAATTATCCTTTGGGGCTGCTGCTCACTTCTGGCCATGAGTTGGCTTTTGTATTGATATGCCTGCACAAGAGACAAAGTCATGCCTTTGGTCTGACTCCTTCTGTGATTTCCTGCAGGCAAGACTCTAGCTCTGCTGTGTGCAACTCTAGCTTGGCAGCAAGAGCAAGCACACCTGGCTCGTCAGCAGCCTGATGCACCAGCGCCGCGCGTTTTTTGGGCTGCTCGCACACATGCTCAGATTGACCATGCTGTTCATGAAGTCAGGTAGGTGTTCCACCAGTTCAGCAGCAGATGTAGGCTGCCCTGCTTGACGCAAAATCCTCAAGAAAATCGTTACTTTTGATATTGCGTAAGTGGACATGCCTGCCCACATGATGAGCAACTCTGTGCTCAAAGCCAAAGACTTGCTGTTCATGTTTTCTGGTGACAGCACACATTTGTATCACCAGAACGTCGGCCCTTTATAGAAAGCAGCCTCTGTTGGCATAACAAGGCACAGCAATTGAGCAAGTTTGCGTCTCATGCTGATCCTTTCAGCCTTCGTCATTGAAGCATCTTGCCATCTTGCAAGTGACATACCTTTTTACCTGGTCTTTCAGGAGGACAAGCTACCGACCCATGATGACAATTCTGGCCTCTCGCGAGCGCTTCTGCCTGCACCCAGACATTGCGACAGCCCCCAACAAGACTGAGGCCTGTGAGGGGGCCACCATGGTGGGTCACATGGACTGCAGCTACCTGGAGAACGCAGAAGCCTCTTGGTACCCGCAGGTGTTGCGCTGCTCCATGCAAAGTTTCACAAACACAAAATAGAGTTTGCTATCTGTGGCTGGGAAAGCATTCTGAAAATGTCACAGGGCAAGGCACAAGGCATGCCAATGTCTTGTGCTTTCAGCAGACTGTACATGTGTTCAGACCACTCGCAAGACCCTCAGGCGTCACATTGCTGACGCGCCATGCCATCAAATGCATTTTATCGCTGTCAGTGTGTGTGGATTGCGCCATGCACATAAGCAGGTAGCAAGTCTGCTGTTTAGCACTTGAGAGCATTGCGCTTGATGGGTTGGCTACAGAGGGCATGTCTTGACTAGTCTTGCGCAGGGACCTGAGCATCTGCCAGCATACAAGCCTGGTGGGCGGTTGGAGACTTTTGACATAGAAGAGCTGGTGGCTGAAGGCAGGGCAGGGTAAGGGTCCTCCCCCTGTTGCCTGCATCAGTGCCAAGACTTGTCAGCAAAGTGATGATGCTGATGCCTCAGGAAGGAATGGCCCATGAAGTCTTGACGCATGCTGAGATGCATTCGTGCAACTGTAGTGTGTGCTTCCAGTATGTTGCAGCCTGTCTGCCACACATCACAGGTTTGTGATGCCCAGCCTAGCCCTTGACCATCAAAAGCTGCATCATCTTGCAGCTGCAAAGCAAAGGTCATCTGCTGATCAGCAGCGCACCAAAAGCTTGCATGATTTGCTGCAGGCACGTGTGCCCCTATCATGCCTCCCGGGATGTGCTGAATGAGGGAGCAGCCCTGGTGTTTGTGACCTACTCACAGCTGCTGGACCCGCCTGTGCGCTCTGCCAATGGATTGGATGATCTGCTTCAGGGCGCTGTGCTGGTCTTTGATGAGGTACTGCATCACCTCTTTGAGGCTGGAAAACACTGAGACATCCACATCCCCTTGCAATCTGCTTTCAAACTGGTGCTATGCCATGATGTGCCACCCCTCACTGGATGCGATTCCTTGTATGAATTGGCAGATTTCTTCTGCAAGCTATCGGTGCTGTGTCCAGCAATACAATGCTGCATGTCTATCAGGTATGTCTGGCCTGCATCAACATACCAAGATGCGATGCCATATCTTGATATAGCAGTATGTGTGCTCTATTCAGCCAAAGCTTGTTGTTTTGTAAGCAGTATATAAGAAAGTAGCGCTGTCTAGCAGGCATAGTCTTGCACAGTCTTCCAGTTGTGCACAGTCTTCTAGTTGTGCACAGTCTTCTAGTCGTGCACAGTCTTGCAGTCACAAAGCACATTGCTTTGTAGGGGTGCACCCCAAGCATCTTCACTTGAGGGGCATAATCAACAATCATGTGATACGGTCCCAGTGTTGTTGCAGGCTCACAACATTGCAGCTGAGTGCCGGGCAGCTGCAACATTGCAAATGAGCACTGATGACCTGCAAGCTCTTGCATGTGAGTTTGATGTTCATAGTCGCCGCATTGAGCGCTGTTCATCCATGCATGCCTGCTGTTTTTGCATCCACATGTCATGCTGCATAGAAATCCATCAATGCATCAAAAGTTCATCAAAAGTACATCATCAGCAGACAGGTTTATGGACTTTTAATGGACTTTTGACCAAATTTGGTGACGGTGCACGTGTGCTGCTGCTGAGGACAGAGCACAGCAGTGAAACCTGTGCACACATTTGCATTGCTGCTATCCATGTCTGTCCTTCTGACTAGCCAGCTGTCCAGCGCATGCTGCACTGACGCCTTCAGCTGTACTGCACGAATCCTTTGGATGTCAACCCTTGCTGGTGGATTGCAGTGGATTTGGGGGGGATGCAAGGGTCTCTGAACAAGATGGCTCCCGCCAGCAGACAGTGGCGGCAAGCTGCTGACTGGGCGCGTGAGCTGGCGCACCTGGTGGACACCATGCAGACCTGGCTTGCTCGCCAGCTGTCCAGCACATCCCTGCCTTTCCAGAAGGTACTGCACCCTGCCTTTCCTGTAAGGCACTGCACCCTACCCAGATGCATTAAACTTTTCCTGTGTCAAGTATGGCCGATGGAGGCTGTTGGTGATAAAGCTGTGTTCCAGTTTAGGAATGCAGCAATCAATTTGTCAAGCAGCTGTTGTCAGCAGCAATAGGGGCATTCACAACCGGAGTCGGTCATCAAGCTTGACGCTGCTCGGATGTGTCAATGTTTCTGTGCTGCTACTAGCTGTCTAGGGGCACCTGCAACCGCTGGACATCACAGAGGACTTCTGGACACTCTCTTGTCCTGACTGCTTGTTACTTGAGCAGGAAGATGACTCGCATTTCATTGCAGGAGCAAGGGATGAGCAACAGCAGAGCAGCAATCGAGGTATGGGAGGGCACAGGGCCTGATGCATATACTGCCGTCGTCCATCACCTCAAACTGTCCATTCACAGAGTGGAGACCCTCCAAGGTGCCACCTGCTCACTCTCAGCTCATGTTGACGGCAACAGTGGCTGCTGTCAGACCTCCTGCTGCAGTGCAGCGCTTTGTGGACCTGGAACCAATCAGATGCACATGGTGTATTTCGCCATGTGTATTTTACGTCTTGTTGTCATGTGGATGTATCAAGTGCAAATGCACAGAGCATATGTTGGCCTGCATGCATGCCTGCATGTTCTGCTTCAGAGATCAGAAAATTGCAAAGTAAATGCATCAAAATGGCCAGACTTGTCACTTAGTGCTTCTGTGTACAAGTGCTTTGCGGGCCTTGTCATGACAGGTGACTGGTCGCTGGGGACAGCCAGTCCAGGCTGGCTTTATGGTTTTTGGTATATTCTTTGATTCTAGTACTTTTTCCCACTAGTCGATCTGTTGGTGGCATAATTGTTTCTTGTTATGTTATGTCTGCACAGCATCGACCAACATCTGCGCACACTCTCATGCTGGCCATGACACAGCAGGCCATGTGACACTCACAAACGGTTCTAGAAAAGCGATTCTTACTTGAATTTTCACAAAAGATTCTCACAAACGGTTCTCTTAAACATTTCTCACAAAGTGCAGGTCGGCTGAAGGCCATGCGGCGAGGCCTGATTGAGGGTGGCTTTGAGTCCACAGCAGTCAAGAGTGGCGCCATCAACCAGCTGGAAGCCCTTCTCTCCAAGCTGTTGTTTGTGCTGCAGACGCGCGGCCTTGGTTACCGTTGCATCCTGACACGCCATTCCAGTGAGTCTCGTGTATGCTGTGCAGTAAGCCAAACGCAAAGACGCTGATTCTGCTTTCACACATCTCCCAAGGTGATTTTACGGCATACCTGACTATACACTTGTTTTGGTTTTCTTATGCTCCTTGCCCACAAAAAAAAGCATAGGTGCAGGCATGTCTTTTAGGTCTTGCAAACAATGTGTCAATGTGTGCATGTGGCACACCCAAGGGGAAGGCACAAAGTGAAAAGCAGGAAGGGTTTTTCAGTTGCAAAGACGTTCTGGGCCTTCTGCAAACCCACTTAAGTCGAGATTCCCCTCCTTCTTTTCCCTTGTGCGCCTTCTTTCTAGGTGTACCTCATGCACACACTGACGGCTCTTTCCCCTTGGTATGTTTTTGTGCCACAGTGGCTTTCACTGCACTTGCACACCATACAGCCTGCCTTGACTAGTGTACAGCTGCAGTCAAAGCAAAGTATGGGTGTGCCAAGAGCCAAACTCCAATCCGAGGGCTCACATTCACAGGGCAACCCAATGGCTCTGCCCATCAAAGACCTGACTTCTCCTTTGCATTCTGCACGCAGCAACGACCACTTGCTCTCAGCAAGCCTTGTGTGTGTCGTGTAGCTGCAGGCAAGGCAAGAAGGGGAGTGCCAGCAGCATTGCCTCATACCAAGGGCCCAGACTCACACGGCAAGTCACAGGGCGTGCCCATCGAGGGCTCCTTCTCCTTCCTATGCCTCCATGCAGCAGTGGCCCTCACCCCCCTGCTACCCAAAGCCCATGCCCTGCTGCTCACCAGCGGTACCCTCTCCCCTGTTGCCCCCCTGGTCGCTGAACTGGGCCTCGGCACCAAGACCAAACGTCAGGTCTCCTCAAATGCTTCACCAAAACTGAAAATTGCAGAGCCTGCCAGTGGCTTGGGTCCTGCCCTAGAGCCCCAGGGCCATATGACTGCAGCTGCAGATGCGCCAAGTAGCAAAAGCCACCAGGCTGATGTCAGTGATGACACCAAGGCAGAGTCTGAGCAGTTGATCAGGCACCACTTGGCCCAGTCAGGCAGCCTGACTGGCACAGACGTACAAGTTGATGAGCAGGCAGTAAGTTCAGAGCCTAGCTCTGTTCAGCAGTCTGCAGTCCAGCAGGGACGGCAAAAACCAGCACCGTGTTCAGGCACTGCAAGCCAGCCGGGCTCTCTGCAACATGACGCACAACAGTCACACTATTGTCATTCAGCCAAACAGGAGGCAGCACTTCTGCAGGACGCTGGCGACCGCAGCCTTGAGAGCAACTCCTGCACACATCAGCTGCCACCACTGCAGTCATCAGCATGTCCTCAGTTGCAGATAGACACACTGTCAGAGCTCCACTCAAGCACAGCCCAGAAAGCAGGCATTGTGCTGCAGCAGGCTCCTGTGAGATCACAGTATGCCAGTCTGCACCAGGGCGTGGAGCTGGTTTCTGCACCCCACCATCACACCCTGCCTACCCGCTTGCTTCCTCTCACCATCAGTATGGCACCTGGAGCAGACGGCCGGCTGGTCAAGCTGGACAGTGCATATGAGCGGCGTCAAGATGCAGGTGACAAGTTTTTCCTGCACCTGAGAATTGTTCTACTAGCAGGCAGAGCAGATTTGTGCTGACAACTTGCCCTTTGCCCTGTGACTCTGTCTGCCCAGAGAGTTTTCCCTTTGCTGTTTCTCTTCAACAGTCATCGGGATTGCGTCCCTCTCAAAAGTCCTCGCTGCTTCAAAATGTCTGCTGCCCAAGGCTTTCACACACATCAGACATGCTTCAGCAGTATGTAATGGCAGGCAGTCTCAAGCCTCTGACATAGCAATGATTCTGGCTGGGCACTTTGCATCTGCTGACAGCATGACAGCTGTGTGCAGGATACTTGGACGCCTTGGGAAACGCAATGCTAGCAACATGCCAGGCAATTCCCAATGGTGTTCTGTGTTTCTTCCCCTCTTGGGGGCTTTTGAACGCAGCTAGGGACCAGTGGCTTGTCACTGGTATGTGTGCATGGCCAAATGGGCACTTTTATGCAATACTAAATATGATGCCAATTGAGATTGCGTCATCTCAGTGGTGATTTAGAGCGCACACACATTCTAGTAACTATTGTGACCTTCCACTGACTGTAAATCAGGCATAATGCCCCTGGCACAAACAAGAGTTGAAGGTTGGCAGTTCTGTCAGTGAAAATCTTTTTACAAGTCTTCATGCTAGTCACAGTTTTGAAACATAGTGCTTGTTGCATAGCTAGCTGCAGCATGTGACTGCATGCAGATGTAAGCATAGTCAAGCAATGTGCTTCTTGCTGTCACTGCAAATGGCTTCTTTGTTTGATTGATTGCTTGCTTGCCTGCTTGATGATTGTTTACTTGATTGACCAATTGATTGCTTGCTTGATGCCTTTGAGAGCCTGATGATGGCTTACAATGCCTCTTGGTGCAGGGTTGTGGCAACAGCTGTCTGCCTGCAAGGAGGTCATCACAGAGCCAACAAATGTCTCAGGAGAGGTCTTTGACGAGGCCATCAAGAGCTACAGGTGAGCTGTTGCATACTTCAAAACAAGGCAAAACGAAGCAAAAAAGAAGAACGCAAAACAGTACAAATCAGCAATGCAATTGTGCTTTTGCTGTGTGGACAGTTCAAACCCTGACACGCCATGCCTGGCCAAGGCTGTGTTTTTGGTGGAAGGCTTGGCATTGGGCACATCTCACTTTGACATAAGTTTGAGGAAAAAGGCCTGCATACCCATGTTGATGGGGGCTCCGATATCATATAGGATTTGCATAGGCTCATTGATTGGGGGCTCCAAAGTCATATAGTGTTTGCATAGGCTCATTGATGGACGCCTAACTCATATAGGCTTTGCATAGGTTCATTGATGGGTGCCAAAATCATATAGGGTTTGCAAGCTTATTGATGGATGCCAATATGTCCTCCAGCAATATGGACCGAGCATGACTGGCATTTGTTTGTCTCATACTGATCTCATGACACATGCAGGCAAGCATTGCTGCAGTTGGCCCTAAAGCATGACAGGCACGGCAGAAGCACATATGCTGTAAACAGATGACATTTGCTACATACAGGAGCACACTGTCCATCTAAGCAAATGAGCAATCTTGACACCTCACTGGACTGTGTTTCTTGCCGTGATTGGGGTCAAGACACTCACGTTCACACACCTTGCACTGATCTTGCACTGGCAGAGTGCAGATTGATGTGGGCATGCAAGACTGGATCTGAGTTTCAGGCACACCCAGTGGATGCCTAGCAACTGACCAGATCATCATCAAGATGACTAGCGAATGTGTGAGCCTGCAGACAAGCAGCAGCCAAGGCGCAAGGCGCTGTGCTGCTGGCTGTGATACGGGGCAGATCCTCAGAAGGGGTCGACTTCCTTGATGACTGTGCCAGGGCTGTTGTGGTGGTGGGCATCCCCTACCCACCCCTGTATGAGACATCAGTGCGTCTGAAGCGGGTGTTCAACCATGACCATGAGGCCCTGTTGGGCAGTGGCGATGATTGGTATGCCGCAGAAGCCTTCAGAGCAGTCAATCAAGCTATTGGTGAGCCGCTGCGCATACACTAATGATGTCAATGCTGAGGTCCTGTGCATATGCATACTACTACAGGTATAACTTGTGGGCAGTCAAATGGTCTTTAGGGTGTTTGCTGCAGGTTCTGTGAATGTGTATTTACTCTTCCTTAGGAGGCCTATGATATGGCTGCGTGGCATTGTGATTCTTGATTGTGCACACGCCATAGGCTCTGCCTGCAGATCAGCGATGCTGACAACAGTGACTTTTGCTCTGACTTCTTGACTGCAATGCTGATTTTAGTGCTCCGGGACGCCCAAACCTGTCATACACTAGCATCGTCATTAGTATTCAAGGTGATCCAGCAGGTGTCAGAGTGCTTCTGTAGCATGCCTCCGGGTTTGCCTGCCTGAAACATGTCTTGCATGGCAAACAGTCCTGTCACAGATAGATGTTACAGATAACCAGATGACATTGTTGCTGTTGTTGCAAGATGGCCTGCATCAAGTGTCATTGATTCGCTAGCTTTTGTCCTGCAGGCCGCCTGATAAGACACCAGAAAGACTACGGCTGTGTGCTGTTGCTGGACCACCGATATAACGTGCTCAAGTTCCGGCAACTCACCCCAGCTTGGTTGCAGCCTTTGTTGAAATCAACAGCCATGGCCGATGCGCCTGCATTGCTGCAGAACTTCTTTGCGGGCAGATGTTGATGTGTCAGTTTGCTTTTACGTCAACATCACCTCAAAGCTGGGTGCAAAGGCACATTGTCTGATGTTGTACAATTGCATAGCGTTGTTTGTGATTGTGTTTTTCAGATTCTGAAGATGTTTCAGTCACTTCAGGAAGAGGAAAGATCAGATCGAGAATTTGTCTGAATTCATGTGTCCGTTTTTGTTTTATTCATGGCATTTGCTCTGCATCAGAAGTTTGTTGTGATACATACGCACACTTGTACTGTGACTGAGGGTCGGCAGTTTCCAGCAAACACCTGGACAAAATCCTGCTCTAGGCACAGGGCAGCAGTTTTTGGACTCCAGATCTGAATGAAACGACTTCTGTCTTTGGCAGCTAGGCAGCACACGCTTCTCATCAAAACAGTCTGCCTTAATCATGGCCGACGTATGAAGTTCAACCGCTCTGGCAAGCCAAGCCTGAAATGAAAGAACTAGGGATGACTAATTAGCATGCACGTGGACCGCGCTTTTGGAAAACCTACGTAGATGTTGAGGACGCTCATCGACGTTTCAAGTGCTGAGCTTGACAACGCTACGTATCGTTCCCATGAAAGCACTTGTTGGAGGGCGTGCAACAGTAGTTTTGTTGTGAAGCTGCACCGCCTCTGCTCTGGCGACGTCCAAGCTGATACAGCTGGAGGCGCTTTGAGCAGGATTGCCCGTGCACGCTTGCCTCGGCACCTTCAAGCCCGCTTGGAGCACAGACCGACGTCTTGAAATCGTAACTGTTCGCGGTCATAGCCTACTGCTTTTTGGCTGCCGCTTGCCTCTCGGACTGTCCGGATCTAAAAGCGTCTGGGCTTCGCGGGACGACGGGAAAGCACAGAAAGTAACGCTCGTTCTCGTCGAGCTTGCTTTTCAAAATGATCACACACTGATATGTTCATTCGTGCCAAGCCCAACAAGGTCCGCATTGGTGCTGTCCGTCGGTTTGTAGAGGGGTTGCAAGATGTCAACGTCAGCAGAGCACATGCACACAGCGCGCAGCTTGTGGCTGCACAGCCACTCTTGCGCTCTGTTCTGAGCGTCCTGTCGTGTATTTGATTGCTGGATTGATTCTGTGAAATGACAGGTGGTGATAAAGACCCGGAAACGCACCTGAGCTGGTGGCAGCAGGGGCAGCTGGAGCCAAAAATAAGCCTCACAACACAAAACGAATCTGACATTGCAGTGTCCTACTCAACGTTGATGAGCAAGATGAGTTCAACCCGTCATCCAGTCCTCACAGATTTGCCACCAACAGCCAGCATAAAGCATATCACCCTAGATGACGGCCAGCAAGCTTCAGTTGTGATACAAGGGGGCCGTATCACCAAAATTTTGGCGGCCAATGGACAAGTGGCTGAGCTCAGCTGGAAGGATGATGCTGCCAACAACAACAACTGGCGCGTGAAGTATCATAAATCACCGCCTTCAGAGCAGTAAGCATGCTCCTACACAGGCGTCTTGCAATTGTCAGAAGTATTGATGCTTGATAGTTTGCCTTCTGGCCCGAGCTGTTCACATGTCTATTTCAGTCTACTGTATTGAGTGTTGTCAGGCGCTAAGGCGCCATGATGAGTCTGTGAGTGTGCAGACTCATAATGTCATGTGAATTTGATGACATTGTGAGCAAATTGTCCACAGGGGAGGGTGGCAGGAAAAGGGCAGCGAGGGCGCATTCCAGAGCTCTGCAGGTACCATTTGTTTGCCTGACGACTCTGTTTTTAAGCCTAATCTGTGATAATTGCGCAAGATATTGCAAAAAGCCATGTACACGAGCTTGTGATGTGATGTCACTGGCTGCAGTCTGTTTGACACACCATGCTGTTTCCAGCCTTGACAGCCAAGCGCTTCATCAATGCGCCTGTACATCACCAACAATGCACCTGCAGCAGCAACCATGCATTGTCACAGCAGCTCTCAAGCATGAGCTCAGAGAGTGCGTCATGCCATTTTACATCATTCCAATTTCCAGCATACTTGCACAGCAGTGAGTCATCATGTGAATCACAACTTCAGCACTGCTAGTTGCCTGCAGGTTCAGACAGCGACAAGATCATGGAGACACCCGTCCAAGACACCCCCCCAGCACAGCCCCGCATGTACACCACCCCCACATCCCAGCCCCCCTTCATGTCAGATGCAATGCAGTACCCCTCCATGGGGGGCACATCCATGCCCATATCCATGCG
>JAABUO010001441.1_pt1 | contig 31164 bp, 24 predicted proteins | sample 5559291 | NCBI WGS metagenome assembly JAABUO01 (sample SAMN10711878, study PRJNA513372) | rock metagenome | isolation source: Antarctica rocks | place: Antarctica: Victoria Land, Finger Mt sud | reverse complement strand
CATAGGGTCCCACCGGGCCGTTCGGTGCCGTCCTCGATCTCGACGACGCCCCGGTTTTTATTGCCGACGAGCCGGCGTTCTGGGTCGCGACTAACCTCACGGACCGGTGATATGGCCAAAGTCGAGTTCTGAAGCGTGGCATGAGCAGGCAAGGTTGAGGCTCCGCCTCAAACTCCGCCAAAGGCAAGCCTTTGGAATCCTGGACTCAAGCATAGGGTTTCCGGAGGCTCCATGCTCGAGGGAGGGGCTTTGGCGGGTCCGGACAAGGCTGGCTTTGCTTGCTGCGGCTTCCCTCCTGGGTCCGGAAGGCGCCGTGTCGGCGGCCGAACGTGCCGGCCTCGCCTTCCCGCGCGTCGGCAGGCTCGCTAGGCTCGCCGCATGGCCCTCATCCCTCCCGCTCCCGCTTCCCTGCCGGCGCCGCGTTCCCGGCGTGCGCCAGGGCTCCTCGCCGGCGTGGCGGCGCTGGCCCTGGCTGCTGCCGCCGCCGCGGCGCCGCAGCCGCAGGCCGGCGGACGGGCGGGGATGCCGCCGGAGCAGCCGGACGCGCCGTCGCTGGCGCCCTCGCCCGGCCCGGCGCCCACGGTGAACCCGCACCTGATGCCAGACAGGGCACCCGACGCGCAGCCAGGCCCGGGCGACCAGGCGGACGCGTCCGACGACGATGCCGACCCGGCGGTTTCCGGCGCGTTCGGCGCGTTCCTGGGCGGGCAGTTCGCGCTGTCGAAGGACGACCCGTCCGACGCGGCGGAGCTGCTGCTGCAGGCGCTGCGGGCGGATCCCGACAACGCGACGCTGCAGCAGCAGACGTTCCTGGCCTGCCTGCTGGCGGGGCGCGAGGAGGCGGTGCCGCTGGCGGTGCAGCTCCACGACAGCTCCGCGGCGCTGCTGCTGCTGGGCGACACCAAGGCCCGGGACGGGGAGTGGCCGGCGGCGCAGGCGCTGTACGGCGGGCTGCCGGCGCAGCCGCTCACCGACATCATCAAGCCGCTGCTGCTGGCCTGGGCGGAGCAGGGGGCGGGCGACACCGACGCGGCGCTGGGCCGGCTTGCGCCGCTGATGCGCGACAAGCACGCCCAGGGGATCTACGCGCTGCACGCCGCGATGGTCGCCGACCAGGCAGGGCGCACGGAGGAGGCCGTGCGGCTGTTCGCCGACGCGCAGGGCGGCTTCTCCGGCACCAACCTGCGGCTGGGGCAGATCGTGGCGAGCTTCGAGGCGCGGCACGGGCACCTCCAGGAGGCGCGCGAGACGATCGACGCCATGGTGGCGCAGAGCCCCGACCTGGCGATGGCGGGGCCCGGCCTGCTCGCCGCGGTGGCGTCCCCGGTGATCTCCACGCCGGCCGACGGGATCGCCGAGGCGTATCTCGCGATGGCGGCCTCGCTGCGCCAGCAGAACGCCGACGCCTTCGCGCAGGTGCTGCTGCGCCTGGCGCTAAGGATGCGGCCGGACCTCGCCGCGGCGAAGCTGCTGATGAGCGACATCCTGCTCGCGGCGCACCGGGTCGACGAGGGACTGGCGCTGCTGCGCGGCATCGCGGAGGACGACCCGCTGCACGCGGTGGTGGCGCTGCGCATGGCGCAGTTCGAGGGCGTGCTCGGCGAGGACGCGGTGGCGGAACGCACGCTGCGGGCGCTGGCGGCGCAGTACCCGGACCGGCCGGAGCCGCTGGAGCAGCTCGGCGCGCAACTCGCGCGGCAGAAGCGGTTCGGCGATGCGGTGAGTGCGTACGACGCGGCGATGGCGCGGATCGCGCACCCGGGCGACGCGGACTGGGCGCTGTTCTTCGACCGCGGCGTGGCGCTGGACCGGGCGCACCAGTGGACGCGCGCCGAGGACGACCTGCAGCGCGCGCTGACGATGTCGCCGGACCAGGCGGTGGTGGAGAACTACCTCGGCTATTCCTGGGCGGACCAGAACCGCAACCTGCCCAGGGCGCGCGAGCTGCTGCAGCGCGCGGTGGCGGCCAAGCCCGAGGACGGCGAGGTGGTGGACAGCCTGGGCTGGGTGATGCTGCGCCAGGGCGACGTGGCAGGGGCGGTGCGCCGTCTGGAGCGCGCCACCGAGCTGTCGCCCGACGACGCCACGATCAACGCGCACCTGGGCGACGCCTACTGGGCGGCCGGGCGCAGGCGCGAGGCGGCGGACCAGTGGCGGCGCGCGCTGGTGTTCAAGCCGGAGCCGGGCGACGTGGCGCCGATCGAGGCCAAGCTGCGCCGCGCCGAGGCGGAGCTGCCGGCGATGCACGCCGAGGGCGCGAACGGCACGACCTCAGGCGGCGCGGCGGGGACCACGGCCTCCGCCGCGCAGGGCGTGCCGGACGCGACGGCATCGCCGGGCGGGTCCGTGGGCGTTGCGGTGCCGGCGCCCGCGGCCGACGGCGCGGCGGGGCAGAAGGCGCCGGCGGTAGCGGTGCCCCGGTCGGGTCCCGATTCGCAAGGTGGTGCCGGCGATCCGCCGGGGGCGGCGGGGAGCAGCGTGCCCGGCGCGGTGGCGCCGCCGGCGGGTGGCCGCTGAGGCGCGGCGTGCGGCGCCCGCCCCGGCCGCCATGCGTCGGCCGGGTTGGCGGGGCGTGAGCGGCGCCAGCGCCGCGCGTCCGGAGCGGCTGTCCTGCCTCGCGCCGGCCAAGGTCAACCTGTTCCTCCACGTCACCGGCCGGCGCGCGGACGGCTACCACCTGCTAGACAGCCTCGTGGTGTTTGCCGCGGCGGGCGACGTGTTGCAGGGCAGGTTCGACGGCGAGCTTTCGCTTGCGCTCACTGGGCCGTTCGCGTCGGGGCTGCCCGCACCGCGCCCGCAGGATGCTGGGGTGGGGGAGAACCTGGTGCTGCGCGCGGCGCGGGCGCTGTCGGCGCTCACCGGGCAGGCGCCGCGGGCCGCACTGGTGCTGGACAAGCGGCTGCCGGTGGCGTCGGGGATCGGCGGCGGCTCGGCGGACGCCGCGGCGGCGCTGCGGCTGCTCGGGCGGCTGTGGGGCGTGGCGCCGCGGGCGGAGGAGCTGGCGGCGCTGGCGCTGGGGCTCGGGGCCGACGTGCCGGTGTGCCTCGGCGCGCGTGCGGCGCGGATGCAGGGGGTGGGCGAGCGTCTGTCCGCGGTGCCGGCGATGCCGGCGCTGGGCCTGGCGCTGGTCAACCCCGGGGTGGCGGTGTCGACGCGGGCGGTGTTCGGGGCGAGGGCGGCGGAGGCGGGCGGGGCCGGGCACCTTGGGGGACTGGCGCCGCCGTCGCTGCCCGGGCGCTGGGCGGATGCCGCGGCGATGGCGGGATGGCTGGGTGCGGCGGGCAACGACCTGGAGGACGCGGCGCTGGCGCTGTGCCCGCCGGTCGGCGCGGTGCTGGCGGCGTTGCGGGCGCAACCGCGATGCCTGCTGGCGCGGATGAGCGGGTCGGGGGCGACGTGCTTCGCGCTGTTCGCCGGCGAGGGCGAGGCGGAACGGGCGGCGGCGGCGATGCCGGCGGCGTGGTGGAGCTGGGGCGGGGGACTGGCGCAGGAAGGCGGGGGCGCCGCCCTCGACCCGCCAGCCTGAGGCCTTCGGAAACCCGTCCGTCGGGGCCCGGGGCACCGGCCGCTGCGGTGTGCCTCCCATGTGCGCAGGCCCGGGGGCGCTGCCCCCGGCGGGTCCCCGCTTTCAAGCAATGGGCTTCCAGGCAATGGGGCAGGGCCCTGGCCTTGCTGTCCTGCCTGGCACCCTCCCGATGCTGAGCGTGTCGCTGCGCCACCGCTATCCCGGCTTCGCGCTCGACGTGGCGTTCGAGGCGCCGACGCCCGGCGTGGTGGCGCTGTTCGGCCCGTCCGGCTCGGGCAAGTCGAGCGTGGTTGCGGCGGTGGCGGGGCTGCTGCGCGCGGAGCATTGCCGGGTCTGCGTGGATGGCGAGGAGCTGTCGCGGCTGGCGCCGGAGCGGCGGCGGGTGGGGCTGGTGTTCCAGGATTCCCGGCTGTTCCCGCACATGACCGTTGCGGCGAACCTGCGCTACGGGCTGCGGCGCGCGGCGCCGGGCGGTGCGATCGGGTTCGACGCGGTGGTGGCGCTGCTGGGGCTGGGGCGGCTGCTGGCGCGCAGGCCGGGGACGCTGTCCGGCGGCGAGCGGCAGCGCGTGGCGATCGGGCGGGCCCTGCTGTCGCAGCCGCGGCTGCTGCTGATGGACGAGCCGCTGGCCTCGCTGGACGCGGACCTGCGCGACGAGATCCTGCCGTTCCTGGGGCGGCTGCGGCGGGAGCTGTCGCTGCCGGTGCTGTACGTGACGCACGCGCTCGACGAGGTGGCGCGGCTGGCGGACACGCTGGTGCTGATCGAGGCGGGGCGGGTGGTGCGGGCGGGCGCGGTGGCGGAGGTGGCGGGACGGGCGGACCTGGCGCTGGCGCGGCGCGACGACGCGGCGGGGCTGCTGCGGGCGGTGGTGCGGGGGCACGACGCGGCGCGCGGGCTGACGCGGGTGGAGCTGGACGGAGGCGGCGATGCGAGGGGCGAGGTGGGGGGACAGGCGGTGTGGCTGCCGCTGCTGTCGGACTCGGCGGGCACGGTGCTGCGGCTGCGGGTGCCGGCGCGCGAGGTGATCCTGGCGACCGAGGTGCCGCGCGGCATCAGCGTGCACAACGTGCTGCGCTGCCGGGTGGGGGCGGTGGCGGTGGCGGCGGGCGTGGCGCTGGTGGAGCTGGCGGCGGACGGGCAGCCGATGCTGGCGCGGGTGACGCCGGACGCGGTGGCGCTGCTGGGGCTGCGGCCGGGCGGAGCGGTGCTGGCGCTGGTGAAGTCGGTGGCGATCGAGGTGCTGCGCGTGCATGGCTGAGCCGGGCGAGCGGCCTGCGGTCGATCGGAAATCGCACACACCTTGGTAATCCTCGGGAGTGTAGAATAAGGCCACAGGACATGGCACGGGACGGCGCAGGCCGTCGGCCGGCCGCGGCAGCGCGCGAGGGACCCCGCATGGCAAACGACCTGACCATGGAATTCGGCATTTCCGGCAACGGCGCCGACTATCGCGGCACCGGCTGGTCGGAGGCCGAGACCACCGGCATCTGGATGCTGGGGCAGCAGAGCCTGCTGGTGCTGACTCGACCCGAGGCGCGGGGCGACTACCGGCTGGAGCTGGACATCGGCGCGCTGACCGGGCCGGGGCACCCGTCGCAGCGGCTGTCTGTGGGCGTGAACGGCACCGTGGTCGCCGAGTTCGCCCTCGCCGACGATGTCGTGGAGCACTGCGTGCTGCCCTGGTCGGTGATCGGCCGCGAGCCCGGGCTGACCCTGGTGCTGTCGCACCCCGACGCGTGGCGCCCCGCGGAGCTGAGCGGCGGCGAGGGCGACCAGCGGGAGATGTCGTTCTTCCTGCGCTCCGCGCGGCTGTCGCTGCATGAGGCGGTGCCTGCGCCCGCACCTGCCGGCGTGGCGACGGGTGCGGGCGCGGCTGCTCCCCGCCCCGTCCCGCCGGCCGCCGCCGCGATGCCGGCCTCGCCCGCCGGGGTGGCGCCCGTACGTGCGATGCCGCCGGCCTCGACCTCGGCCGTCCCGGCGCCGGCGGCCGCCAAGGCACCCGCTCCGGCATCGCCCGTTTCGACATCGCCCGCTCCGGCGCCAGCAAGCCCGAAAGCCGCGCCGACACCGGGCGCCGCGGCACCCGTCGCTCCCAGGCCATCCGCCCCGGCGCCATCCGCCCGGACTTCGCCCGCACCGTCCTTGCCTGCGGCGCATGCGCCTGCCCCGAAGCCGGCCGCTGCTCCGATGCCGGCCGCCACTCCGCCTGTAGCCTCAGCGCCTCGTCCCGCAGCGGCGGCCTCGGCCGTTCCCCGCGTGGCCACGCCGACCCCGGAGGCGCGCGTGCCATGGTGGAAAAAGCTGCTGGGCTGACGCCCGGCGGGCCAGGTCGCGTATCCACGCGGCGGGAGCTGTCCTAGTCTCGCCGGCCCTGGCCGGAACACGATGATCGAACGCCCGCCTTCCTCCCCAGACCTGCTGCCGGTGCAGCGCGGCGACCGGCCTCCCGGCTCCGACCCTGCCGTAACGCCCACCCCGTCCACGGCGGACGCGGGGATCGGTCTCGCTACGACCGGTCCTCGACGCTGGGCCCGGCTCGCGGTGTCGCTTGCCACCACCGCGGCGGTGCTCGGTTTCGCCGGGTGGGCGCTGGTTTCGGTGCAGGGTGCGGCGGTGGCGGTGCGCGCCGACCTGGTGCGCGCGGCCTGGCTGCTGCCGTGGCTCGTGGCGCTGCATCTCGGGCAGCTCCTGCTGTCCGCGACTGCGTGGCGCGGCCTGCTGCCGCCCCGTCCACTGCCGGCCGGCCCGCTGCCTTCCAGCCTGTCGCTGCCCCAGCGTCCGCCCGCGCTGCCGTCGCCGGCACTGTTCTGGCGGCTGCGAATCGTGCGCGAGGGCATCGACTCGCTGCTGCCGGTCGCCCAGGTCGGCGGCGAGATCGTGGCCGCGCGGCTGCTGCGCCGTCTGGGCGTGTCCGCCCCGCGCGCCGACGCCAGCATCGTCGTCGACGTCACGCTGGAACTGCTGACGCAGGTGATGTTCCTGGCTGCGGGGCTGCTGGCGCTGGCGGCGCTGCCGGGTGGGGCTCCCACGCAGCCCGACGCCGCCGACGCGGGCTGGGCGCCGACGGCATGGCTGCTGCCGGCGGTGGGCGGACTGGCGGCGCTGCTGGTCCTGGCACAGCGGTTCGGCGCGCTGCGCGGCCTGGAGCTGGTGGCGCGCGCGGTGTCGCGGCACGTTCCCGGCCTCGCCGACCTTGCCGGGCTGCAGGCCGAGGCCCAGGCGATCTACCGGCGCGGTCCCGCCCTGCGCCGTGCTGCGGCCTTGCACGCCGTCGCCTGGCTGCTCGGCACGGTGGAAACCTGGGCGGTGCTGCACGCGCTCGGGCTGGGCGCGTCGCCGATGCAGGCCCTGGTGGTGGAAAGCCTCGGCATGGCGGCCCGTTCCGCCGGCTTCGCCCTGCCCGGCGCGATCGGCGTGCAGGAGGGCGGCTTCATCCTGGCGGTGGCGGCGGCAGGCCTTCCCGGCGTGGCCGCCTGCCTGCCGCACGTCGCGGCCTGCGCCCATGTCGCCCTGCCCGGACCGGGAGCGCTGGCGCAGCTCGGGGCGAACTCGACGGGACCGGTATCGGCCGGGGTCGTGGTGGGCTTGGCGCTGTCGCTGCTCAAGCGGCTGCGCGAGATCGGCACCGGGACGGTCGGCCTGGCGCTATGGCGCTGGCGCTGGCCGGTGCCGCGCCCGAGCTAGGACGCGCCCGATCCGCGCCAGGCTCGTTCGGCGGGCCACCCAGGCCCGTGAACCCCGACGGCACGGACCTGGACGGTCGCAGCGCCGCGGGCAAAAAAAGAGCGGGGACCTGCCCCGCTCCCTGTCCGGCCCACGTCAGGGCCAGGCATGATCCGTCTGGATCAGAACTCGCTCGGCATGTAGCCATTAATCTCGAGAGCCACGCACACTTCGCTGATGGTGGGACGCGTCCAGGCCATTGTCGTCATCCTTGTGATAGGGGCAACGGGTACGCCCCGGTGTTCCAAAGCCGAAGCCATCATCGCCAGGATCGTCACGCCATGGTCTCGGTATCGAAACTCTACGAAGATCTCCGCGATAGGTCCATGACAAAAAACCTATGCCTGCCATAGGCACATCCTATCACCGGACCGGCGGCGAGGCGGTCCGCCAGGCGTCGGGAACAGGAGGTCTGCCGGACCGGAGGCGTGCCGCATCATTGTCCCGGCGCCAGGTTGGCCGCCAGCACCCGCGCCGTCTCGTCGTGCCACGCCACCACGCTGCGCGACCCCGGCCCGATCTCCAGGCGCCCCATGTGGTCCAGCGGCGCGCCCAGCACGTGCAGCAGCGCCGCCTTGATGACGTCGGCGTGGCTCACCACCACCAGCTCCGCCTCGCCGTGCTCGGCGTGCAGCCGCTCCAGCGCCGCCACCGTGCGCGCCTGCACCGCCAGCATGCTCTCGCCCCCCGGGATCGCCGCGCTGGAGCGGAACCGGTTCCAGCGGTGCCACTCCGGGCGCCCGCGCAGCGCCTCGAACGTCACCTCCGTCCACTCGCCGCAGTCGATCTCGACCAGCGCCGGATCGGTCCGCACCGGCAGGCGCAGCGCGGCGGCGATCGGCGCCGCCGTCTCCGCCGCACGCTGCACCGGGCTCGACACCACCGCCGCCACCGCATGCCCGCGCAGCGCTTCCGCCACCTGCGCCGCTTCCTCGTGCCCGGCGGGCGTCAGGGCGTGGCCCGGCGCGCGGCCGCCCAGCGCCCGGTCGATCAGGCCGTACTGTCCGTGGCGGACCAGGTGGAACAGGGTCTGCATGCGATGCGCTCCGCACCGGCCGCACGGGGGGCGCACCGGATGCGCCTGCATAGCGCCGCAAGGACGCGAACGGCAGGGGAGACGGCGCCGCCGCGGGCAGCGCGACGCACATAGGAAGCAGACAAGGTTGAGGCTCTGCCTCAAACTCCGCCAAAGGCTGGGCCTTTGGATTGCCTTCCTGAAGGGATGGGTTTCCAAAGGCCCCCTGGCCTTTGGCGGGTCTGGGCAGAGCCCAGCCTTGTTTGCTGCCTTCCTGCCCGGCGGTGTTGCGCCTCCGCCGAATCCGTGCACGGTCCCGCCGACCTCGCCTCACAGGAGCGCCCGCGGTGGCTGGACCGGACGACATGCACTTCTACGAGCCGCGGCACGGGCACGGGCTGCCGCACGACCCGTTCAACGCCATCGTCGGCCCGCGCCCGATCGGCTGGGTGTCGACGCGCGGGCGCGACGGCTCGCTCAACCTCGCGCCGTACAGCTTCTTCAACGCGTTCAACTATACGCCGCCGATCATCGGCTTCTGCTCGAACGGCGCCAAGGACAGCCTGCGCAACTGCCGGGAGAGCGGCGAGTTCGTCTGGAACCTCGCCACCCGCGCGCTCGCGGAGCCGATGAACCGGAGCTGCGCCACGGTGCCGTACGGCATCGACGAGTTCGCGCTGGCCGGCCTCACGCCGGAGGCCTCGCGCCTGGTGGCCGCGCCGCGCGTCGCCGAGAGCCCGGTCGGCTTCGAGTGCCGCGTGTCCGATGTCGTGCAGCTTCGCGGGCATGCGGGCGGCACGGTTCCAGCGTGGCTGGTGCTGGGCGAGGTGGTCGCGGTGCACATCCGCCGCGCGCTGCTGCCGGAGGGCGTGTTCGACACCTTCGCCGCCGGCATCATCCTGCGCGCCGGCGGACCCTCCGCCTACGCCGAGATCCGGCCGGGCAGCCGCTTCGACATGCGCAGGCCGGCCTAGACGCGCGCGGGCCGCCGGCTCACGCATCTAGACCGGCCTGTCCGGTCCGACTCGCAGCCGGGCACCCAGCCGGCGATCCAGCCGTGCCGCAGCCGTTCCGCCGGCTCGCCCACGCCTGCCCTGCGACCCGCCGCCGGAGTTCCGACTTGAAGCCGCTACGCCATGCCGCCGTCCGTCTCGCGACCTTCCGGTTCACGCCCGGGCTGGTCAGAGTGCTGTGCTACGCCTGGGCGCTCGGCGTCGGGCTGTGGATCGTGCTCGGCATCTTCCCGCGCGACCTGCTGCTGCACGGCGTGGTGCCGGACGCGCGCGTCACCGGCGACGTGGCGCAGCACGTCGTGGGGCAGCGGGCGTTCCTCCAGGATTCCTGGCACTGGCCGCTGCTGCGCACCACGATGCTGGACTGGCCGGACGGGCTCAACGTCGCCATGACCGACGCCAACCCGCTGGTCATGCTGCCGCTCAAGCTGGTGGGCGCGCTGCTGCCGGCCGGGTTCTCGGCGATCCAGCTCTGGCTCGCCCTGGCCTACGTGCTGCAGCCGCTGGCCGCGGTGTTCGCCCTGCGCAGCGCCGGCGAGACCCGCCTGGTGCCCGCGGCCGCGGTGTCGCTGTTCGCCGTGTCGATGCCGACCTTCCTGTACCGCCACCCGCACAGCGCGCTGTCCTCGCACTTCCTGCTGCTGCTGGCGCTGGCGTCGTACTTCCACACCACGCGCGGGCTGCGCGGCCGGGACTGGCTGCCGCTCGCGCTGCTGCCGGCAAGCTTCCTGATCCACCCGTATCTCGCATTCATGGGGCTGGCGGTGCTGCTGGCGGCACCGGCGACGCTGCTGCTGCGCGCGGACCGGCGCTGGCTGCGCGCCATCGCGGTGCTCGCCGGCGCGGTGGCGCTGACGGTCGCGCTGGCGGTCCTGCTCGGCTACCAGGCCGTGCCCCCGAGCGGCGGCTTCGGCGAGGTGTCGATGAACGCCCTATCGCCGATCTTCCCGACTTACTCCCATCTGCTCGGCCGCGGCCTGGGGTTCGTGGACGCCACCGGCTCGCAGTACGAGGGCTACCAGTTCCTCGGCACCGGCCTGCTGGCGCTGCTGCCGTGCTGCGTGGTGGCCGCCTGCCTGAGCACGCGGACCCGCTTCCTGCAGCGCAACTGGGGGCTCGTGCTCGCCAGCGTGGCGCTCACCGCGCTGGCGCTGTCGAGCGTGGTCTATGTCGGCACCCACAAGGTCCTCGACCTGCATCCCGTGCCGACGGTGTTCCACCAGCTCCGCGCCTCCGGCCGGCTGTTCTGGCCGGTGGCCTACGTCCTCGCGGTCGGCGCGGTGGCCACGATCGCGCGCATCGTGCCGCGTCCGCTGGCCTACACCCTGCTGATTGCCGGCGCGGCGCTGCAGGTGGCCGACGCCCGCGACCTGCGCCACACCATGGCCCGCGACCTGCGCGCCCGCACGGCGCCCGTGGTGGAGCAGGCGCTGCTCGACACGCTGGTCTCGCACCATGCCAGGATCACGCTGCTGCCGACCTTCGGCTGCGGCGCCAACGCCGTGGTGCCGGAGTTCATGCCGCTGCTGCTCGCCGCCTCGCGCCTGCGGGTCGCGGTGAACACGATGTACGTGGCGCGCTTCGCCGAGCTGCCGACCTGCGCCGTGGCCGACGCCGCCGGAGCGCCGCTGCAGCCGGGCGAACTGCGCGTCTTCCTCGCGCCGGAGACGGAGGCGGGGCCGGCCATGGTGCCCGACGGCGCGCGGCTGTGCCGCACCGTGGCGACGATGTCGGTGTGCACGCTGCAGACCGGGCTGCTTTCCGGCATGGCGCCGGTGGCCGTGCCCATGGTGCCGCTCGGGCGCGAGGTCGGCACCGCCGCGCCACTGGCGCTGCAGATCCTCGGGCCGGGCTGGTACATGCCGGAGCCCTCCGGCGTCTGGTCGATCGAGCACGATGCGGTGCTCGCCGCGCGGCTGGAGCCTGCCCCGCCCGGCGACGTGACGTTCGAGGCGCTGGCGCAGGGTTTCACCGGCGTGCACGCCACGTCGCAGCAGGTCGCGCTCTCGGTGAACGGCCACCCGGTCGCGCAGTGGTCGGTGCTGGACCGCCAGGACACGCGGCTGCGGGCGGTGATCCCGCACGCGGACCTAGTCGACGGGCCGCAGGTGCTGCGCCTCGACATCCCGGGGCCGCAGAGGCCGTCGGAGACCGGGGCCAACACCGACACACGGCAGCTCGGGGTCTTCCTCAAGTGGGTGCGCTTCGACGCGGCACCGGCGTAGTGACGCCGAAGCAAGCAAGGCTGGGCTCTGCCCATGCTTGAAGGTGGGGACCCGCCGGGGCGAGCCGCCCCGGACCGGCGTTTGATTCAGGCCTACGGCATCGGGCTCACTTCCTTGAGGGGTGGTTTCCAAAGGGCTCGCCCTTTGGCGGGTCTGGGCAGAGCCCAGCCTTGCTTTCTTGCTGGCTCAGCATCCTGCCGCGTCCCTCCTAGCCGTGCCGTCCCGCCGGTAGAGCGCCAGCGTCGCTCCCAGCCCGCAGGCGGCGGCGAAGCTCATCCACAGCCCCGGCGCCGCGCGGTCGCCGAGCGCCTGGATCAGCCAGGTCGAGACCGCCGGGGTGTTGCCGCCGAAGAGCGCGGTGGCGAGGCTGTAGGCCAGGGAGAAGCCGACGGTGCGCACCGCTGCCGGCATGATCTCGGTGAGCGCGACCACCATGGCGCCGTTGTAGCTGGCGTAGAGGAACGACAGCCACAGCTCCACGGCCAGCATCCGCTCGACGCTCGGCCCCGCCACCAGCCAGCGCAGCGCGGGATAGGCGGTCAGCGCGGCGAGCATGCTGGCCGCGAGCAGAATCGGGCGGCGGCCGATGCGGTCCGACAGCGCGCCCATCGCCGGCAGCCAGACCAGGTTGGACACGGCGACCAGCAGCGTGACCAGCAGGCTGCCCGACTCGCCGAGCCCCAGCACGGAGCGACCGAAGGTCGGGGTGTACACGGTGATGAGGTAGAACGACACCGTGGTCATCACCACCAGCAGGGCGCCGGCGAGCACCACCTGCCAGTCCGCGACCATCGAGCGGAGGATCTCGCGGGAAGAGGGGCGGTGGGCGCGGGCGAGGAACTCCGCGGTCTCGGGGAGCGAGCGGCGGACCACCAGGACGGCCGGCACGATCAGGCAGCCGAGCACGAACGGGATGCGCCAGCCCCAGGCGTCGATGGCTGCGCGCGGCAGGGCGAGGGTGATCGCGAAGCCGAGCAGGGCGGCGGCGATGATCGCGACCTGCTGGCTCGCGGACTGCCAGCTCACCAGGAAGCCCTTGCGGCCCGGGGCGGCCATCTCGGCGAGGTAGACCGAGACGCCGCCCAGCTCGACGCCGGCGGAGAAGCCCTGCAGCAGGCGGCCGGCGAACACCAGCAGGGGCGCGGCCAGGCCGATCGTGGCGTAGCCCGGCACGAAGGCGATCAGCACCGTGCCGCACGCCATGATCGCGAGCGTGGCCATCAGGCCGCGGCGCCGGCCGACGCGGTCGACGTAGGCCCCGAGCACGACCGCGCCGAGCGGGCGCATCAGGAAGCCCGAGCCGAACACGGTGAAGGTCAGCATCAGCGAGGAGAACTCGCTCGCGCCAGGGAAGAACGTGCGGGCGATGTCGGCGGCGTAGAGGCCGAACAGGAAGAAGTCGAACATCTCCAGGAAGTTGCCGCCGGTGACACGCAGCACGGTGCCGAGGCGGCTGGGCGGAGACGGCGGGGCGAGGTCGCGTGCGGGCATGGCGGCGGCTCCTGCGCGCACTCCCGCGAAGGAAGCAGGCAAGGTTGAGGCTCTGCCTCAAACTCCGCCAAAGGCTGGGCCTTTGGAATGCCTTCTTTCAGCAAATCGGTTTCCGAAGGCCCATGCTTGAAGGAGGGGCCTCTGGCGGGTCTGGGCAGGGCCCAGCCTTGCTTGCTGCCTGCCGTCATGCCGCACGCGCGTGCGGCCTCGCCGCGGCGGCGGATCGTGGCTAACCTTGCGGCACAGGCCGAGCCGGCCGCAGCCCGCACCCGTCCGCACAAGGATGCGCCCATGCCTTCCTCCGACCAGGATACCCTCGATGCCCTGAAGCAGGAACTTGCCGCGACCCGCCCGCCACCGCGGCGCAGCCGACGCGACGGCCGCGGCGCCGAGACGCCGATGGCGATCCCGCCGCACGGCTGGTTCGCCGTCGCCAAGCGCGTCGCCATCCAGTTCTCCAGCCATCGGGTGATGGAGGAGTCGGCCAGCGTCACCTTCTACACCCTGCTGGCGCTGTTCCCGGCGCTGGCCGCGCTGGTCTCGCTCTACGGGCTGTTCGCCGACCCGGCGGCGCTGTCGGACGAGCTGCACAACATCCCCTCGGTGCTGCCGGGCGGGGCGATGGACATCCTGGACAACCAGCTGCACAGCCTCGCCTCCTCCTCCTCCAGCGCGCTGAGCCTTAGCCTGGCGTTCAGCCTGGCCACGTCGCTGTGGAGCTCCAACCAGAGCATCAAGTCGCTGTTCTCCTCGCTCAACATCGTCTACGGCGCGCAGGAGACGCGCGGCTTCGTGCGCTTCACCCTCGTCACGCTGAGCTTCACGCTGGGCGCGCTGCTGTTCGTGATCCTGGCGATCGCCTGCGTGGTGGCGCTGCCGATCGTGCTGAACTTCGTCGGCGTCGGGCAGTGGTCCGACATCCTGCTCAGGCTGGCGCGCTGGCCGCTGCTGCTGGTGGTGATCGGCGCGTTCCTGGCGATGGTGTACCGCTACGGCCCGTGCCGCCCGCGCGTGGGCTGGCGCTGGGTCACGCCGGGCAGCGCGTTCGCTGCGGTCACCTGGGCGGTGGCCTCGCTGGCGTTCTCGTACTACGTCTCCCATTTCGGCAGCTACAACAAGACGTACGGCTCGCTTGGCGCCGCGATCGGCTTCATGACGTGGATCTGGATCTCGACCATGGTGGTGCTGATCGGCGCGGAGCTGGACGCCGAGATCGAGCAGCAGGCCGAGCAGGGCGACGCGGCGCCCACCGACAAGGGCGTGCAGGGCGTGCCGGCCTAGGCAGGCAAGGCCGGAGGTTCCGTCTCCGGGCTCCGCCAGGGACCGAGCCTTTGGAACCCTTGCTCAAGGAATGGGTTTCCAAAGGCCTCAGGCCTTTGGCGGGTCTGGGCAGAGCCCAGCCTTGCTTGCCTCGAACGCACCCGCACCTCCCAGCAAAGGCCTGCCATGCCCCAGTCCCCTCCCGGCGTCGTTGCGATCACCGGCGGATCGTCGGGCATCGGCCGTGCCGCGGCGCAGCTGTTCAGCCGCCGCGGCTGGCGCGTCGCCCTGATCGCGCGCGGCCTCCCGGCGCTGGAGGCGGCGCGGGCGGAGCTGGCCGGCCGGCGGGCGCGCGTCAGCGTCCACGAGGCCGACGTCGCGGACTGCGCTGCGCTGCGCGCCGCCGCGGCCGCGATCGTGGCCGAGCACGGGCCGATCACCGCCTGGGTGAACAACGCCGGCGTCAGCGTGTTCGCGCCGTTCCCCGAAGTCACCGACGCGGAGTTCCGCCGCGTCACCGAGGTCACCTACCTCGGCGCGGTGAACGGCACCCGGGTGGCGCTGGAGCACATGCGGCCACGCGACCAGGGCACGATCGTCCAGGTGTGCTCGGCGATCGGGCTGCGCGGCGTGCCGCTGCAGTCGGCGTACTCCGGCGCCAAGTACGCGATGCGCGGCTTCTCCGAGGCGGTGCGCGCCGAGCTGATCCACGAGCGCAGCCGCGTTCACCTCACCGTGGTGTATCCGCCGAGCGTGAACACGCCGTTCTACAGCCATGCCACCGCGCGCATCGACGACCTGCCGCGCCCGCCGCCGCCGATCTACCAGCCGGAGATCGTCGCCGATGCGATCCACTTTGCGGCCACGCATCGCCGCCGCGACGTGCTGGTGGGCAGCCAGACGGTGCAGACCGCACTGCTCAACGCCTTTGCGCCCGCGCTCGCCGATCTGCTGCTCGGCAAGCTGGCGCCGCGGCTGCAGAACTCGCGCAACCCCGGCATCGCGGCGGCACGCGACGAGAACCTGTTCGCGCCCAGCGCGCTGCCCTCGCCGACGCACGGGCCGTTCGACACGGAGTCGCTGTCCACCAGCCTGCAGCTCTGGGCGACCAAGAACCGCGGCACCGTGAGGGCAGGCCTGGCGCTGGGCGCGACCGTGCTCGCGCTCGCCGGCCGACGCGGGCGTTGAGGCGGCGCTTGGCCGCGGCCGGGCGCGCCGGCCAGCGCAGGTGAGCCTTGCCCTCGTGCTGGGCGGCGGCAACGCCGTGGCTGCCTACGATGCTGGCGCGTACGAGGCGCTGGAGCAGGCGGGACACGCGCCGGACCATCTGGCCGGTGCCTCGGCGGGCGCCATCACCGCGGTGCTGATCGCCGGCAACCCGCCCGGCCAGCGCGTCGCTGCGTTGCGTACGTTCTGGGACAGCGTGGCCGCGCCGCAGCCCGCCTGGCCCAACCCGTGGGCGCGCGCCTCGCAGCTCGCCGACGGGATGCAGGCCCGGCTGTTCGGCCGCCCCGCGATGTTCCGCCCGCGCCTGCACGCGCTGACCGACCCCGACGCGCCGCCCGGGCTCTACGACCTGGCGCCGCTGCGCGCCACGCTGGCCGGGCTGGTCGACCTCGGGCGGCTCAATGGCGGCGAGCCGCGCGTGTCGCTGCTCGCGGTGGACCTGCGCTCCGGCGAGGACGTGGCGTTCGACACGGCGGTGGCGCCGATCGCCTTGGACCACGTCCTCGCAAGCTGTGCGCTGCTGCCGAACTTCCCGCCGATGGCGGTCGAGGGACGCCTGCTGGTCGATGGCGGGCTGGCGGCGAACACCCCGGCGCACCTGGTGCTCGACCCGCCGCGCGACGGCCTGACCTGCTTCGTGGTGGACCCATTCCCGCTCGCGGCGCCGCCGCCGGCGAGCCTGCTCGACGCGCAGGAGCGCCAGTCCGACCTGATCTTCGCCACCCAGACGCGGCGCACCCTGCAGGCGCAGTCCCGTCTCTGGTCGCTGGAGGCGCGCCTTGCGCCCGATGCGCCGCCACACGGCGCCGTGTGGCGGCTCGAGTACAAGGCCGGCGAGGACGAGACCGCGATCAAGGGCTTCGACTTCAGCATCGCGATCCTGCGGCGACGATGGGCAGCCGGTGCGGCCGACATGCGTGCGGCGCTCGCGGCATGGGACGGGCGATCATCCCACGCGCCCAGCCTAGCCCTGCACGGTGCCGTCTGAGGGCAGCGACGGTAGAGAGTTGATCGACAAAGGCAGGCAAGGCCAGAGTTTCTGCCGTCGACTCCACTGAAGCCCGAAAGCCCTGAAGGCCATCCTTCAAGAAAAGGGTTTCCAAAGGCCCCAGGCCTTTGGTGGGTTTGGGCGAAGCCCAACCTTACTTGCCGAATGGCTGGTGCCCGGCATCGTTGGCGTGATGGCGCCCGAGATGCGCCATTCAGCGCGCCACGGATACGGGTAGCAGGCGCCGGGATGATAGTAGCACCAGATACGGCGACGGCGGAAGCCGTAGCCGCTGTTCCCGGCGAAACCTGGCCCATACCCGTAGCCATACCGGTAGAAACCGGGTCCGCGGTAGCCGCCGCCGTGGAAACCGCCCCCGTGGAAACCACCGAAGCCATGGCCGCCATGACCGCCGTCAAAGCGCGCCGCCTCGATGCCAGGGGAGGCCGCCGCTGGCGCGGACCAGGAGGCGAAGCCGACGGCCACGAAAACCCCGAGCGCCGCTACAGGCCGCAATCCGCGTTTCATGGCACGTATCCAGGACATCATGCCGCTTCAGAGCGTCCGACACCTGACCCGGTTCCCGGCGCCGCCCGCCTCCAGGGTGCCGGCCGTTCGGTGGTGTCCCAGTCTGAGGTCCGGCAGGGCGAGGGTTCTGCCTTCGACCCGCCAGAGGCCGGGCATCTGAAAGCCACGTGTTGGCCGGAACTCCCGGGCTCCTCCTTGAAGGCGGGTCTGGGGGCGCTGCCCAGCGGGTCCGGGCAGGGCTTGGCCCGGCCTTGTCCGTCGACGCGGGTCCGGCGTCCCGGGCCTCAGTCCCGCCGCAGCCGCGTGGCGCTGAGCGCGGCCGCCGCGAACGCCACGGCCGACGCCAGCACGAGGCACACCGCGGTGGCGCCGCGTTCCACGAACCCGAACGTCAGCGCCACCAGCATCGCGCCCACGGTCTGCCCGAGCAGGCGGGCCACCGAGATCATCCCCGAGGCGCTGCCGACGCGCGAGGCCGGCGCGGTCACCAGCATCGCGCGGTTGTTCGGCGGCTGGAACAGGCCGAAACCCGCGCCAGCCAGCGCGATGCGCCAGACGATGTCGAGGTTCGTGGGGGCCGCCGGCATCAGCCGCAGCGCCAGGAAGCCGAGCCCGGTGACGCACAGGCCCAGCGAGGACAGCACCGCGGCCGGCACCCGGTCGGCGAGCCGGCCCACGAACGGCGCCACCGCCACGATCGCGAGCGGCCACGGCGTGATCAGCAGCCCGGTCTGCACCGCCGAGCGCCCCAGCACGGCCTCCAGGTTGAACGGCATGGAGATGATGAAGAAGTTCGACGCCACGAAGCCGAGGAAGCCGACGCCGAACGCCACGCGGAACCCCGCGAGCCGCAGCAGGTCGACCGGCAGCAGCGGGCTGGCGCGCCCGAGCTGGCGGCGGACCAGCACCACGAGGCAGGCGGCGCCGAACAGCAGCAGCGAGCCGCCCAGCAGCACCCCGTCGCGGTGCGCGAGCGAGTCCCCGCCCACGATCAGCGCGCCGAACGCCGCCGCGTTCAGCGCGACGCTGGCCCAGTCGAGTCCGCCGGCGGTGCGCGGGGTGCGCGGCAGCGAGGTGGCGGCGAACGCGAAGGCGATGCCGCCGAGCGGCAGGTTGACCCAGAACAGCCACTGCCAGCCCGCCACGGAGAGCACGGCGGAGGCCACGGTGGGGCCGAGTGCGACGCCCATCGCGACCACCAGGCCGTTGAACGCGATGCCGCGGCCCAGCTCCTTGGCCGGGTAGATGAAGCGCACCAGGGCGGCGTTGACGCTCATGATGCAGGCGCCGCCGAAGCCTTGCAGCGCGCGCGCCACCGCAAGCTCGGGCAGGCTGGTGCTGAGCGCGCACAGCACCGAGGCGAGCACGAACAGCGCCAAGCCGATCTGGCTCATGCGCGCGTAGCCCCAGCGCTCGCCCAGGGCGGCCAGCGGGAGCAGCGAGATCACGCTGGCGAGCTGGTAGGCGTTGATCACCCAGATCGAGGACGAGGCCGAGGTGTGGATGTCGGCCGCGATCGTGGGCAGGGCGACGTTGGCCACCGCGTAGTCGAGCACCGACAGCAGCACGGAGAGCGAGACCACGAACATCGCGCGCCACCGCGCCGCGCCGTACAGGCCGTCGGCGGGCGGCGCTGCGGCCTGGGTGGAAGCGGGCGGGGCGGGGGACAGGGTCTCGACCATGGCCCCTCCTACCCGCCGGCTCAGGCCCGCGCCATCGCCGCGGCGGGCGGGCAGGGGATCACTGTGCCCGGGGTTGCCTGCAGGGAGTGGGCCAGGAAGCAAGGTTGAGGCTCTGCCTCAAACTCCGCCAAAGGCAAGCCTTTGGAGTCCAATACTTAAGTAAGGGGTTTCCGAAGGCCCCTGGCCTTTGGCGGGTCTGGGCGGAGCTGCCCAAAGGTTCCGACGGCCCTCCCGGGCCGTTGGAATGGGCAGCGGAGGGAGAGCTCGGCGCTTGCTGCTGCGCTGTCGCGGCGTGGGCTCCGGCGCTCGGCGCGCAGCAGGTGGGGCCGGTTCAGGGTCCGCCTGCCAGCACGGCGTCGTAGAAGCCCTCGAGCGCCGCGGTCTGCCGGCAAATGTCGAAGCGCTGTTCCACGAAGGTGCGCGCCGCGACGCCCATGCGATGCCGCGTCGCGGGGTTGTCGAGCAGGTCCTGCATGCCGGCGCACAGCGCGCCGGCGTCGCGCGCCGGCACCAGGAACCCCGTCTGCCCGTCGAGCACGCCCTCGGGGATGCCGCCCACGCGCGAGCCGATGACCGGCACGCCGCTCGCCGCCGCCTCCAGCAGCACCATGCCCAGGCCCTCCACCCGGCCGGTGGCGGTGCGCACGCTGGGCAGCACCAGCATCGCGCTCCGGCGCATCCACGCCATGACCTCGGCGTGGGGCAGCGCGCCCAGGAACCGCACCTGCTCGCCCAGCCCCAGCGCCGCCGCCAGCGCGTGCAGCGGACGGCGCAGCGGGCCGTCGCCGACGACGACCAGAGAGACCGCGTCGTCGGCCCGTGCCAGCGCGGCGAAGGCGTGCAGCAGGGTGGCAGTGCCCTTCATCTCGACCAGGCGGGCGACGTGCAGGATCGTGGCGGTCTCCTCGCCCGGGTCGCGCGGCCGGGTCGCCGCGCAGTCCACGCCGGTGTAGTGCACGTGCGTGCGCGAGGCGGGGAAGCCCGCCGCCAGCACCTGGTCGCGGATGAACGAGGAGACGCACAGGAACAGCGCGCCCTCTCGGGCCAGCCGCGCGCGGTGCAGCGGGTAGTTCGCCCAGGCCGGCGAGCTGAGCAGGGCCGCGGTGGACAGCGTGGCGTCGAAGCCGTGGAAGGTGGTGACCAGCGGGACCCCCAGGCGCCGGGCCAGCGGCAGCGCATAGACGCCGTCGATGCCGAAATGGGCGTGGATCAGCGATGGCCGCCGTTCGCCCAGCAGGCGCTCGAACCGGCGCGGCGAGCGGGAGAGCGTCTGCCACGCGATGGCGGGCAGCGACCGCCACGGGCCCGCGTCCTGCAGGGCGAGCGAGTCCGCACCCGGTGGCGGGGCGCCGAAGCGCAGCCGGCCCAGGTAGAGCGGCCGGTAGCGCCGCAGGGGCTGCGCCTGCTGGGTGATGAAGGGCTCGGAGATCCGGAACAGGTTGTTGCGGAAGATCGCGACGTCGCGCACGACGGCATCCTAGGGAGCGGGCGGAGGGGCGGCAAGCAAGGCCGGGCTCTGTCCGGGTCCGCCAAAGGCCAAGGCCTTTGGAAACCGATCCGGTTAGGCAAGGCCGGTCCAGGGGCGGCTCGCCCCTGGGGGAGTTTGAGGCAGGGCCTCAACCTTGCTTACCCGGTGCCCCCCGGCGCTTGCCCCCGCAGCCCTGCTCCCGCTAGACCCGCGCCCATGATCCTCCTGCGCCATGGCCAGAGCGAGTTCAACGTCGTGTTCAGCGCCACCAAGCGCGACCCCGGCATCACCGACCCCCACCTCACCGCCGCCGGCCGCGCGCAGATCGCCGCCGCCGCCGCCGCGCTCGCGGGGCAGGGCGTGTGCCGCATCGTCGCCTCGCCCTACACCCGCGCCCTGCAGACCGCGGCGATCGTCGGCGAGCGCCTCGGCGTGCCCGTGCTGATCGACGTCGTGGTGCGCGAGCGCTGCGCCTTCGCCTGCGACGTGGGCACGCCGCGCGCCACGCTGGCCGAGGCCTGGCCGCACCACGACTTCGCGGCGCTCGACGAGGTGTGGTGGCCCCAGGGCGTCGAGACCGAGGCGGAGATCGTCGCCCGCGCCGCGCGCTTCCGCGCCGCGATGGCCGCCGACCCGGCCTGGCGCGAGACGCTGGTGGTCAGCCATTGGGGGTTCATCCTCGCGCTCACCGGGGAGCAGCTTCAGAACGGCGAGTGGCTGCGCTACGACCCGACCAGGCCGGCGCCGGCGAGCATCGACTGGTTGCACGCCTAGGGTTCCGGGCAGTCGAGCAGCAAGCAAGGCCGGGCTCTGCCCGGACCCGCCAGGGCGAGCCGCCCTGGACTGGCCTTAACTAAGTAATGGATTTTGAAGATTTGCCTTTGGCGGAGTTTGAGGCAGAGCCTCGACCTTGCCTGCTTCGCTCAGTTCGGGTGCCGCCGCTTCCACCGGCGTCGTGGTCATGCTACCCGGCGGCCGCGAGCCCCGAGGCCCGCCGCGCTCCGAGGAGGCTCCCCGATGTCAGAGTTCACGCCCGCCCCCGACGACGCCCAGAACGGGGCCGCCGCTCCGCCGCCGCTGCTGATCAACCACCAGTACGTGAAGGACCTGTCCTTCGAGGTGCCCGGCGCGCCCGAGATCTTCTCGACCCTGCGCGCGGCGCCCCAGGTGCAGATCAACCTTGACGTCCAGGCGCGCCGCCTCGCCGAGGGCCAGGAGGTGTTCGAGGTCACGCTCGCGGTGCGCGCCGAGGCCAGCGACACGTCGACCGGCACCGCGCGCGTGGTGTTCATCGCCGAGCTGTCCTACGGCGGCATCTTCACCCTGACCGGCATTCCCGCCGAGTCCGTGGAGCCGGTGCTACTGGTGGAATGCCCGCGCCTGCTGTTCCCGTTCGCGCGCAACATCATCGCCGACGTCACGCGCGAGGGCGGCTTCCCGCCGGTGCTGCTGCAGCCGATCGACTTCGTCTCGCTGTGGCAGAGCCGGCGCGGCGTCAGCTCGGCGGTCGGGCACGCCTGACGCGGGCAGGGGCTCCGCCGCTGGACTCCGCCTCGCGGCGACGCCCCGGGAAGCCGGCTCGTCCGGGGAACGGTCGCGAAGCCGTCGGCCTCCGTCGGGCCTGGGTAGAGTTCGCCCCGACCTGCCCGGAGCCCGCAGCAGCCTGGCAGCCTCGCCGGGCCGGTGCATGCTGCAGGCCATGCTGCAGGCCTGAGTAAACGCGGGTCCGGGGGCGGCTCGCCCTGGCGGGTGCCGCGTTCAGGCGGCGGGGCCGACACCTGAACGTTCGAACCGACCGCCAGCCGCACCACGTCCGCCGACGCTCGGTCGGGGCAGCACCGCCCTGCGCCCAGCCTTGCCATCCCCTGTCGCCCATGCCTAGTCTCCGCCCATGTTCGGCGGTCCTCCCATTCTCCTGTTCATCGCGCGCACCCTGCTGCGCCTGCGCCTGCTCGCGTTCGTGGTCGGCGCGTTCGCGACCGGCGCCAGGCTGCTCCGGCTTCGACTTACCCGCCCCTGAGCGCCACGCCAGGCCATCGAGGGCCGTGTCGGCATCGCTCGGGGGTCGCCCGCCTGAGCAGCATCCGCCATCGCCCCTGAGCCATCCCGGGGCGGCGCCCTGAGGACCTCTTCCATGACCGTTTCCCATCCGAGCTTCGGCGCGTTGTCTGCCGGCCGCGCCATCATCTTCGACACCACGCTGCGCGACGGCGAGCAGTCGCCCGGCTTCTCCATGAACCTCGCCGAGAAGCTGCGCATGGCCGAGGCGCTCGCGGCGCTGGGCGTCGACGTGATGGAGGCCGGCTTCCCGATCGCCTCGCCCGGTGACTTCGATTCCGTGCGCTCCATCGCCGCGATGTTCCGCGCCGATGGCCCCGTGGTCTGCGGCCTGTCGCGCTCGGCGCCGGGCGACATCGCCGCCGCCGCCGAGGCCACGCGCCCCGCCGCCCGCCCGCGCATCCACACCTTCATCAGCACCTCGGCGCTGCACATGAAGTACAAGCTGCGCATGGAGCCGGACGCGGTGCTCGACGCGGTCACCGCCTCCGTGACCCTGGCGCGCTCCCACGTCGCCGACGTCGAGTGGTCCGCCGAGGACGGCAGCCGCACCGACCCCGATTTCCTGTGCCGCTGCGTCGAGGCGGCGATCCGCGCCGGCGCCACCACGATCAACATCCCCGACACCGTGGGCTACGCGCTGCCCGCCGACCTCGCGCGCATCTTCACGATGGTGCGCGAGCGCGTGCCCGGCGCGGATCAGGTGATCCTGTCCACGCACAACCACGACGACCTCGGCCTCGCGGTCGCCAACACCCTGGCGGCGCTGGCCGCCGGGGCACGGCAGATCGAGTGCACGGTGAACGGCATCGGCGAGCGCGCCGGCAACGCCGCGCTGGAGGAGATCGCGATGGTGCTGCGCACCCGGCCGGACGCCACGCCGTACACGCACGGGATCGAGACCACGCGCATCCTGCGCACCTCGCGGCTGCTCGCCACCATCACCGGCTTCGACGTGCAGCCGAACAAGGCGATCGTCGGGCGCAACGCCTTTGCCCACGAGAGCGGCATCCACCAGGACGGCGTGCTGAAGAACGCCGCCACCTACGAGATCATGACGCCCGAAAGCGTCGGCTGGTCCAAGACCTCGCTGGTGATGGGCAAGCATTCCGGGCGCGCCGCGTTTCGCGACAAGCTCGCCGGGCTGGGCTACGCGGGGCTCGGCGACAACCAGCTCAACGACGCGTTCCGCCGCTTCAAGGACCTCGCCGACCGCAAGAAGGTGGTCTACGACGACGACCTGGTGGCGCTGGTCGACGAGACGCTGGGGCGCGCGGACGACCGCATCCGCTTCGTGGCGCTGGACGTGCGGGCGGGCTCGCGCGGGCCGGCGCACGCGGAGCTGGAGCTGGAGGTGGACGGCGAGGCGCGCGCCGCCACCGCCTCCGGAGACGGGCCGGTGGACGCGGCGTTCAACGCCATCCGCGGGGCGTTCCCGCACGAGGCCGCGCTGCTGCTGTTCTCGGTGGGCGCGGTCACCGAGGGCACCGACGCGCAGGCGCGCACCACGGTGCGGCTCCAGGAGGCCGGCAAGATGGTGGACGGGCAGGGGGCGGACACCGACACCATCGTCTCGGCGGTGCGAGCGTACGTGCATGCGTTGAACAAGCTGCTGGTGAAGCGGGCGCGCACGGAGCCGGCGGCGATGGAAGGCTGAGGGCCGGGGGCCGGGCCTTCGGACTCCGGCAAGGGCCGAGTTTCTGAAGTCCCATGCTTGATGCCAACCGCCCTTGAGCGTGACCAGCCGGGCAAGCAAGGTTAAGGCTCTGCCTCAAACTCCGCCAAAGGCTGAGCCTTCGGAATCCGTTCTCTAAGCAAATCGGTTTCCAAAGGCCTTGGCCTTTGGCGGGTCTGGGCATAGCTGGCCTGAAGGGTCCGACGACCCGCTCGGGTCGTCGGAATGGCCAGCGGAGGGAGAGTCCGGCCCTGCTTGCTGACAGGTCGATGTCTGAGGCCGCTGGCATGGGATCGCCGTGCCGACGCGGCCCAGCTTCGTACGCCGGTCAGTTGGCGTCGCGGGAACGGGCGCGGAGTGCGATGGTGGCGGGCGGCGTCGTGCCTGAACGGCATCGAAGGAGAGCAGCAGCCCCACGGCCGACCTCAGGCCACCGGCGCCATCCATCCGCCAACGCTCGTCTGCATGTGATACTGCACGCGAACGAGACTGGCCAGGGCTTCCAGGTCACAGGCTGCGGCGGCTGGCATGGCCTCGCACGGCGCGGCAGCCGCCGCGTCGGTGACAGGACGGCCCGGCCGTCAGGGTCATGGTCCACGCGACTGCATTCGCTTCAAAGGAACAGGTGACGTCATGCCCAACGCGGTGCGGAGGCTCTGGGCTGAAGGCAGGCCCGTCATCAACGGGTGGCTTTCCATTCCCGACGGCTTCTCGGCCGAGATCATGGCGCAGGGCGGGTTCGACAGCATCACCGTCGACCTGCAGCACGGCGTGCAGGACTACCTGTCGATGGTGGCGTGCTTCCAGGCGATGCAGTCCCGCCCCGTGTTGCCAATGGCGCGCGTGCCCTGGAACGAGCCTGGCATCGTCGGCAAGGTGCTGGACGCGGGGGCCTACGGCGTGATCTGCCCGATGGTCAACACCGCGGAGGACGCGGCGGCGCTGGTCGGCGCCATGCGCTACCCGCCTCTGGGCCGGCGCAGCAACGGTCCGATCCGGGCCGGGTTGTACGGGTCCGGCGACTATCAGAGCACGGCGAACGACGAGGTGCTGTGCATCCCGATGATCGAGACGCGCCAGGCGGTCGAGAACCTGGACGGCATCCTGGACGTGGAGGGGGTCGACGCCGTCTACATCGGCCCGAGCGACCTCGGCTTCAGCATGGGGCTGGCGCCGCTCCTCGACAGGGAGGAGCCGGAGATCCTCGCGATCTACGAGGCCGTGCTGGCCGCGACCGGCAAGCGCGGGCAACGCGCCGGCGTGCACTGCCTGTCGCCGGCCTACGCCGCCCGCATGCTGAGGATGGGCTTCGGCCTGGTCACGACGGACAGCGACAGCGGCCTGTTGCTGAAGGCCGCCCGCTCCGCGGTGCAGATGGCCCGCGCCGGACAGGTCTGATGCCAGCGGCCCTGAAGTGTGACCGGCCAGGCGAGCAAGGTTGAGGCTCTGCCTCGAACTTCGCCAAAGGCCTCAGGCCTCTGGCGGGTCTGGGAGAGCCCAGCCTTGCTTGCCGACAGGTCGATGCTCAAGGCCGCTGGTACCACCTGCCGGTTGACCGGCAGCATCCGCCCCGCAAACGCCGGCGACATCCGTGTTTTCAGCCGCTGCTCTGCCTCTTCTCCCCGGTTCATGAACCCTGGTGCGCCGCCTTTGCCATCTTCAGGCTTCCTTAACCATGCCGCGCCAGGATGGCGTGGACCAAACGAGGCCCCGCTTCATACATTCGGAACCCCCTTCAGCATCCATCCCGTCCAACGGAGAGCGATCCATGAACGTTGCACCCGACGACCCGACCTGCGGCCGGCCGCCCCGCTTCGGCAACGTCGACGACTCGCTGCTCTCCTACGAGGTCCGTGCGATGGGGGACCGCGTCGCCCTGATCTACGACACGCCGGACACCGCCTACATCCACGAGCTGAAGCTCGACCAGGCCGCGATCATGCTCGATCAGCTGGTGCGCGCGATCCGCGAGGCGCGCGAGATCGAGCGGGCCTGACCGCAGGCAGGCCCGGCGTCCGGCGCGGGCCAACCTGCACGGCCGCCGGAGGCAGGACAGCAAGCCTGGGCTCTGCCCGCACCTGCCAAGGGCTCCCTCGTTCAAGCATGGGCGTTCAAGCACGGAGCCTTCGAAGGGCTGTCTTCCAGGAAATGGACTCCGAAGGCCTGCCTTTGGCGGAGTTTGAGGCGGAGCCTCAACCCTGGCTTGCTTCCCGCTGCCTCCCGATCAGCCCCGCCACCTGCTCCCCCAGCACCTCCAGCCGGAAAGGCTTGCACAGCACCGCCATGCCCGGCTCCGGCTGCCCTTCGAGCACTCCGCCCTCATATCCCGTGATGAACAGCACCGGCAGCCCCGGCCGCGCCGCGCGTGCCGCCTCGGCGAGCTGGCGCCCGTTCACCCCGTTCGGCAGCCCGACGTCGGTCACCAGCAGCGCCGGCCGCGCGCCCTGTCCCAGGGCCGCCAGCGCGGCGTCGGCGTCGGCGGCTTCCAGCACGTCGTAGCCCTGGTCGCGCAGCGACTCCGCCGTCATCTCGCGCAGCAGGGCCTCGTCCTCGACCAGCAGGACCAGCCGCCTGGCTCCGACCCGGACCGGCGCCGGCGGCTCCGCCCTGTTCGTGGCGACGTGGCGCGGCAGGCAGATGCGCACCACCGTGCCCTCGCCCTCCGCGCTGCGCAGATCCAGCACCCCGCACGACTGCCGCACGAACCCGTACACCTGGCTCAGGCCGAGGCCGGTGCCCTCGCCGAACGGCTTGGTGGTGAAGAACGGCTCGAACGCCCGTGCCTGCACCGCCTGCGACATGCCCGAGCCGGTGTCGGAGACCGCGATCTCCACGAACTCGCCGGCAGCCGCGCCCTCCTGCTCGGCCACCTCCGCCGCGCCGAGCGTCACGTGTCGGGTGGCGATGGTCACGTCGCCGCCGTCCGGCATCGCGTCGCGCGCGTTGAGGCACAGGCTGAGCAGCACGCTCTCGAGCTGGTTCGCGTCGCACAGCACCGGCCACACGCCGTCATGCCTGCGCAGCACGATCCGCACCTGCGGCCCCACGGTGCGGCCGAGCAGCTCGCGCAGCCCCTCGGCCAGCGCGTCCACGTTCACCGGCTCGGGGTTGAGCGGCTGCCGGCGCGCGAACGACAGCAGCCGGTGGGTGAGCGCCGCGGCCCGCTCCACCGAGCGCTGCGCCTGCGTCACGAACTGCGCCGCGTCCTGCGGCCGGCCCTGCGCGATGCGGCGTTGCATCAGCTCCAGCCCGGCGCCAATGCCCTGCAGCATGTTGTTGAAGTCGTGCGCGATGCCGCCGGTGAGCTGGCCGATCGCCTCCATCTTCTGGCGCTGGCGCAGGATCGCCTCGGTACGCTCGCGTTCCGCCGCCTCGGTGCGCAGCCGGGCGTTCGCCGCCTCCAGCGCCGCCGTGCGGTCGCGGACCTGGCGCTCCAGCGCCGCGAGCTGGCGCACCTCGCCCTCGCGCAGCGCCGCCTCCGCCGCCTTGGTCGCCGAGATGTCGACCACGACCCCGGTGTAGCGCACCGGCCCGCCCGGCTGCCTGCGCCCGCAGGCCAACACCCAGCGCGTGCCGCCGGTCCCCGCCACCCGGTACTCCTTGATGTAGCCGCGCGAGGCCATCGTCGCCGGCTCGCTCGCCGCCACCGCGTCGCGGTCCGCGGGGTGGATGTGGCGGAACACCTCCGCCGCGGCGACCCCCGTGCTCGACGCCGCGGCGCCCAGGCCGTGCAGCGCCGCGAAGGTGTCGTCGCCGCGGACCCGCATCGTCGCTGCATCGATATCGAAGAACCCGACCGCGCCCGCGCCCAGTCCGCCCGTGATGCCGGCCGACACGATGGCGCCCGCCTGGATGGTGTCCGTCGCGGCTGCTTCGCCCGGGGCCGCGTCCGCCGGGGCAGCGGAGCCGGGCGCACCTTCCACCGCCGTCTCGATCGGCAGCAGCGTGATCCGCGCCTGCGACTGCCCGCCTTCCGCCTGCTGCGGGACCAGCTCAGGAGGCACGACGCGCCCCATCACGCCTGGACCCGCGGCCGCAGTGCGGGTCCGGTACGGCCGCAGGAAGCCTGTTGCGTGCGTTCGCCATGGGCGAGGGATAACAGCCCGGCACCCGGCGGCACAATGCGACCTGCGGCATCGTGACCAGCCGCACGGCCCGGCGTGGTGGCGACGTTCGTGCAGGCCAGAGTTCGGTACTACGGCAGGCAGGCAAGCAAGGCTGGGCTCTGCCCAGACCCGCCAAAGGCCCGAGGCCTTTGGAAACCACCTGTTTAGACCGCATTCCAACGATCGGCAGGACTGGTTGGGGAAGCATGATCCCTTCAGGAAGGGATTCCAAAGGCGAGCCTTTGGCGGAGTTTGAGGCAGAGCCTCAACCTTGCTTGCCGATCACACCCGGCCGCCGCCGGCGCTAGATCCAGCCGCGTGCGCGGAACGCGTCCAGGTCCACTCCAGGCGGCGCGTACCAGCCGTCGGCGCGGTATCGCGCGCCGAGCTGCATCGCCGCCTCCTTGTTGCCGAACGGAATGCGCAGCGCGGTGCCGTCCGCCCCGTCGTCCCGCGCCGCCGCGGCCGACCCGTTGCGGATGGCGGCCCCCGCGGTTCTGCGCGGCCCTGCGGTTCCGGCGCGGCGCGGGCCATCGGGCGGCGCGGGCTTCGTGGCCGTCCGGGTCCTGCTCCGCTTGCCCGTCGCCGGCGCGCTCCGGGCGCTGGCGGCCTTCGCGAAGCCTCCCGCAGCGCCGGCCGCGCCGCGCCGCCGGGGCGGACCTGCCTTCGCGGAACCCCGCGCACCTGTCGCGGCCGCAGATGGCAGCGCGGGGGCGGTGCTGTCGGCCGCGCCCTGCACCAGGCGGGCGATGATGCGCGTGGCCTGGTCGCACACCGCGTCCACCGCGCTCGCCATCTCCTGGCGCCCGACCAGCACGTCGTCGAGCAGCCGTTCCATCTGCGCGGTGACGCCGGGATCGACCAGCGCCGGGTCGGCCCGCTCCAGCACGCCGTGCAGCGCCAGGCCGCGCTCGGTGGGTACCACGGCCTTGCCGTCGGCGGCGAGGAAGTCCTGCGCCTTGAGGCCGCGGATCACCTCGGCGCGGGTCGCGGGCGTGCCGATGCCCTTCGCCTCGCGCAGGCGCTCGCGCAGCGCGGGGTCGGCCACGAACCGCCAGGCATTCTGCATCGCGTCGATCAGCGTGCCCTCGTTGTAGCGCGGCGGCGGGCGGGTCTCCTTGTCCTCCACCGTCGCGTCGTGGAGGCGGACCGGCTCGCCGTCGCGCAGCACGGGCAGGGTCTGGGCGTCCTCGCCGCGCTCCTCGGCCGGCAGCCAGTCCGGGAACGCCGCGCGCCAGCCCGCCTCGATCGGCTGTCGCCCGCTGGCGCGGAACAGGTGGCCGGCCACGTCGAGTTCCGCGACCGTCTGGCGGTAGCGGAAGTCGGGCATCAGCGCCGCGAGGTAGGAGCGCGCCACCACGTCGAACAGCCGGCGCTCGTCCGCGTCCAGCCGCGGCCAGATTTCTACGAGGTTGTCGGCCGTGTTGGCGTTGGGGATCACCGCGTGGTGGCTGGCGCCGGCCAGGCCGCGGTCGCTGAAGGTGCCGCCGGCGCCGCGTCGGATCACCGGCGGGTCGGGCACGTCGATGGCGGCGAACGTCCGGCCGCGGCGCAGGGCGGCGACCAGGCGGGGCGCGTCGGGGATCAGGCTCTCCGGCAGGCAGCGCACCTCGGCGCGCGGATAGGTGATGATCTTCTTCCCCACGCCGTCGTAGAGCGCCTGGGCCACGTCGAGCGTGCGCGTCGCGGTCCAGCCGAAGCGCGTGGCGCACAGCTTCTGCAGCGAGGGCAGGTCGTGCAGGCGCGGCGGGGCCTGGCGGCGGTCGTCCACGGCGACGACGAGCGGGCCGCGGAAGCCCTCTGCCAGAGCAGCCACGGCGTCGGCGTCGGCGCGCTTGAGGATGCGCTGCTTCGGGGCGTGGCGCATGCGGAACTGTCCCGGGGCGAGGTCGGGGGGCGCCGCGCCGGCATCCACGCCAGGGACGGCATCAGTCCCGCCGCCACGCGCCATGCCTGTCTGCGCCGCCCCCTCGGCCTCGGTGTCGGGCGGCGCGGCGGTTTGAGCGGTGGCCTGGGCGGTGGCGACCACCTCGTAGTAGGCCTGCGGCACGAAGTCGCGGATCTCCAGCTCGCGCCGGCACACGATGGCCAGGGTCGGCGTCTTCACCCGGCCCACGCCAATCACGGTGCGGGTGCCGCGCGCCAGCGTCACCGTGGCGGTGCGGGTGAGCGAAAGGTTGTAGATCTGGTCCGCCTGCCGGCGCGCCACCGCCGCGGCATAGAGCCGGGCGTACTCGCGGTTCGGCTTCGCGCGGGCAAAGGCGTCGCGGATGGTCTGCGGGTCCTGCGCGGTGAACATCACCCGCATCACCTCGCCGCGGAAATGCAGGTGCTCCAGGATCTCCTGGCCGATGAGCTGGCCCTCGCGGTCACAGTCCGTGGCCAGCCACACCCGCGCCGCCGAACGCAGGGCGTCGCGGATCGCCGCGAGCTTGGCCGCCTTGTTGCCGCCCGCCGCCGCGCGGGTGCCGTACAGGCCCTCGGGGCGCAGCAGCACCGTGCTCCAGCGCTTCCACGCCGGCACCGCCTGCTCCGGCTCCTGCAGGTCGACAAGGTGGCCCTCGGCGGGCAGCACCATGCCGTAGCGTCCGCCCACCGCGGCGCGGATGTCCTTCGCCTGGCTGGTCTTCTCGGTGATGACGATCTGCTCGGTCAGGATTGGCCTCGTGGCAGGCTGCGGTGCGCCAGGTTGCCCGAACGTTCTGGGCGAGCCGACTATCCCAGGCTCGGCGGGGCAAAAGCAACACGCCTGGGCGGGAGGCGCGGGAAGCAGGCAAGGCCAGAGGCTCTGCCTCTGGACTCCGCCAGGGGCAGCGCCCCTGGACCTGCCTTTCCAAAGGCGATTATGCGTTCCTTGACGGGTAGACTTGGATTAACTGGGTTCCCTCTCAGACACGGAGATCTCCAGTAGCTCAGCGTCTATTTGGAAGCATCCCTCTGACTTTCTAGAAATTAGGCGCAAGCATCTAACAGGCATGCAGATTTCTTCGAGAACATTGATAAGCTCCTGCAAAGGTACTCGACTTTGGCCATATCACCGGTCCGTGAGGTTAGGCCGTGTGGACGGATTTAACCAACATCAGTCCGCACGCAAAACTGATGATGGCTGAGTAGCTGGTGTCGGTCTTCTCGCATCGCATGGCGACGCGTTTGAACCGCTTGAGCTTGCCGATTGC
>JAABUO010001440.1_pt1 | contig 31206 bp, 31 predicted proteins | sample 5559291 | NCBI WGS metagenome assembly JAABUO01 (sample SAMN10711878, study PRJNA513372) | rock metagenome | isolation source: Antarctica rocks | place: Antarctica: Victoria Land, Finger Mt sud | reverse complement strand
GTCACCAGCCACGGCACAAATTGGACAATTTTCGTTCTCGTTTCGTCCCCGTCTCGCAGAAACAGCGTCGCGTCCTTGTCGCTCGTCTCCACCGCCACGATCTTTTCCGTCGGGTCCGTCCCGAACAGCACTTCGTCCAAACGTCCATCACTCATAGGCTTATTGTACCCGACCCGCCGCCGTCCAAGTGGCAGCAAATTTAGGCAGTATAGATGTGGTAGAATGTGAACAGTCAGCGGGTGGGCAAAATCAGATGGAGACGAAGCAAACTCAGCAGATAATAGCAGAAATGAATGCCGCTCTGCGCGACGAGTTTTCAAGTGCTATCGCTTCGTCAGGCTGGCATCTCCTCAAGCAAACAGATACAGTCGAACCGAAACAATATGCTCGCCTAATTGTTCTTGGGGTAGCGTTTTGGAGCCGACCGGATCTACAGGCGTTACAGATGCTTGGACAGAAACTGGGTCAGGAAAGTGTCACAGTGTTCGTCTTTAACATTGATATGTTTGGATACAGTGAAGGGATCAAAGCATTTTTACCAGATGCTGCTATGCCTAACAAAACCCCTGTTATCGCTGAGTACCTTGATGGGGTGCTGATACGCTTTGTCGAAGGAAATTCTGCTTTCAAGTGGATCAAAGCGTCTTTGTAGCGTTATAAAGTAATAGAAATAAGTGCAGAAAGGAGCAACTTTATGGAAATCAGCAAGCGAGCGAAAATCACGTCTGAAGAGGCCATTCGCCGAACAGAAGAGTTCATTGAGAATGGTAAGGGGCCAGCTCAGGAAATTAAAACGGAACGCCCAAAGCGGGCAGTGATCACCGAGGAGCAGGCAATCAAATGGACCGAAGAATTCGCATCCAAGCGAAAGGAGCGATTCATTGCCGCTATCCGAGAAAGCAAGGGTTGAGGTCTACATCTCGGATAGTTCTGATTCGGCATACCGGGATTTGTTGGAAGAATTCGAGCAAGAGTTTACTTATGGCTTCGGCGGCTGCACAATTCAGCGTGGACTGAGCGGAAGCTATCTTTCCAATCAAGGAGTTCTTATTCAGGATCGAATTAACCTGATCTACACAGATTTGCCGTATTCGCTGACTGATCATCTTCCGCTGTTAACGAATTATGCGGATGAACTTCGTAGCGCAGCGTTTCTTGCTCTGAATGAAGAAGCGGTTTTAGTGACTGTCTCGCAGGTCTACCACCCGAGCTAACAAGCCTCGCCGAAAATGGCGGGGCTTTGTTCTTTTAGTTCTTCGCGTTCTTCCGGCTTGGGAGAGGTTTTAGCCGCAGGCAGGGCTTTTCTACGAAGTGCCAACTGAAGGCGGCGCAGAGAAGGGTAAGGGGAAAGGCCGCAAAGAACAGGCGGTAGGGGGTGAGTTCTGCGCCGAAGTACCGCACGAGAAGCTGCTGGATTGGAAAGGCAAACAGGTAGAGGCCATACGAAAAGTCGCCGTAGCGGGCGAAATGGTGGAGCTTGATGCCGGGCTGGAACGCAATGTAAAACAGGGCGTAAGAACCGAGAACAGGCAGGAGCACATCAAACCACGGCGGCTTGAAGCTTGCGGCCACCAGCGCCACTAAAGCAGCGGCACAGAGTTTCGCGGAAACGGGAATGCGGCTCCGGTAACAGTAGTATGTCATGCCGGACAAGAAGAAGGTGCTGAGCCGGACCCACTCATTAGGACCGCCGATCCACGGAATGGGCTTTTTAGGAAGAAACGGATGGCCGCTGATCTGGCCTCCGGCATACACGCAGAAAAGCAGGCCGAAGAGAACTAAAACGCTTCTGCCTTGCCGCAGGCGGTATAGGCCGGCTGCGCCAAGCAGCGCGACCAGCAGGTACATCGTGAACTCGCAGCGCAGGGTCCAGCAGGAACCGTCAATCACTCGAGGAAACGGCTGATGCGTAAACATCAGTGCCATGTCTGGGCCGACAACATCGGCAGGCAGCAGGAACAGGTACGCGCAGGCTTTCACGATCTTGAAGTGATGCCAGTACAAGGAAGCGCTGTCTGCGCCCAACGGGCCGGCGACAAAAGCGCAGAAAAGCATCGCCAGGAGAAACCCTGGGTAGATTCGCAGGACGCGCTTCGTCAGGTAGGGGTGGAAGCGAGGCGCACGCATCCAGCTTGCGGTGACAAGAAAGCCGCTGATGACGAAAAAGAAGTCTACGCTGCTGCCACCGGCGAGACCGGCAAAGCCTTCGCCGAAATATGCCTGCCCCTGGCCCACTCCAAGAAGCAGGGGGAACGAGTGATAAAACAGGACCAGGGAGGCGAACAAAAACCGCAGGAAGTCAAAGTTGTTCAAGCGGTGATCCGCACTGAGCGGCGGCTGCACAGGTGAGGCATCAGAAGTGACAGGGAAATTGTTCAAGCGTTATCGTCCAATAAAAGAGTTCGCGTCGGGCTGCCGCGTTTCCTGCTGCACTTGCTCCTGCTGCACCTGCCGCTGGCGGGAGTCAAGAAATGGGCGCTCGCAAAACTGAAAGAACAGCCTGCCGACGGCGACGCAGAGCACAAGCTTGAGCAGGAAGAGCAGCACGGGATGAGTGTCCAGAAGGTGCAGCCGGCTGAGGCCCTGCGTCGCGATTCCCAAAGCCAGCAGGTGAATCAAGTAGAGGCTGTAGGAAAACAGGCCGACCCAGGAAAACAGCCGGGCCACGCCGCTCCGTGCCAAACGGTCGTCCCAGCGAAAAAGCCAGAGCAAGAGGACGGCAAAGCCCAGCGAGAAGAGAAAACGCAGCCCGTCGGAGACGCCCTCCGCATTGCCACCGCACCCATAGCGCAGCGCATAGAGGCCGACCAGGGTGCCGCACAGAACAAAGACGAACTGGGGTGCCCGGCGCTGCGGCTGAGCCAGCATCTGGTAAACCAGTGCCCCGAGGCCGAACTGCGGCCAGAGGTTCCAGGGAAACGGGCAGGCGTTCCCGCTGAGGTCCAGCCAGGCCAGCGTTCCAACAGTCAGAAAGCCTAGAGCGTCCAACAGGCGCTTCTGCTGCTTGGCCCGCACGGCAATCAGCAGCAGCGGGGCGACAGCCGCGTAAAAGGCGACCTCGTAGCACAGGCTCCAGAAGACGCGGACGATCAAAGCGGCATGCAGCGGCACCTGCATCAGAGTAAGTGCCCCAGCGTAGAACTGCCAGCGCTGATGCCGCAGGTCCAGCTCGGCAATCTGGCTGCTTTTGAGGACGTGATGGGCCACAAGCGCCGTCAGCAGCAGCGAAAGCAGGGCGGCAATCAAGGACGCGAGAAGATAGGGTGGGTAGATGCGCCGCACCCTGGCCCCGACAAAGTGCGCGACCGAACGGGGCTTGTCCAGGGACCGCACGGCTGCACTGGCGATGCAGTAGCCGGAGATGACAAAGAACATCGGAACTCCGAGAAGGCCATCGACACCGAAAGCATACAGCGGTGCGGGGAGGGTGTGCAGCCGGATACGCAGCAGGACGACCCAAAGGGCCGCTACGCCCCGCCAGGCATCCAGCAGGCGGTAGGGGGTGTTGCCGGCATGACGCAGCGCGGCTGGAAGGGCTGCGCCGGCGGGCTGCGCCGGGGCTTCAACGGGCTTCAATCGGATCGAATTGCTGAACATCGAGCTATCAGTTCGACAGATGCTTGACAATTCCTGCCGGAGCGAGTAGAATACTCCTAGTTTTAGCACTCAGGACGTGCGAGTGCTAACGCGATTTACACCCAAGACAATCAAACACAACGAACTGTGATGAGGAGGCATTTGAGTATGGCAGTCAATTTTCGGCCTTTGTCCGACAACGTGCTGGTGAAGCCCAGCGAAGCGGAAACCCAAACCAGCGGCGGCATTTATATCCCCGACTCGGCCAAGCAAAAGCCGCAGGAAGGCGAAGTCATCGCGGTCGGCCCCGGCCGCATCCTCGATGACGGCACCCGCTCGACTGTAGCCGTTGCTGCCGGTGACACCGTGCTATATTCCAAGTACGGCGGCACCGAGCTGAAGCTGGACGGACAGGACTACATGATCCTGGGCGAAGAGCAGATTTACGCCATCAAGGGGTAAAGCCCCCACCCCAACCCCTCCCCCGTCAGAACGAGAGAGGGGCAAGAGACACTATAGGGCCTCATCTGAATCTGTACCCCTCTCCCGCTTGCGGGGGTAGGGGTCGGCGGGAACCGCCGGGGGTGGGGGCCTTCATACCAAGGAGATATGACATATTATGGCAGCCAAAACATTGCTGTTTGATGAAGAAGCTCGGCGGGCACTCGAGCGCGGCGCAAATGCCGTCGCCAACGCCGTCAAAGTCACGTTAGGCCCGAAGGGCCGCAACGTCGTTCTGGACAAGAAGTGGGGCAGCCCGACCATTACTAAAGACGGCGTGACTGTCGCCAAAGAAATCGAGCTGGACGACCCGTATGAGAACATGGGCGCACAGCTTGTCCGCGAAGTCGCGTCCAAGACAAACGACGTGGCCGGGGACGGCACCACGACCGCGACGGTTCTGGCCCAGGCGATTGTCAACGAAGGCCTGCGCTACGTCGCCGCCGGCGGCAACCCCATCGCCCTGCGGCGCGGCATTGAGCTTGCTGTTGAAGCGGCAGTGGCCGAGCTGAAGTCTCGCAAGATTGACATCACCGATAAGGCTTCCATCGCCCAGGTCGCGTCTATTTCCGGCAACGATCCCGAGATCGGCGCGATGATTGCCGAAGCTTTGGACAAAGTCGGCAAGGACGGCGTCATCACGGTGGAAGAGAGCAAGGGCACCGACACGACTCTGGAAGTGGTCGAAGGCTTGCAGTTCGACAAGGGCTTTATTTCCCCGTACTTCGTCACCGACCAGGAGCGCCAGGAAGCGACGCTGGACAACCCGCTGATTCTGCTGAACGAGAAGAAAATTTCGTCGGCACAGGACCTGATCCCGCTGCTGGAGAAGATTTCCCAGTCCCGCCGGCCTCTCTTGATCATCGCGGAAGACGTGGACGGGGAAGCGCTGGCGACTCTGGTTGTCAATAAGCTGCGCGGCATCCTGAACGTCGTCGCAGTCAAGGCCCCCGGCTTCGGCGACCGCCGCAAGGCCATGATGGAAGACATCGCCATCCTGACCGGCGGACGGTTCCTGACCGAAGACCTCGGCATCAAGCTCGACAGCGTCGAAGTAACCGACCTCGGCACGGCCAAGAAGATCGTCATTACCAAAGAAGACACCGTCTTAGTGGAAGGCGGCGGCACGACGGACGGCGTCAAGGGCCGGATCGAGCAGATCCGCCGCCAGATTGACAACACCGACTCCTCCTACGACAAAGAGAAGCTGCAGGAGCGGCTTGCCAAGCTGGCCGGCGGCGTCGCCGTCATCCAGGTCGGCGCAGCCACCGAGACCGCGCTGAAAGAAAAGAAGCATCGCTTTGAAGACGCTCTCTCGGCGACCCGCGCCGCTGTCGAAGAAGGCATTGTTGCGGGCGGCGGCGCGACGCTCATCTCGCTCATCCCGGTCCTGGACAATTTGGGCCTGACGGGCGACGAGAAAGTCGGCGCGAACATTGTCCGCCGCGCCTTAGAAGAGCCGCTGCGCCAGATCGCCGCGAACGCCGGCCTCGAAGGCTCCGTTGTCGTGCAGATGGTCAAGACCCTGCCCCAGGGCCACGGCCTGAACGCGCTGACCGAGGAGTACGTCGACCTTGTCGCCGCCGGCATTGTTGACCCGGTGAAAGTGACCCGGTCCGCCCTGCAGAACGCTTCATCCATCGCCGGCATGATCCTTTCCACTAACTCGCTGATTGTCGAGAAGAAGGAAAAGAGCAAAGGCGGCAACGCCAGCGCCAGCCACGACGACGACGATTACTAAGTTCTAAACCTAAGAGGGGCGCGGCGTAAGCCGCGCCCCTTTTTTTGTCATTTCGCTCGTGACGAAAGAAGGAATAACTGGGCGCTGCCTCGAACGACTACAGGCAAGCGGCGAGTGAGTGACCCGCATCATACCGTAGAAGGAGAACTTTATGTCCCGTCTGCCTTCGTCGTTCCCCCTTTATGCACTTCTTCCGCGCTATGCGCTGCCGGTTATTCTCGCTTCTTTGCTTTTGCTGCCGGATGCGGTCTCCGCGCAGCAGCCTCCCCCGGCTCCGCCGCCCCCGCCGCCGGCTCCTGCCCCGGCTCCGGTCGTCTCTCCCGTGGACCAGTTGGCCGATGCCATCAGCAATCGTAACTTGAAGAAAGTCACGACACTGCTGCAAGGCGATCCGACGCTCGCGAAAACGCCGTCTTCAATGGGTACGCCGCCACTGGTTCAGATGCTGCAAAGCTACTGGGGCAATGACACCGACAGCATGCAGATGTTTCAGAAGCTTTTCGACGATGGGGCAGATGTCAACGCAGCGGATCGTTCGGGGACAACCCCGCTGCAGGCGGCCCTGACGCGCGGCTCCGGCAATACCGATTTGCTGGCGCTTCTGCTGGACAAAGGCGCAGACATCAAAACTAAAAACGCCGAGGGCAGGAACGCCCTGCTCCTGGCCGTTGCCGGCACCAACACGGCAGCCGTCACCCTGCTTCTCCGCCGGGGTGCGGACGTCAATACCCGCTCCTCCGCTGGCGACACTCCCCTGCACCTTGCGGTCCTCAGCCAGAACCAGGATCTGATTGATGCGCTGCTGAATGCCGGAGCGAATGTCAACCTGCGGAATGACCGGGGCGAGATGCCGATCCACCTGGCAATGCGTCTGACCGGCCTGCAGTCCGCCAATCAGTTCCCGTCGCGCTTCAACCAAGGGTTTGGGCCGGGGAACCGGCAGGATAAGACGCGCGGGAACCCGCTGCTTGTCCCGCAGCTTTTGGACCGCGGCGCACAAATCAATGCCCGCGACCAGACGGGGATGACGCCGCTGATGTTTGCCCTGCTCAACCGGGACAAAATCAACTACGCGGTGCTGATGCAGCGCCACGCCGCCCTGGACACGCTGACCACCGTGCTGAACGCCGCCGCGACCAACAACACGGTCCTGCTGGCGCATCTGCTGAAAACGCTGCCTGATTTCAAGGATTTGCGGGCTTCGAACGGCGCGAATGCCTTGCATGTGGCCGCGCTTTGGGACGCGCCGGACGCTGTGCGCCTGCTCCTGCATTCCGGCGGCCTGGACACCACGACGCGGGACGCCGCCGAGGAAACGCCTCTGCACTATGCCTGCTGGTTCCCGGAAAACGCTCCGATGGTCAGCCTGCTGCTGGATGCCGGGGCGAACATCAGCGCCGAAGATGTGTTTGGGGAAACGCCGCTTCACATGGCCGTGCACACAAAGTCCCCCGAGCTGCTTCGCCTGCTGCTGGCCCGCAAGGCGCTTCCCGATCGGGCTAATGCGGTCGGGGAAACGCCGCTCTCGCTTGCAGTCAACCAGGACGACGTGGACACGGCAAAGGCTTTGATTGCTGCCGGAGCCAGTGTAAACCAGCACTCGCGCTACGGCAGCACTCTCCTCACCGCCGCAATCCAGCGCCGCAGCATCCCGATGGTCACGCTGCTGGTCTTAAAAGGGGCCGACGTCAACTACGTTTCGCAAAACAATGGGGACAGCCCGCTCGCGCAGGCCGTGCAGGGCGGCAGCAAAGAAATCGTCCAGCTTCTGCTGGACAAAGGAGCCGACGTGAACTACAAGCCGCGCTACGGCCAGTCGCTTCTAAGTTCCGCCGACAATTCCGACCGCTACAGCCACAGCGGCATCGCGGATCTGCTCAGGCAGCACGGGGCAAAATAGAGTCAGAGACAACAAAATCAGTGATAACACAAGGGGCGCGGCGTAAGCCGCGCCTCTTTCATTGTGTATCGTGCCACGAGAAGAAACAATGCGGGCATTGTTTCGCCCACGGTGTTCGCGCCAATTTCTGACACCGAGGGCAATAGTTCAAGAACACCTTGTCCGCATTGTCTCGTAGTATCCGATTGCGGATGTTGTAAAGGCAATCCTCCGGCCCGTCTGCCAGTAGTTGCTGGACATCCAGGTCGGAAGAAACTAAACGCCTTTTAATCATGCGTTGCCGCTCAGGTGAGTCAGAAGCATTGGCACTTTCGGCCCAATAAATAGATGATCTTGCCGCCGCTTCTACCGGAGTCATCAGGTTCGGATAGTATCTAATGACATAGTGTGTTAGTTCATCCACTTACTTATCTCCGTTCCTTGAGTTTACCCGCTCGGCAGTCCGGGTATTCACTTTAGGCAAAAGCGCAAGGCCGCAAAGATTAGAAAAGAAACTTGGAGCTTGGGGCAGAAGAACGAAAGGACGCCAATTCGGAGCGCGAGGAGCGCGGAATTGACAACAAGCGATGGATGTGAATGAAACGCAGAAGTGGCCGGAGTGCCTTTGGATTGTTCGGCACGGCGAGAGCGCCGGCAATGTCGCCCGCGATGCCGCCGAGGCGGCAGGACACAACCTAATTGACATTCCAATCCGGGATGCCGATGTTCCGCTGTCGGCGCTTGGCGAGCGCCAGGCGCAGGCGCTCGGACACTGGTTCCGCCGCCTTCCGCCGGAAGAGCGCCCGACCGTGGTTCTCGCCTCACCCTACCTCCGGGCACGCCAGACCGCCGACATTGCTCTGGAAGCCGCTGCCCTGGGGCGCGAAGAGGATACCCTGATTGTGGACGAGCGGCTGCGCGAGAAAGAGTTTGGCGTTCTGGACCGATTGACCCATGCTGGAGTGGCCGCCCTGTACCCGGAGCAGGCCGAGTTTCGACGCCTGCTGGGCAAGTTCTATCACCGCCCGCCCGGCGGCGAAAGCTGGTGCGACGTGATCCTGCGGCTTCGTTCCAGCATTGACATGATCACCCGTGAGTTTCACGGCGAGCGTGTCCTGCTGGTCGGGCATTCGGTGGTCGTGCTGTGCTTTCGGTATCTGCTTGAGCGGATGACCGAAGAGGAAATTTTGGAGATTGACCGCACCAACGAAATCGCCAACTGCTCCGTGACTTCCTATGTCTTTGACCCGGCCCTCGGAAAGCACGGGAAGCTCGCGCTTTGCGAATTCAACTTTGTCGCTCCGCTGGAAGAAGCCGGCGAAGCCGTGACGACCGAGCCGGATGCCCCCGGCACGGCCCAGCACGTTTCTGAAGCAAGCTAAGATGAAGTGAACTAACACACCATGAATACATCACAAACAGAGATTACTTCGGCTCTTCTTGCCGGATGGCCGCTGCCCCAGCATGACGACGGAGAGGACAAAGAAGGACGGGGACGCATTTTTGTCGCGGGAGGGTCGCCGGAAATCCCCGGTGCCTTGATCCTTTCCTCCCTCGCGTCGCTGCGGGCGGGAGCCGGGCAGCTTAAGATCGCCACCGGCCAAAGCATCGCGCGGCACGTCGCCGCTGCCGTCCTGGAAGCCTGGGTTGTGCCGCTGCCTGAAACGGCCGGCGGCGGCTTCGACCCTATCTGCGCCGGGGAGCTTGCGGAAAACGCCAACAACGCCAATTCTGTACTCATTGGCCCTGGCATGCAGGACGAAGAAGCGACCTGTTCTCTGCTTCACGCGCTTCTGCCCGAAATCCACGCCCCGACGGTGGTTCTGGATGCCGCCGCGCTGGCCTGCCTCCATGACGCCCCGCACCTGCTGCATTCTTTGGAAGGAAACGCGATTGTGACCCCCCATGCCGGCGAAATGGCAGGCATTCTGGGCCGCTCAAGAGACGACATCAAGGCCGACCCATGCGGGGCGGCGGTTGAGGCGGCAGCGGCGCTGCGGGCCGTTGTCGCGATGAAGGGAAGCGAGACGTTTATCGCGACGCCGGAGGGCCGCATCTTCCGCAACCGGCATGGCGGCGTTGGCCTTGCCACTTCCGGGTCAGGCGATACGCTTGCCGGGATCATTGCGGGTCTCGCGGCACGGGGCGCGTCGCCGGAGCAGGCGACCGTCTGGGGCGTTTTTCTCCATGCGCGGGCCGGGGAAGTCCTGGCGGAGCGCGTCGGGCCTTTAGGCTTTTTAGCACGCGAACTTCTGGCGGAAATCCCCCGGCTGATGTGGAGAACAGGAGTTGCCGAGGAACAGAAGTAGCAAGGAAGACAGCGAGCAGCGCACCAAGCGGCAGAAAAGGGCGCGGCATAAGCCGTGCCCCTTTTTCTTGTTCAGTCTTTCCACAGAGACGTATTGAGCGCACTTGCCCGGAGTGCGTCACGATTTGCAGCAAGTCTTTGGCGCAGAGGCTCATCGCCTGCTCTCCTTGCTTCTTCCACAGCAGTATCCAAAACTTCCACGGTCCGGCCTATCTGCACGATGACATCACGCTGTGCGGCTGTTTGCTTGATCTTTTCCCGTGCCTGCACAAACAAATCCGTCACCAAGTTTGTGGTCATCGCCATTTTGCTTTTGGCAATTGCCGTCTCGATCTGCGCTTGCTTTTCCTGTGCCTTGAGCGCCAGCGCTTCGGCAGTCATGGCGCGGATGCGCTCTTCTTCCCGGCACATGGCAGTCTTAATTGCTTCAGTTGTTGCAGTTCGTCACCAAAGAGGCCTGGACCTGTGTCAATGTCTCTACATATTTGTTGCGTTCAGCCAACAGGTATTTCACCGGAAGCGTTTGAGGCAGGTAAAATACCTGCATGAAGTTCGTTTCTGCGCTCACCAAAGCCGATCAAAAGGCTCTGGAAAACCTGCACCTTAACGGTCCTACGGCCCGCCAGCGACAACGCGCTCATGCCGTTCTGCTTTCGGCTAACGGCTATCGGCTCGATCAACTGGCAGACATCTTGCGCTCGGACCGCGATACCATCAGCGGCTGGCTGGACCAGTGGCAAGAGCATGGGCTTGACGGTCTGGCCGATGCGCCAAAGCCTGGCCGCCGCAAGATTAGGGTTTTATTGGGGTGACGGCAGCCTGGAAGCCCTGCTGCGCGACATCTTAATCGAGAACCCGTCGCCCAACAGGAAGGCGACGCTTGAGGCTGAGATCAAAAAAAAGAAAAACAAGTTTCCTGGGACACCGTAAAGCGCTGCATGAGGCGGCTGGGCTTTACCTTCCGCCGGGCAAGGCGCGTTCCCGAAAAAGCGGCTTGTCCCAAGAGGCAGGGCCGCCTCCAGCGAGCCTTGACGCGCCTGCACCGCCTGGAGGACGCGGGCCGTTGCCAGGTTCTTTACGGCGATGAGAGCGGGTTCTGCCTCTCGCCCGTGGTGCCGCATCTATGGCAGAAGAAAGGCAAAACCCTGGGCCTGCCTGCCAAAGCCCACTCGCGCCGCTTGAACGCGCTGGGCTTTTTGTCTCGGCAAGGCCGCCTGCATCATTTCGAGACACAGGAAAAAGTCACGGCAGATTTCGTGATCCAGAGCATCGAAGCCCTGCTTGCCTCGGTTTCGCGTCCGACAGTGCTGGTGCTGGACAATGCCACGGTACATCGCTCCAAGTTAGTGCAAGCCAAGCGCAAAGAATGGAAGCGGAAGGGCTTGCGCCTGTTGTTTCTGCCGCCCTTTTTGTTTCTGCCGCCCTTTTTGTTTCTGCCGCCGTACTGTCCGCACCTGAACTTGATCGAAACGCTCTGGCGTCAGGTGAAGTACCGCTGGCTGTGGCCCGAAGCCCACCAGAACTTTGAGACGCTGTGCCAGAGTGTCACCAACATTCCCGCCCAGGTCGGAACGAAATACCGACTTTCTTTTGCATGACTACTTAATTATGCGCTGATAGACAATTCACAAGACTTAGTGCAATATCTATTTGCCCCCTTTGTCAGCAAACACATAAAAGAATTTGACGGCAAATACCCAGGCTTGACTTCTTCGGAGATTGCCCATCGTGAAATTGACAACTTTTTGGCGGCGAATCAAGCCAACAAAGATTTCAACCATCACCAGCGAATTGTATTGATTGCATCCTCTTTCGATCCACAAACATTGTCCGCGTGTGCTTGGTTAGCTAATAGCGGGACAGACATTCGTTGTATTTCTTTGACGCCGCTGAAATACGCGCAGCAATGTTTCCTGTCGGTAGAGCAACTCATACCACCACCTGCTTTGAAGGAATTTTTTGTTGAAGTCGTAGATGCGACGCAAGCAAACAGTAAGCCGTCCACAAGCAAGTCCCAGGTTGCGAGGCAATCGCTTCCCAAGATAGCTAAAATGATGGAGTGGAATTTAATTGCGCCGGGCGACAAGTTGCATATATCAAAGTACCCATCAGAGATTGCCACAATTAAAGACAAGAATCAGGTTACTTATAATGGGCAATCAATGAACTTCAACGCTTGGGGACAAAAAGTTACAGGCTGGTCAGCAATCAACATCTATGAATGGGCTGTTGACCAGAAAACGGACAAAACGCTAGACCTATTGAGGAGAGAAAAAGTCAAAGATCTGGAGCAAGCGGTTTCCGATAGCACAATTAGCGATGCTGAGGAATGAGCAGCAAGCTAAAGATATAAGGGAGTGAACTCCCTCGTTGGAAGGTACTCGGAAATACCACCTGTCAAGGGGACAGCAAGACTAGGATAAGCCGCACTTATCTGGCTCTTCTGTCCCCTGGACAGGCGGCGTTTCCTAACGCCTTGCAGCGAGTGACTTTAGTCACTCGTCGTGATGCCTGGTTCTCTCCGTAGCATCAGCCAAAGCAGAAATCTATCGGTTTGCTCCAAACCAGCACCTCATCTGCTCCTGGCGTAAGCCAGCCCTGCGCTTCTCTTTCAAGGACTGTAAACTTTTCCAAGTTTGCCTCCATAAGCGCAAACCCCCGTCCTAATCCTGCCGCTGCTTTGCCAACTGTCCCCACACCCGCGAATGGGTCCAAAACCACATCGCCTCGGAATGAGTAGTTTGAGATGACTGCTCGTGCGACTTTCAATGGTGAAGCCGCCGCGTCATGCCACAGATGAGACAGTTTGCAGTCGTCGCCGATTTTTGAGGCCGCGACAAGGTCTTGGTTTGGGTGGTTGCGAATGTGCCAATCTATTGAAAGGTCTGTGCGCCTGCGGAAGACCAGCAAATGTTTTGCGATTTGCATAGTCTCGTGCTGCGAGGGATAGCCTTCTGAAACTGCTTCTGCGCCTTCGGGCTTGGCCCAGATGATGTCGCCAATGAAGTCGAAGCCTTCTTCAATGAAAATCTGGTGCAGGTCAAACGGGACGGCGATGCGCCTCGACGCTTCGCTGCGGCTGGCCCGGCGCAAAAGCACCGGCGCGGTGTTCATCACGAAAAAGCGGCCTTCGTTCAGGACGCCGTGCGCCCGCTTGATGACTTGGCGCATCTTAAACAAATACTGCTCGTACTGCTCATAATCGCTGTATTCCGGGCGGGCGTTGAAGTAGGGGGGCGAAGTGAAAATGAGGTCCACCGACGCGGCGGGCATTTCGTCGAGTAACTGAACGCAGTCGCCCATGCCGACCGTGTTGCGGAGCGTCGAGATCGGATACTTGATGCCCGTCGTGCGCTTCTTTTCCGCCCGCGCCTCGTCTTTTTTCAGCAGCCGCGCTTCCAGCATCTCAGGCTTCGTGCTTTTCTCGTGCAGGACTGCCGTAGTGTACGCATCAATCGCCAGCTCGCCAATCCGGGCATCGTCAAGCTGACGCAAAAGCGGGACGCGCCAGAGATGGTAGCGGTCATCCACTTCCGGCAGGCCCAGCGAAACAACATGATTCAGTTCAATCTCGGTGAGCCAGTTGACGGTAATCTCTTTTGCCTGGGCAACGGTGGTGACGAGGTAGCGGCGGCGCTCGGAAACGAGGGGTTTTGCATCTGCCATTTTTTGAGTGTACCTTCTGTTTTTACAGCCACTTGCGGAAATACATGGCTGACTCTTCGTAACCCAGCGCCGTGTAAAAATCCGCAGCACGCCGGGTTGCCAGGGCGATGATTTTGACTTCGCGCTCTGCGGCCAGGCCTCAAATGCTTCCGTTAGCTTCCGCCCGGCACCCTGACGCCGGAACGTCTGGCTGACCACGATTTCTTCAATCCAAGCAGCGCGGCCATTGGCGAAAAATGTCAGGTGGTCGAAGCCCAGCACATATCCGGCTGCTTCTCCATTGACTTCCGCCACGGCAAGAAACGCTTCGGGATGCGTCAGCAGTGCATCGAAGCTGCGCTCAAACGCGGCCTGCTCGACGGCAAAGGATGTGGCAAAGTCTTGGGCAAGCCGCAGGAGGGCGGGCTTGTCGTCTGGTTTAGCTCGGCGAATGATCACTTTGATTATCTATTCCCCTGTGCCTGGCTCGACGGTAGAGATCGCGGCGTGGCTGAAGTATTTGAGGGCGACACGCTGGACGTCGGCGGCGGTGACGGCATTGATATACTGATTGTAGTCGGTATCCAGCTTGTAGCCATCGGGAGCCGACAGCTCTGCGCCGCCGAGCAGGGAAGCGCGGTCTTCCAGGCGCTCATGGCGCAGGGCGTAGGTGCCGATCAGAAAGTGCTGGGCGCGGGTTAGCTCGGCCGGGGTGGGGGCCGTTGTTTGGAGGCTCCTAACTTGGGTCAAAATGCCGTTTTTGATCAGGCCAACCGTTGGGACTTCTTTCTTTGTGGCCGGGTCGGTCTTTGTCGGTGCGCCGAAGACGTAGGCGGCCTCCGCGGCGGCGGCAAGGTGCGGGTCATACAAAGAACCCAGGTCGTAGGCCAGGCCCTGCTGCTCGCGCAGCTCTGTGAACAGCCGCCCGGACTTCATGCCGCCGAGCAGGGCGTTTGCAACCAGCAGGGGAAAGTAGTCCTGGCTCTCCATTGGCGCGGCGCGGTAGCCGGCCACGACGCAGTTCTGGGTAAGGTCCGGCTGGTAGGCATGCACGGCAGGCAGGTCGACGCTGAGCGGCGGCAGTGGATCGCCGGCGGGCATGGCGGGCGGGCCGGAGCGGGGGAAGTCGCCGAGATCGCCCTCTACGACTTTCTCGGCGTCGTCCGGGGCGATGTTGCCGACAACGACGACTACTAAATTGTTCGGCACATAGTAGCGGTCGTAGTAGCGCAGCAGGTCGCCCCGTGTCAGGCGGCTGATGGTCTCAGGCGTCCCGCCGTCCGGCCGGGCGTAGGACGTGCCGGCGTAAAGCGAGCGTTCCAAGTTGCCGTAGGCGGTCTGGAACTGGTCGGCGTCCCGATGGTCCAGCTCGGACAAAATTTGCTGCCGCGTGTCTTCGACCGCCGCCGGGTCAAAATCAGCATTTTGCAGGGTGTCGGACAGGAGGGCCACCGCACTTTTGTACTTGTCGCGTACAGTGAGCGCCGAAATCTGGGTCCAGTCGGGGTGCCAGGCCGCAGACACGTTGCCTCCCAGCGCATTGATCGCCGTGGTCATGCTTTCCGGCGTGTTGTCATGCGTGGAGTCAAACAGCGCGTGGGCCGTGAAGCTGCCAATGCCTGAAGTCGCCGCTGTTTCCTGGGGCGCACCGGCGCGAACAAAAACGTCAATGGCGATGAGCGGCGTACTCGTCTCCTGTTTGCAGATAATCCGCAGGCCGTTCGGCAGCGTCGTTTTGACTGGGGCGGCAGGTGTGTCTGCAAAGGCGCGAAACGCACAAAGCGCCAGCAGGGCAGCTGCGGCAGGCAGGAAGTTGGACACGAATTTCTCTTTTCTGGAAGTCTTAGCGGCGGGAGGCGGTGATCGGATCGGCAGGCGGGAGCAGCGTTACTATCGTGTAGGCGTTCAAGTCAAAATACTTGCGGGCGACGGCCTGAACCTGGGCGGGAGTCACCGACTCAAAGCGGCCAATATAGTCTGTGTCGTACTTGTACGAGTCGATGCGGCTGTAAAATCCAAGCGCATCCGCCCGGCCTGAGTTTGTCTGCGCGTCGAACAGATACGACGCCAGCAGGGTATGCTTCGCGGCGGCAAGCTCGGCCTCCGGCACAGGCACGTCGCGCAGTGCTTTGACTTCGGACAAAAGGGCCGCGCGAACGGCGGCATAGTCGCCGGGTTCAAACTCGGCGCTGATGCTCATGGTTCCCGGATCACGCCGAGTCAGATAATCCGTGCTGATCGCCCGGACCAACTTCCGATGCCGCTGTAAATCTTGTTCCAGACGGTTGTTCCCGCCTTGGCCCAGCAGCGTCATGAGAACGTCCATCACCCAGGCGTCGGGCTGGTCTCGTACTGAGGGCGCATGAAAGCCGATCTGCAGGAAGCCGTGCGCCGCCGAGGCGGTCAGCATCTTTTCGCGGGTCTCTGTCTGCGTCGAGGGCGGCAAGATTTTGTCGTCCGGCACGGCGCGGACCGGCCAGCCGCCAAAATCTTTTTGGGCCAGCGCCAGCCCCGCTTCCGGCGTGATGCGCCCCGCGAGAACCAGCGTCGCATTGCCGGGCACGTAGTAGGTATGGTAAAAGTCCAGAATTGCCTGGCGCGGCATGTCCGAAATATGCTCCGGTGTCCCCAAGAGAGGCCGCCCATAAGGGTGATTTGGAAACTCCAGCGCGTCGTAGACGCGGCTGATGCGTCCGGCTGCAGTGTCGGTGTCACGGGCCATCTCGCTCAGGATGACCGGCTTCTCGGCATCAATGTCCGCCTGACGCATCTGCGAGTTTTGCAGGGCATCCGCGAGAATGGCAAGCGCCGCCGGGGCATCCGCCGAGGCGACCGTGCCGAAGAAATGCGCCCAGTCGTAGGAAGTCGCGGCGTTCAGCGAGCCGCCCAAGTCTTCAATCGCCGCATCAATCTCGCCGGGCTTACGGGTCGGCGTTCCCTTGAAGATCAGATGCTCCATAAAATGCGCGGCACCGTTATTGGCTGCCGTTTCCCGCCGGGTTCCCGCCCCGACCCAAACATCCATCGTCACCAAGTCGGCCGCATCCGACGGCGCAACCAGCACTTGCAGCCCATTGGAGAGAGTGTATTCGGTGACTGTGCCGAGGCCGATCCCCGTCGCCGCCGAAGTCGGCGCTGTGACGACCGCTGGACCGATTGAAGGCAGCGCGGCGGCCTGGGCATGAACGGCAAGTGGGGTCAAGAGAGCAGCAAGCGACGCGAGAGAGCGAAAAATGGAGACGCGCAACGGGCAGGTTCCTTCCAGAGCGGCACTGCAAGCAGAACGGCGTGACAAGATAACTACGCTCATTGTACCTGCATCGGTTCCATTGCGTGTCACCCTCAGAACTAGCGACGGGGGAGAAAATGGCGGCCTCGGGCGGGAGCAGCCTGCATCGGAGCCTGAGCGCCGACTGGAACCACGAAGCTGATGGGAATAGTCCTTAGCTCGGCAGTCTGCACCACGCTCAATGTCAGCGTGTTCAGATATTTTGGCACATGATTTGGAGGCGACTTGTAGATCATTCGTCCGTTCTGCATTGTCGGGACAGGCGGCGAGAATGGAAGCTGCAGACTTTCCAGCATTTGCGCCGGCGCGCCGGGACTCTGTGGGCCGAACCCACCGTAAAGCGGCTGCAGGGAGTAAGGCCGCTGCGCTTGAAGAACATAGGAGACCGGCTTGTGATACTTCCGGTAAAGCGGCGAGCGCGGCAGCAGGAGGGACGCCTGCTGGTACGGGGATTGTCCGGGCAGGCCCGGACGAAAGCGCAGCACCATCCGAATGCTGCCCGGCATTCCGTACCCACCAAACTGACTGCCCTGCGGCCCCAACGCCGATAGCGCCAGGAGCGAGACCGAAATACCGCTGGGCGTCACCTGAGTCTGCGGCCTCGTGCCGATCTCGTAAGACGGCGGCGGCGTGTAAACATTGCGGCCCCCATTATATGGAACGGGCGGTTTGCTTTGATGAACATTGAGGTTGTGAAAGGTGATGGTCTCCGACGTGGTTGCCAGTTGAACCAGTTCTCCTGACACACGCAGGAAGTGGTTGTATTTGCTGTAAGGCGTTGGCACCATGTCCTGCATGGGGTACGCGAAGCTTTGCATCGCGGCTGTGGGTGTCCCAAGTTCCGCTGTCCAAAGCACTGGGCGTGGGTACGGATGCCGGGCGTACTGCGGCCTGTATCTCGCTTGAAGCGCCTGCATCTCGCCGGGATGAACGGCTTCCCACTCAATCTGGCGCTTGTTAATCCGCACGCTCCAGTGCGACCCGGCTGGAACCTGCGCTGCCAGTCTGTAATGAATCCCAACCCGATCCGGCTCAAACCGGAAGACCTTCGGCCCCGACGGAACATACCCAGTGTCTCGCCAGGCATGAACATTCAGCTTGACGCCTGCACCGGCAAAGCTGCTATGAAGAGCGACCGGCGGCGCAATCGCATGATAGGGCGCGGCAAGATTAATCAAACGCCAGCGAGCGGCATTGCCGTGAAAGTTATTCACTGAAACATCAATTGCGGGATAGCCGCTCGGATAGCCTCCTGGCAGCGTCACCAGATAAAGTGGGGCCGGCTGACTGCCGCCTGAGTTGTTGGAGTACGAAGACACTGGCTCGATTTGCGCCGGCAAGACATCGTTGTTCAGCGCTGTCACGAACACGGTCGGCTGAGAGTCCGGGCGATTGGGCGCAGCCGGCTTGAAGCCGCGCACCCAAAGTCCAATTCCGCCCGCCGGGCCATTACCGCGTGGACCAGTCAGAAAATCCATGCCTTGCGGGACCGGAAACTGATACTGACCTTGTGCGTCACCGCGCGATACTGCCAGCAGTGTCAGCCCCTGCTGGGTTCTCGGAGTTGTCCTGTCCACAGACGCCGGCGGAGCGGCTTGAACACGGCTGCTGTCGGCCGTCAACGCTGCGGAGGCGAACAGGGTCAGCACAACCACTTGCCTAGATCCCATAACAGCATTCTCCTCTACCTGTCCTACGAAGCGAATACGTTCTACTTGGCGAACACAACGCTGGACACGGTGCGGTCGCCCTCGTTCGTAAGCGTGAAGCGGCCCTGCAAATCGCCGCGCACGAGGGACTCGACAATTTGCAGGCCGAGCGAGTCGGTGTTGCGGATGTCGAAGCCTTCGGGAAGCGGGGTGCCGTCGTTTGAGACTTCCAGTGTGACGAACTTGGTGTCTTCCCCGAGTGAGATCAAAATGTCGCCGTCGTCCATGCCCTCGCCGAAGCCGTGTTCGACGGCGTTCTGGACCAGCTCGTTTAAGATGAGCGCGACCGATGTTGCCTGAGCGGACGGCAGCAGAATATCCACACCTTCAATCTTCATGAGAATATGCTTGTTCGGGGCGAGAATGCCCTGCTGCGTGGCCTGAATAATTTGCTCGGCGACTTTCTTGACGCTGATGATGTCTAGGTCTTCCCGCGCCAGCAGTTCATGGACGGAGGCGATGGCGAGTATCCTATTGAGGGACTCGGTCAGTACCTGCTCGACGCTGCGCTGGCCGACATAGTGCATCTGGAGGCGCAGGAGCGAGGCGACCTGCTGCAAGTTGTTCTTGACCCGGTGGTGCATCTCCTGGATAATCGCCGACTTGACCATCAGCTTTGCGTGTTCAATCGCAATCGCGGCATGGTTGCCTAAAGCCGACAGCACGGAGATTTCGTCCTCGGTAAAGCGGTGCGGCTTTTCGGTATAGCAGTTCAGAACGCCGATTTTCTTGTTTTTGACCAGCAGCGGGATGGCGGCTAAAGAAGAAAGGCCTTCGCGTTTGGCGAGATCAGGTGTCGCGTACTCGGTGGAGTGCTTAAGGTCGTAGACCGTGATGGTGCGCCCTTCCGCAAGCGCTAGCCCGGCCACGCTCTCGCCGATCTTGATGTTTGCTTTTTTAGCGTACTCTTTGCTTTTGCTTTGGGTGGCTTTGATCACCAGCTCTTGCTTGTCTTCATCTAAAAGCATCAGCGAGCAGATCTTGAACGACATACTATCGGCGGTCGCCGCGACAATGAGCTGCAAAATTTCTTCTAAATAGAGGTCACTCGTAATCGTCTTGCTGACTTCGGACAGCGTCGAGAGCTGCGACGCCCGCTTTTCTAGTTTGCGGTACTGGCGCGAGTTTTCGACAGCCCCAGAGATCTGGGACGCGATAGATTGAAGCAGACGCACCTGGGTTTTGGTGTACTGATGGTCATTGACCGTGCGGACATTGATGACGCCCAGCACTTCACCTCGGTAGATCAGCGGCACGGACAGCATGCTTTTGTACTTGTCTTCCGACAGCTCCGGCACGAACTTGAAGCGCGAGTCTTGCTGGGCGTCATGGCCGAGCGCAACGGCTTCCTTGTGCTGGGCCACCCAGCCTGTAATGCCTTCGCCTACCTTCAGGCGCAGCTTGCCGATGACCTCCCCGGAACCGTCGGTCACGGCCCGCAGGACAAGCGTGTCGTGGGCGTCGTTAAACAAATACACCTGCGACGAGTCGGTTCCCGTCACTTGAACCGCAACTCCGGCAACGGCTTTCAGCATTTCCTCTAAATCAAACAGTGACCCCATCGCCTCGCCGATGCGCTTCAGGGCTTCCCCTTCGGCGTTGCGGTCGTCATGCGCCCGCTCCATCTTCTCGATCTTGGCCGCTGCCGCCGTAAGCTGCTGCGTCCGTGCTTTCAGGGCATGGTGCAGCCGCGCCGTCTGCTCCTGACCGCGCCGGGCCTGGGCCTGGCTCTTGAGAAACAACGAGCGCCGGGAATAGCCGATTTTCGGCGGGATTTCCAGTTTATTCAAATTGCGTTTCATGGGGAGTTCTCGAAAGTTTCCAGTCCGGGTGATTCTTACAAAAGCAGCAGAAGCCGCCGAACGATGGGAACGCTGCGGCGGCTTCTCTTGGCTTCCACTGTAGTCTCAGACATTTTAGTCTCAAACATTGTGGGCGATGATAATGGCTTCGGCAATCTCGCGCATGGACTTTCGCGTGTTCATGCTCTGGACTTGGATGCGCCGGAACGCTTCCTGCTCTTTCAGGCCGTACTGGTCCATCAAAATACCTTTCGCCCGGTCCACTGCCTTGCGCGTGTCCAGCTTGTTTTCTAAATCGGTGACTTCGTTTTCAAGCTCGACAAACTCTTCGTAGCGGGAAATCGCAATTTCCATCGCCGGCAGCAAATCGGCTTCCTTAAACGGCTTGACTAGGTACGCAAACACGCCCGCGTCTTTGGCCCGGTCCACTAAATCTTTCTGGGAATACGCCGTCAGCAGCAGGACGGGGGCGACGCCTTCGGTCGTGATGACTTTAGCGGCTTCGATACCGTCCATCTCGGGCATCTTGATGTCCAGGATGATAATGTCCGGCTTCAGCTCCCGCGCGATTTCCACGGCTTTGGCCCCGTCACCCGCTTCGCCGACCACCTGATGGCCCATGTTTTCCAGGGTTTTCCGCAGGTCCAGCCGAATAATCGGCTCATCATCCGCAATCACAATTCGCAGTGATTCCATGTCGTTGTCCGTCCTTTTGTCCGCGATTTGTCGTTTTGTCTCAGCGCCGCATCTGCGGCATCTTTGTTCATTGGGCGGCGTTATCTGCTATAATCCGTTAAACTTATGTTTATCTTAGCAAATTCCGTGCCAAAAAGCAAGGGCGCACTCCATTATGACCCGCCCGCAGGCGAAAAGCATTACGCTCACAAAAGTTTCTAAAGCCGTCGACCTGCCGCGTCATCCGCTTTCTGGGCGGCTTGGCCGTTTTCTAAAAACGGTGGATGCCGTTCACACTGCGACAAATTTAAAGCAAGTTGCAGTCGAGATGACCCCATTTGTTCTGGGGGCAGCGTTCAATGCTTATACAGCGACAGTACCCTACACAATTGAGTTAAACCCGAAGGGAAGCCATGTCGAGCTGTCGCTGATTCATGAGGTCGGACATTTTCTGGGATGGCCGGCCATTCCGAAATCCGGCTTTGGCCAGCGCAGTTTTCAGAGCGACCCACTTTTTGCTGCGTGGCTTCAAGCCGTTTGGGAAAGTCAAAATGTCAACCGCTTGCTTGACTTGCGGGACGCTGAAGCTGAAGAAAGTTCGGTGCAGAAAGCAGCGAACTATCTGCTGGACGAACAGGAGCTTTGGGCACGGTCGTATTCGCACTATGTCGCTGTTAAAATGCTGTCACCGGCGCTGTCACAGCAGATTGCTGCCGAAAACAAAGTCATTGCGGGTAGAATACAGTTTAGTCCCTATTGGGACGCCGCTGATTTTCATGCTGTTCAATCCGAGATAGACAAGATTCTTCAAACATTGAGCTGGGTCAAATGAACATAGACAATCTTCAATCCACTTCTATTCAAACCAATTCCAACCGTCTTAGCAAAAAACGCAAGCGACCGCAGATGACGGCGCGAGGCGCTTCTACCTATTTTGTAACCCTTGCTGTTTTCAGCAAGCCGGCGACAGGGTCTCATCTGGAGCTGCGGGAGCGAACCCTGCTCCGCCACCGCCCGAAACTCTTCAATTCCCCTCAGTCTGTTGCCTTTAATACAGCGCAGCGTGGGCATGGCGTAGAACTCACGGATGATGTCTTTGTTTGGGACGCGCAAAGCGCATTCCTAGAGTCATTGTGCCGGTAGAGCGCCTGCCCTAACGGCGCAGGCCACCGTTTCAGAAAGAGGACCTCCTGCCGCTATGGCTCATTCCCATCAAAGCGAAAATCGTCAAGGCAACAAGCGACCTTTCTTGGTCGCTCTTTTTCCGCTCTTGCTTGTGCTCTCCCCGCCTCTGCCGGCCCAATCTCCGCCGCGTTATACCGTGACTGATCTCGGCTCGCTGGGCGGACAGGAGGACGATGCGACGGGGCTGAACAACCGGGGCCAGATTGTGGGCGGGGCGGATACGGCGAAGCATGGCAAGGGGCCGGAGTTTATCACGAACGTCTTTGTCTGGCAGAACGGCCACATGCGAGGCGTACCGGGGCTGGACGGCAGCCATGCGTTTGTGGTCGCGGTCAACGACGCTGGGCAGATGGCGGGGGCGTACAGCCCGGACCCGCTGAAGGCCAAGTTCGCGGCGGCGTTGTTTACATTGAGCGGCAAAGTGACGCTGCTCGGCGGGTTTCCTACGCTGGGGCATGGCTACTCGCTGTCGGAAGCGGAAGCAGTCAACGCGAAAGGGCAGGCGGTCGGCATCTCGAACAATCAGGCGTTCTTGCGGAGCGCGGGCCATCTGAAGCGGCTGCCGCCGCCGCCGGGGTTTACGGCGGCGGACGCAGGCGCGGTCAACAGCGCTGGTGCGGCGGCGGGCAAGGCCAACAAAATTGGGCTGGGCAAGACGACGACCCATGCGCTGCTGTGGGACGCCAAAGGGCAAGTCAAAGATTTGGGCGTGCTGCCGGGCTACACGGACAGCATTGCGCGAGGCATCAACGCTAAAAACCAGGTGGCCGGCTGGGTCGGGCTGTCTGGGGGAACGGGCGTACACGGTTTGACGTTCCACTACCAGGCATTCTTGTGGCAGAACGGCCACATGCGCGGCCTCGGCTCCATCCCGCGTTTGCATGACAGCAAAGCATCGGCGCTGAACGACAAAGGCCAGGTGGTCGGCAATGCGTATTACCGGACCGATGAGGCCGCGCTCTTGTGGCAGAACGGCAAAGTCTACGAGCTGAACACGCTGGTCCCGCCCCGTTCCGGCTGGAAGCTGCAAAACGCTTTAGTCATCAACAACAAAGGCTGGATTATCGGTAACGGCATCCACAACGGTATCCGGCGCGGCTTTTTATTGACGCCAAGATAACAGGAGATCACTTGGAAAAATTTGCATTTATTATCCATCCGTTTGACGTGCGCCGGGATGTCGCCAAAAAGGGCGGGATTTATGTCGCCGCAAAGTACCTGCCGGAGCCGGCGGTGGAGTGGGGCATTCAGTTCAAGTCGCCGATTGTCATGTCCCATATTACCGGCATCAAGTCGCCAACGGGCGCAGAAGCCGAAGGCTGGTTTATCGGCTGCCCATTAACTCCGAAGCAATTGCTGACACTGCCGACGGACTTTGTCTATAAGCGCCTCATTCAGTGCGGCAAGCTAGCGGAGTCGCTGGGAGCAGGGATTATCGGGCTGGGCGCGTTTACGTCGGTGGTCGGCGACGGCGGCGTGACGGTCGCAAACAACTTGGATATTGCCGTGACGACGGGCAACTCGTACACCGTGGCGACTGCCGTGGAAGGCGGCTTAGATGCGGCCCGGCGGATGGGTATCTCCATTGAAAACGCGAAAGTCGCCGTGGTCGGTGCGACGGGGTCCATTGGCCGGACCTGCGCCCTGATGCTGGCCCCAAAGTGCGCCGAGATCGCCCTGATTGGGCGGGACTTGACCCGGCTCGAAGCGGTCGCGTCCGAGCTGTCCGGCGCGTGCGTGCGGCTGTACGACGACGTGCATCTGGGCCTGCGGGACGCTGATCTCGTCATCACCGTGACCAGCGCCCGCGACGCCGTGATCGAGCCGGAAGATTTGAAGCCGGGCTGCGTGGTCTGCGATGTGGCCCGCCCGCGCGATGTGTCTGTGCGGGTTGCCAAAGAGCGCGACGATGTGCTGGTCATTGAAGGCGGCGTCGTCTCAGTGCCCGGCCCCGACGCTGATTTTCACTTCACGTTCGGCTTTCCGCCGAAGACCGCCTATGCCTGCATGTCCGAAACCATGATGCTGGCTTTAGAGGGCCGCTACGAGTCGTTCACGCTCGGCAAAGAAGTGTCTGCGAGTCAGGCGCAGGAAACTGAGCGGTTGGCACACAAGCACGGCTTCCATTTGGCTGGCTACCGCAGCTTCGAAAAAGCTGTCACGGAGCAGACAATCCAAGACACCCGCAACCGGGCAGATGCCAAGCAAGCCGCGTCCATGTAGGCTAAGTTCTTCCGGAAAGTCAGCGCCCTATGAAGCAAACCAAAACTCTTCTCGCACTTCTGCTGGTCGCTGCCGCGTTCGGGCTGCTCTTTTTAAGCGTCCGCCGTGCCAGCATCGCCGACGAGGCAGCCTCGGGGCTTCTTCCTGCCTCGGAGGTGCGAACTGCGCCGCCGTTTGCACTTACCGATGCTGCGACCGGCGCGTCGTTCCGCTTGCAGGACGCGGCTCAGCAGCGTCCGCTGGTGCTGGACTTCTGGGCGACATGGTGCGGCCCCTGCCGTGCCGAGCTGCCGCACCTCGAAAGTTTGTCGCACAAGTATCAGGGCCAAGTCGCGTTCTACGGCATCAATTCCAGTGACCCGCCGCACATCACGGCGGCATTTGCGCGTCAGCACGGCCTGACATTCCCCATGCTGAGTGACCGTGACCACCATGCCGCTTTCCTCTACGGGGCCGACACGATCCCCCTGCTCGTTGTCATAGACACACACGGCAAAGTCCGCGCCGTCACCGACGGCTACTCCGAGAATGTCGAAATCGAACTGTCCAAAACTCTGGATACTCTTCTTGCGGAACAGCAGAGCGCTCACTAGGCCGTTTACCGGCTGCGTTCACCGGGTAAATCGTAAAGCATAGATGGAGGATCATTATGTCACAAGATAAAGAACGAAAACATGCTTTTGAGCACACGGACAAAATGCGGAAAGAAGCGCGGGACGAGGCACTTGGGGAAGATGCGCTGAACGAAGCGGCTCTGCACGGGGACAGCCACACCGGGCAGAACGGCATGATGAAGCCGGGCGGCGACCTCATTGAAGGCACAGAAATCAAGATGGTTTATGAGATGCTGCCCGAGTGGCACAAGGACGAGCTTCGGCGCTTGTTCTTTGTCGCGCCGGGAACACGGCTGAAGCAGGGCGATGTGTACCTGGACCTACGGACGCCGGACAGGGGCGAGCTGATCGCGCATGGGGAAGAAGAAGTCCACGAAGAGCTTCTGGTTCCGAAGAAAGCCGTGGATTACGAAATCTGGAACAAGCTGATGAACAAGCCGTCGCTGGCAGGCTAAGAAACCAGACCTGGCAATTCATTGCCGGGTTCTTTTTCTGTGTACCGCAGCGCCATTCTCCTCGCCGCCTCCGCAACCGCCGCACGGAGGGGCAGGGGTTCCAGAACCTCCGCCTGTGCGCCGAATGACAGCACCCAGTAGAGCATTTCCTCGTAGCCATGCACCGTGACCCGGAACAGCAGGCTGCCGTCGGGCTGCTTTTCAATGCGCTGGGTGGTGTGCCAATGGCTGCCGGCAATCCAGCTTGCAACGGCCGGGTCAAAGTGAATGACCACTTCGGTCGGCTCGCCGCCGGCCTGAAGCTGCCAGCCTTTTGCCAGCCACTCGGCCAGATCAAAGTCGGCAGGATACGCAAAGCGGGCGTCTTCCCGGACCCGCATCCACTTAACTCTATCTAAGCCGAACGTGCGGATGCCCTGGCGCAGATGGCAGTAGCCCACCAAGTACCAGGCCCCAATTTTGTACGTCAGGCCGTAAGGGTCCACGCGCCGTTTAGTCGGCTCCGGGCGTGTTCGCGACAGATAAGTGATGTCCACGGGGTGATGCCGGACAATCGCCATTTCTAAGCTCTGATAGATGTCGGCGGAGAAGTCGCGGATGACCGGCAGGCCGACAGACACCCGCTCCCCCGCTTTTTTAACTTCGGCGGCAATCCGGCGCGGCAGCACGAGGTCTATCTTCTTCAGCGCCGACGTAAGCGCGTCTCTGTAGACAGCCCCTGCCTGGCCGGCAAAGCTGGTTCCGGCAAGTCTCAGCGCCAGCGCTTCCGGCGGCGAAAACGACGTCGGCAGGAACTTCATCTCGGCCAGCCCGAACTTGCCGTTTTTGCGCTTGACCTGGCCCCATTGCCGCAGCACGGCGATGTCACGCTCAATGGTCGCCCGCGAAACATCAAACTTCTGCTCCAAAGCGGCAGCGTCCCATTGAAACGGCTCCCGGTCGAGAAGCTGCAGGATTTGGATCAGCCGCGAAAATTGTTCTTCAAGTGTCATCTTCTAGGATTAGATCTCAGAAAGCAGATGCGCTTCGCCGCTCATAAAGATCGTGTAGCGGACTTTGCGAACCTCGCCGTCGGGGTCCCAGTCTTCCATCTTATCATTTGTGATCAGCGGCGCGTTCATTTGCTTTGCAACCCGCAGCAGCACCTCGTCGGCGGCTGTTCCGGCGTCTACGAATGTCAGAGCGCCCCGGTCACGCAGGGCCAGCAGAGCGGGCTTGTCGTCAATAAAGTACGGCAAGTTGGCGTCGGCATACAGTACGACCGGGAAAAAGCCGCGCGACCAGAGCATCCGGCGCATCGCCAGCAGCGGGCGCAGGCGCGGCTTGCCGTGCACCAGCGCTTCCTGGTCAAACCAGGCAACATTGCTGCCGTCTACCACCGCCGCGCCGCGCGGGGTACGCCGCAGGGGCAGGAGGCGGGCGGGGTCATCGGCAGCGGCTTGCTCCAGCGCAGCCCAGACTCGCGCTGCCGTGTCCGGCTCGGTTGTTCCCAGCGATGCCAGTGCGGCGCGGGCCGCACTGACTAAAGCCGTCTGCATTCGGTCTACGGCGTCCGCTAAATGCCGCGCGGTCACGGGGCGTCCAATCTTCAGCTCCAGCGGCAGCGTATCCTCCGGGCTAAGTGCCTCCGGCGGCGGCATTAGCACCGGGCCTAGCGAAGTCCGGGCGTTAAGATAGCCGGCAAGCCAGGTGTGAGCTGTGGGGTTCAGCCCGCGCAGGCGTCCCAGCATCAGCCGGGCCGCTAAGACCTCTGCGCCGCCTGTCGCCGTCAGAGCGGCAAGGAAAACGCGCACATCGGGTTCTGCCTCGGGGGCAGGCACCAGCCGAAAGATTGTGAGCAGTGTTTCGCCTGCCGCCGAAACGTCTGAACGGCGGCTTTGCAGCGCAAGCAGACGGCGAAGATAGATCAGCGCCAGGCGCGGCTCCTGGCGTCCTGCTAATGCCGCCGCCGCAATTTGAAGCGCGTCCATATCCTCCCCTGCGCTCTTCAAGACATCTTCGGCCAGCGCGAGCGCCGTGCTGAACTTTTCGCGGTCCAGCAGGTGCCGGACGGCGGCAGGCCAGGCGGCGCTGACCGCAGGCGGCTCCGGCTCCGCCGGCCCGGCACTGCGCGGGCGGGGAGCAGGCGGCGGAGAAACTTTGTCTTCATTTAAAGCTTTGACAAGACGCGCTTCCGTCTGTTTGGCCTGCGCCATCTGGCGCTCCAGGCGGGCGATGCGCTCGGCCTGCTTTTTCGCGAGTTTCTGCGCCTCGTCCCGCTCGCCTTCCGCCTGCACTCGGGCTTTAGCTGCGGCGTCGCGTTCGGCAGCCGCGTCCGCCAGCGCGGTCCGGGCGTCGTCACGCTCGCGGCGGCGGGCATCCCGCTCGGCGCGGAGCGCGGGCAGGGGGTCAGGCTTTGGTTCCAGAGCAGGGAAGAATTTTTCCGGCTTTGCCTGAGCGGGAAAAGCAGCAGGCGGCGCGACTGGCGCTGTTTCGGAAAGAGAACGCAGCTTTTCCGCCAGCTTGGCGTCTTTGGACGCGGCCTGCGCCAAGCGAGAGCGAACGTGGGGAATGGCAAAGCTTTTGGCATCGGGCCGGACACCGTTGAATGCCGGGGTGACAGCCGCCCGGTAGTCCGGGTCCTTCAGCAAAGCGATCACCGCACCGGGCTTGATCTTGCCGAGCCACGCGGCGGCTTCTTCGGTTGTTGGCACGGCGGCAGGAGCAGGTTCTTCCGAGGCAATCGGTTCTGCCGGCTCCGGCGATGCAGTCGGAGCGGCTTCGGTCTCCCCAGGCATCTTAGGCGGCTCCCGTCAGTGCAGGCTCGGAGAGGATGGGGGCGGACAAGACGGTCAGCGGGCGGGACGCCGGGCGGCGGCGCTCACTGTCGGTCACAAGCTGGCCGCAGGCGGCGGCAATCTGGCGGCCCCGCTCTTTGCGCTGGGTGACGACCACGCCCGCGTCTTCTAAAATGCGCCGGAACGCAATGATCCGGCCCGTATCGGGGCGCTCAAACGGCTCGGCCACAGAAGTTGGGTTGTACGGGATGACGTTCACGGCTGCCGACGTTCCCCGCAGAAGCCCCGCCAGCTCGCGGGCGTGCTGCGGCTCGTCGTTGACGCCCGCCAGCAGGACATACTCAAATGTCAAGCGCCGCCCGGTGTGCTCGGCATAGCGCCGACAGGAGGCCATCAGCCGCTCCAGCGGGTACGTCTTGTTCACGGGGACAAGCCGGGTTCGCAGGGCATCGTTTGGCGCATGGAGCGAAACGGCCAGCGTAAGCTGCAAGTTCTCATCGGCCAGCTTGTCAATGTTTGGGACGATGCCGACCGTGGACAGCGTGATATGGCGCATGGCAATGCCGCACTCGGCGTTCAGGATCCGAATCGCTTTCAGCGTGGCGTCATAGTTTAGAAGCGGCTCGCCCATGCCCATCAGCACAATATGGGTGATCCGGCGCGGCGACAGCGATTGCAGCAGCAAAAACTGGGAGACGATCTCGGCGGTCGTCAAGTTGCGGGTCAGCCCTTGGGTGCCGGTCGCGCAGAACGCGCAGGCCATCGGGCAGCCGGCCTGAGTAGACAGGCAGACCGAGACACGCTTTTCGTCGGGCAGCAGGACGCACTCAATCGGGTGCCCGCCGTCCACAAGCTTTGCCAGGGCTTTCAGGGTGCCGTCGCGCGTGTCCATTTGCTGCTGGACCAGCGCCAGCGGCGGGCCGCTAAAGGCATCTGCCAGCTTAAGACGCACGTCTTTCGGCAGGTCCGTCATGGCCTCAAAATCCGCCTGAAACCCGCCGCCCGCTTCCGGCGAGATACGCCGGTACAGCCATTCGGCGACCTGAGAGCCGCGGTATGCCGGCACACCGCAAGCTTCCGCCAGCAGCGCCCGAATTTCCGTAGTCGTCAGCCCAAACAAGCTGCGCTTAGTTTTCACTTCTTCTAACACGCCTTCAGTATACCCGATTCAAGAGGCCCAATCCAAGAAGCCACCTAAAGAAGCTGCGTAAAGAAGCCACCTAAAGAAGCCGCCTAAAGAAGCCGCCTAAAGAAGAAGCAGGGAATCGCCGATAATCATACTATGGATGCACCGCTGCAAGAAACCGTCTCCGATTCAGGTCTGACTCTGCTTCAGGAAAATGCCGACTCGCAGCGTGCCTTTCGGCGGTTCCCGATAAACTTAACCGTAAACATCAGCCTCTGCGGCGACAAGCCGTTCACTCGCAGCCCGGCTTCCGCTAAGTCTTCACTCGCTGCCAAGTCTCCGGCAACCCTCGCCAACGCCAGCGTGAGCGGTTTCTGCTTTTCCTCGCTTGAGGAGTTCTCGCAAGACACGCTCATTCTTGTGGAAGTCGAGCTGAACCGCCAGATCCACCGCGTTCCGGCGCTTGTGCGCCGCTGCGCCGCTCGAAAGAAGCTGGGCCGGACCTTTTATGAGTGCGGCGTACAGTATGTCAAGTCTGACGCCACGTTTCTGTTCCTGCCTTTGATGGCTCATTACCTGCGGCAGCAGGCTTCCGAGTTCTAACGCCTGGGGTTTGTTAGAAGTCTGGGGTTTGTTTCACGCTTTTTTCACATCTTCTGGGGATACTAACAGCAGAAAACTCTCGCAGAAGGTCACCCATGAAAACAAGCGCCCTCAAGAAGTCCAGCCTATGCCGAGCGTTTACGCTCATTGAACTACTCGTCGTCATCGCCATTATTGCGATTCTTGCCGCGATTTTATTTCCCGTGTTCCAGAAAGTGCGCGAAAACGCCCGGCGTACATCCTGCCTGTCCAACGAAAAGCAGCTTGGCCTCGCGTTCGTCCAGTACACGCAGGACTACGATGAGCGGTATCCGTCCGGCGGCGTCGCAGGGACCGGCCTCCATAGTTACGGTCAAGGCTGGGCAGGCCAGCTTTACACTTACGTAAAAAGCGTCGGTGTCTACAAGTGCCCGGACGACAGCACCCCTGTCCAGGCAAATGGCGGCTATTCCGCTAGTCCAGTTTCTTATGCTTATAATGCGAACGCGGTCACAATGGGGTCCGGTGCGGCCCTCTCACAGTTCAACGCGCCTGCCTCCACGGTTTTGCTCTGCGAAGTTTTCGGCGCTCCAGTTCGGGTAGATCAGTCCGACGAAGGCATTTTCAGCAACACGTCTTATGACCTGTCGCCGTCAACTGACGGCTTACCCGACCCGACAAGCTCAAATGGGGGCGTCCTTTGCGATAACATCATCTGTGGACCGCGCTCCGCTGGGGCGAGTTATGATATACAGCTTGCGACAGGTGTAATGCCGGGTGGTCAGACCGGCACTCTCCCCGCATCGAGCTACAACACTATCAACCCATCGCCCTACCTGAACGGCGGCGTCGGCGTTCATAACGGCGGCTCTAACTTCCTGCTTGCCGACGGTCATGTCAAGTACCTGCAGCCAAACCAGGTTTCCACCGGCCACAACGGCAACCCAGGTCAGGACCAAGATGACGCGAGCGGAAATAGCTACAGCGGCTATAAGGCAGCAGATACCGATACCATGTATATCGACTCAGGCCATACCGTTGGGGTCACAGCGACGTTCAGCTTGAATTAGAAGTACCCCTCCCGTCAAACAAGTTTGCAACCCTCCCCTGTTAGGGGAG
>JAABUO010001438.1_pt1 | contig 31233 bp, 39 predicted proteins | sample 5559291 | NCBI WGS metagenome assembly JAABUO01 (sample SAMN10711878, study PRJNA513372) | rock metagenome | isolation source: Antarctica rocks | place: Antarctica: Victoria Land, Finger Mt sud | reverse complement strand
GCAAGGCGCTGTGAGGTCGCGAGCCGCTGCGGCCGGCGCAGGCGGGCTCATCTTCGGCTGGAATGCTCTGGCGCTCACGCTCAAGGCGCAGGGCAACTACAGCGCTGGATGCGGGGACGCCGCAGCAGGTGGACCCTGTGCACCTTGCCAGCGACAGCCTGCCAAGTGGCCTGGCACAAAGTTTGCCAGGACACACCGGACGTGATGCTGCCGGCTTTCAGGCCTCTTTGGACAGCGCCAGAGGCGGGCCAGGCTGCAGCGAAATATGACTCTGTGAGCAGCTGTGTTTTTGCCGGTGTTGTTGAGGCCTGCTGGGGCAGCAGAAGAGGCGGACGCTGGGGAGTAAGGTGCATCAACAGTGGTGCTGGGTGTCCCCACATTTGCCGGGGCGGCGGCAGAGGCGGGCGAGGCGGCGCTGGGCAGCCGCTGCTCCTGGCAGGAGAGCAAGCTGGCCGTGCTGTGGAACATCGGCGTGTTTGCGCTCAACTTCGGGCCCGTGCTGGTCGGGCCCGTGCTGGATTGGGTGGGGCCGAAGCTGACCGCCATCCTGGGTGCGCGCGTGCTGCGTCACCTGACCAGCCCGCACTGCGCTGTCCCCGTAGACTCGCATCGTGGTTCATCCAGACTGGGGCGGCCTTGTGCAGCGAGCATATTAAAGCAAGATAGGCCAGTTCAACAGGGACTCTGTGGTTGACCAAGAGGATGGCCTGCCCCCATGCTCTGCTGTGAATACTTGCATAATGTTGGTGTGCCGTATGGAATATACGCGTGCCTGATGCGAGCAGCGCTCTGAAACGCTGGATAGTTCCGTCCCAGCGCGCCCCAGCGGCGCAGCGGCCGCTTGCAGAGCCGCGGCGGGGTCGCTCACCGCCGCCCCCGCGCGCGCGGCCCAGGCACGCTGCTCAACATGCTCGCGCTCGCGCTGCTGGGCTGCAGCAGCACGCGCGACGTCAACGGCCTGCCCGCCGGCGCGGTGCTGCTGGGCCTGGCCGGGATCACGTTCCACCTCAGCCAGCTGCACGTGTCCAACCTGTTCCCGCGCAGCCGCGGGCTCATCTCCAGCCTGCTGGTCGCCGGCTTCACCGGCTGCGGCATCCTGTTCTACCTGCTCGACCTCATCTTCGTGGCGGCGGGCAGTACGCGGTGCGGCTGCCCGCGCGGCGCGGCTGCCCGCGCGGCGCGACCGGAGCCCAGACCCTGCACCCTAAGCGCCGCAGGCCCTATGGGCGCTCGCGGCCGCGCTCGCCGCCCTGGCGCACTTCGTGAGTCCAGAGCGTGCCATGCTCGGGCAGATGGCCCGCGCGGCCGTCGCTGCTGCTTTGCAACTCTATTCTGTCAATGGGGGACATGCTGCAGGAGGCATGTTACAGGAGGCTGACGTTGCCGACACTCCCACATTGTTCTGTGCGTGGCAACCGCTGCTCATGCTGCGCATATGGCGCACGCGCGCTGCGGCCGCTGGCCGGCGCGGCGGGCGCAAAGGCGTGCGGCGGGGGCGCCAGGGCCGCGTACCGGCTGATCATGCTGCTGTACGCGGCGTTCATCGGGCTGTGGCTGCCGCTCAACTTCTGGATGATGCCCTGGCACACGCTGCGCGTCGGGCAGGCGCGCCCCTGAGTTTCATGCGAGGCAGCACATACCCTCCTCTCGCCACGGCCATGCGCAGTCCCTGGCCGCCCAAGTTTACCTCTCCTCGCCACCCTCATGTGCAGTCCCTGGAAGCCCTAGTGTCACCCTCCTCTCGCCACACCCATGCGCAGTCCCTGCAGTGCTGGTGTTCCCCTTCCCTCGCCGCGCCCATGCGCCGTTCCAAGATGCGCTGGTGGTGGGGCGCGTTGCAACAATTGGTGGTTGGTGGTGAGGCCGCCGCGCTGCCCCTTGTCGCCGCGCTGACCCTGGCCGCCGCGGCTTGCGCCGCAGGTGTATCTGTACTCGAGGCGCGGCGGCTTCAAGGTGATGGAGCGCAAGGAGGTCGAGCGCCAGGCGCAGGCGCGCCCGCCCCAGATAGGGCCATGCGCCCATGCTTCCCTTCCTGCGCCGCCCAACCTGCTCCCCCCCTGCCCTCTCCCTGCGCACCTGCCTTGCGCGCAGTGACCGCGCTAGAACCCTGCCTGCATGCCTGCGGCTTTTTACAGAGCGCGGCTTGCAGCCCTGGAGGCAGAGGAGAGGAACCGCAGAAGCGGACGAGGTCGCGCTCGTCGATGCTGGTCTTCGGTGCTGAATTGGCGCTGCTCTGCGCATGACCGTGTCACCATTGTAAGTCAAGGAGCGGCGCGCAGGCGCTGCGCGAGACCGCGCTGGACAACGGCCCGTCCGACCAGAGCCTGGCCGCCGCGCTCGGCATGCCGGCCGACGCGGACGGCGCGCCGACCAACGGCGGGGCGGGCGGCGCGGCCGGCGAGCGCGGCGTGGACAAGGACATTGCGCTGGCGTACATGGGCCTGCGCTCGGCGCCGGCGGGCGGGTCGGGGGCGGGGGCGCCGGCCGGCAGGGGCGCTGCATCCGATGACCCCGCCTGGCTCGCTTCGCCCGGCCCGCCCAACGGGGCGGGCCCGCGGGGCGGCGGCGGCCGCGGCGCGCCCGCCGAGGCGGCGCGCGGCGGCGGGCGGGAAGCCGAGGACGCTGCCCCAGACTCGCCGCCGGCGGTGCCTGTTCTGGCGGAGGGCGCAGAGTCGCCGGTGGCCTCGCCTCGCGACAGCGCAGCGGTGTGCCCGCCGCCCTGCCCCATTGCACTGCTGGCTCTGGGCTCCATGACAACGTGTTCGGAGCTGCGTGTGAGGGTGAGCTGTGCAGCGGGCGCGCCCGCTGTCCGGCCTCTGCCGATACAGGCCCGCGCCGGTGAGCGCTGGCAGGGATTGGCTTGCGGCCAGGCGACGCACACCTGACGTTCCGGACGCGCGCGTGCCGCGCGCAGCGGCACAGCACGATCCGCGGCGCCGCTGCAAACAGCCACGGCTGCGCCAGCAGCGCAGTCCTGTGCGCGCCAAGCGCTGAGACGCGCGGGCGGGTCGGAACCTCACCATGCGACATGCGCGCCAGGGCGTCACGCCGCTGGTCGCCGGGGGCGCGCACGGCGAGATCAAGGCGGCGCCGCTGCCGGGCAAGGCGCCTGGCGGCGCGCGGCACGGCGCAGACGATGTGGTGCGCGCGCGCGCGCCTGCCGCGGCGCTGCGCGGGGTGTGCTGGGGTGCGCAACATCAGGTCTGGGCGGCGCGCGGGCGAGCAGAGGCAGCGCCGGGACGCGTGGCGCAGCGCGCCCCACTTGAGCGTGTGAGAGGGTGGGGGCAGGACCTCACAATGTGTGGCTCTGCGGTGAGGGTCGGTGCCTGCCAGGTCGTCGGTGCCTGCCAGGTCCTGGCGCATGCCAGCAGGGCACCCGCGGTCATGCGATCAGGCGGTGGCAGCGAGTGCGCATGATCTTGCAACCCGCACGTGCACCGCGTATAGCTCCGATGGGACCTGCGTCGGGTGCGCTGCAGCACTTGCGACAGGCGCGCTCGTAGGGCAGGCCAGGACTGAGTGACAGCGCGGCGCGCCAAGGGGCGCCCTCGAGCGGGTCGTGAGCAAGCAAAGCGCAACCTGCGCTACCCCCATCTGGACGATGCTCCCTCACACGCTCGGGGAGCGCCATGGTTGCCACAACATGCCACTCGATGGGGCCCTTGTTGGTCTTGCAGAGGCAGTCCTCCTGTAGCAGCAAGAATGGCTGGCTCACCTTTGCAACCGTGCATCGACCTCGCGCCATGAGCCGGGCCTGATACACGGGTTCGCAGTGGCGAGCCAGCCGTTCTCGCTGCTGAAGGAGGGCCGCCTGCGCCAAATGTACAAGATCCCCATCGAGTGGCACATCTGGTGGCCAAGGCCCTCCCCGCAGCGTGTGAGGCAGCGCATCGTTCATGACGGGTAGCGTTGGTTGAGCTTCGCGTGCAGCATGGCCCGAGTGAGGGCGCCCCTTGGCGCGCCACAGTTTGCACAGTCCTGGCCTGCCCGCGAGCGCGCGCGTGCGGGGAGCGCATCGACGGCAGGGCCCCGCGCCTGGGCGGGCCGCCGCCGACGGCGTGCGCGGCGCGGCAGGAGTGGGGCGCGCTGGTGTTCGAGTCGCGGCGCTTTGTGGAGCTGCGCAAGCAGACGTTCTGGACGCAGTTCCTGTCCAACGAGTCGTTCGGCATGGGCGTCTTCTACACGCTCAACGTGTTCTGCATCCAGGCGGGGCCCCGGCCGCGCGCCGCAGTCCTACCCTATACCTGTCCCGCCGCCTCGGGTGGAGGGGTCGCTGTCAGCCAACTGGGAGAGCATCTCCAGCTTTGTGGGGCCGCTCTTGTTGGTGTTGCGGGAGCGCGCTCGGGCTGCGCGTGCATTACGCGTGTCCCGCGCTGGGTGTGCTGGGCTCGAGCTGGCTCTCGCATGCATGGCGGAAACCGGCAGCACATGCGCCCGCTCTTTCGAGAGGAGCCGTGCGAGCGCATGCTGCGGAGCCCTTTCACAGCGCCGCTGCCCGCCGGCCGCTCGGCGCCCCATGTGGCACCCAGGCCCCGGGTGTCGGTGGCAGGCAGAAAGCAGCTGAGCGCGCTGCGCGCTGCGCAGTTCTACCTGGGCACGACGCGGCTGCAGCTGGAGCACAAGGGCGACGCCAACGGCTACACGTACACCGGCATCGCCAACGTGGTGCCCGCGTTCGGCTTCCTGGGCATCCCGGTCATCAGCTGGCTGCTGGACAAGCAGGCGCGCGCCCCCGCGCGGCGGCGCTGGCGGCGGGCTTGGACATGGGGCAGGGCCGCTCCTGGCAGCTGCTCATGCACTTCCGGGTAGCCTGCAATGCATGCGTCAGCGTATGGCTCGTCTGCGACCAGGCTGCCCAGCGTCCTTGTAGCTCCAGGCAGCGGTCTCGCTGCCGCACTCCCACACCTGACATGGAGAACAGCTTGGGGCTGCAGCCCGTTGCGGCTGCCTGCCTGCCTGAACAGATGACACTCCAGGGACCCGGGATGCGGCACGAGCCCTCCCAAGTCCTACTGCATCCCTGGTCCATATAATCTTCGCCTCCCCTGGTCTGAGCGCCGCGCAGACAGGTACAGACTATACCTTATACCCTATACCCTTACCGGAGCGCCGCGCAGGGCCTTATACCCTATACGCTTACCGGAGCGCCGCGCAGGGCTACGGCGTGACGCTGGGCACCATAAACTTCCTGGGCGTGCTGGCCGCCCTGTTCCAGGCGATGCCCAGCCTCAGCTTCCAGGCGCGGCGGCCCGCGCCGGCGCCGCGCCCCATAGGGTATAGGGTTTGTGGCTTAGGGTTAGATGAGGCGGGCGTGTGGCCGGCTCGGCAGCCTCCCAGGTGAAGCGGCGGCGGCCTGGGGGTTGGCAGCATGCCTCCGCCCCCGGGGGCGGCCGTCGCCGTGGTTTCACAGGTGCCGCTGCGCATGTGCCTGGGCATGCGCGCGCTCCGTCGCGCGCAAGGCAGGCCTGCGGCGGAGGCCAGGGTCCGAGCGGGTGCCGCCCCCGACCCCCCCCTCATGCCGCGCCGCAGATCGTGACGCTGGTGGTGTGGTGCGCGGGGCGCTTCTTCCTGTACACGTCGTACTATTCCATCTTCGGCGCGCTGTTCGGCTTCACCAACTTTGGCCGCATGGTCGCGATCGACAACGCGGTCAACGGCCTGTTCGGGCTGCTGCAGCTGCCGCTGACCAACTGGGGCATCAACGGCCTGGGCGGCAACTTCACCGCCATCAACCTGCTGCAGGCGCGGCCGCGCGCTCGGGCCTAGAGCCTGCATGGATTGGGTTCACGCAGCGCAGCCACGGTGATGTGACGTTTTGGCAATGTTTGTGACAGCACCGCAATGTGCGTCGCGCAGGTGATTGTGATACCAATGCAAAACCTCGCGCAGGTGGCGGCGCTGTAACAACCAATGCATAAAACTCGCGCGTAGGTGGAAGTGCTAATTCATGCAAAAACGTGACGCAGGTGGTGGTGCTGCTGCCGCTCTTCTCATTCTGCTACTTCATGTACAAGTGGGAGCGCTCGGAGCTGGTGCCCATCCGGCCGGCCGAGGGCGAGGAGCTGCCGGCGAACATGCTGGGCGCGCGCCCGCTGCGCGAGGCCAAGTTCCTGGAGACGCTGGAGCGTCGCCTGTCCGGCGCGGCCGCGCTGTCCAAGTGAGGCGCGGATGGACGCGCGCCGGAGCCGCGCGGCCGGGTGGAGAGCTCGGGGCTGAGCACGCGCGCGTTTGGGTGCCGGCGCTGCGCGAGGGGCACGGTAGGCGCGAGGGAGGCTCCCTGGGCGCGCGAGCGGCGGTGTGCGGGCCTGGCGCGCTGCGCATGTCCTGCCGTTATTTTGTGACAGCATGCGGGTAGTCGTAGTATTGATTTCAATAGTGAGGCGTTTTTGGCATACAATCGATTCGGGCAGAGCTTGCTTTGCACGCGCCAAAACAGCCTTTAAAGCTGACCCAGGCGCTGCCCACTAGGCCCACCCCTCTGCTCGCACCGCGGCCTGCAGGCAGACAGCATCTCCCTGCGGCCGCAGTTTGGGACAGGCGGCACCAGCCAGAGCGTGTCTTGCGCGAGGCAGCACCGGCCCAGAGCATAAGCCCTTCGCATGCGTCGGCACAGTCATCCCAGCTGCGCGCGTCTCAGCACCTTGGCACCTGCCGGCACTTGAGTACCAGCCAGCGCTCCAGCACCCGCCAGCAAACAACGCAACTGCTAGGTGTCGCGTTAACGAATTGTTTGTCGTGGCTGACGCCACACCGCGGGGCACTAGCACCGCACGAGTAAGACAGGCAGAGCTGAGCAGAGCTGGTCCAGAATACTGCCCACAACCCCAGCAGTCATCCCTGGCCTGACTTGGTTGAGCGCGTTGCACAGCACCAACGCCGCATTCAGAAATTGATTAGCTTCCCGCATGTGCGCAGAGAGCGCTGCAGCGCCCTGCCCACGTCCAGCGTTCGCCCGCCGGGCGCAATACAACACTGAATTGAGAGATACTGTACACGGTTTGCGCCCTTGGCACAGCCCCTTGCAGCAGCGCCAGCACAGCTGCTGCCCGGCTGCACCACACGCATTCCTCCCAGGCCCACAGAGCCTGCAAAAGCATCGGTGAATGCAGACCTCCGCCATGCAATGCTGAGAGCGCCGGCCAGAGGGTACTCCAGCTCGCCATTGGCAGGCACACAGTGCGGTCTGCCCCGACGCAGCGCTACCCCTCTGCAGGGGTGCCTGCCCCTCTGCAGGGGTGCCTGCCCCTCTGCAGGGGTGCCTGGTCCAGACACTGTGGCGCAGACATGGCCCTAGGAGTCCTTTTGCTTGGCTGCGCCCGGGAGGAGCCGGCGCAGCCGCCCCAAGGCGCCCAGCGCGGCGTCCCGCCCCGCGGCCAGGCGCGCCACCGGCAGCCGCGCTGTGAGTGGCGCCACCTTGCGCTCCACCCTGCATGAGACGCGCGCACTGTCAGCCAGCCTGCACGCCAGCGGCGACTGCATCCCCCTTGCGCGATGTTGCTGTGTACCAAGACTGCCGCGCGGACGGGCAGCACACCACTGCAACGCACAGGCGCCCATGAGGCGGCTGCCGCATCACAGCGCGCGTGGCAGCAAAGGACAAGCCGATGACGAGCAGGACAAGCACCGGCTGCCCGCATCGCTCCCAAGAAAGGATGCAACCCTGAAATGAGAACCTGGTGCAGCGCGTACCACCCTTGAGAAGGACAACGTAAGGAAACCTGGCGCGGCGCGCACCAGAACGGCCCGTTGTCGCTGAAGTCCTGCGCGTCGCTGGAGCCCAGGCGCGCAAACACGGCAATGCCGGTCAGGAAGAAGCCGATGCTGGGCGCGAACAGCGCAAGCGGCCACGAGCCGGTGGCGTCCAGGATCGCGCCGGTGACCACCACGCCGATGATGCCCGGCACCGCGCCCGACGTGTTGGTCAGGCCGAGCAGGAAGGGCGCGTAGCGCGGCGACAGGTCGGCGTGGTTGCAGTACAGGCCGGCCAGCGAGAATGAGGCCAGGCCGAGCGCGCCGGTGATCAGCGCTGCGCGCGCGCGCGCCCACCGCTCCTCTCAGGACTCTCTATCAACGGGACCCTCGATCAAGATTCGCCATCCCCTGGGAAGGACTCACCGTCCTCTGAGCGAGCCCCCTTGCTGGGCACCATGGATGCTGCGTTCGCCGCGCACGCACAAGAGCACGGGATGGCAGCCGGAGCGCCAGGGAATGAGAGCATGGGCTGGCATGAGCGCGCGCTTCCGGCCCGGCACGCTCCAGCGTGGTGCGTTCCGGCCCAAGTGCACTCCAGCGCGCCAGCCGCGCTGGAGCAGAGGCGCACCCACGGTCTGCGGGCCGTCCTCGCTGAAGGCCGCGGCGGTCAGGCACGCCGCCGGGCCCAGGAAGGCAGTTGCCTGCGCCAGCCGCCGCACGCGCGCGACCGGCCAGCCGCGCGCGATGAGCGCGTCCGCGCTCGGCCCGGCCACCGCGGTCGCCGCGATGGCCGCCACGGGCGGCAGCAGGCTTACCTGCGCAGGGGAGGGTAAGATTAGCCCTACCCTGTCTGGCGGCGGGGCGCTGCACAGCGCCCGCCGCTGCGCCATGAGGCTGCACTGATACTGGATTTGATCGCACGCGTAGGCGGCATAGACGGGCAGCAAAGGCATCCTGGCTGCGCAGGCAACGCAGCAGCACCACAGCACGCCTCTCCCGGCACGCCACCAGGCACGCTCCAAGCGCGAGTGCAGCGCGCGGATGCGCGATCGCGCTGGCGGCGGGTACAGTGCAGGAGGCGGGAAGCGCGGCGCGCGCCTGCGCGGCCTGCGTGAGCGACAGCGACAGCGTGTCCGAGAAGAACGTGGGCAGCCAGGCCATCATGGTGTAGTGGAACCTGCGCGCGACGCGGCGGCTTCCCGGTCACACACGCAGCGGCCTCTTGGGTTGCCTTTCGGGCCATAGCCGTTGCCCTTGCACTGCCACACGCCGGGCCTTGACACTCTGAAACCTGACGACGCTCCCGAAGCTGCTCCTCATGCAGGCTTCCCGTGCTCCAAAGCCCAGCTGCCTTACGTCTCGCGGGTGTCATACGCAGCCCAGGCCAGTCTACTCCACCCCTGCTCTGCCTCCCCGTGCGCGCGCTGAGCTTCACGGTCCTCACAGCTCTGCACACTACCACCCGGCGCTGCAGCGCACATTAGCACCACGCCAGCGCCCGTACCCTGTCAGGTGAGGGCGCCGGGCGCGGGCGCGCCCGGAGCAAGGGGAGGGGTGAGGGGCGGCCCGGGCGGCGGGCGCGCGCCAGTTGTTGCAGAAGTGCGTGTACGCGAGCGCGCGCACGGGCGTGTTGCGCAGCATCGCGCGCCAGGGCAGCGCCGCGCCGCCGCCGGCGGCCGCCGCCGCCGGCCCCGCCGCTGCCGCTGCGCCGGCCGCGGCCGCGGGCGCCGCTTGCCGCGGCGGTGCTGCCTGCGAGTCCTCGCCCTCCAGCAGCGCCGCCGTGACGGGGTCTGTATCCCTGATGCCGCCCATCATGGCCTCCCAGCCCGCCGCCCACACCAGGCCGCCCGCGCCAAACATGTAGAAAACCTGTGCGCGTTGCTTATAGCGTTAGCATTGCCTTACACTACCTTACGGCCAAAGGCGTCTTCAACGGCTGCACAACTCGGCGCTGCGCCGCGCTTACAGCGCTGCTGCCTCCCAGGCCGTGTCCGACACGCCGGTGACAACCAGCCTTCGCCCCACAACACAGGCAAGCCCAGCGCACGCCGCGCGGCTCGTGTGTACAACGCAAGCATGTGCGTGCGTGATCAGCCGCCCTCAGCATGTGTAGGGTACACGCAGGTATTGTCCAGCTGGGCGCGCGGCGCGCGCGCACCGTCTGCCAGCCGAAGCGGTCGATGAGCACTGGCGCGACCAGCAGGCCCAGCAGCGAGCCGACGTGCAGGCCGCCAAAAATGAACGAGATCGCGCGCGAGCGCTCCTCCGGCGCGATAACGCGCGCGACCATGTCCGTCGCCGCAGACGGCGCCACGCCCTCGCCCAGGCCCACCGCCGCCCGCACGCCCAGCAGCCCTGGCGCGCGCGAGGCACAGATTACACAAGGCTGCAGCGCCCCTGGCGGCCAACCAGGCGTCGAGCCGGGCAGCGCCTCGTCACTCAGGCCCGCCAGGCCACGCCGCCGTGCGCGCATTCGGCAAGGCCCTGTCCGCGCTGTGAGCGTCACGAAAGCACACACACGCAGCGAATAGGCGCCGCAATCAGCCTGAAGGGACCGGTAGACTGAGTTCATGCAGGTACCTTTACAGAAACTAATCGACTCCCTTCAGCCAGTCCCCGGGGATCAGTGTCCATATGCAGCTGAGCCACAGCGGGGCTACTCTGGTATTTACGAGCTCGTACAGAACCTGGCGCACACCTGGCGCACACCTAAACAACGTGTATTGCTTGGCAGCCACCGCACCTGGCATGGTGCCAGCCAGCAGCGGCACGGCGGCAGTGGCGGCAGACCACAGGCCGACGCCAAAGGGCAACACGCGCCGGCCGCCCTTGCGGCTGGTCACGTAGCCGCCAGGGATCTGCGTCAGCATGTATCCTGCGCGGCCGGACGCGCGCATCGCGTCAGCGCCACCACCCCCCGCACGCGCCCTCAAGACTGCTCCGGCGCAGCGTGCGCTATTCTGCATCCGTCCAAGGTGCAACTGTCGGCGCAAACTTTTCATGCCGGCTGCAGCGACGCGTGCAGTGCAGTCCGCATACTCATACGCCTTGGAGGCTAAGAGGCTGTTGTTCAGCAGCGCAAGGCCAGGCACCGCTTCACTGCACGCGCAGCGGCGCGGCGGGCTGCGGGGGCGCGCCGTAGAAGAACGAGCTCTGCACCAGGCCCGCCACCGTCGGGCTCCAGCCAAAGTCCTGGGCCATGGGGATGATGGCCACGCTGATGTTCACCTTGTCCTGCGCCCCGCAGGCCAGGCGTCGCCCCCACAGGCCAGATGCGCGCACCAGCCTGGTGTTGAGCAGCTGACATCAGGCAGAGCTCCACACGGGAGCAGCCCGGCCCACACCCCGACCTGTGAATCCTTCGCAGGCAGGCATCTGCGTCTCGCGCGGGAGGCCAGGTGTCCCTGCAGAAACCTTTGCCGGGGGGGTGACATGCGCGGGCGCCTCCCTTGCGACCACGCTGACCGGCGCGCCCGCGCCGCTGTGCAGCCCTGAGGGTGGGCCGCACCATGTTGCAGAGCACGAACGCCGCGGACGTTGCGATCACCATCTTATACCGCGACTCCAGCCGCTCCCACGGCCCCAGCAGCCGCTCCATGGCGCGGCTGCGGCGCCGCCGCTCCAGGCCGGCGGGCTCCGGCAGCGCAGTCGTGCCGATGTTGTCGTAGTGCAGCGCGGGGGGCCGCGCGGCCTCGTTGCCGGGCAGCAGCTCGTGCGCCCAGGCGCTCTCACTGCGCTCGCGCCGCTGCGGCGACAGGCCGGCGACCCGCGTCGGCGCGCGCGGCTTCCGGCCCGCGCGGCCGGGCCTCCCGGCCAGCGCACAGATGCGCGCGGGCGCGCGCAGCGCCTGCGTGCCCGCGGCGGCCCGCGGCGCACCCGCCGGCGCGGCCGGCAGAGCCATGCTGGCGGGCGGAGCGCGGCCCGCGGCGCAGCGCCTCAGGGCCAGCGAGTGTGGCGCTGGGGGCCAGGGGTTGCTGAGGTGCGCGGAGACTCCTGGGTGCTAGCCTGGGTGCTGGAGCGTGCCTGTGACGACAGTTGTAATACTATCGAGGGCGCTCGGTTTATGAGCCAGACTGAGAGTCTGACCCTGTAGGTCTGGTCCTTGAATTTGGGGCCACCGGGGGGCGACATTGCAGCGGTCATTACAGTTCTCATGTGGCATCACGACAGCGACATGTGAGCATCACGCCCTCGAGGAGCAGCCCGCAGGTTGCAGACAGGGATGCAAGCAAGTGCATGCACGTCCACTGCCCGAAACATCACGCGGACTCCGTGCGGGGCGGGACACCTAAGCAGCCCTTGGTGCCTGGTAGAGGCCCACAATGTCATTGCCAAGGCTGCAGGGCCGCCCAGGCAACGGCGCCGCTCAGCGTCCACTGCTCCGCCTGCCCGACCAGGGCAGGGTGCCCCGTCCTACCCTTCCCTCTCCTGCCCAGCGTCCACCGCCTCCAGCCGGCCGGCAAGCGCGCCGCACAGGCCATGCAGCGCGCGAACTTCCTGCGGACCCACAAGCTTGCTCCATGGTCCATGCCCACGCGCGCTCACGCACGCACCCTCGCCATGCAGGCCTGTAGTATGCAGGGTACGCACTGGCACCTTTTCTCTAGGGCGGGCACGCGCCTTGAAGCGCATGCACACCACACACGCAAGCGCGTGGCACAGGACACCCCACACACGAGCGCATGGCCCTAACCCTAACCTTCAGGGCCCGCACGGCGGCGGTGCGGCCAGCCGCGGGTCAGGCAACCAGGCCGCAGCCACGAATGCACAGCAAGACGGCCTGAGCTCTGCCTCCTCTGGAGCGCGCGCGGGCCGCAGGCAGCGTCCGGCTCTCAGGGCACGCATCTACCCCCGGTCACGCAGTCACGCAGTGAGTACCCAGCACACATGACTCGCCCCACCCTGAGCTGCTTGCGCGCGCGCCTGCGTGGTGGCCTCTGCGCGCGTCAGCAGCGCGCGCAGGTGCCCCGCGGTGCGCAGCTTGCGCGCGTGCGCACCGCCGCCGACCGCCTCCGCGCCCCTGCCGGCATAGGGTCAGGGTTAGGGGACGCCGCCCCCCTGTGAGCGCCTTGCTAATCTCATGCATGCCCGGCCACTGCGCAGGCCTGCAAGAGGGATCAGGAGGGCGCTGCTTCCTGGTGTAATACCCGCTCTTTGCTGCACGTTACAGCGCCTTCCTGCAGTCGCGCAGGGCGCGGCCGGCAGGCAGCACGACATCGTCGAGGAGGGCAGCCGCGCCAGGGCGCGCACTCCAGGCCTGCCAGCGCGGCCACGCGCGCAAAGCGCTGCACGAGGCGGTCGACCTCGGCCGCGGCCGCCGGCCTGAGCGCCGGCCGGCCCCGCAGCGCCGCGAGGCGCTCTGCTCGCGCGCGCGCAGCGCCTGGTCAGGCGCAGGTCAGAGGGGGCGCGCGCGCAGCCGCCTCCGGATAGGGTTAGAGTAGGGCGAGGCGCCCATCGCAGCAACGAGTCTGCAAGCAGGTGCGCGCTGTGCCGGACCCACAGCGGCCCGTGGGGCTCAGGCCCAGCCTGCCCAGAGCGGTGCACTCTCACGAAGGCCGGCATGCATGGTTCCTGCGGTGCCAGCCGGCAGGCGCATGCGCCGCCGGCAGCGCGCGCTCCGCACCGTCCACCTCTACGATGCCGCTCCGCGCCGCGCCGCCGCCCGCGCCCAGCCGCAGCTCGAACAGCTGCGCCAGCACGACCGCGGCCGCGTGCGACAGGTTCATGCTGGGCTGCGCGCGGCCGGTCGGGATCGCGCAGCAGTGCGCGCACAGCGCCAGCTCCGCGTCCTGCGCAGCGGCCCGGGGGCTGGGCAGGGCCGCCGTGCGGGCATGCGGGCATGCGATGCGTATGTGTGATGATCTCTAAGTGCGCCAGCGCCAGCTTCGCATCCTAAGGGGCTGCTGGTGCTCCCCTGAGAGTCTACCTACCCTACCGTATCCACGGACATCATGCGATGGGGCCTGGGCACACCGCCTACCTCGGTCGGGTCCTCCGCCTGCGCGCTGTCTAACGCAGATGATGCTGCATGCCGGGCGTGCAGCAGCCACTTGCGTATAGGCCAGCGAGCGCGCCTGCAGCCCGGACTCCTCGCGCCCAAACACGAGCGCCAGGCGCGCCGGCGGGAGCGCGCCGCCGCCGGTCCCTCCCGTGCCGGCGCCCGCAGCGCTCGCCAGCCCCGGACTGTGTGCCGCATCACTGCCGGCAGAGAGGCCGGCGACGACGGCCTTTGCAGGCGCTGGCTCCGCAGCACGCGCCAGGCCCGGGCTAGCGGCAGGGCTGCTGGCGGCATGCGCAGCGGCAGCACCGTCGTCATAGTCCCGCTCCAGAGCGCGCGGCAGCAGGTATGCGGGGTGCGCCTCGGCGAAGCTGCGCAGGCTGCTGTGCACGCGGCGCACGCTGCCGGCGCGGCGCGTGAAGCCGACGCTGCCGGCGCAGGCGGCGAGCGCCTCCTGCAGCGTGGCCACCTCTGTGGCGCGCTCGAGCGCGCTCGCTCCCAGGGCTACCTGCGCGACGGACCCGTCAGCAAGCAGGTGCCTGTTTTGTGTTGGCTTGACGTGGACGAGACATCAGTACACACACACAGTGCACCTCTGTCCTTTTCTGCAAAGAGTACGCGCAGCGCTCTTTGAGCGCTGCTGGGAAGCGGTTACCTTTTCAGACTCTGAGCACCGCACAGTGCACCGTGGAGCCACCACCCACAGGTCATCCGTCTGCAAGCGGCCACTCCGCAGCAGTCAGTGTCGGATAGCAGTGCAAAGCACACAGACTTGCAAGGCGGCAGGCTGACGAGCGTGCCTCGAAGCAGGCCATGCCTCTTGCTACTGCGCCAACGTTGGCAGCATGCTTGGGCGAGACAACCACCACTCTGACATCTCTCAGCAGCAGCGGCGGCTGTGGGTGCGCTTGGCTGCACGTTATGACACCCCAGTGCGAGCGGCGCGTGCCTCCGCCCTGCACGTGGAGAACAAGTCGCATGGACAGTGAAGGCAGTTACCACAGAAGTCTTGGTTGCGGCAAGAGGGCAACTGTGCGCGCGACTGACTCTGTCTCTGTGCGCTATAAATTATAAAGTTTGTCCAGGGTCTGCCCAGACAATTTCAGGCACATGGATTCGCAGTAGCGCAGCATGCGCAGCATGCAAAGAGGCTGCTCCTTCAAACCAGGCTATGCAAAAGACATGCTCATCACTTTGCAAGCACTTCAAGCTGATATGGCACGCCACAGCACCGGCACGCTTCACTGCACCATGCCAAGAGTCACAGCTGCTGCCCTGTTGTCCCTGTTGGCTATGCGCGCTCGCTTCCGCGGCAGCTGCACGCCCAGTGGCACTCTCTGCCAGCGCGCTTTGCCGCGCCCCGCATCTGCCATGATGTACACGATCTGGACCTGCCTACCCGGGCTTCTTGCCTGCGTGCCGCTGCAGCAGCATGATGCCCAGCTGCCGCCATTGCTTGGCATGCCCCATAGCTACTATGCGAGAGTCCGCATGCCATAACCCAGGTCCCAAGCTCTCCGCACGCTGACAGCCGCAGCCGCGCCCTGCGCGGCTGCACTGGTGCCTGCCTCACGCTCACCACCGCGGTGTGCGCACACCAGTCTCAGGCCGCCCCAAGCTCGGCGCCCGTGGTGTGCTGCAGCAGCGTCACGCACTGCTGCTGCCACGCCTCGCCGCGCTCGGGCTGCCGCAGGAGCCGGCGCAGGGCTGCGTGCAGGGCGGCCGCTGCCAGGCCTGCGCAGCAGCGGGCTGCTCTCAGCGCGTGCCGCGGGCGTAATGGGGAGGCGACGCGCTCCCTCACCGCCGCTTCGCTGTCACATCAGAACAGACTCAGCACCAAGCCTGGGTCATCTCGGGGGCGTGCAGGAGCGGGGTGCGCAGAAAGCGCGTCTCTGGCGAAGTGCACGCGCTTGGGACACGCATGCTGACAGGGGCGGCGGCAGCCCGGAGGCACGCGGGAACCTTGGCAGGCGGGGCGCACAGGAGATGCAGAGCGCGGCCAGCGCGGCGATGGCCAGGGCCCGCTGCGCGCCGATGTCGGCGCCCGCAAAGGCCGCCGCGCCGCGCGCTGGCCCGCCCGCGACGTCGCCGATCGCGATCGCCTCGCGTGCGCCCTCCTGCGGCGCGCACAGCCCGACGTGAGCAGCAAAGCAGCGTGCAAGGGCTTGCACAGACGCGCGCCGGGCGGGCAGCGTGAGCACACTGGGCGGCCGATATGGCGCTAACAGGTGGGTCCATGGCCCACAGCGTGAGTCTGGAGATGGGGAGGCAGCCGGATGCTGGGCACCCAGCTATGCCTTTCATGGCCCACAGTGCATGCAGAGGCCCTGATCTGACCCCCAGGGCATGCAAGTCTTCGCACGCAGCGGGCGGGGGCGCGCCGGCGCCGCTCCAGCAGGCATGCGCAGCTGCGCAGCCGCGGCGGCCAGCGGGCTCCTGTTTACCACCGCGGCTGGGCGTGCGTCGGGCTCAGCCAGCGGCCCCGCTCCCGCTGCCGGCCTGCCGCCCGCCTGAGCACCCCCTGCGGCGGCCGTGCTGCCGGCGGGCGCCCCCTCGCAGCCCCCAGGCGACCCTCCCCACACCAGGCGCCCGTGCTCAGCCTCCCCCGCCAGCTTCCTCTGTCGCGCGCAGGGGACGCCCGGGGCTCTGTCAGCAAAGCCCTAGCCGTGCATGGGAGTGTGGGTGTGTGTGAAGCGCTGCATATTTAGCACCTTAGAGGTCGTGCTTTTTGGCCCTGCTTTGAGATGTGCTGTTTCGCCGCGCTCTGAGCAGATGCGGTTGGGTCCTCAAGTGGCGTGGATTGTTCAGGCAAGTCCAGCGTTTGAACCAGTGTGGTACATGAATATGTTACGAGAGCCCCACACATGCATTGGCGTGCCTGGCGAGGGCATGCAGCACCTGCGGCGCAAAACGAGCTCTGGTGGCATTGCCAGTGGGCTGCGGAGGTGCGACCGTGGGGTAAGGCGGATGGGGGCCGGCCCACCTGCGCGACGCGACTCCTGGCGTGCGCCGCCAGCGGCGCGACCGCCGCCAGCAGGGCGTCCACCGCCCCGGACCGCGCGAGCGCGCCGGGCGCAGCCACGGCCAGCCGCGCGCTGCGCAGGCCGCCGCCGCCCTCGCCGGCGACGTCAAAGCCAAACCCCGTAGGACCCGCCGCGGCCGCCACGCCCCGCGCTTCCTGCTGGCCGTCGGCGGCCGGCCGCCCCTCGGCCGACCCCCGCGCCGCAACGCCGTGCGCGTCGCGCACACGGGCGTACTCCAGCGCTGCCTCCCTCGCGCCCTCTGCCGCAGCCGGGCCGAGGCCGGTCCGCGCAGGGTCGGCGCGCTCATCCCTGCGCACCTTGACCGCGAGCTTGACCTTGGCCCCGCCGGTATGTACACCCGCAACCCCGCTGCCGCTCCCCGGCTGCCCTGCGGCAGTCTCGGAATCCTCCGCGCCGCGCGCAGCCACCGCCAGCAGCCGCCGCGCGCCGGGCGCCGGAGACTTGGTCTTGGCCTCAGGCGGCAGAGCGGCGCCGCCCCGCGCGGCCGTCTGACCTCGCCCAGGGTTTGGCGCCCTGGCCGCGACGGACGCGGCCAGCGCGGCCTCCCAGTCGCCCAGCGGCCGCGCCTGCGCGGGCATGCGCTCCAAGCCGAGCCCCGTGCTGGGCTTCCACCCGCTCGCGGCCTGCCGCGCGTCGGCCACCGCGGCCGCGTACGCGGCCGGTCCGGCAGGGCCGCCGCCGTATGGGACAGGCCCCTGGATTGCCAGGGTCTGGTCCTTGGCATCCGCGCCGCCGCCTGTGGCCAGGCCGCGCACGGGTTCTACGCTGAAGCTGGCCACGGGCAGGGCCGGGCCGGCCGCGCTCAGATTGGGGCTGACCCTGGCGCCGCCAGCAGGGGCGCTGGCAAGCGAGGCCGCGCTGTCGGACAGGCTGCCGAGCAGGCTGCCGCCCGGCTGCCGGGCGCCGCCGGGCTGCCCGCCCTTGGCTTGCCGCTGCAGGCCTATGCCATAGGTCTGCATTGCGTGCACGCCTCGCTCTTCTACGGTCGCGTTGTATATCGCGCTCGCGCGCGCCGCGTCCGCCGCAGACCAGCGGACTCGCGCTCCAGCGCTCTCCGGCGGCGTGCCGCGCTCAGGCGGCGACCCGGCTGCGGGACTGGGGCCAGGTGCTGGGGCGGAGCCGCCGTGGACGGCTGAGGCTGCCGCGCCTGCGCATCCAACGCCTGTGATGGTGCTGACTGCGGCTGTGCCAGGGTGCCACAGGCGGAGACTGTATAGCGCAGGCGACAGGGCACGCACCGCAGAGGCAGGCAGCTGCCAGTGCGACCAGGCTGCAGCGCCGCCACAACGGCGCCATTCCGCGTTCGCTGTCACCCCTGAGAGCGCCTGCGTGCCGGGTTTAAGCTTGGGTGACCAATGCACAAGTGAAATCAGGAAGTTTTTGTATGCGCAGTGTGAAGCTCGCCTTTGCTCAGCAGCATCACTTTTCATATATTAGAGGCATACTCGAGCTTGCGCAGGCCATGGCAGCGTACCAGGTTATTGGCAACGTCTGCCAGGCGCAACAGGGCTCAACCTCGCCTGCACTTGAGGAGCTGCAAAGTGCCCTGGGTAAGCGCTGAGGAATGCTGAACACGCGGGCAGCGCGACCTGCAGCGAGTTGCCGCGCAAAAAAAGTCTGCAGCAGAGAGCGAAATTTGAACATTACTCCTCTGCCTATTTAGGCCGTGTCTGTGCCCCAGCTGGAGTGGCTGTTGTATAGTCCTCCAAAGTACGTGAGCTGCCGCCCGCCAATGCAGGCACTACAGCGCAGCGAGTGCAGGGGGCTGGTCAGGCTCGCGCGTGCCTTCACGAGCCTACCTATTATCGACGTATCCAGTCTGCTGGAGCACGGGGTGCGCCTGCACTATTGCGAACTTGCACTGTAACCAGCAAGATGCAGTGCACGGTGCGTGCACGGGTACTTAGACAAGAACATCCTCTTTCCTGCTTCCCTTTGGAGCGCAGACAGCGACTGTACAAGACCCACTTGCCGTGGAGGCACTTTGTCCTCTTAAATCTTTCGACACTGCCACAAGCAGGCATTGGACGCCAAAGCAGCGGTCGCGGAGCAGTTGCACAGGGCGTGCCTGGAGACTGGCTTCTTCTATGTGAAGAACCACGGTGCGTTGCGGTGCTAAGAGACTGCACTGTGTGAGTCGTTGGAGACAGGCAGTGCGGTGCGGCCATAGCTCACTTCCGCAGAGACTGTTTGACGCTGCTGCAGGCATCCCAGACAGCGAGTGCGCTGATGTTTTGAAGCAGGCACGGCGCTGGTTTGCTCTACCGGCGCGCCCTGGCTCTCTGCCTTGCAGCTGATGTGATCACTGTGAACCGGCGTTCTGCTTTCAGATCAGAGTGCAGCTTGTTGAGCTGGTGAGCGTGGCGCAGGAGAGCGTGAAGCAGCAGATAGCGCTCACGCCACACGCACACTTCCGGGGTTACCAGCAGCTCGGCGACAATGTCACGCGGTATGATGGCGGCTTTGCACGGGTGCGCTCCTGACAGATATGGTGCACCAATGTTGTCTCAAGCTTTGAAAGGCACAAGGTGGTAATGATGCGTCTTTGGCAGGCATTGACGAGCCTGCTGCAGTGACACAGAAGACCAATATCATGTGCATGGAGATCCTAGGTTCATATGCATGCCGCCCCTGCAGGACTGGCACGAGGCCATCGACCTGTACAGGGAGGAGAGCGCGGATGCATGCGCGGTGCGGCGCCTGTCCTCACCTCCAGAAAAGGCTAACATCACTGCGTACGCAGGTTCCTTGCCAGTACTGTCACTGTTGGGCGTCGTATGTCTGGCCATTTGCATACGCAAGGCTCAGCTGCAGTAGTTGTTGTTCAACAAGGCCGTGGAGGTCTGCTTACAGGGCGTGGCAGGCATGGCATGCGTCAGCAGAAACCTTCACTGTGCAGGCGCGGGGAGACCCCTACAGCCCACTGCATGGCGGCAATCAGTGGCCGTCGCAGCTGCCGGCGTTTGAGGCCGCGCTGCGGCGGCACGTGGCCAGCTGCCTGAGGCTTGGACAGGCTCTCATGCGAGGTGCGCGAGGCGTGTGACGCCACGCATGGCTTCCCTAAACTCGCCGTTGATAGCCTGCGCAAGCCTCCCTCACGCGTCAGCAGCAGCCCATGGCACAGTCACGCGGCGGCGGACACAGGCCCTGCCCGCCGGCTGCTGGAGTATGAGGGCTGCCGCGGGGCTGCAGGCATTGCGCTTGGCCTGGGACATGAGGAGGCGACCTTCGAGGCCGCGGCCGCGGGCGGCACGACGGGCGCGAGCAGCTACTGGACCGCGCGCGTCATCTTCTACCCGCCGCTCCCGCAGGTGCGGCCTGCCGCTCTGCCAGGGTTAGGTAGGGTATAGGGAAGGCCTGTGCCTCGCCTCGTGGGGCGTGGTTGTAGGTCCGGGGCGGCGTTGCTGAAGCACCGTGCGACAGGGAGGCGGCGTGCCTGGTGCCACACCAGAATACCGTAGCTCTGACGGCGGGGCGCTGATGGCCCCTGCATGTGTGGCCAGGCCGCCGCGCCGGATCTTGCGGACAGGGCGGTGCCGGCGGGCGAGGGCGCCGCGCGGGCGGCGCGCGGCGGCGAGGTGGAGCGCTCGGTGCAGCTGTCGTGCGGCGAGCACACCGACTACGGCCTGCTTACGCTGGTCAACCAGGAGCCGGGGGTGTCGGCGCTGCAGGTGCGTGTAAGCAGGTGCACCAATGTGCCACACGTCTTCTCGTGGTCTGCCCGTGCTGTCTGTGCTTAATCCATATATCTGAGCTTGACCGCTGCTTTCGCTGCATTAATTGATCACCATCAGTGGCTAGCAACCACCCCCAGCCCCTCACAATACAGCACAGCATGTGCTTTATAGCGAATGTGTGCATGATGGGCCTGTCACTCGCTCAGGAGGACCTGCATTTGGTGCACAGACCAGAGGTCATAGCAGCCAGCATGCAGTGCATCTCCAGCACGTTGCTCACACAGGGCGTGCACACCGCGCAGGTGAAAAATGCGGCCGGGCAGTGGGTGGCGGCGGACCCCATCCCCGGGACGCTGGTGTGCAACATCGGCGACATGCTGCGCGTGTGGACGCATGGCCTGTACCAGGTGCGTTGCGCGGTCAGCGAGCCCCATCAGGCTAGAGCCTCGCCAAGCTCCAGCTCATGCGTTACATTCAGTGGTCTGCAAGCTCAGCATCCATGGTTCCTTGCTGTGCTACCACCACTCGAGGGACGCGGTCATCGCTGCAGGTATGACTGCAAGCGCATGCACTCAAGCATGGTGGGCCGTTGCCTGGACTCCCGCGAGCCCGTCAGCACAAACGTGTGAAGTGCCGCTATGAGCTGGCATGCAGCCTGCATCACTGCGGCCACTCGCTGTGCTGGCCACGTAGCCCTGTAACATTCATGCTGGGTGCAACGTCTGTCGACTTCTGTGCAGCTTCAGCTGACTGGGCATGCCCCGCGCCGCAGCCGACCGCACACCGGGTGATCAACGCGGACCCCAGCCGCTCGCGCGTGAGCCTGCCGTTCTTCTATGAGCCGGCGTTTGAGGCGGTCGTGGCGCCGCTGCCGCAGCTGGCGGGCGCGTCGTCAGGGTCTGGGGCGCGGGGCCTGAAGCCCGTTCGCTACGGAAGCCACCTGGAGAGCAAGGTGCTGTCCAACTTTGAGCTGGAGCCCGATGTCGCCGCAGCGGTGTAGGGCTCTGTCTGTGGTGGGACGTGTATGTGCACATCGTGTAGAACAAACATGTGTTTTCAATCTGCGAAGCCCCAGCGTGCGGCTTGCCTGTGTCATCATGTAACACCTGTGAGCGCGCCGTCTGTGCGCGCTGTTGTGGCTCGATGATCTATTTCACAGCACGCTGTCTGCTCAGGCTCGCCCTTTGCTCATGCACAACAAAGCCTTAACCGTGCGCTAATCACTACGTGTTCTCTCTGCTTCACAACGTAGTGTAGGTCGCAAAATGGTGACCAAAGTGGGCTAGATACTGGCCAAAAACAAGCCATGCAAGCATACAAGCACACGCATATAGAGTGCACCGCCGCCGTTTGTCTCTATGCAAAACTGGCTGCAGAGGTACCGTATGCTATACATGGCACGGCGGTCATCGCTTGTGAGCCTCACCATGCACCGCCATGCGCTTGCAGCAGTGCACAGCAAGCAGACTGCAACCGTCCTGCTGGCTACTTGAGGCTGCACGCGCATGCGTGACAAACCGGCGCGCTGCCTGACCCTGGGAACCTCTGACAGCGCCCGTTGCATGAGCGAGCACCGTGCGCTGCCGAGGGTCGGCCCCAAGCAATCTGCGAGGCAGCGCGGCCCTATGCCACGGGTGCAGCGCGGCCCTCCTTGGCGCCTGCTCGTGCGCCGTCGCGCCGCTTTGGTCGGGGCCTGTTCCTACCCTTCCTCCGGCCTGCACGACAGCTATCGGATCAGCCGCGCGTGCAGACAGCTGCTCGCGCAGGCACAAGCCACCGCATGGCAGATCTGCATGCCGACATGTCAAGCAAACAACGAGGAGCGCATGCGCGCCCTGGCCACCCGTCGCAGTGCGGGCGCGGCAGTCGCTGCTGAGCCTGGCTGCCAAATTTTCAGTCAAGAGAAATGTGCTCCCTGCTGCACTAAGCTTCCACACAAACAGGAGCACTGGCAAGCCCGCAGCCATATCTGCACACCGGCGACCGAGCAGCGCCTCCGCACCCTTGCCGGCCTTCCCGGCCGCAGGCGCAGCGGTGGGCCGCTGGGCGCCCGGGCCGCCGCCGAGCACAGCACCGCCGCGCTCCCGCCGCTTCGCCGTTTTCGCGCCGGCCGCCTGCTTGCCCGGCCGCGCCTGCCACGGCAGCGGCCAGCAGCTCAGTGGCTGCTACACGGCCGTTATTCATTCGTTCATTCTTTCAGAACATAGGGGGCCGGCCAGTCGGCATCGCATGTGTCTGCCAGAAGAGCGCGGCAACGCCGAGCTGCCTTCCCAGACGCCAGAGGCGAGCACCTGGCCCGCTCATGCAATCCTGGCCAAGCAAATCACTTTCACACTAGTCTGTTATACAGCAGTGTATCTGCTGCAAAGAGCAGAGCAGCGCGTGCCTTGACAGCCGCAGCGGGCGGGGGGGGCTTCTGGCCGCGCTTCTTGGCCAGCAGCTGCTGCCGCGCGCCCGCCTGGCGGTGCGCCGCGTCGCCGCGCAGCTCGAGCAGGCGCGTGAAGCGCGCGTCCAGCGTCTTTGCCCTCAGCGGCGCGGCCTTGCCCGGCGGCAGCGCGAGCACCTTGCGCTTGCCGACCTTGAAGCCTGGGCGGGACCGGCCCGCCATCTGCTCCGATGCTCCGCTTCCTTTGCCTGGTCAACGTCCAGTCAACAAGACTGCTCAGGGCTAGCAAGCGGGACAGGTGTAGCCCTCCTGCACTAGCTGTGCATGCCCAGACGCGTGCTGGCAGTTATAGGTGTGGCAGGGACACGAGCGTCCACGCACAGCAGGAGACTTCACTGGACGTTGTGCGTAATAGAGTGCGCAAAAGCAATGTCTTTGTGAAGCCTGTGTCCCAAACCTGCAGGGCCTGAGCTTGGCTGTCTGAGCAGAAGCTGGCCATGGCTGATGAAGGCTGTACCGTCTAACTATTCCAAACTGTAACCCACCTTCAAAGCTTTGGCTTCGAGTCCTCAGCACCTGGCCAATGTCTGCTCAACATGCTTATGTATCTACAAATCGGTCTGCATGTATGTGCTCCTCTGTGGCGCCGGGGCCAAAGGCCTCCAGCGTGCGCGTGGCCAGCCCCATCAGGTCGCAGAGCGACCCGACCGCGGCGCGCAGCGTGCGCGCATCCGCGGCCGTGAAGGATCTGCACGCACGCCGCACGCGCAGTCACGCGTGATGTCCAGGGCAGGCTTCCAGGCTGACTCAGCTGGGCCCGGGACAGGAACCAAGGGGCGCACATGAGCAGGTCGGCCCCGTCAGTGCCCAGCCGCCTCGTGACCTGCTCTGGCCGCAGCTGCGCCGACGCACTGGCACAGGTCAAGCCGGCAGAGTTAACTATCTACTTTGGACAACAGAAAACAGAATGTTAATGCGCGCACCTCGCGGTCTACGTCGAGCGACCGGCACACGATTTCAGCCTCCTCTGCTGTTGGATACGTGACGCGCGCCTCGCTGCACGACAGCAGCGACTTATGAGCGCCAGGCTTGCACGCCAGGCTTGTGCAGCGGCAGCGGGGCGCGCACAAGGTGAAGGGCTGCGGCAGGCTGCCTGGCTGCGCCGCCGCGCGCTCTGCCGGTGCCAGGCCGTCAATGCGGGGGCAGGCAGCGTCATGTGCTGTGCCCTGCACGCCTGTGCAGCGAGACCACAGTCACTATGTGTGCGAGCGTGCCTCTGCGCGCACATGCTCGCCGACCTGAGGGGAGCACAGCGAACACCATTGGCTAACACGCACCTGCTGCTGTCTGGGTCCCCATCACACTGTGAAGGTACTGCACTCAGAGGACAATCTGCGTGTTAATACGCTTGTTATAAGTCAGCCTGCCTGGGCTTCCTGGGAGCTCCCTCTCGGAGCAACCCTAGCAGTGGTTGGGAGCTAGTGCACACGCATCCGAGACACTGCTTCAGGAAGCCCCCTTGCTGTGTATATCACCCTCAGCTCTGGTCCAAGGCGCATAGCTTGGGCGTAGGTGTAGGGCGTGTACGCCGGTGCACGCGTGCAGCACTTGCCACAGCAGTGGGCGGTAGCATACACCGCCGCGCACCGCAATCACAGGCGCAGGGGGCGCTGCTGGCGGGTCGCGTGCTTGGCGCTCGTTGATTGGCCTAGGAGGCGGGCTCGGCCCTGCGCGGGCGGGCCGCATGGCGGCAGGCTGAGCCGTGCTGGTGCACGGACCCCTCAAAACTGCCTGGCCCGCACCCAGCGAGCCTTGCGGCAATGCGGTGTGCTCCTGTGGAGAGCACGCGCGTGCAATGCGCCTGACGCGCCGCGGCTGGGCGCTGCCGGCGGGAGTGTGGCGACTTGCTGCGGCGCTGCTGCTAGCATGCTGCGCTGGGGAGCGGGCGCGGGCGCAGTTTGTGGGCATCGACTTCAATAGCCCGGCGCGGCTCGTGTTTGGCGCGACGCAGCTGGCGGAGGCGCTGCTCGACCAGTCCGTGAGCAAGGTGGTCATCCATGGTGCGCCACGACTGTGCCCGACTGCCGCGGCGTCCCCGCCGGCCTGCGCTCGGCGCGCCTGGCTACACATAGGCGCAACCCCGGTGCAGTGCCCTTGTAGAGGCGTCCGCGTTGCTGCTGCTGCTGCTGCTGCATCTGCAGCTGCATGAGTTCTGGCAGAGGGCAGAGGGCACCTCGCGGCCAAATAAGCAAACTGCGTCTCCACTTGCAAGGCCTGAGCCCGGGCTCGCTGAGCCCGCCTGGCCGGCGCCGCGCAGGCACCATCACGCTGACGCCCGCGACATGGAAGGCGCCGAGCGGGACCGTCATCTTCTCCAACCGCCGCGTGATGCTCGAGGGCGGTGCGCCGCCCGGCCGCCCTGTCCTGCACTGTCGGCACCTCTGCACCTGCCGGTGCCTGTGCACCCGACACGCGAGCTTGGTTGTGCATAGCCCATTGCCTGCGCTGTGGCCCCCGCTCGCAGTGCTTCTGGCGCGTGCGCGCCCTGCTGCAAGAGCACCAGCATGCAGAGTGCCAGGATCCGCTCAGTGTCTGCATGTGCTCGCAGCCAGCGCAGCAGAGAGTAGGCCCCCCTGGTGTTCGCCAAAGCCTGGCAAGCTGAACAGGGCGCCCACAAGAAATGAATTAACGTGTGCATTAACGTGAACGCACATTCGCGGCGCAGACGGCGACGTGCCGGCGGTGCTGAACTTTGGGCAGATGACGAGCGTGATGCTGGTGCGGCGCCCCGCCGTGCTGGCAGGCCTATGTAAGGGGCGTTGCTAGCGGGCGCTGGGCGCGGGCCAGTTTTCCTTCGCTGCCATGACAGAGCTTAACCCTTCTGCGCTGTTGTCTGCTGAGTGCTTGAAGAAGGAGGTACTCCTCTCCTTGCGACGCATTTGGTCGGTGGTCCTGGCTGGTTTCGCAGGCACAGTGGGCTCATGTCTCCGGGTCTGTTGTTGTCAGGACGAGCGCGCCCGCTGCGCTTGTGAGGCATGGCCGTGCGCAGGGTTTACCTTGGTGGTTGCAGCCCGCAGCTCACAGGCTCGGCCCTGCCGTGCAGGTGGGTAATGGCTCGGCGGTGGGCTTCGCCAACATGACGCTGCGCAACTCCGCCTCGCGCCACATTGCCGCGCCTGACTGGCAGACGCGCTACCAGATCGCCGGCCTGGGCCCTTGGCCCAGTATCATCGTGCAGCCCGGCGCCGCTGTGCGCCCGCGCGCCCGCGCCCACGCTGTCGTGCCCTGGCGTGAGGTGTTTTGCGTATAAGGAGTAAATCTGTCACACAGCGGCCTCCCCAGGTTGCCAGTGCTTCTGTGGGGACTGCTTGCCCTCAGCCTGGCCTCGTGCAGAGAGCAGGGGCGGGCCTCTGGGAGCGGCTGGTTCTGTTTTACCGGGCCTGGGCTTGGCATGCGTCTGCATTGCCCAAGCGAAGACCACTGCAAGTCCCCGCCGGATGCGGTCGCCGAGCATGCGGGCCTTCAACAAAGCACACACGTTGGAGGCTGTCCGCAGGGGAGAGGCAGGCTCTGCCGTCGGCTGCGGGCTGACGTGCGCTGCGTGCGCGCGCGCGCAGCTCACGTTCAACAATACGCTGACCTACTACTACTCCGAGGACGCGTGGATGGGATGCAAGTTCTTCCAAGACACGGTGCGCGCATCCACAGCTGGCGTGCGAGATTTTCCAGACGCGCGGGTGGGGTAGGGTATATGATTATTCATGGAAGGCGTGCAAGTTTACCAGGACACGGCTGCCACGGCGGCGGGGGACGTCGCTGGGAAGCGGCGGGGCCGCCACCCGGCAGCGCCCAGCAGGCCTGTACGCAGACGCGGGCCCTGCGCACGCCGGCGCTCGCGCGCGCCCGGCGCGGCGCGCTAGCCGCTGACTGCCGCGGCGCGCGCGCGCCAGGTGTCCTTCGAGCTGCAGCAGGCAGGGTACGGGCAGGACGTGCAGAGGATCGGCACGGACACGCTGCTGCTGCAGGGCGCGCACTGGCTGCAGCAGCCCATCGCCGACCTGGAGGCGCCGGGTAATCAACCTGTCGGCGTCGCCAATGTGACGTCTATCAACGCGCGAATCATCTGTGTGCCGGACCCGTTCGCCGGCGCGGTCGGCGTGAAGGGCGGCGGTGCGCGCCTGCCCGCGCGCGCTAGAGGCGGGCAGCGCATGTGAGGCCTCTCATTGCGTTGTCACAGCAGCAAGGCAACACACTCGTGGCGCCGTGGGGGCTTGTCAGCAGTTCGCAGGCTCGCGGGCTCTGAGGCGCGAGGCAGTCCCCGTGCGCGCAGCCATGGAAGGCGGCGGGACGCCGCAGCCGAAGCTGAGGTGGTGGGCGGCGCTGATCATCGGCGTGGGCGCCATGCTCTTCCTGCTGCTGGTCGGCCTCTTCCTGCTCTGGCTCTGGTGGCAGCGCGGCTCCGCCAAGCTGGCGCGCGAGGAGGCGCGCGCCGCCCCGCGCGCCCAAGAATGTTCACGTGGCCTGCGCTCGGGACGCCTGGGGGGCATAGACCACCAAAATGCGATGACGACTGCTCAGCGGCGTGCGAGGACGCGCGCGCCGCCCCGGGGGCCCCCGGGGCGTCAGCCACGCAGTGTGGTGGTCTACGCCCTGTCGGCGTCCCTGGTCATGGGCGCCGCTGCTGGCTGCGTAAACATTCACAGCTTTGTGTGAGCTGTACGGTTCGGAAGCCTGGTCGAGTAGGGCGGCTTCACATGCCCTCACGCAGACGCGGCGGCCGCCGTACTGTGGGCGTTTCGCATGCGGGGTCTCCGCGCAGCCCCTATTGTCATGCTCGACTGGGGTTGCACGCGCCTGGCCGGCGTGCTAGCAGGGCAGGCGCAGCATGCATACCGGCGACAACCTGTGCGGGCGCCCGACTCGGCGCGCTGCCTGCGCAGGCAGACGTGCTGGCAGCAGCCAAGTCCGGCAGCCCGACCGATAGCGGGCCGGGGCCCATGTCGCGCGGCGCGAGCAGCGCGCTCAGCGAGCGCCTGGAGCCGCGCGCCAACGGCGCCGGGTGCGCCCCCGAAATTGCCCCGACGGGCATGGGTGCATGCGGGCGCTTCGCCGAAGCTGGACCTCGTGCAGCGGGGCATGGCTGCAGCACCATCCCGCAACCACGCTGCGGTGGCTCGGCCCCACCATGCGCGGAGCGCTGCCAGCGCTGGGGCGGCCCGCGGGGCTCGTGGCCCTGTGAGCGGTGCTCCCGGCCTGATGCATCGACAGTGCTTCACCTGGGCGGTTGCATTGACACCCTGGAAGAGCACCCTCACCCCGGCCCGCGCAGGCGCGCCGAGCGCTGGGCGGTGAGCGGGCGCTCCGCGTCGGGCGCGGCGCTGTCGGGCGGCGGCTCGCCCAGCATGCTCGCGCGCACGCCGAGCGCCGCCTCGCGCAACGGCGGCGGCCTGGCGGGCGCGCCCAGCAATGTCGGCAGCCTGCTGCGCGACCGCACGCGCGACCTCTTCTCCGCCGTCGAGGTCGGCCCGCTGCTGGGCAAAGGTGCGCCGCCCATGTGCCCGTTTTAACGATCTTTGAAACATCACCGCGCACGGCCATGTTTGTCTGGCCCGAGTCTAGGAAGGTGCACGCCGTAGTCGCTGACACAAGCTGTGCCGAAACCCCACGCCGGCCTGCGCTGGACCCAGGCGCATCCTGAGGCGCTGTCCTTACCCAGCCATCTGAAGCCACATCGTATCAACGTCACAGCGCTGTGCATACGTGCATGTTGTCAGTGCTGCAACCAAGCTGCAGGCTCCGCGCCAAGCTGTGCGTCTGGGCGAGCAGGCGCGGCGCCGCCTTGCCGCCCACGCCCCCTCGCGGCGCGCTCACAGGCTTGTATGGCAAGGCTTTGCTCACGGCTGCCACGCAACGCGCGCAGGCTCGTACGGCAAGGTGTACAAGGCGCGCTGGCAGGGCGCGCTGGTCGCCATTAAGGTGATCGAGCACGCGGCCGAGACCGAGCGCAACCTGGCGCTGCGCGAGTCCGAGCTGGCGACCGCCATCCAGCACCCCAACGTGGTGCGGCCCGCGCCGTGCGTTCAGACATAGGGTTCAGGGATAAGGTTAAGTCGCATCAGCAGCCCCCCGCCCAGGCCCGCCCAGCTGCGCGGGGGCCGCTCGCGGCGGGCCGGCACCGGCGCCCGGCCGCCTGTCTGTGCGCCTGCCTGGTGAGCGATGCGCCTGCTGTGCGGCACTGCGCACGCTCACACCTGTACCACTGCGCAATGTGCGGGGCCGGCGTGCTCGCAGCCCCGCGACACACGGATCCAGCACTCATGCTTTGGGGCGCACGCCCGCTGGCAGCGCCGCACGCCTGCCGACAACGAGTTTGCTCGCGCACCAGCGCCACGGCCGTGCGCAGCCCGGCTGCCAGCCGCGCGCGCGCTATCGTTCGGGTGGCACCAAATCCCATGGATCTGGGGTGAGCGGGTATCCCCGGCTGCCTCAGAGGGTCCCTCACTGCATGCCTGAACCCTGAAGGTCAAACCTCACCCTATCCTGCTCATCGAGAGACCCGCGGCGCAGGTAACCACCTACCGCATCTTCAACATCGTGTCGAGCGACCCGCGCAACCCGCTGCGCACGGCCAACTCTGGCGTCGGCGACGCGGCCGCCGCCGGCTGGGGCGGCGAGGGCGCTGCCGCCGGGGGCGAGGTGCGGGCGCGCCCTCGGGCCTCACAGCCGTGGGCGCACAGGCTGATTGAGCGAGTTGCACACGCATTTGGCAGCAGGCAGTCCGGGTCATTGCAGCGCTGTGCGGAGCAGGAGCGCGCATGCAACCAGGTGCTATGTGCATGTGTCGAGTGCACACGGTGTGCCGTGCACGTCTATGGGTGCATCAAACGGCGTGCAGTCTGGACAGGAGCGGCCGGTACCCATGGAGACGTGGCTGCTGCTGGAATACTGCGACCGCTCGCACCTGGGCGCCGCGATCGCCAAGGGGAAGTTCCGGCGGCGCGCGGACGGCGCGCCCGACATGGTCGCCATCCTGCGCAGCCTGCTCGAGATCGCGTCCGGGATGGCGTACCTGCACAGCCTGGGCGTTCTGCACGGCGATCTGAAGCCGGAGAACGTGCTTCTGAAGAGCTCCAGCCAGGGCGGCGACGCGCGCCTGTTCACCTGCAAGCTGGGCGACTTTGGCATGAGCCGCCTGCTGGAGACTGGCGCGACGCACATGTCCACGCAGACCTATGGTGCGCCGCCTCAACCCCCCCTCCCCCTGGGGGCGCGCCTACTCACCTGCAAGCTGGACAATTCCCGTATGAGGCCACTGCTGGAGAGCACCTGTCCACACAGACCCATGGCGCGCCGCGCCCGCCGGCCCTCGCCCCAGGACGCCTGCGCTCCTCCGCGCCGCGCCCTGGCGGCCGCGCCTGCGCCGGGCAGGCTGCTTGTCTGCTGCAGCCACGGCGCTCCGCAGTGCCCGAGGCCTGATGCGCGCGCAACCTCAACCCTAGCCCTCACCCTCACCGTCAACCCCCGCGCCGGGGCGCGGCAGGCACCGTGGCATACCAGCCCGCGGAGCTGCTGCGCGACGGCCGGCTCAGCCCGGCGGCCGACGTGTACTCGTTCGCGATCCTGATGTACGAGATGTTCGCCGGCGGGCCCGCCTGGGAGGGCTACATCTCCTCGCAGGTGCCGCCGCGCCGCGCTGCCCAGAGTCGCACACCGCAATAGGGTAGGGATGTGCGTAGCGTAAGGGGCTTGCGGCAGCAGCTGCGCGGACCTGCGAGGAGGGGAGCGGGGAGCGGCGGGGGGGGGGCTGAGACATGCGAGGATGGGCGCCTGGATGCGGGGCGATGCGCGTGGGCACCCGGCAACTGCAAGCATGGGTGCCTGGGAGCGGGGCTGTGCGCGGGCCGCTGAGGCCGGGCGCGGCCGGGCGCAGGTGATGTTCATGGTGTGCGTGGGCAACGCGCGGCCGGAGCTGCCGCCGGGCATGCCACCTGCCTTCCTGCAGCTGCTCACCGAGTGCTGGGCGGCCGACCCGGCCGGCCGGCCGCCCTTCGCGGCGCTCCTGCCGCGCCTGCGCGCGATGCTGCACGCCGAGCTCGCCGCCGCGGCCGCGCTGCGGCCGCCGCCCGGCGCGCCCGGGGGCCTGCGGGGCGTGCTCGCGGGCGCGCTGTCAAACGCGCGCAGCGGCGGCCGGCCCGCGCCAGAGGCGAGCTCGCCGGCCGCCGCGTCGCCGAGGACGCCGCCGCCAGGACGCCCAGGGTTCCAGCCGACGGGGCCAGGGTTGCAGCAGGGGTCTGTACCGGGCGGCGCGGGCGCCGCGTTCGGTAGCCCGCAGGGGCCCGGCTGCCAGCCCGGCCCTGGCTCGGGCGGCGGGGCCGCGCCATGGAGCGCCGGCGGCGGCGGCGGGGCTGCCCTCGTGGCCCAGGATACTGGCGACGG